>Ga0070658_10004392_pt1 | contig 11497 bp, 12 predicted proteins | sample KBSC13metaG_FD_64664 | JGI IMG/M metagenome (GOLD analysis project Ga0070658, IMG submission 64664) | Corn rhizosphere microbial communities from Kellogg Biological Station, Michigan, USA - KBS C1-3 metaG | ecosystem: Host-associated > Plants > Roots > Rhizosphere > Soil ... | reverse complement strand
ACCGTCTGTCCGGCCGGGACCTCGTTGAACTGAACGAGCCGCAGTCCGTCGGCGTTGGTCGCCGCCACGACCGCCCGCGCCAGCTTCGGCAGATAGCCCGCGACCAGCGCCACGTCGCCTGGGTCAGCGTCGAGAATATTCCGCGACTCGGCCTTCGGAATGACCAGCGTATGCCCACGCGACTGCGGAAAGATGTCCATGATCACGAGGACCGTTTCGTCCTCATAGGCCTTCACGCAGGGGATTTCTCCCCGCAGCATTTTGGCGAAGATGTTTTGCGGATCGTAGTCGCTCAAGATGCAGCCCCCAGCAGTTCATAGTCGCGGGACTTCGGCCCGCCATGGTCGGCAATGGTTTCCTCGATGACGTCGACCGCGCGGTTGGTCCCGTCTTCAAGCTTGAGCTTCTCGCTCAGCGCCGCCGCCGCCTGCACATAGGCCGGGGTCGAGCTCAGATCGTCGAGCGCCGCCGCGAGAAGATGCGGCGTCAGCTTGCGCAGGCGCACGGGCTGCGGTCCCAGGCCGAGCTCGTAGATCAGCCGGCCCCAATACGGCTGATCGAAGAACTGCGGCACCGCAAAGCTCGGCCGCCCGGCATAAAGGCCGGTATGCGTGGTGCCCGCGCCGCCATGGTGCACCACGGCCTTCACATATTTGAAGAGTTCGGTGTGCGGCGCCCGGTCGATCACGAACACCGTCTCGGGCAGGCTCTCTTCCTTGACGCCGCCCCAGCCTTTGCCGATCACGGCCCGGCCGCCCCACATCTTGAGCGCCTTGCTGATGATCTCGGTGTTGCGCTGCGCGCCGAACGACATCGAGCCGAAGCCGAGATAGATCGGCGCCTCACCCTTGCTCAAATACTCCTGGAACGCCGGCGGCGGCTTCCATCCGCTGATGTCGTCGAGCCGCCAGAAGCCGGTAATGATGTTGCTGTCCGGCCAGTCGCCCGGCGCCGGCGAGATCGAGGCCGAATAGGCATGCAGCGTCGTCAGCGGTTCGCCGCGCGCGTTGGTTGCGAACACCTGCTTCTTTTTCGGCTTGAGCCCGAGCGTGCGGCGAAGCCGGTCGCGCGGCATGTCCCAGTACGTCTGCTGCACCTTCTGCACGGCGTAGCTGAGCTTGTTGATCACCGGGTCGATCGCCGGGCTCTTGGCGAACGGCTCGCGATTGAACCGGAAGAGCAGGGGATCGACCGGATCGAGCCCATACTCGAAATACGGGAATTCGTTGGTCGGGCTCAGCGGCTGGAATGCGGTCACCAGCGCCGGAATGTCCAGCGCCTCGGCAATGTCGATACAGAACGTGGTGTTGTTCTGGAACACGATGGCGTCGGCATCCTGCGCCATCAGCCAGGCCCGCTTGCCGGCCTCCTTGAGGATTTTTTGTCCGTCCCGCAGCAGTGCCGGTGCATAGAGGATCGCGCTCTTGGTCATGGCGCTGTCGAACTGCGATTGCCTGAGGAACGCCTGTACGTCGCCGCCCAGGCTGAAGAACTCGATGCCGTGGCTGGTGATGAACGGCTCGAAATCGCTCGAGGTGCCGATGACGACCGAAAATCCGCGCTTGCGCAGCGTCAGGGCGAGCGCGACGAAGGGCTGGACATCTCCCAGCGTGCCGATAGTGGCGATCGCGATCCGCTTGGCCATGTGCCCGTATTAACTTGCCGCACCCGGATATGGGCATCGCGCAAGGAAAAACTATCTCCCGGCACCCGAGTCAATGGCCACCGGCGCGCCGGAGCCCTGCGCGGCCGGCCGTTGCCGGACGAAGCGGACGTAATTCCACAGCGCCAACGTTGTCAGCGTCACCGGCACATAGCGGAAGCCGCGGCGGATGAAGAACAGAGCGATCCCCGCCGCCGTGTCCGCCGACATCGGCCCGGGCCCCATGGCCGAGGTGAAGGCCGACGGCACGATGTGGCGATAGAGCACATCCGCGCTGCGGTAGTACCCGACTGCCCTCCGCGCAAAGGCCCGCTTGCTCGCCGCATACTCCTTGAGCTCCGGTTGACCCAGATCGCCATGCAGCTCCGCCTCCGAGCCGACGGCCCATATCTCCGGCGGCACCAGCCGATCCCGGCCGATCGCGATGAACAGGTCGCTGAGCTCGGTGAACGTGACGTAGTTCGCGTCCCACGCCGCCGGCCCTTTGGCGCCGTGCGCCAGGACCAGCACGTCGGCTTTCTCGAGCCTGGGCCGAATCCGCTCGACATCGCCCGGCGCGAAATCCACGCCGTGTTTCGCCGTCTCGACGACGCCGCCCAGCGCCTCGATCCGTGCCGCGATCGCCGAACCGAACGCGCCGCTCGCCCCGGTGATCAGGAACCGCCGGTGCCGGATCGTCGTCGAGCGCCCGAACAGCAGGTCGAAAAGATTGAGGTACGACGAATAGTAATTCTCGGGCGTGATGTGGTGCATCGCATGGTAGGCGGCGTTGACCTTGACGATGTTCTGCCGGGCGCTCACCCGGTCCATCGACATGTGGTTGCCGTCCATGCCCTCGGTGTAGATGTTCATGCCGAAGTTCCAGACGTGAAGCGCCATTACCGCCGTCACCGGAATCCAGTGGAAAAACAAATAGAAGACGGCGGTTCCTGCCGCGGAGGTCAAGAATTCCGGCACGAGGTGCGCCCAGAAATTGAGCGCCGCCAGATCCGTGTGCACCTGCATCTTGCCGTCGAGGAAGCGGTGGTGGACGTGGTGCCATGACGCGAACACCCGCAACACCCGGAAGCGTGATTTGGTCCAGCGGTGCAGCATCCAGTGCACGCTGTCGAAGATGAAGGTCGAGACGGCGAACGTCAGCAGGGCCTCGAGGACCCACAAAATCACATCCGAAAAGCCGATATTGCCGAGGTTCAAGCGCTGGTCCTCATGCCGCAGGCCGCAAGGTTGCCCTTATTGGGCGCGCAGTCTATGTGCGCATCGTGGCCGGTTGCCACATTTTGCGACAGCGGGCCCGAACCATGCAACTTGCCTTCGTGATCCCTGCCTATAACGAAGAGGCGCTGATCGGCAAATGCGTCGAATCCGTCCTGGCCGAGGTCAAGCGCTGCGGCCGGCCGGGCATCGATGTCGTCGTCGTCAACAACAACTCGACCGACCGTACGGCCGAAGTCGCCGCGTCCTATGACGGGGTCCGTGTCGTCGACGAGCGCCAGAAGGGATTGGTCTCGGCCCGCGACGGCGGTTTCCACGCGACCACGGCCGAACTCGTCGCCAACATCGACGGCGATACCGTCGTGCCGCCTGGCTGGCTCGACACCGTCTTCGCCGAGTTCGAGAAAGACCCCGATCTCGTTTGTCTCAGCGGGCCTTACATCTACTACGATCTCAGCCCATGGAACCGCTTCCTCATCACCCTGTTCTACGGCCTGACCAAGCTGATCTATGCCGTGAACCGCTATGTCCTGCGCGTCGGCTCGGTGGTGCAGGGCGGCAATTTCGTCTTCCGCCGCGACGCCTGGATCAAGGCCGGCGGCTATAACCGCGAGATCAAGTTCTACGGCGAGGACACCGACGTCGCCGTCCGCCTGAGCAAGGTCGGCAAGGTCAAGTGGACTTTTCGGCTGAAGATGCTGACGTCCGGCCGGCGCCTCGCGGAGGAAGGCGTATTCCGCACGGCACTCACCTATACGTTGAACTTCTTCTGGGTCACCTTCGCCGGCAAGCCTGCGACCGACACGCACACGGACATTCGCCCGGGCACCTGAGGCGCCTCACTCCCCTTGCTTGAACGGCGTGTATGCGCTGAGCTGCTCCTGCTCGCGCCGCACGGCGGCACGCTCCTGCTGCAGGAACCGTTCGATCGCGTCGCGCAGGCCCTTGTGTCCGATCCAGTGCACCGAGCGGGTGGTCGACGGCTCGTAGCCGCGCGCCAGCTTGTGCTCGCCCTGCGCGCCGGCTTCGACCGTCGATAGCTTGTGCGCAATCGCGAAATCGATCGCCTGGTAGTAGCAGAGTTCGAAATGCAGGAACGGCACCTGCCGGGTCGCGCCCCAGTAGCGGCCGTAGAGCGCATCCTTGCCGAGCAGGCTCAGCGTCCCGGCGATGGCCTCGTCGCCGTCATAGGCGAACATCAGCACCACGCGGTCGGCCATCGCTTCGCCGAGCATCGAGAAGAACCGCCGGTTAAGGTAGGGTCGGCCCCACTTGCGGCTGCCGGTATCCTGGTAGAAATCGAAGAACGCGTCCCACGCCGCTTCAGTGAGGTCGGCCCCGGTGAGCCATTTCACGGTGAGGCCCTCGACCGCGTCGCGCCGCTCGCGTCGCGTCACTTTGCGATGCCGCGACGACATGGTTTGCAGATACTCGTCGAACGAGCCGAAGCCGGCATTGTGCCAGTGGTATTGCGTGTCGGTCCGCAACAGCCAGCCGGCGTCGGCCGCAAGCAGGGCCTCGCTTTCCGGCACGAAGGTCGAGTGCACGGATGAGATGCCGCGCTGGTTGGCATAGGTCGCAGCCGCCGTCAGCAGCGCCTGCTTGACCGCAGGGTCATCGGCGCGGGTCAGCAGCTTCGGCGCCGTCACCGGCGTGAACGGCACCGAGACCTGCAACTTCGGATAATAGCTGCCGCCCGCCTGCTCGAACGCGTTGGCCCAGCCATGGTCGAACACATACTCGCCCTGCGAGTGCGTCTTCTCGTACATCGGCAGCAGGCCGACGACAGTCTCACCGTCGCGCAATACGACATGCCGTGGCGTCCAGCCGGTCCTCCGCGTCGCCGAACCCGACGCTTCGAGGGCGAGGAAAAAGGCATGGTCGAGGAACGGATTGCCGTGCGGATCGCTCGCGGCGACCAGCTCGTTCCACACGGTCGCGTCGATCTCCGACGTGGCGCCGGCGATCGTCGCTGTGAGCGTGTCAGGCACTTGCGGGAAGGTAGCCTTCGAACACGATCTGGTCGGCGTGCTGCAGCGCCGCGCTGGCATCCGTCACCGATTTGATCGTCCAGCTCGTCACCGGCACCCCCAGCGCGCGGAACAGCCGCACCGCCGGCAGCTCCAGCGAAACATTGCGGCACGAGATGAAGTCGAACCGCGTCATCGGCCAGTGCAGCAGATTGCGCAGGATCACACGTTGCCATGGCGTCACCTTGGTGTCCCAGTCGGGCTCGTCATAGCCATAGGTGATGATGCCGAGCGGGGCGCGGGCACCGGCTTTGCGCAGCGCCACCAGCAGGTTTGGATCGAAGGACTCGAGCGTGTACGGCCCGCGATAGCTGCTCAGCGAGCGTGTCACCGACTCCGCCAGCGCCCGCGTCTTTTCAGCATTGCGTTGCATCTTGAGTTCGATCTGCAGCATCGCTCGCCCTGCGATCTGCGCGAGGAATTGATCGAAAGTCTGTGGTACGTCGCCCGCGGCGCTGTCGGTTAGAACGAGCTTTTGGACGTCGGCGATGGGCTTTGCATCCGAAGGCCCCGTCGCCTTCGTCAGGCGATCGAAATCGTCGTCGTGGAAGATGAAGGGCACGCCGTCGCTCGCGAGCTGCACATCGCACTCGATCGCATAGCCAGCCGTGATCGCTGCCTCGAATGCCGCGTGCGAGTTCTCGATGACTCCCTTGGCGCGATCATGCAGACCGCGATGCGCAATGGGGCGGTCGAACAGTTTCGGCATCAGACTTCGACGATGGCTTCGATTTCGACCGCGGCGTTGCGCGGCAATCCGGCGACGCCGATCGCCGAGCGAGCGTGCCTGCCTTTGTCGCCGAGCACGCCGATCAGCAGGTTCGAGCCGCCATTGGCCACGAGGTGCTGTTCGATGAAATCGGGGGCCGAGTTCACGAACACGGTCAGCTTCACCACGCGCTTGACGTCTTCGAGCTTCACGCCGGCGTTGTGCACGATCTGTGACAGCACGTTGACGGCGCAGAGCTCGGCGGCATTAGCGCCCTGGACCACATTCATCGTCTCCCCGAGCCGTCCTTCGATCACCGTGCCGTCGGCGGTGACTGAGATTTGTCCCGACACATAGATGACGTTGCCGGTCCGCGTCACCGGGATGTAGCTCGCCACCGGCGCCTTCGCCTGCGGTAGCTCGTAGCCATATTCGCGGAGTTTCTCGATCGGGGTTGCCATCTATCGTTTGCCTTCTTCGATTTCGTCGTCGCTGGGCCGCGGTTTGCCGCGCCCGTACAGCCGTCCTCGGATCACCGCTTCCCTGCCGAAGCGGGTCCGCACATCGTCCATAGCACGTTCCGCCGCTGCCTTGCGCGCTACCGCGGGCTCGATCAGATCGACAGGGTCCGGGCCCGCGGCCGGCATCAGGCCGGAGAGCCCGATGCCGATCAGGCGGAAGGCCGTACCGTCGACCTCGCGCGCCAGCAATTGCTGTCCGGTCTCGTAGAGCACATTGGCTAGCTGCGTCGAAATCATCAGGTGCCTGGCGCGCGTCCGCAAGCGAAATCCCGCCGATTTGAGCTTCAGCGTCACCGTATCGCCGACCAGGCCCTTGGCCTTCACGCGCTCCGACAGCCGCTCGCTGAGTGCCATGAGCTCGGTCGAGAGCGCCTCGAAATCGGAAAGGTCGGTGTTGAACGTGGTTTCCGCCGAAATGGTCTTCATCTCGCCGTCGATGCTGACGGCCCGGGCATCTTCACCGCGGGCGAGCCGCGCCAGCCGCGCACCGGTTTCGCCATAGCGCCGCATCAGGTCTTCCGGCGCCGTCTCCTGCAATTGCCCGATCGTCTCGAACCCGTCTTTGCGCAGGGTCTCGGCGAACACTTTGCCGACGCCGAAGATCAAGTCGACCGGCTGGCGGGCGAGAAAGTCGAGGGTCTCCGCCTTGCCGATCACCGCAAAGCCGCGCGGCTTGTCGAGGTCCGATGCGGTCTTGGCCAGGAACTTGTTATGGCTGAGCCCGATCGAGATGGTGATCCCGAGTTGCTGTTCGACATCGCGGGCGAACCTCGCCAGCACTGCCGCCGGCGGGGCCTTGTGCAGCGTCTCCGTGCCGCCGAGGTCGAGGAACGCTTCGTCGATCGACAGCGGCTCGACCAGCGGCGTGAGTTTGTCCATCAGCGCCCGGACCTGCCGGCTGACGCCGACATATTTCTGCATGTCCGGCCGGATCACCACCGCGTCCGGACAGAGCCTCATGGCGGTGAACATCGGCATCGCCGAACGCACGCCGAACTGCCGCGCGATGTAACAGCAGGTCGAGACCACGCCCCGGTGCCCGCCGCCGACGATCAGCGGCCGGTCGCGCAGGCTCGGATCATCCCGCTTCTCGATCGAGGCGTAGAACGCATCGCAGTCCACATGCGCGATGCTGAGGCTGTTGAGCTCAGCGTGGCTGACGAGCCGCGGCGACCCGCAACGGGCACAGCGGGCAGGGCGCTCGGGGCGATGCTCGCTCCAGCCACAGCTTCGGCAAAGGACGTCGAGCCCGGCCACGACTCACGCCTCGTGCCGGTGCAGCTTGGCCCAGGTCGAAACGATGCTTTCGGGCTTGAGGTCGTTTTCCGCCGCGACCGCCAGCAGCAGCGGCTCGCTGGAGACCACATAGTCCACGAGCCCATGCGCGAAGCCGGTGGTGCCGACGAGCCTCCGCAGGCTCGTCGGGTCTAGTCCGGATTGAACCATGAATTCAGCCAGTTGCTCAGGGTTCTTCGCCAAGTGATCGAGGCAGAGACCAGCGAGGTCTTTGAGTGACAGGGTCGGGGACTTGAGAGCCAAGGAAAGTCGGGTCCGTTACGGGTTTCGTAAGCCGATTGATGTTACCCGAGCCATGGGGCAGAACGCGAGTGCCCTTGCACCGTGGCTGTGAGTCCATGCCCAAGACAGTCATGATCGTCGAAGACAACGAGCTCAACATGAAGCTCTTCAACGATCTGCTCGAATCCCGCGGCTACTCGATCATCCAGACTCGCAACGGCATGGAAGCGATCGGTCTGGCCCGCGCGCACCATCCGGACCTGATCCTGATGGACATCCAGCTTCCGGAGGTTTCCGGGCTGGTCGTCACCAAATGGCTTAAGGAAGACGACGACCTGCAGTCGATCCCGGTGATCGCCGTCACCGCCTTCGCCATGAAGGGCGACGAGGAGCGGATTCTGCAGGGCGGCTGCGAAGGCTATATCTCCAAGCCCATATCCGTGCCTCACTTTTTGGAAACGATTGCCCGCTACATTGGGCCCGCCAACTGAGGCCACGCGCCTCGTTTTCCCTATGTAGGTTCATGCGTCGAGGGGCGGCCGGTCTGTGACAGCACGCGTGCTGATCGTTGACGATATTCCGACCAATGTGCGCCTTCTCGAAGCGCGCCTGACTGCGGAATACTTCGAGGTCAAGACGGCCTCGTCGGGCCGCGAGGCCCTGGCCATCTGCGCCCAGGGCGCGACCGATATCGTCCTGCTCGACGTCATGATGCCCGAGATGGACGGCTTCGAGGTCTGCCGCCGGCTCAAGGCCGACATCGCGACGTCGCACATCCCCGTGGTGATGATCACCGCGCTCGACCAGCCCTCCGACCGCGTGAAGGGCCTCCAGGCCGGCGCCGACGATTTCCTCACCAAGCCCGTCGACGACGTGCAGCTCATGGCGCGCGTCAAGAGCCTGGTCCGCCTCAAGGCCCTGACCGACGAGCTGCGCGCCCGCGCCCAGACCGGCCAGGAAATCGCCGTCGAGGACGCCATGCGCACGATGGACGCCGCCAATGCCGACGGCGGCCGCATCCTGCTCGTCGACAGCGACGCCCGCAGCGCCGACCGCATCCGCGGCTACCTGGCCCAAAGCCACCATATCGAGGTCCTCTCCAATCCCGCCGACGCCGCCATGCAAGTCTCCGGCGGCCAGTACGAGCTCGCCATCGTCAGCATGGCGCTGGGCGAGTTCGATCCGCTCCGCGTCTGCTCGCAGATGCGCACGCTGGAGCAGACGCGCGGCCTGCCGATCCTGCTGATCGCCGAGGACAGCGACCGGGCTCGCGTCGTCCGCGGCCTCGACCTGGGCGTCAACGACTTCATCATGCGGCCGGTCGAGCGCAATGAGCTCGCCGCGCGTGTGCGGACCCAGATCCGCCGCCACCGCTACGCCGCCGAGCTGCGCCAGACCGTCACCAACACGCTGGCGCTCGCGGTCACCGACGAGCTCACCGGCCTCTACAATCGCCGCTATTTCGACCGCCATTTGTCGCTGATGCTCGACAAGGCGCGCGAGCAGGATCGCGACATGGCGGTGATGCTGATCGACATGGATTTCTTCAAGGCCGTGAACGACAACCACGGCCACGATATCGGCGACGCCGTGCTCAAGGAGTTCGCGCAGCGGCTGCGCCGCAACATCCGCGGCGTCGATCTCGCCTGCCGCTTCGGCGGCGAGGAATTCGTCGTCCTGATGCCCGACATCGACTATCGCCAGGCCGAGGGCGTCGCCGAGCGCGTCCGCACCGCCGTCGCCGAGCGCGGCTTCGAGACCTCCGGGGCCCGGATGTTGACCGTCACCTGCTCGGTGGGCGTGGCCCTCAACGAGCATGAGCTCGATACGCCCGAGATGATCCTGAAGCGGGCCGACGTGGCCCTCTATCGCGCCAAGCGCGAAGGCCGCAATCGCGTGGTCTTCGACGCCGCCTGACCGGCGCCGCCAAGTCTTCGCCTGCCGCAGATCTCTAAAACATATGTCAAAAGCAGCGCAGGTAAGGTTAATGCTTCACTAATGCTGCCGTGTTTAGTTGAGTTTGTCACGGACCGGCGTAGGTATTGGCCAACGCGACGGGGCGGCGCCCTGTCTCATCAATCCCTACGGTTCACCTCAGGTCCGCCGCAACTCCTGAGTCCGTAGGGCGGCCGGTCCGGAGCTGCTGTGAGGCCTCTTCGGCACCCACTTCGGACCGGCCACTTTCCTTGCGGCCCATGCACAAGAAAAAGCACAAACAAAAAGCCCCGCATCGCCGATGCGGGGCTTCTTCGTTTTACCGGACAGCCGATCTTACTTGATCTTGGCTTCCTTGAACTCGACGTGCTTGCGCACCACCGGATCGTACTTCTTGAAGCTGAGCTTCTCGGTCTGGGTACGCGAATTCTTCTCGGTGACGTAGTAGAAGCCGGTATCGGCCGTCGACACGAGCTTGATCTTGATGGAGGCGGCTTTGGCCATGTCGGAATCCTTGGGGAACGGGCGAAAGCCCTGAAATTTGCGCGCAACCTACGGATTTGCGACTGATTGTCAAGGCGCCGCGGGCGCCTCTGAGCCTCAGGGGTAGCTTGGCAGCGCGGGGTTGGGCCGCTTGCTCCGTTCGTCGAAGCCGTACATGCGGTTGGCCCATTGCAGCCCGACGATCGCCCCCTTGATGGAAGGCAGCATGAGCAGCGGCAGGATCACCGCCAGGGGCACCATCGTCACCATGTACATCCACGGCGCCACCGTCGCGTGCAGCTCGAGCTCGAGCATGAGCCCGACGATGATGTGGCCGACGATCACGATCGCAATGTAGGGCGGCATGTCGTCGGCGCGGTGATGGAACAACTCTTCGCCGCACACCTCGCACTGGTCCGCCACCTTGAGGTAGGAGCTGAACAGGTGGCCCTTGCCGCAATGCGGGCAGCGCAACTTGGCACCGTTCCACATCGCCTGACCGATCGAGCGCTGGTCGGGGTTGCTGTTGATCGTGACGGGCATCGGCCTATCTCCTTCGGCCGCGCGGACCGTAGCTCTGAGATGAGCGCCTTGGCCGCCGCTTCAAAGATGACGGTTTGCCGCGGTTGCCTTCGCTTAGAAGCTCGAAACGCAGCGCGCCCGCAATTGGTGCCGCCTCGAGCAGCCGAACTTTGACCGTATCGCCGATACGGAATGTCTCGCCGGTGCGGTCTCCGACGAGGGCCTGCATCTCCTCGACGAACCGGTAATAGTCCTCGCCGATGGTCGAGGCGGGGATGAACCCGTCTGCACCGGTCTCGAGCAGGCGCACGAACAGGCCCGACCGGCTCGCGCCGGAAATCCGGCCCATGAATTCGGCGCCGATCTTGGTCGCAAGGAACTGCGCCAGCAGCCGGTCCGAGGTCTCGCGCTCGGCCAGCATCGCGCGCCGTTCGGTGGCCGAGATGTGCTCGCCTATGCTTGGCAGCTTGGCGATCTCCCCTTCGGTCAGCCCGTCCTTGCCCAGGTCGAGCGCCGCGATCAGCGCGCGGTGCACGATGAGGTCGGCATAGCGACGGATCGGCGAGGTGAAGTGTGCGTAACGGTCGAGATTGAGGCCGAAATGCCCGAGATTCTCATGCGAATAGACGGCCTGCGCCTGCGAGCGCAGCACCATCTCGCTGACCTGCTGGGTCTTGCCTTCGGCCCGCGCCTTGGCCAGCACCCGGTTGAAGTCCTGCGTGCGGACGGCCTCGGACTTGGCGAAGTTGAGATCGAGCGAGCCGAGGAACTCGCGCAGCGCGTCGAGTTTCTCGCGGCTGGGCGTATCGTGCACGCGATAGAGTAGGGCGGTCTTGCGCCTTTCCAGCGTCTCCGCCGCCGCGACGTTGGCGGCAATCATCATCTCCTCGATGAGCCGCAT
>Ga0070658_10004390_pt1 | contig 11499 bp, 10 predicted proteins | sample KBSC13metaG_FD_64664 | JGI IMG/M metagenome (GOLD analysis project Ga0070658, IMG submission 64664) | Corn rhizosphere microbial communities from Kellogg Biological Station, Michigan, USA - KBS C1-3 metaG | ecosystem: Host-associated > Plants > Roots > Rhizosphere > Soil ... | reverse complement strand
TCGGCATGAACAGGATCAGCGACAGGTAACCGAGATTGGTGTCGCCGAAGACGATCATTTCCAGCGCCCGCAAGTAGCGCAGCGCCGGGCCGCCGTAATAGAACACGGCCTCGCGGCCCTCCAGCGCGCCGGCGATGTCGCCGCCGAGCAGGTGCTGCAAAATCTCGCGTCCCGCGCCGGTGTAGAACAGGCCGTCGTCGCCGCCGTCCATCGGCCGCCAGCCGCCGAGGAAGCTGGCGTCGTCGATGGCAATCACCACAACGGCGAGGGCGATGAGCGCGAACACCGGTGCAACGTCGCGCCAGCGCACGCGCACCAGGAGCAGGAGCAGTACGGCAAGTGCGGCGCCCCGCGCCGCCGCTTCGACGCCGAGCCGGGTGACGACGCCGACGGGCCGATGCAGTGTCATCGCCAGCGCGTCGGCCTTGACGCCGACCCCGAAGATCTGCCGTCCGACGTCGGCGGCGGTGACGTCGCGGCAGCTCATATCCGCATGCGACAGCACCTGATAATGTCCGTCGTCGCCCTGCCACAGCACATCGCCGCGCCAGCACAGGCGCGAACCGACATAGTCGGCGGGAAACCGGTAGACGACGAAATACGGCATGGCGCTGTGCCAGCGCCACAGCCCGGCCCAAAAGCGGCGGTCGCGGTCGCCGCGGTGCACGTCCGGCGCGTCGGTGCCCCAGTTGTAGCGGAGGTCGTTGGTGAAGCCGAGCCGCAGCCACACCGGCTCGGCGAAATCGATGCCGGTGACGGCGCGCGACGCGCCGGCATTGTCGAAGACGCCATCCGCCGAGAAAGCGAAGAGCCGATCGGGAAAGCCCATGTTCTTCCAGCAGGTCGCCCCGGTCTTGCACTGCACGTTGGGCGGATAGACCTGCTCGAACTTCGCCGCCATGTAGCGATAGACGTCCGGCGGCAGTTCGCGCTCGAGGACGTTGCCGGGCTTGCCGACGAGAAACACGTTCTCGCCTTCGGCGATCGGCGACGGCGCGATCAACCGCGGCAGCAGCGCGGCGACCGCCACGGCGGCGACGGCGAGCGCCCAGTTACGGCCCCGCGTCGTCACGCGGCCGCGGAACATCAGCACGGCGGCGATCAGCAGCAGCGCGTAGGTCCAGACCTGATTGACCGGCAGGCCGAGCGCCACGACCGCGAGGGCGAGCGCACCGGCGCGCCGCCAGGCGTTCCCGGCGCCTCCCATTACGCTATTGTTATCGTTGCTGGAATCGACCATATGCTGCGGCGTGCCCGGCTCCGTCGGGTGATCCTTGTATCGCCCCTTGGCGTCCGTGTCAGTCTTGACGCATGGGGCGAGGCGACGCTCTATAGTCGGCACGGCGGGGCTTGCGGATGCCGCCGGCGTCGATCGCAACGGCAGCGCGTGGCGGACCAGTTAGTTTCGACTTCGCGGGCTTCGGACGCGCTAAAAAGCAAATTCAGATCATGACATCGGCACAGCCGCCGCGACTGGATATCGTCATTCCGGTTTATAACGAAGGCGGCAACATCCTGCGCACGCTCGGCGCCCTCTCGCGCGCGGTGACGACGCCGTTCCGCGTCCTCATCTGCTACGACCGCGAGGACGACGACACGCTGCCGGCGGTTCGCGGCAATCGCGACGCCATCGGCACGATGGACATTGCGTTCGTGCGCAACAAAGGCCATGGCGCGCACGGCGCGGTCGTCACCGGCTTTGCCGCCAGCGGCGCGCCCTTCGCGCTCGTCTTCCCCGCGGACGACGACTACAACGCGACAATCGTCGACGCCATGGTGCGACAGGCGGAGGCGGGCTGCGACATCGTCTGCGCCAGCCGCTTCATGCCGGGCGGCAGCATGGTCGGCTGTCCGTGGCTCAAGGCAACCTTGGTGCGGGCCGGCAACTTCACCCTGCACCACATCGCCCGGCTGCCGACGCGCGACGCCAGTAACGGGTTCCGCCTGTTTTCGCGCCGGGTGATGGACGACATCCTGATCGAGTCGGACCGCGGCTTCTGTTACAGCATCGAGCTTCTGGTGAAGGCACATCGGCTCGGCTGGCGCATCGGCGAGGTGCCGGCCAACTGGTTCGAGCGCACGCAAGGAACAAGCCGTTTTCAGGTGATCAAGTGGCTGCCGATGTATCTGCGCTGGTATCGCTACGCCTTCGCCACGACCTACCTCATGCGCTCGCCGCGTCACGTGCGCATGAAAGCGCGCGCCGCCTGATTCACGTTCGAGCCAAGGAAACTGCATTGTGATCCGCGTCGGCATCGTCGGCAGCAATTACGGACGGACGGTGCTGCTGCCGGCCTTTCGCGCCGACGCGCGCTGCGCGGTGACCGCCCTCGCCGGCAGCGACGCGGTGCGGACGCGCGCGTTATGCGATGAAGCCGGCGTGGAAAAGGCGCATGGCGACTGGCGCGCGCTGGTCGAGGACGCCGAGATCGATGCCGTCGCCATCGCCACGCGGCCGGACCTGCAGCCGCAGATCGCGCTGCGCGCACTCGAACTCGGCAAGCCGGTGTTCGCGGAGAAGCCGATGGCGAGCGACCTCGGCGCGGCGCGGCGGATGGCCGAGACGGCGCGCGGGCGCAATATCGCGGCAGCGGTCGATTTCAACTTTCACCAGATCGCATCGTGGCAGCGCGCCAAAGCAATGCTCGACGAGGGCGCCATCGGCGCCTTGCGCCACGTTACGGTGCACTGGCACGTCGAGAACCGCTCCATCCAGATGCGCATGCGCAACTGGAAGACCTTGAGCGACGACGGCGGCGGCGTCCTCGGGAATTTCGTCTCGCATTGTTTCCACTATCTCGAATGGTTCTGCGGCCCGCTCGCCGGCCTGTCGGCCCGGCTCGGCGGCCTGCCCGGCAACGACACGCTGCAGACGACGGCGGCGATGGCGCTGGCCTTTGCGGGCGGCGCGCCGGTAAGCCTGTCGATGAGTTGCGCCTCCTATCTCGGGTCCGGCCACCGCATCGCGTTCTATGGCGAAGACGGCACCCTGGTGCTCGACAATCCCGGCGCCGACTACATGCGCGGCTTCGAGTTGCTGCATGCGCGGCGGCCGGCGGCGGCGCTGGCGCGCATCGCGGTCGACGATCCCGCCGACGCGCAGTATGCCGACGGGCGCATCGCGCCGGTGTCGCGGCTGGTCAAAGGCTTCCTCGATGCCGTCGAGCGCGGCGCCACGCCCAAGCCCGGCTTCGCCGAGGGCTATCGCGTGCAGCAATTGATCGACGCGGCGCAACGCTCGCATCGCGACGGCCGCTGGATCGACGTCAGACCTGACACTATGGAGCGCAAGTGAGCCCAGCCAAAATCCTCGTCACCGGCGGTTCGGGCTTCATCGGCTCGGGATTGGTCAAAGCGCTCGTCAAAGCCGGCCACCGCGTGCGCGTACTCGACGACAATTCGCGTGGGCGCCCGCGACGACTCACCGCGGTCGAAAACGACATCGAGTTCGTCGCCGGCGACGTCCGCGACGCCGAGGCGGTATTGCGGGCGACAGCCGGCATGGATGAGGTGCACCACCTCGCCTTCGTCAACGGCACCGAGTTCTTCTATTCGCAGCCCGACCTCGTGCTCGACGTCGGCGTGCGCGGCATGATCAACGTCATCGACGCCTGTCGCGCGCACGACGTCGGCAAGCTGATCCTCGCCTCGTCCTCCGAGGTGTACCAGACGCCGCCGACGATCCCGACCGACGAGAGCGCGCCCCTGTCGGTCCCCGATCCGCTCAATCCGCGCTACTCCTATGGCGGCGGCAAGCTCATCAGCGAGCTGATGGCGATCAATTTCGGCCGCAAGTATTTCGACCGCGTGCTGATCTTCCGGCCGCACAACATCTACGGCCCCGATATGGGCTTCGAGCACGTCGTGCCGCAGTTCGCGCTGCGCCTGAAGCGGCTCGCCGATGCGCAGCCGACCGGCGTGCTGCGCTTCGAGATCCAGGGCACGGGCGCCGAGACGCGCAGCTTCTGCCACATCGACGATCTGGTCGCCGGCGTCATGGCGATGCGCGACAAAGGCGAGCATCTCGGCATCTACCATGTCGGCACGATGGAAGAGGTCTCCATCGCCGAGGTGGCGCAGCGGGTCGCGGCGCTCGCCGGCCGCGACATCGAACTCGTGCACGGCCCTCTGCAGGCGGGCGGCACGATGCGCCGCTGCCCCGATATTTCAAAATTGCAAAAGCTCGGCTATAAGCCCGGCGTGCCGCTCGACGCGGGCCTCAAGCCCACCGTCGACTGGTACTGGCGCAACGCGGATCTGGCGCCGAAGACATAACTATCCCCGTCATTCCGGGGCGCGCGCGTCAGCGGGCGAACCCGGAATCCATGGTCCTCGACGCTGCGGACTATGGTTTTCGGCCCCGCGCCTTGCGGCGCGTCCCGGAATGACGGCTCATGCTGAGGAGTTCAACTTTTGCCCTTCCCCACCAAAGTCGCACGCGCCGCCGGCACCGGCGCCAGCGTTCCGGTCGAATGCTGCCAGATCTGCGGCAGCGACAGGCTCGACGACGTGTTGTCGCTCGGCTACATGCCGCCGGTGAACCAGATGGTTCCGATCGGCCAGGTGCCGCGACAGCAGCCCTGGTTCCCGACCAATCTCCTGCATTGTCGGCAGTGCGACCTGGTGCAGCTCGGCCTCGCCGTCGATCCGGTCATTATTTTCCCGCCGGAATATCCCTACACCAGCGGCACCACCAAGCTGCTGCGCGACAATTTCGCCGATCTCTATGCCGAATCGTCCAGGTTGCTCGGTCTCGAGGCCGACGATCTCGTCATCGACATCGGCTCGAACGACGGCACGCTGATTTCGAATTTCCAGAAAGGCGGCCACCGCATTCTCGGCATCGAGCCGACCGACGTCAGCAAGATCGCCAATGAGCGCGGCATTCCGACGATCCAGCGCTATTTCGGCCTCGACACCGCGCGCGAGGTGAAGGCCGAGCACGGCCCCGCGAGCCTCGTCACCGCCGCCAACTGCTTCGCGCATATCGAGGACGTGCACGCCATCGTCGACGGCATCGTAGAGATGCTGTCGGACAAAGGCGTGTTCATCTCCGAGTCACACTATCTGATCCCGCTGCTCGACACGCTGCAATACGACACGGTTTATCACGAGCACCTGCGCTATTACTCGCTGGCGAGCCTCAAGCATCTCCTGGAGATGCACGGCCTCGAGGTGTTCCACGCGCGACCGATCCCGAGCCATGGCGGCTCGATCCGCGTCTACGCCGCGCGCAAGGGCACCCAGAAGGTGCAGGACAGCGTCGCGAAGATGCTCGCGGCCGAGCCGCGCGGCGCGGCGATGGCCGAACGCCTCGTCAGGTTCCGGCACGACGTGGTGTTGTCGAAACTGCGGCTGATGGCCATGCTGCGCGATCTCAAGGAGAAAGGCGCGCGCATCGCCGGCATCAGTGCGCCCTCGCGCGCCTCGACCATGGTCAACTATGTCGGCCTCGACGAGGGTCTCATCGACTACGTCGTCGAGATCGCCGGCTCGCTCAAGATCGGCAAATGCATGCCCGGGACCGGCATCCCTGTGGTCGACGAGGCGAGGCTGTTCGAAGACCAGCCGGATGCGGCCCTGATCTTCTCCTGGCACATCGCCGACGAGCTTGCGCCCAAGCTCCGCGCCAAGGGCTTCCGCGGTCAGCTCATCACGCCATTGCCGGTGCCGCGATCACTATAGATTCTCGGGGGAGTGCGACGTTGGACGGGACGCAGGACAAGAACAAAGAAATCGCCTTCTTCGACGCGCACGCGGCAAGCGACGAATACGACGTCTTCGCGCCGCAGGCGAACGAGAAGCTGATCGACGCCTTCGTGCGATTGAGCGGCCTGGGCGCAGGCGCCCGCGTTGCCGACCTCGGCTGCGGCTCGGGCGTTTTCACGGAACTCTTGCGCTGGCGCGGGTACTCGGCTGTCGGGATCGATATCAGCCCGAAACTGGTGGCGGTCGGTCGCGCCAAATATCCGGGGCTCGAATTGCTCGAGGGCGATGCCGAGAACCTGCCGTTCGCAGCCGGCAGTCTCGACGGCGTGCTGCTCAGCGGCCTGGTTCACCACTTCCCGGACCCGCGGCGGCTGGCGGCCGAGGTTTCCCGTGTCCTGAAACCGGGCGGCCGTTTCGTCGCCTTCGATCCGAACCGCACGAATCCCTTCATGTGGCTCTATCGTGATCGATCGTCGCCATTCTATAGTTCGGTCGGAGTCACCGAGAACGAGCGACCCGTTCTGGCTCATCAGGTCAGAAGCATTTTTTCCAGCGAGGGATTCCAGGTGCAGACCGATTACGTTGCCGGCCTCGCCTATCGCTACGTTGCGTCAAGCCGGACACGCATGCTGCTGCCAATCTACAATTTCATCGACAATGTCGTCTTCAATCTCGCCATCATGAAACCGCTGCGCCCGTTCGTGTTGACCAGCGGAGTGAAGCGGTGACGGCACGACCGGATATTTCCGCAATGACGCCGACCACGATCGAGAATGCCGATATCACGGTCGTCGGCGGTGCCGGCCATGTCGGCATCCCGCTGGTGCTTGCGCTCGCCGAATCCGGCCTGCGGGTGAACGTCAACGACCTCAATCAGGCGACGCTCGACACGCTGGCCGCCGGCAAAGTCCCCTTCATCGAGACCGGTGCCGAGCCGGTGCTCGCCAAGGCACTGGCCAACAAGCGTCTCGTCTTTACCAGAGGCCCCGACCGCATCTCCGTCGCCGGCCCGGTCATCATCACCATCGGCACGCCGATCGACGAATTCCTCAATCCGGTGCGCAGCGTGGTGCAGGACTGCCTCGACCCGCTGCTGCCTCGGCTGGTCGACGGCCAGCTCGTCATCCTGCGCTCGACCGTCTTTCCCGGCACCACCGACTGGATCGCCGCCTGGCTCAACGGCAAGGGCCGCAAGCTGCGCATCGCCTTCTGCCCCGAACGCGTCGTGCAAGGTGACGGCCTGAAGGAATTACGCGCGATGCCGCAAATCGTCAGCGGCACCAGCCCGGAGGCCGAACGCGAGGCGGCCGCTCTGTTCGAGCGCATCGCGCCGGAGGTGGTGGCGCTGTCGCCGATCGAAGCCGAGTTCGCCAAGCTGTTCGCCAACGCCTACCGCTACATCGAATTCGCCGCGACCAACGAATTCTATCTGATCGCCAAGGCCGCGGGCGTCGACTATCACCGCGTCCTTCAGGGCATGAAGCACAACTATCCGCGACTCAAGAGCATCCCGCGGCCGGGCTTCGCCGCCGGCCCGTGCCTGGTCAAGGACACCATGCAGCTGTCGGCCTTCGCCTCCAACCAGTTCGGCCTCGGCCATGCGGCGCTGCTGATCAATGAGGGCCTCGTGCTGCGCGTGGTCGAGGATATCAAGCGCCGCTTCGATCTGACCAAGACCAAGGTCGGCTTGCTCGGCATGGCCTTCAAAGCCGAGAGCGACGATATCCGCGCCTCGCTGAGCTACAAATTCAAGAAGGTGCTCATGAGCCAGGCCAAGGCGGTGCTCACGACCGATCCTTTCGTCAGTTTGAGCGTCGACCCCGAGCTCAAGCCGCTCGAGACGGTCATTGCCGAAAGCGACCTCATGATCCTGTGCGCGCCGCACGCCGCCTACAAGACCGCCGACTTTGCCGGCAAGCCGGTGTTCGACGTCTGGGGCCATGTCGAGACCGGCAACATTCTTAAATAGACAGCTGAGAGGACCTGGCGGATGGGCGAGGACTGGCCGAAAATCACGGCCCGGCGTGACATCCGCGTCTCGCCGTGGATGACGGTGATCGAGCGGGCGGTGGAGTTCAGCGAAGGCGCGGCGCCCGAGCTTTATCACGCGGTCGGCCAGCAGGATTACATCGCCATCGTCGCGCGCACGCCGGAGGGGCTGATCCCGATCGTGCGGCAATACCGGCCGGCGGTGGAGCGTTTCACCTGGGAACTGCCCGCGGGCCTCGTCGACCCGGGCGAGCACGCCGCCGAGACCTGCCGGCGCGAACTGATGGAGGAGACCGGGCTGCCGGCCAAGACCGTGCACCCGCTCGGCGCCTTCGCGCCGTGCACGGCGCGGCTGTCGAACCGGGTGCATTCGTTCTTCGTCGACACCGGACCGCGCGCGGACAACGCACCGGTCGAAGCCGGTATCGAGGTGAAACTGGTGACGCCGGAGGAGCTTTCCGACCTCATTCGTGCCGGGACCTTCACCCTGCAGTTGCACATCGGTGCGCTATTGCTCGCCGGCATGCACGGCTTCATCGACCTCACCGCCTTCACGCGCGACTAGAGGCGCTCCACCGCCATTCCCTCCATCGCATAGGGTGCATAGAGAAAATCGCGGATGGTGGCGATCCGGCCGTCCGCCCAGCCCAGCAGTATCGCGTAACGGACGGTGTCGTCGTCCGCGCCGCCGACCAGCAGCGCAAGTCGGCCTTCGGCAATCCCCACCGCCATCCGGCACGGCGCCGCCGCGGCGTAGCGGGCGAAATAGACCGAGACGTCCTTGCGGCCGTTGAGCCTTGTGCGGTTGACCAGGTCGAGCCGCACGTCCTCGGCCAAAAGATTACGCAGCGCATCGAACTCGCGGGCGTTGAACAGATTGGCGTAATGCCGCAAGCGCGCTTTCTCGTCGGCGCTGACCATCGGCTTGACCGGCGGAGCGGCATGATGGGCTTGCAGCCTGGCGCGGCCGCGATGCAGCGCCGCTTTTACGGTCGCGACCGTCACGCTGAGAATGTCGGCGGTCTCGTCGATCGAATAACCCAGGACGTCCATCAACACGACGGCGGCGCGGGGCGTCGCCGGCAGCGCAAGAAAGGCGGCAAAGCTGCCCGCGGTGGCAACGCGCGACGAAGCATCGGCCGCAGGGTCCTCGATCAGCGCGATCTCGGCGGCCGACTGCCGCGCGGCCTGGCGCTTCTGCCGCCGCAGCGCATCGAGCGCGGTGTTATGGGCGATGCGGAACAGCCAGCTTTCGGGATTTTCCAGATGCCCGGCCGCAGGCAGCGCTTCGATGGCTTTGGCCAGCGCGTCCTGCACGACATCCTCGCCATCGAAGACCGAGCCGACCATACGGGCACAATAACGATGCAGGCGCGGCCGCATCTCCATCAGAAGCCGTCCGAACGCCTCCGGGGTGATCACCGCGTCAGCCATCGCCATACCCGCCTGTCGGCCCTTTCGATGACGACGCTACACATCCGGCAAAGGATTCGGTCTGCCGAAAATATTTTTGGCCGACGAATCCCTGTCCGCGCGGCCAGCGTCAATTCCGGCATGAGCGGGCGCATCCCGCGCTACGCCGCTGAGGAGACTGCCATGCCGAGAGTGACAATGGTGCGTTACACGACCAAACCGGACCGGGCGGCCGAGAACGAGGCGCTGTCGCGTGCGGTATTCACCGAGATTCATCAGAACAAGCCCGCCGGTATCGCCTACGGGCTGTTCAAGGAGCCCGACGGAACCAGCTTCGTCCACCTGTTCATCAATCTGGAGGATGACAGTTCGGACGCGGTGACGGAGCTGCCGACGTTCAAAGCCTTCGAAAAGTCCATTCGCGACCGCTGTGTCGCGCCACCGGCGGCGACTCGCATGACCGTCGCTCTGGTCGACAGCTACGGCCTGAAATAACCCGGAAAGCGCCCGGCGGGCGGGCTTCGGCCCGCCCGTGCCGCGGCCCTTGACCTCCGTCAAGGCAGCCTCCCGGGAATGCGACGAATCTCGCCTCGACAAACCCCCTGGAAGGCTTCTAAAAAAGGGTCCGAGCGGGCGCCCGGGAAAGACGAAAGCCATGAATTACAACGATTTTTTCGAGAACGCCCTCGGCAAATTGCGCGAGGAGCGGCGCTACCGCGTGTTCGCCGACCTCGAACGGATCGCCGGCCGGTTCCCGCACGCCACCTGGCATTCCCCGCGCGGCGCGCGCGAGGTGGTGATCTGGTGCTCGAACGACTACCTCGGCATGGCCCAGCACCCCAAGGTGATCGGGGCCATGGTCGAGGCCGCAACGCGCATGGGCACCGGCGCGGGCGGCACCCGTAACATCGCCGGCACCAACCATCCGCTGGTCGAACTCGAGCGCGAGCTCGCCGACCTGCACGGCAAGCCGGCCTCTCTGCTGTTCACCTCCGGCTACGTGTCGAACCAGACCGGCATTGCCACGATCGCCCGGCTGCTGCCGGATTGCCTGCTCCTGTCCGACGCCCTCAACCACAATTCGATGATCGAAGGCATCCGCCAGTCCGGCTGTGAGCGGCAGATCTGGCGTCACAACGACCTCGGCCACCTCGAGGAACTGCTGAAGGCCGCCGATCCGGCACGGCCTAAGCTGATCGCGTTCGAGAGCCTCTATTCGATGGACGGCGACGTCGCGCCGGTGCACGCCCTCTGCGACCTCGCCGATAAATACGGCGCCATGACCTATTGCGACGAAGTGCACGCCGTCGGCATGTACGGCCCACGCGGCGGCGGTATCTGCGAACGCGACAAGGCCATGGACCGCGTCGACGTGCTCGAAGGCACGCTTGCCAAGGCGTTCGGCTGCCTCGGCGGCTACATCGCCGGCTCGGCCGAGATGGTCGACGCGGTGCGTTCCTATGCGCCGGGCTTCATCTTCACCACCGCCTTGCCGCCGGCCATCTGCGCCGCGGCGACCGCCGCGATCCGGCACCTCAAGACATCGAGCTGGGAGCGCGAGCGCCATCAGGATCGCGCCGCGCGCGTCAAGGCCGTGCTCAATGCCGCCGGCCTGCCGGTCATGCCGAGCACGACGCATATCGTGCCGGTGCTGGTCGGCGAGCCGGAGAAATGCAAGCTCGCGAGCGACATGCTGCTCGCGGACCACGGCATCTACATCCAGCCGATCAATTATCCCACCGTGCCGCGCGGCATGGAGCGCCTGCGCATCACGCCATCGCCCTATCATGACGACGGTCTGGTCGACGGCCTCGCCGAGGCGCTGGTGGACGTCTGGGAGAAGCTGCAGTTGCCGCGCGCCCGCGCTTTGGCGGCGGAGTAAAAACACCCCTACTCGTCAACACCTTGCATTGCCTCGGGCGCCGACGTGCCCGCGGCGGGCTTTGCTTTGCCCGCCTCGCGCTTGACCATGAACGGCATCGCCAGCGCCACGAAGAAGATGCGCATGATGTGGTGCGCGCCGACATAGACCGGGTCGAGATGCAGCGCGAGCGCGAGCAGCATCATCGCATCGACCGAGCCGGGCGCGAACGCGATCATCACCTCCGACACCGGCAGTGCCATCAGCTTGATGACGACCGCGCCGAACCCGGCGGCGATCGTCAGCGCCACCGCGAATGAGCCGAACGCCGCTCCGATGAAGTTCATGAACAGCCGCATCGGCATGTCGGCGAAGCGCGCGCCGATCACCGCGCCGAGCGCGATCGCCGCCGTGTTGGTCGCCCACCACGGCAGTACGAAGTGCACGAGGCCGCTGCCGTGCAGCGCGCCAGAGGCGAACATGGCGCCGAACAGCAGCCCGCCCGGAAAGCGCAGCCGATGAAAGAC
>Ga0070658_10004389_pt1 | contig 11501 bp, 15 predicted proteins | sample KBSC13metaG_FD_64664 | JGI IMG/M metagenome (GOLD analysis project Ga0070658, IMG submission 64664) | Corn rhizosphere microbial communities from Kellogg Biological Station, Michigan, USA - KBS C1-3 metaG | ecosystem: Host-associated > Plants > Roots > Rhizosphere > Soil ... | reverse complement strand
GGGTGTTGCGGGAGCCCGGCCCTGAGATCGGGCGGATGCGACTGAAAGCGTCAGCGGCGATACGAGCCCGATGAACAGAACGGGCAGCATCGCGATCAACCGGCCGGAGCCGCTGTTGCGCAACATGGAAGCGGCCTGCCGGTGAGAGCCGATGTTGGCAAACCGCAATGGAACCGCATGTGCGCCGGCGTGCTGGCTGTGGCCGCGAACCAGAAACTGGAAGACCGGGTGGGCGTAGCCTCTGGGACTCTGCCCGTTTGCCTCGGCCGTAGCCACAGACGTGAATGCAACGGCGGCAATCGCCAGCCACATCCACGCGTTCCTGTTCCGGGTCCAAGGCATAGGTCTACCTATCAATTCTGCCACAAATGGGCGTTTGGCGGGCGTAGCCCCGGAAAGCGATTTCGGCGATGCCTGTTAACGGATGCGAAGAGATAGAGTTTCCACCCTTTCTCCGCGGCGGATGCGGCGAAGCTGCCGGAGAAGATGTTTGACGGGGGATTCGGGATCGCCGTGGTCGTCCTCGTCGGCATCTTCCTTCTGGCGAAGTTCGGTTTTGGCGACTTGGGCCAGGCTCGGCTGGTAAAGGATGGCAAAGGGAAGTAACGCGAGGCCAAGGGCGGCGTTCCGGACGGAAAATCGAAAGCGGCGCCCGGGTTTCTGAGCGGTTCTGCGGGGCCAGATCAACTGCTTGATCGTCGATGTGAAAACCGCGATAGCCACGATCCAAATGGCAATCACCGGGAAAGCCCCGATGAGGGTGAATAAGAAATCGAGGTGCATGGGCACTCCACCAAGCGGCGCGGGACGGCCGCGAATCAAGGGGACGACGTATAGGCCGGGCAAAGAGACTGGGTGAGTCTCTCGGTGGCTCCGGTCACGATCGGCTGAGTGCTATGCGAGGGATGGCGGTGGACGCTGGAAGGATGGCGCGAGCGCCGGTGCCTCGGGCGCGTGCTCGACGGTCAAAAGGGCCAGCAGGGGCCGGACGGCGAGCGGGGCGACGAGTCCGACGAAGAGCAGCAGCGCAACCCAGGCGTGCTGGTCTGCTGTGTTGCCGTTGTGTGGCAGCAGCAGCGCGATCACCGCGATTGCGATTGCGGCAAGGGCGATCCAGAACCAGATCCGTTTTGGATGGAAGGCTTTCATCCCAGGTGAGAGAAGTATAGCAACATCGCAGTTTTCAGTTGTCAGCGGCCAGCGTCAGCTTTGGGGGTCGGAAAACTTCTGGAAAGTAATAATCTGCAGTTCGTCATTGCATTTCGGAATCTTTCGAGACGTGGGGGAATCCGTTGGGGCGGAGGGAACTGATGGCGGACAAGAATGATGCGGCATTGCGGGAGCACCTGGCGAAACTGTTAACTGAGGCGCAGGCTCACGCGACATTCGACGAGGCGGTGAAGGGGCTGGATCCGGAGTTGTACGGGAAGGTTCCCGAGGGAGTGGAGCATTCACCCTGGCAGCTTCTCGAGCATCTGCGGATTGCTCAGTGGGATATTGTCGAGTTCTCGCGAAACGAGAAACATGATTCGCCGAAGTGGCCGGAGGGCTACTGGGCGCAAGAGAAGGCTCCAGCAGACGCGAAGGCCTGGGACAAGAGCGTGCGTGCGTTCAAGCACGATCTGACGGAGATGGTGGAGCTGATCCGCGACGAGAAGACGGACCTGTTCGCAAAGATTCCGCACGGAGACGGTCAGACCGTGCTGCGCGAAGCATTGCTCGTTGCCGATCACAACGCGTACCACATCGGGCAATTGGTGCTGCTAAGGAGACTGCTGGGGGCGTGGGGTTGATGTCTCCACGCGTGCTGGACCGCACAGCACGCACAACTTCCCCTGTTTGTTGCGCAAGATTACAAGGGCGAGTATGCGTTCAGCAGCGCTGGTCTCCAACAACTGACCTACTCAGATATGGGATGATTGCACCGGAGGTTTTCTGTGAATAGGAGGATGTGTTTTTTGGTTGCCGCACTGGCAATCGCACCGGCAGGTGTGTACGGGCAGGAGAAGCCGCAGGCGCCGGCGGCTGCAACCGCAAACCCGATCACCCAGAGCGAGAAGGGGCTCTATCTGTTTCTGAGCAACAATGTGGTCCGCGCGGCGGAAAAGATGCCCGAGGAGAACTACTCGTTCAAACCGACACCGGATGTTCGCAGCTTTGGTCAGCTTGTGGGCCATGAAGCCGATGCCAATTACATGTTCTGCGCGCTGGCTTCGGGTGAGACGAATCCGATGAAGAACATCGAGAAAACCAAGACATCAAAGGCTGATCTCGTGGCCGGCTTGAAAGAAGCGGTTGCGTACTGCAGTAAGACGTTTGACGGGATGAACGACAGCAAGGGCAGTGAGACGGTAAAGTTCATGAGCTTCAACCTGGCGAAACTCTCGATGCTGTCGCTGAATACTGCGCACACGGATGAGCATTACGGAAATATGGTGACCTACATGAGGCTGAAGGGTCTCGTACCGCCGAGCAGCGAAAATCAGGCACCCCCACGGGCGCCGAAATAGGTTCGGCTGTTTAATCCCAGGTCTCAGAATCGAGACCTGGGGACCCGCCCTTTGGCTTCCCGCTCTCAAAGCGAAACGCATTTAGGACGGGGCACCCGGATTCAAGCACTTTGGTTGTTGATGCTGGGATCTTTCAGGACTGCCAGATATTGGCGGAATTTGTAACGGGCCCCGATGAACTGGTCGTGGGTAAGCTGCAACTCGTCGTTGATCAGCCTGATTTCACGTTCCTCAATCGTAGTAATCACCTTGTCAGCGGCGGCAACGGCAAAGAGGCATTCCAGCAAAGCCAGTCGCTGCTCGAGGCTGGCCATGTCTTTGAACTCCTGAGTGACAAGGAAGTTCTCAGTACCGCCGAACAGAGTTGCTTGTGTTTTGGCGATCTGGACGACAAGGACGGCCTGTTCCTCGGGAAGACCGCTCAGGCGAATGACCTGACTCTCCATCTCTCTGGTTTCCACGTCGCTGATGTTCATGTCGGCTCGCGCTACCCGACTCAAGATGTAAGCAAAAGCAGCAATGAAGCGGGCGCGGTCCGGCTCGAGATTGTCGAGTTGCCGCACGATCTTTCGGACTGTCTCTGTTTCATCTCGACCCAGACTGCCGGGTGACCCTGGATGCCGGCCATCTTCCAGCTTTCGCTTCAATGCATTCAAGAAGTCCCCTATACCCATCGTCAGCTCTCCATGTACATCGTTTACTGCCCCTGCCGTAATCTTAGCGGCACCATGATCAATGGTCAGATTGCGGTTGGCAGGGCGGGGTTTCAGTGCTGTGACGCACCGTCAGAAGTGGCGCATAATTTAGAGGCCGAATGCGGCTCGGATCTTAGCGAGGAAAGCTTTGATTCCCGGGCGTGGATCGCCGGAACCAAGGGCTTCGAACGGCACATATCCCCGATAGCCATGTGCGTCGATCAGAGTCTTGATTCGGGTAAGATCGACCGGTTCAGGCTTGCCATTGCGGGCCACCTCTTCCTTGATCTGCCATGAGACAGCGTAGGGTAGCAGCTTCTCGATCTCTGCGTACGGATCACCGGAGCGAAGACTTCCAATGTCCAGGATGCAGCCGAACCATTTCGAATCGACGGCCTCAATCGTGCGGATCGTTTCTGCTGCGGTCTTCAAAAAATCGTTGTGCTGCTGAAGGCCTACGACTACGCCATGTTCCTTTCCAAACGCGGCGCACTCTTTGAAATCCGCCACCATCCAGTCCAGCGCCTCATCGAATGTGTGCCCGGCCGGCCGCTCCGGTCCGGAGAAGACGCGGATCACGGGCGCGCCCAGTTTGCTGGCGACGACGATCCAGTCTCTCACCATCTGCACGTCGCGGGCGCGCGCTGCCTTGTCTGTGACGGCGAAGTTGTTGCGTACGCCAGTACCGCTGATCGCTACGCCGTTGATGAAGGCGGTACGCTTCAAGCCATACACGTAATCATCCGGAGGAACCTTGGGATAGCCGGGGAAGTAGTAGCCTGTTGCATCAAGCGCGTCGACACCGTTCTCTGCGCAGAACGCGACTGCATCGGCGAGTGTCATCGAGCCCGCCTGGAGCGGCCCATTGAACGAATAGGCATTGAGGCCGAGCTTCAGCTTGACACCGGCTTTCCGGCAGACTGCTTCTGTGGCCCCGAGAGCGAAGCTTGGATAAGCGGCGGCTGTAACTGCTCCCGAGGAAACTGCGAGGAATTTGCGTCGAGTGATCATACGCTTTTCACCCTGCAGCATTCTATGCATCAGTGCCGCAGGTATCAAAGCCCAACGTGCCGGAGATGTGGGAGGTCTCCTGTATGGTGCGGAGGTCGGATGAGCGGCTCATATGGACGGGGCTGTATTCAGCATTGTTGATTTGTCGAGGAATCGAAGAATTGCGTTGCATGGAGGGAGCTACCGCCACGGGCTTTCTCGGGTGATTGCCTGCGATCGACTCTCCGCTTCGTGATTGTTACTGCCGCAAAGCCGCGATCGGATGAGGCGAGCTTAAAGCAGTGCGGAGAATCAAGACTGTGTTCGATCGAGACAGTGAGGGACGAACTGCGAACACGCAGTTCAAGCTGAGCGTCCCGTTGAGTTCAGGTGTCTATTGCAAGGGAACTCTTCTGATGAACCGGAAATTCAATCGGGAGCATTAGGAAGAAGCCATAAGTCAATCGCGGGCGATCAATCTCGTTCGCTGTCAGGCAGCGCCATGCAAGGCGACGAGCCGTTCGGAAACGGCTTCGACGATCTGCTCGTGAGCTTCATCGATGCTCAGATTGCCTTCAATCACTACGACGCGGTCTGGATCCCGGCGGGCGATCTCGCGGTACTTCTCCCATACGCGCCGGAAGAACTCGCCCTGTTCCTGCTCGAAGCGATTTTCATCCTGTCCCGTCTTGGCAACGTGCTTTTCATTTCGACGCCGGGCGCGCGCGAGGCTGGCCTCAAGAGAAGGAAGCAACAGTAGTGTGAGGTTTGGCTGAAGATTCCCGCAGACGAGGCGGTGAAGCTCAAGCACGCGCTCTGAGCCGAGTTGGCGGCCTCCGCCCTGGTAGGCTTCAGTTGAATCCGTGAAGCGATCGCAGAGCACAACACGTCCCGCAGCCAGCGCCGGTTCGATCACTTCCTCGATAGCCTGAGCGCGATCGGCAAACATCAGCGCCATTTCCGTCATGGGCGCAAGAGGAGTCGAGCCGGAGTCCAGCAGCAAACCGCGGATACGATCTCCCGTGGCGGTCCCGCCCGGCTGTCGCGTGACCACCGTTCCGATGCGGCGCTTCTCCATCCATGCGGCCAGCCGCTTGATCTGTGTCGTTTTGCCGGAACCATCCAGACCTTCCAGCGTGATGAACAATCCCAGAGGCATGGGCTGAGTCTAGGTCGTGACCCCGAAGAGCCGCAAGGACTTACCAGCAATACCATCCTTCTGCCGTGCCTTGTGACCGTGACCGCCGTGTTTTCGTTGTGTTACAACAACTCGATTTCAAAATTGGGCGCAATGAGGTCGGTCTCCCGAAAAAGATTCGTTCGACCGCCCGGGAACAAAGTCCGCGCTGAAACTCTTTCATCGAAGAAGTCACTATCTATTGGAGTACCTGATGATCAAGCTCTCTCTATTGAAGCCGCTCACCGTCGCTGTCAGTCTTGCGATTGCATCTTCTGTGACCGCACGCATTCATGCCCAGAACCTCACTCTCGAGGGCCAGACCGGCGGATTCATCACGCCCACTGCCTATGTAGTCCTGAGCGAAAAAGGCCACATCTGGTCTCACCCTGCAATTGGATATCACTTTGTGAACGCGTCCAAGGTGATTGGCTACGTTCACACGTTTTCAATCGAAGAAGGAATTGCGAACCGGTTCGAGTTTGGTTACACGCGGAGTGTCCACACAAAAGGCAACGATCCTACCTTCAGCCATCTGTGGGACTACTCGGGCATGAATGTGTTCAACGCGAAGGTGGTGGCGATCAAGGATGGCCAGTTCGGTCCGTGGACTCCGGGCATTGGAGCAGGCTTTGTCGTGCGTACCAACGATAAATTTGTGAGTGGCGCGCTGAACGAGCTCGAGACGGGCACGCTGAAGTCCTACACGAACGGAGATGTCTATGTTGCGGCGACGAAGACGTGGCTCCATCCTCCTGTTCCGTTTCTTCTGAACTTTGGGTGGAAAGCGACCAACGCGTCGATCTACGGACTGGGCGGGCAGGCCACACGATTCGGAGGCAGACTGTTCGGTGGGCTTGGAATTCCTCTGCCGCTCGGGCACAATATGGCGGCGGTGCCGGCGATTGGATTTACGCAGGAGCCGCCTCAGGTCGTGAATCTGAGGCCGATTTTGTTTCCGCCGGGGAGCGGCGCGCACATTCCGACCACGATGGATTATGCGGTGCGCGTGACGCAGAAGGAAAATCCGCACTTTGCTTTTGATATCGGTGTGGGTCATGTTGCGGGTGTGATCGGAACGACGGCAGTTCCGACGGGAGTTGCGAATCCGCCGTATGCGCTGGTGCCGATCGATCTGAAGGCGAACACGGTTGTCGGGACTGGATTGAGCATTCGATATTGAATCTCGATACCGCCTGCTAACAAATGGCACACGATAAGTCGTGTGCCCTCTTCAATTTGATTGAAGCGTTATGACTAAAGTGACCGGGTTGAATGCAACTTTCCTTCGTACTCAGGGTTTATCTCTGCATAGTCTGAATACTGCAGCGCCGCCGACCAAAGGTGGCGGTCAAATTAGTTCGGAAGAAGACTAGATATTGAGGGAGGGTTTCCATGCAAATACTCCGAAAATCGCGCTGGTTTTTGTTCGCGCTTCTACTTTCTCTTGTGCCTGCGGTCTCGAATGCGGGCGTTCTGATCAGCGTGAATATCGGGCCGCCGGTGCTGCCGGTCTACGAGCAGCCTCCTTGCCCTGAGCCGGGCTGGATGTGGACGCCGGGATACTGGGCCTACGGGCCTGAGGGCTACTATTGGGTGCCTGGTGCGTGGGTTCCGGCGCCCTATGAGGGCGCGTTGTGGACTCCGCCATTCTGGGGCTGGTCGGGTGGGCTTTACGTCTTCCATCCCGGGTACTGGGGACGCCACGTCGGCTATTACGGCGGTATCAATTATGGATTTGGATATATGGGCGTCGGCTTTGTCGGCGGGCGGTGGCATGGGCGTGATTTCGAGTACAACACTGCGGTAGTGCGCGTGAATAACGTGCACGTCCGCAATGTATACGTCGATCGCACCATCGTAGAGCGCAACACGATTGTGAACGAGCGCCGCGTGTCCTTCAACGGCGGGCGTGATGGGATTCGTCATGATCCACGCCCTGAAGAGCGCGATGCGATGCGCGATCGGCACATGAGAGAGACGTCAGTGCAGATGCACCACATGGAAGCTGCGCGGAACGACCGCAACTTCTACGCGCGCAACAACGGCGGACGTCCGCAGGTGATCGCTGCCGACCGGCCCCTGGGTTTCCATGGAAACGAGGGCAACAATCGGCCCCAGGGGTTCGATCACAACCGCGGACCGCAAAGCAGGCCGGAGTTCCAGAAGCATCAGGAACCGATTCGTAACAGGCAGCTGGATCAGCGGAACAACGATCAGCGCAACAACGATCACGGTGCATTCGGCAACCAGAATCGGCCGCAGCCGCGATACCAGCAGCGCGGGCCGCAGCAACGTGGTTACGAGCAGCAGCCGCGTCAGCCTCAGGAGCGCGGGCCACAGCAGCGTGGTTTTGAACAGCAGCCGCGCGGCAATTATCAGCAGCCGCACGGGAATGCGCAGCCACGAAATGAGGGGCGCCCTCCGCAACAGGAGCGCGGCGGCGGACATCCGGAGCACGAAAACAAGGGACACAGATAGACATTGTTACGTCGCTAGTTTCCACAAAAAGGGCCCGCGGTGTACTCCGCGGGCCTTTTACTTTTCGAGTGCGATGGGGCGGAACTCAAGCTATCGCAGGACGGATTCCAGCCAGTTCAATTTCGAGCCCGCCGAAATCCGGGTGCAGGTTCTCTCGAATTCGATAAGCGATATCGATTCGCGCGCCTTGAGTGAGGGCAAGCTCCGCCGATCGCGTGGCCATATTCCAGCCGATTGCACGGGTAGCGTTGGTTCCATCGTGCGCGAGCTCGAGGCGGAGGTGGCGCTCTTTCATGATGCGAGGAGCGGACGCGAGGCGCGCGTTACGAGCCATGAATATGGGCTCCGGATTGCCGTGGCCGAGAGGTTCAAGTTTGCGCAGCCAGCCGGCGAGAACGGCGGTGACGTGGTCGAGCGGAAGCTCGGCGTGAATGAGCAGATCGCGCTGTGGCTCGCGCGCGCCAAGGCGCTGGGCGGCGCACTCGGCGAGACGACGCTTCAGTTCGGGCAGCGATTCGGAGGGAAGAGCAAAGCCGACAGCGAACGCGTGTCCGCCGAAGCGCGTGAAGAGGTCGGAGCAGGTTTCGATGGCGGAGAGGAGATGGAAGTCGTCGACAGAGCGGCCAGAGCCGTGGGCGATGCCATCTTCAACGCTGATGACCAGAGCGGGTTTAGCCGTGCGCTCTACCACGCGTGAGGCGAGGATTCCGATGACCCCGCGGTGCCATCCATCGCCATCGACCACAAGCATGTGCGCGGCGGAGAACTCAGGATCGGTGGCTAGGCGGTCTTCGATTGCGGCCAGGGCGCGAGCTTCAGTTTCGCGGCGCTCGCGATTGAGACGGTCGAGCTTGTTGGCAACTTCAGCGGCTCTGGCTGAGTCGCGGGTGCAGAACAGCTCAATGATGTCTGACGCGACGTCCATGCGTCCTGCGGCATTGATGCGAGGGGCGAGGCGGAATGCCACATCGAATCCGGTCAGCGGCTTCGATGCCGGGTCAAGCTGCGCAACGGCGAAGAGCGCTCGCAAACCGGCACCGACGGGCCGTCGCAACTCGCGAAGGCCCAATGCCGCAATCACGCGGTTTTCGCCTTTCAACGGAACGGCATCGGCGATGGTGGCGATCGCGGCGATTTTGAGGAAGCTAGGAAGCAGCTTGTCGCGTGTGCGGGCGGCATCATGGCGTTCGAGGAGAGCCTGCGCGAGCTTAAGCGCGATAGCCGCGCCGCAGAGAGATTTTTCCGGATACCCACAGCCATGCTGATTGGGGTTGAGAATCGCGAGCGCGGTGGGGACGCTGTCGTCGGAACGCGAGAGGTGATGGTCGGTGATGATGAGATCGAGGCCGAGTTTGCGAGCGATCTCTGCTTCGGCAAATGCTCGCATGCCGGTATCGACGGTGACGACCAGGCGAACGCCTTCGGCATAGGCCGACTCCAGCACGGCAGATTGCAGGCCGTAACCTTCGCGGATGCGATGCGGCACATGGAAACGGACTGTGCCGCCAAGCAATTCGATCGCGGTCTTCAAAAGAACGACTGCGGTGGTTCCATCGACATCGTAATCGCCGTAGAGGAGGATGGGCTCATTCCGCGCAATAGCTACTTCAATACGCTCGACGGCTGGCTGCATTCCCAACATCAGAAGTGGGTCGTGGAGGTGCGCCACTTCAGGGTTCAGGAAGACGAATGCTTCGGCGGCGGCACTGATACCGCGTGCGATCAGGAGTTCTGCAAGCACTAGCGGGATGCGAGCGGCGGAAGCCAGTTGTTCAGCTTCATGAGGATGCGGCTCGGCGAGGATCCAACGTTGACGTGGAGCACTGACGACTGCGGGCCCGTTCTGCACTGCGCCGGCGGCGCTCACTACCTTACTCGTCCTCTTCGTCGTGTTCGTGATCGTGGTCGTCGATGACGATGTCGTGAAAGCTCTCGATGTCTTCGAGGAGGGACTGGAAGCGCTCGTACCACTCGGTGGTGGTTTCGTGGAGGATGACGATGCCCTGGTAGACGAAGCCGAGCTGGATGTAGCCGACCATGCCGGCGTATTTGCGGAGCCACTGGGCTTCGACCAGTTCGGTGGCTTCCTCATCGGGGAAATTCATCTCGCCGGCCTCTTCGAGGAGGTGGTCGAGTTCCTCACGTTCGAGGCGCATCTCGCTGAAGGTCACAAAGGGCGCTCCAACGTGCTTGGCCATTTCGACGAAGTCTTTCCACGAGTCGGGATTTTCTTCGCCCTCCCAGACGATGGAGGGGATGTCTTCCGTTACGTATCCTGGAAGACGGACGATACCGTGGCCCTCAATGAACGCCACCATATCGTCCTTAAGCGACATCAGATTTTCCGTAGCCATAGTAAGCAATCATTCTCTCAGACGGCCCCGCGTCAGGCCGCTCGAAATGTGGAAAGCTGGCTGGCGGAATAGGCCGGCCGGAGCGGCGCCGGGGACCTGTAATCTGGAGAGAGGAGGTACTGTTTGCCCGTTTTCAAGCACCACGTCTTTGTCTGTCATAACACGCGCCCAGAAGGTGCTCCACGCCCCTCGTGCACCAGCGACGGGAAGAGCGAACTGCACACGCAGCTGCAACAGTTGTCGAAGGCCGCCGGCCTAGGAAATGTTGTGCGGATCAACAAGTCGGGCTGCCTCGATCAATGCGAGCATGGGCCCACAGTCGTCGTTTACCCGGAGGCGGTCTGGTATGGGCACGTGCAGCCTGCAGATGCGGCCGAAATTGTGCAGGAGCACCTGATCAGCGGGCGTCCAGTGGAACGGCTTCGCCTCGCGGACGAGTGCATCAATACGAAAACCTGTCCGCATCGTGCGCCGGCAAGTAGCGGGCAGTGAGACGCGGATACGTTCGCGCCGGTATCGCAGTTTGACCGAGCACTGGCCCGGTGCCGGGCCGATGCGTTATCTTTATTACTTAACCCATGATCTTTTCTCGCGAATACATTGGGTATCTCGCCCGCCGCACCGTCAAGCACCTCATCGACGCCAAAATGATCACTACCAGTGACTTGAAGGGCACCGAGGCGCGTGTGGCCGGGGGTCTTACCGACGAACTCTCTCTGGAGGACCGCATCAATGAAGAGGTGCGCGTCATTCTCGAAGCCTACTCCGATGAAATGCGGAAGTCGGGCGCGCAATACGCCGAGATGTTCAAGAAGGTGAAGACTGAGCTGGCCAAGAAGTACAAGGCGGTGCTATGAGGATCAGCCGCGACAAGCTCAACAAGCTGGCTCACACCGTGGCCGATACGCTGGCCGACATCAGCGAGGTCGGCTTCATGGAGGATCGAAATACGATCCGGCAGGAGGCGCGCAAGGCGCTGGAGAGCCTGCTTATGGAAGAGGCCAGGATTGACGCTGCCGCCCGTCAGAAGATCGCTTCGCAGCGCAAGATCATCCTGGAAGGCTCGCAGGAGTGGGAAATTCTTTACCGCAAGTACTACAACGAGGAAGTGCGGAAACTGGGTATTTAGAGCTCTCGCGGCGGGGCGTTCAGGTTTTGCATACAGTTGATTGTTTGATAGATTAAGAGAGCGGCTGATGAGGCCGACCCCCTCCAATGTGGCGCTATCGTCTAGGGGTTAGGACGTGAGATTCTCAATCTTAAAACCCGGGTTCGATTCCCGGTAGCGCTACCA
>Ga0070658_10004387_pt1 | contig 11504 bp, 15 predicted proteins | sample KBSC13metaG_FD_64664 | JGI IMG/M metagenome (GOLD analysis project Ga0070658, IMG submission 64664) | Corn rhizosphere microbial communities from Kellogg Biological Station, Michigan, USA - KBS C1-3 metaG | ecosystem: Host-associated > Plants > Roots > Rhizosphere > Soil ... | reverse complement strand
CCCCCCCTATTTGGCAGGCTCATCGGGGCACTCGCTGCCCGTGACGCTGAAATGGTAGTCATGAGTGTTTGCGCCGAGCATTGGGTCCACCGGGAGAGCTTGAAGGTCCGCTGCGCGATACGAATCCACTGCGGTTCGGGGAGGGTGGCGGGTCTGGTCTGGAGCGGCCGGAAGCGCCAGATGCCGCCATCAGGGTGCGTTCTGCTGGCTTCTCCGATCGCTAACACTCCGTTGTCCGGTCCGATGAGGTCGGCCGGAAAGTAGCAATTCAGGGCGAAGAGAGATTCGTAGGATCGCGCGGTCATGGGCATTCAAGGAGGGTTCGTCGCTCACGGGGTGGACGGCGGCATTGCGGGCGATTCGCGGCGAGCCGGATCGGGTACCGATAGGACGATCAGGCTTCATCCCGACAGACGGAGCCGCATAAAATGAAGTTCCATTGCTCCCGCTTCTCATCTTGGGACGGGAAGCAAAGAACAATGGGTGGCCGGGATGATGTTCCGTCTCCCGGTCACCCAACCCTAAGAAGCAAATGCCCCTCCAAATCCCCCACGAATGCGTTGACCGGGCACTGGCCGCGATGCTCGATCAAGAACTCGGCAAAGCGACCGTGCCCATCGCCTTGGTCCACGAAGATCGCTGCGACTTCTTCTTTTACGCCGAGACCGTGAACCGGTCCAGGCACAGCAGCTTGCGAATGGCGGTGCCTCGAACGTGGCTGAATGGCTCAGCGCATCGGTCGAAATTGAAAGCGGCTGCCCGCCTGTTTCGCCGGCACGTGCGGAGGCATCTGCACCCGGATTGAATGCGGGCGGGCCCTCTCTCTGATGCGTCATTCGGGAGGGCACCCGATTTCATCCGGCCTTCACCCATTTCAAAATCGGGCGCATGAGATTTCAACTTCGCCGCGATGCCGAGGATCGATTTTCTTTGAATATCGAAGGAGAAGACCGGGTGCATGAATTCCGGACGCTTCTCAGTGCACTCGCCTTTGCCCATGAAATTGTCGGCGAAAAGGAAATCCCGATCACCGTCCTCGATTCCAAAGGTCAGGTCGTCGACGAGTCGGTGATTGGCCCGGCTTGGTAGATTGCGCCGTTCCAGAACGCACGGCGGCGCGCAAAAGATGGCCGCCATTGCGGACTACTTTAGCTGCCGGCCCAAGGAGTTTTTTTCAGCTCCCGGCGCGCAGACATTCGAGCTGCATCAACAGGTGAAAACACGCGAGAAAATCTGCGCCATTGCTGGTCTTCGCCCGGTGCGGGCAGTAGGATGGTGATATGGAAACTCCTCCGGATATTCCACCTACACCGGCGACACCCGATTCCGATGGCAGCGGACTGCCCGCAATTGCACCGGATGCCGTGGAAGAGGTGGAAGCGGGTGGTCTCGACGATGTCGTGCCCACGCGGGGGGGGCGGATGCTGCCGATGGTCGCGCTGGGCGGATCCGCGGGAAGTATCGAGGCGTTGAAAAAATTCTTCGAGGTGATGCCCGCCGATAGCGGGATGGCTTTCGCCGTGATCATTCACCTGGCTCCGGAACATGACAGTATTCTGGACGAGATTTTGGGGCGGGCCACGACCATGCGCGTGGTGCAGCCCTGCGATGGGGAAAAGGTGCTGGCCAACACGGTGTACGTGATACCGGCGGGAAAGATCCTCTCTTTGACGGACGGCCATCTCAAGGTGACGAGGATGGAAGAGGAACGCGGAAAACGGGTGGCAGTGGATATTTTCTTTCGGACACTGGCCGATACCCACGGGCCGCATGCCACGGCCATTGTCCTTTCGGGAGCGGACGGAGACGGGGCGCTCGGCATCAAGCGGATCAAGGAGCGAGGCGGGTTGACAATCGCGCAGGATCCAGATGAAGCCGAGTATGCCGTCATGCCGAGGTCGGCGATGGATACGGGGATGGTGGATTGGGTGTTGCCGGTGGCGGACATGCCGAGCCGACTGCTGCAGTATCTGGCGCAGGAAAGCAAACTGGCGCTGCCGGCCGAAGACGGACCACAGCCGGGGACGGAGCCGGCGCAAGAATCCGACGAGCAGGAGAAGGCGCTCCGGGAGGTCCTGGCATTTCTCCGCCTGCGCACGGGGCGCGACTTTTCCTACTACAGGCGGGCCACCATCGTGCGCCGCATCTCGCGCCGGATGCAGGTGTGCGGAGCGAACAACATGTCGGAGTATCTCGCCTTCCTTCGCATGCATCCGGGGGAGGCCGCCGCTCTCCAACAGGATCTGCTCATCTCGGTGACGAATTTTTTCCGGGACCGAGAAGCATTCGAAGCGCTGGAGAAGCGCATCCCCGCGCTGCTGGAGGGGAAGGATAGCACCCATGCGATCCGGGTCTGGGTCGCGGCCTGCGCGACGGGGGAGGAGGCGTATTCGATCGCCATGCTGCTGCTGGAGCATGCCGCACTCATGAAATCGCCGCCGGCTATTCAGGTCTTTGCCACCGACTTGGACGAAGATGCGATCACGATCGCACGCGAGGCCTTGTATCCCCTGACGATCTCGGCCGATGTCTCGGAAGACCGGCTGCGGCGGTTCTTCTCCAGGGAGCACCGCGGCTATCGAGCCCGGCGCGAGCTGCGCGAACGCGTGCTTTTCGCGGTGCACGACCTGCTGAAGGATTCGCCCTTTTCGCGGTTGGACCTGATCTCGTGCCGCAACCTGCTCATCTATCTGTCGCGGGAAGCGCAACTGCGGGCGCTCCAAACATTTCACTTTGCGCTGCGACCGGAAGGACTGCTGTTTCTGGGAACGTCGGAAACGGCGGAAGAGGACGGCGCGGCCTTTCTCAGCTTGGATAAGAAGCATCGGATCTACAAGCCATTCCCGGTGCGGCTGGCTTCCTGGGCATTCGCCGTTCCGGACGGCGTGACCCGGGAAACGATGCGGGGACGCTCGACCGGCAGAACGTTCATCCATGGGCCGACGTTTTTCGGCCAAAACACGGCCCAGACGCTGGAGGAGGCCGAGAGAGGGCGTGCCCGGGACGTTTCGTGGGAGTCGTTGCACTTTCAACTACTGGAGCGCCTCGCACCGCCCTCGCTCATTGTCACGCGGGATTACGCCATCGTGCACGTCTCGGAGAATGCCAAGCGCTTCCTGCAATTCGCGAGCGGTGAGCCGACTGTGGATCTGCTGCGGCTCATTCATCCGATGTTGCGCGTGGAACTGCGGGCCGCCCTGTTTCGCGCGGCTCAGGGGAATGTCCCCGTGGAGGCGTTTCGGGTGCCGGTGACGATCGGCGGTGTAACCAAGGCGATCGACATCCGGGTCGTGCCGGCGCAGGACGTGGCGCCGGACCATCTCCTGGTGATCTTCGCGGAGCGGGAAACGGCTGATAGCATTACCGTGCAAAAGCACGCGGAAGCGGAGCCCGCGGTGCGCCACATCGAGCGGGAACTCGAGCAGATGAAAACGCGACTGCGCGACACGGTGGAACAGTATGAGGCTTCGACGGAGGAACTGAAGGCGAGCAATGAAGAACTGCAGGCGATGAATGAGGAAATGCGGTCCACAACGGAGGAGCTGGAAGCTTCGCGGGAGGAACTGCAGTCGATGAACGAAGAACTGACGACCGTGAACCAGGAGTTGAAGGACAAGGTGGACAGCCTCGACCTGGCCAATAGCGATCTGGCGAATTTCATGGCGGCGAGTTCGATCGCGACGGTCATCGTGGACCGGCGGCTGCGCATCAAGCGCTACACTCCCAGCGCGGTGTCGCTCTTCCGGCTTATCGCGACCGATGTCGGCCGGCCGCTGATGGATGTGGCGCATCGCTTGCGATACGCGGACCTGGAGAAGGACGTGGAGCGCGTGCTGGCGACGCTGATCCCGGTCAAACGGGAGGTCGCGGATGGGGCGGGCCGATCGTTTCTGGCGGAAATCCTGCCCTACCGTACGGCGGAGGATCAAATCGCGGGCGCGGTTCTCTCGTTTGTGGACATTACCGAGATTCGCGAGACGGAGCACGCGCTGCGGGAAAGCCAGGAGAGGCTGCGGCTGATCCTCGAAAATGCGCGCGATTATGCGATCATTTCCATGGATGCGGAGCGGCGCATCACGAGCTGGAATGCGGGCGCGGAAACGATCCTCGGCTATACGGCCGAGGAGGTCATGCACCAATCGGCGGACCTGATCTTCACCCCCGAGGATCGGGCGGCAGGAGTGCCGGAGCAGGAAGCGCGGAAGGCCCTCGCCGAGGGGCGGGCGACCGATGAGCGCTGGCATATCTGCAAGAATGGCGAGCGCTTTTGGGGGAGCGGCGTGATGATGGCGATGCATGACGCTGGGGGAAATGCGGCCGGCCTGGTGAAGATTTTTCGCGATCACACCCCGGAACTGTGCAGCATGCAGGCCCTGGAGGAGGCGCTGCGGGAAACTCAAAAAGCGCGCGCGGAGGCGGAAGCGGCGACGCGGGCGAAAGACCATTTCCTCGCGGTCCTGTCGCATGAGCTGCGTACCCCATTGACGCCTGTGACGGTGGCGCTGGAGATACTCAAGCGCAACAAAGACCTGCAGGCACCGGTGAGGGAAGCGTTGGAGATGATCGGGCGAAACATTCAGATTGAGGCGCGGATTGTGGATGATCTTCTCGACGTGACCCGGATCACGCGCGGCAAGCTGGAGATAGTGCGTGAGGAGATCGACATCCACGAAGTCATCAAGGATGCCGTGGACATTGTCCGCTCTGATGTAGATGGAAAATCTCAGACGGTAGCGGTTGCGCTGGGTGCGAAGGAAAGCCGACTCTGGGGCGATAAGATGCGATTGCAGCAAATGCTGTGGAACGTGCTGAAGAATGCGTCGAAGTTCACGCCGGTGGACGGAGAGATCGCGGTGCATACTCGTAATGAGCGAGGCCGGATTGTGATTGAAGTGACGGACAACGGCATCGGCATCGAGGCGGAAGCGCTCGCTCGGATCTTCGATCCCTTCGAGCAGGCCGATGAGTCTGTGACGCGCGAATTTGGCGGCTTGGGCTTGGGGCTGGCGATCGGCAAGGCCACCGTCGATGCCCACGGCGGCACGATGCACGCCCGGAGCGCCGGCCAAGGGACCGGGGCAACCATCGCGATCGAACTTCCATTGGATTTGGGCCCTGTGCCAGGAGGAACGCGACCGTCCCGATAGCGGCATCAACTTCAAACCCGATGGACTGGTGCTGGGCGCACGGCTAGCGTGCGGGCATTCGTATGAGCGTCGGCCCCGGCATTTCGCCGCCACTTCGTCTATTTGTCGTGGAGGATCACGCGGACACGCTGATCTATCTCAGGATGTTTTTGGAGAGCGTCGGTCATCAGGTTTCCACGGCATCCACGATGGCCGAAGCGCTGGCCGCTTTTCCCCAGAGCCAGGCCGACGTACTGATTTCAGACGTCGGGCTCCCAGACGGCGATGGCTGGGAGCTTTTGCGACGCCTGCGAAGCACGGGGCCCGTCTATGCCATCGCCATGAGCGGATTCGGAACACCGGAGGAGCAAGCGAAAAGCCGGGAGGCCGGGTTTCGCCGGCATTTTGTGAAACCATTCCATCCAGCAGACCTGGAAAGCGCCCTCAAGGATGCGGCGAAAGAACGCAAGGCGGGAGGCTGACCTCGCGCAGCAATTCCACGCCACAGGCACGGTCGCCGCTTACGTCGGCGGCGCTTCAGGCGAAGGTAGGCGTGAACGCCCCCATCCACGAGCAGCCAGCGGCCTTTAGAGATCGGACTTTTTGCGGGCGAGTTTGATTCCTTTCGTAATGATGCGGCGAGCCGCGCCGCGGCCCTTTCGGCCGATAACTTCGAAATCGGTGTCCTTCATTTCGTTGTAGGAAATGAAGAAGTGTTCGATCTCATCGAGAAGCGACGTCCTGAGATCGTGAAGTTTCCGAACGTGAGCGTGGCGCCGAGACGCGAGGGCGACGGCGATGAGGCGGTCGTTGCGCTCGGCTTTTTTGCCCGGTGCGCGTTGAAGAGCTTCGACCACGCCCACGACACGCGCGCAGACGGCGCAACCTGCGAAAGTCGGGGAGTCCATGAGGAGCAGCAGATCGAGCGGATCTCCGTCCTCGCCCAGGGTGCCGGGTATGAATCCGAACTCGAACGGAAAGCTGGCACCGGTGGGCAAGACAGATCCGAGGCGGAACATGCCGGACTTGAAGTCGTATTTGAATTTATTCTGGCTGCCCTGCGGCGTTTCGACGATGGCGTTCACCTCGACCCGCTTCTCGGACAAAAATGCTGGGATTTCGTCGATTGACGCGATGAGGTGCATCATAGTGGTGAACGCGGCGCTCTTCCGGAAGAATCGCGGGAGGACGATTGAGCGGGTGCCCGCCTGCCCCGACGCTCGGGGAGCGACCTGAGCCAGGATCTGTCTTCGATGACGCAATTGTCAGACGGTGCCAAACCGCGGGACTCGGGAGCGTTACGACCTTGGGTCCGGATCAGCGCTGGACAGCCTTTCTTGTGATGCACGGGTGCAAAGAACTCGCCATATCGCGGGGTGGAGCGGAGGAAATCAAAGTTTCACCGCCATGAGCGGAGTCGCGCTGACTGACATGGAGCCAGCCTTCGCTTGAACGCAAGAGTCCAAGGCAAAAAGACCGGGTGGTGATTTGCTGACGAATCCACTTCTCTGGACATTCTCCTTTCGAATTGGGGGCGCGCAAACTGATCATCACCGGCTTCGCGGCCGACATCTGCGTGCTAATTACGGCGAAGGACGCATTCATGAGAGATTACAAGGTGCATGTGCCGGCAGACTGTGTGGCGGCAGAAGCCAAGCGGGGCGCCTGCGCGCAAATGCGGCGTTTTTTGCGGGCGAAGACAACGGCCTCGGTACGGCTGCGAGTGTGAAAGGCAACTGAAGGCAGCCTGCCCGGGGACCCTTGAGAGAAATTGCCCCCCAAACGCGGATCCCACCTCCTATAAGCGGGTCCACGATGGAGCGGTCATTTCATCCCTGAGCACGCTGCAGATTTGCGCGCAATATTTCGGGTCGTCTATCATCTTGTTGGCGAGGCGGACGAGTGCAATGTCGTAGGTGGGGCCGTCCGCGTCCACGTCGCCAAATCGGAGGTGCACGGTTTGGTCCTTGGGGGTGGATTCCAAAGGCCCGTAGCCCTTTACCACCAAGTCGTGCAGGAGCGATTCGATGGCTTCGCAGACAGGATCACGCCCGTAGTTCGTGGGAGTTTCCATGAGGGAATTTCTGCGCCTCGAAAACGTGCCGTCAAATTGATTTTGATGACTTGCCCGGGGGATGTGAGAGGGCCGGTTGCACGATCCCGGTGCGGATTATTTGCCGTCGTGCTTGGCCGCGACGGCGGCGCGATACTCCTCCAACGTGCCCAGAGCGTCTGGGCTGATATGTACGAAATGCGGCCATTGGGCGGCGCGTTCGTCGTCGATGAAGACCTGGGGCTTGTGCAGAAAACTGGAGAAACATTGTTCGATGCCCAGTTGCTGGGCAATCGAGCGGGCGTGATGTTCGCCGCCGGTGCTCCAGCAATGGAGTTGGGCGCCTTGGCGGTGCAACGCACGGACGTGATCGACGACATGCGGGATGGGGAGTTCCTCGCCGTCGGGGCCTTTGCGCACGAGCGTGTCGTCCACATCGACGTATACGAAGAGCGGTTCGTCCATTTGACGAGGTATCGCCGTTTCGGAGGTTTCCGGCCTTGCGGGGGGGCGGAACAAATCCACCTCGGCCCGGCGGATCGAATCCAATGCATGGGACGCAATCAATTCATCAGCCTCCGGAATGGGCAGCAAGGATGACGACGACGATGGAGAAGCTTTACTCCGCCTTTGGCGCGGGTCTTGATGCGCAGCACCTCACGATGGCGCAAGTGGCGTTGCGGGCGGTGCTGGTCTTCATGGCGGCGCTGGTGATGGTGCGGATGGCGAACAAGCGCTTCTTCGCGAAGAAGACCGCGTTCGATGTCATCCTGGGCCTCATCCTGGCCTCGATGCTGGCGCGGGCGATCAATGGATCGGAACAATTGGGGCCGACGATTGCCGGGGGATTTGTGCTCGTCCTGCTGCACCGGGTGCTGGGTTTCCTGGCCTGCCGCTGGCATTGGGTGGGCAATCTGGTGAAAGGACACAGCGAGACATTGGTGGAGGATTCCAGGGCGGACCACGCAGTCATGGAGAAGCACCACATTTCCGAAGAGGACCTCGCGGAGGATCTCCGGCTGAGCGGGGTGGAAGAGCTCTCGAAAGTGAAGCTGGCCCGACTCGAGCGTAGTGGCCAGATCAGCGTGGTGAAGCGCTCGGGACGAAGCAGCGAGTGAATGCGTGGATGCAGCGGACGAAATCAAAGTTTTACGACCATGAAGCGCCGTCCCTTTTCGTCGAGGACCTCTACCCGTGCCTTTTCGGCGCCTGTTTGAGTGCGTGCGAAGGCAAGCGCTTCCAAGGTCGTCTGAAATCGCCATTCCTGCTCTTTCGCCCGGAGAAGGCACCCGGCCTTTTCCAAGCATTGGAGTTCGAATCTGCGGTCCATACCACTAATTCGCTCGCCGAGTGTCAGGAGGATTTCTTTCGGCGGGCGGCTGTTTTGCCGCCTTTCCTGCCGCCCTTCTTGCTGGACGATTTGTTCTCCTTCTTTCCGCGGCCGGAACCGCTCTTCTTGCCGCCGCCAGAGGTTTTGTTGACTGTGGCCCAGGCGCGGCTTTTGGCAGTTTTCTTGGAGACGCCCTTCTTCTCGTAGCTTTTCTCGATGTGGTTGGCTTTGCGCTTCTGCTTGTTGCTGTAGCTGCTTTTATCGCCTTTTGGCATAGGAGGGGTATGGGTTGGGGGTTATGGAGACGCGAAGATGCCGGAGAAAGCAAAGCGATGCCGGAAGAACAGGACGCCCCACAGGGCGGCGACGACGATAGCAAGAGGAAGTCCCCCCGGCTCCATGAGCAGATGGAAAAGCAGGATGTTGACGATGACTGGTCCGAGAAGTGTCAGCGCCACCGGCACAAAACGATTCAGCAGAAGGAGAACGCCTCCGATGACCTGTAGCGCGAAGATGGCGACGAAGTAATGGGAGGCGAAGATTGCACCCATGAACTGGCCGGCCAGGCCGGAGGGCGGGGGCATCGGGATGAAGTGCAGGAATCCGTTCAGACCGAAGACGAGGAAAATCAAACCGAGGAGGATCCGACAAAGAAGGGTGACCGTTTTCATTTCAGTCAGGGCTTGGCGACAAGCAGCTTCATACCGCTACCAGAATATCGAGCCTCGACGTGCGCATTGCCTCAGGTGAGATACTGGTCGCAGGATCAGGGCGGCGGTGTGTCGGAATTACCGCTCTCTGCGGTGCGGCCTTTGGAGGTGACTGATTCGGTTCCTTCGGGAGGAGGAGCTCCGGTGCAAAGCGGCCTGTGTCCCCAGTTGTGGCGCAGCGAAGCAACACGCCTCAAGGCGAGAAGACCGGCCGGTGATTGGCTGACGAATCCACTCCTGTGAACGCTGATACCTTCATCTGGAGCTTCCCTGGCATCCTTATTGGGCTGCTTCTCGCGACAATGTGAATCGGTGAAAATGACAAAGCACGTATCGCGAGAAGTAGCGTCCGAACGAAGCGAGTGGGCGTTGTTGCTGGTGGATGTGATCAATGATTTCGACTTTCCGGAGGCCAGGCAGTTGTTGCGGTATGCGGTACCGGCGGCGCGGCGGATCGAGGCGCTGAAGGCCCGGCTGAAGAGGCGAGGCGTTCCGGCGATCTACGTGAACGATAATTTTGGCCGGTGGCGGTCGGATTTCCGCTCACTGGTGGAGCGGTGTATTGCCGCGGATTGCGCCGGGGCGGCGGTGGCGCGGCGGCTCGTGCCGCAGGAGGACGACTACTTTGTGCTCAAGCCCAAACACTCAGGGTTCTTTTCCACGTCGCTGGATGTTTTGCTGGCGAGCCTGGGTGTCCGAAAGCTGGTTATCACGGGATTCGCGGCTGACATCTGCGTGCTTTTCACGGCGAATGACGCCTATATGCGGGAATACGAGGTTTATGTGCCCGCAGATTGCGTGGCCTCCGAAACGAATGCCGCGAATCGGCGCGCATGCGCGCACATGGAGCGATTCCTGCGGGCCAAGACAATCCCGTCAGGGAGCCTGCGGGTTCGTGGAGCGGACTGATTCTTTTGCTAAGGGATTCTCTGATTGCGAGACCATGCGATGTGCGTTTCCGATTCGGAGGCGGCGCGGCTAATCACCAATTCCTGCACGGCGCGCTCTGCACAATCTCCAGTAGTTCCTGCCTGCGAAATGGCTTGGCGATGAACGCATGGAACGCCCCGGGATTCTGCACAATTCCCTGCGAGCCCGTGACCATGATCACGACCATTTCAGGATCCTCCGCCTTGATGGCCGCCGTCATCTCCTCCCCATTCATGTTCGGCATCTGAAAATCGGTGATGATCACATCCCAATGGTCCCCTCGAAATCTCCGCAGCCCGTCGGCTCCATCCACCGCGAGCGTGACCTCGTGACCGGCGGCTCGGAGCACCCGGGCAATAATATCACGAATGGCCGGTGCATCGTCCACCACCAGAACGCGCTTCGAAAGTGCCGCTCCACTCATAAGAGAAGATTCGCAAGCCGTCACCGCCGCGGCCCCCCGAAAAAAGCAGCCGGCGCGTCGCGAGGCCCATCGTCGGGGACGCTTGGCGGACTGGAGGAGCCACCCCATCAGCCGTGAAGCTTCAGGCGGAGCAGGTAGGGCCCGTGCTGCGGACTGACGCCGCCGTGATACGCCGGCATGCGGTAGCCTGGCCTTCTGGTGCGCTGACCCAGCGAGACCAGCCCGACTAATCGGTCAAGACGATGCGATGGCGGCAGGTGCGACGCGGTTCATCACGAAGGACCGGATGACGTTCGAGTTGACGGACTTTATCCGCGCCGTGTTGCGCCCCGGGGGGAGGGTGACGGAAAGCCCGGCGATTCCACCGGATGTGGTGGAACAGAGGCAGTGGGTTTGGAAATCATTCCAACACCGTGACATCGCGCGCGATCATTAGAATTTTCTCCTGGTCAAGAGCGATCTCCAGGTTGCGTCGAAAAGTGTGCATGTCGAACCCGGGATGGTCATTTTCCAGCACGCGCAGGATCGTGACTTCGTCGCGAAATGCCACTCCCCCCATGACCCACGCACCCTCGCAGGCTGTTTTTAGCTGGGTATAGCCACCGAATGCGTTCATGAGGTTGACCTTGATCTGCGCAAAAATTTGCGAATCTACAGCGCCGCCGTCGCTTCTCGCCGAGGGCAAATAGATATCGATTTCTCTCATTCCGCCTTCGAAACAGGTTCGCAGCGATCATGGCCGCAGTCGCATGCTTGACCGTCGGTGAGGCATCTGGTCACGCAGGAACTGAAGCCGGAGCGATTGCGGCACGCGACGACGCATTTGATTCGCCTGGACCAAATTTCCACGGCCTTCGCTTCGTCCTCTCGGAGCTCGTCCGCCAGCTTTTCGGCATCGTAACTTTCGGAGTAAACTTCCAGTCCATTGACC
>Ga0070658_10004385_pt1 | contig 11508 bp, 13 predicted proteins | sample KBSC13metaG_FD_64664 | JGI IMG/M metagenome (GOLD analysis project Ga0070658, IMG submission 64664) | Corn rhizosphere microbial communities from Kellogg Biological Station, Michigan, USA - KBS C1-3 metaG | ecosystem: Host-associated > Plants > Roots > Rhizosphere > Soil ... | reverse complement strand
TCAGGTGCCCGAACACCAGCGCGTAGTTCTGGCCGCCGGGCGAGGCGCGGAACTGGAACGGGATCAGCCGGTGGCGCACGCCCGAATCATCGACCTCGCCGACAAAGCGCGTGCCCGGCCGGTTCGACGCCCCGCCGTGCGGATGAACGAAGAAGTTCTCCATCGTCCGGGCCCCGACATGGAACTTCGCCAGATCGACGCGGCCATACAGGAATGGCGACAGCTCGCCGGCCGCGAACGACGGCTGGATGGTCGTGAGCGTACTCATCGGAGCGCGCCACTCCAGTGGCGCTCTTCCTTCATCATGACATGAGCGCCACTGGAGTGGCGCGCTCCGATGAGGCTCCTCATCAGGCGCACCCGTCGTCGTAGCCGCGCGCCCGCAGCGCGTCGGGCAGCACCAGCCGGTTGAGCGCCGAGCCCTCGTTGGCGGCCTCGGCCGCGCCCTCGCGCAAGGCCATCTGCCACAGCTCGGCCAGCGCCTTCACCCGCTCCTCCTTGCCAGTGAGCTCGAAGCAGACGCGGTGCGCCAGGCCATAGACCACGGCGTCGACGAAGCCCTGGTCCCAGCGCTGGGGGTCGGTCGCCTGCGCGGTGTAGATCGCCGACAGGGGCGACACGTTGGTCAGCACCACGCCGACGATGGCGCCGGTCTCGTCCTTGTCGGCCGCGGTCTCGTAGAACGTCTCCGGCAGCGCCAGCAGCGGCACGTCGTTGAGACGCCGCACGCGCAGGCAATCGACCGGCAGGGCATACTTGTAGGCCCAGCGGGCCGGCGGGTCCTGCAGCAGCGCGAGCTGGCCGGTGAGACGCGCGAAGTTCCAGTCGAAGGCGCGCAAGGTGGCATCCCGCGCCATGGCGAAGTGCGTCAGGCAGGCATTGGCCTCGGCCGAGCCCTCGTCGATCGAGCTGATCTTGGAGCGCGTGCCGACGTGGCTGATCGCGGCGTTGCAGATGTCGGTGGTGGACGCCATCAGGCGTCCATCAGGTGGGCGGCAGGCGCTGTCATCAGCGCCGAGAGCCCACACCGTGCCGAATGCATGAAGATGCTCATACAGACCTCATGAGCGCCACTGGAGTGGCGCGCTCCCAGCGAAAAAAGGTCCGGGGCCGATCGTCGACCGGCCCCGGCGACGATCAGGCCGCGTAGCCGCGCGGATACACCGGCTGCACGTCGAGCGACGGCACCAGGGCCGCCTTGAGCGCGCCCGCCGTCATGGCGGCGGTGCCGACGACGTAGTTCAGGCGCAGGAAGCGCTGGGTCGGACCCGGCAGCTCGCCCGGCAGGAACTTGTAGCCCTGCACCAGCGACGCCACGGGCACGGCGTCGGACTGCGAGAGCGTGACCCACGCGCCCGGCGCGCCGGAGCCGTTGTCGGGCGCGGTCTGGAACTGCGCCTGCAGGGTGGCCGAACCGCCCGACGTGAAGGCGGTCGCGACCTCGCACAGCAGCATGAGCTGGTCGGTCACGGCGCCGCCGATGTCGCGGGCGACCCCGAGGTCGATGATGTTGGTCGAGGCGGTACTGCCCGTGCCGGTCGGCGTATCGCCGGCATCGGCCGAGAACTGGTTCTGCTTGTCGATGAGCATGGTGTCTCTCTCCTCAGACGATGCGGGCTTCGTTATTGAGAATCTGGTCGCAGATGCGGATGGGGACGCCGCGGAACGCCGTGTAGGGCCGGGAGTCCCGCGTCTCGATGGTCAGGAAGTTGTTGGTCTTGCCCATCGCCTGCACGTCGAGGGCGGTGCGCACCGTGCGGTTGCAGTAGAACGCGGTGTTGACCTGGCCGGGCTTGGTGCCGCCCGGCGGCGGGCTGTTGCCGGCCGCGCTGATGAACGGCAGCTTGTTGACCGCCGCGATCAGCGTGTCGATCAGGTTCGACGTGGTGGCCGCGCCCGCCGTCACGTTGATGTTGGCGATGCGCACCACGAAGCGCCAGTCGCGCACCGTGAGGCCGCAGTCCCACTTGAAGTGGGTGCGATAGCCCTGGAACACGTTGTTGTTGGCGTCCTGGAGCGCATGCTCGCCGAGGTCGCGGACCTGCAGGCCGGCGTTGCTGCCCCTGGGGAACAGCCCGTGCACGGTGTTCTGGCCCCAGCCGACCAGCCAGATCGACGTGTTGGTCGAGCCGGTGCCGCCGGCGTCGACGATGTTGCCGCCGTTGTTGGCGCCCGAGATCGCCGAGAAGCGCGGGCCGAGGCCGGTGAAGCGCTCGGGTGTCGCCGCCGTCGAGCCGTAGACCACCGTGCCCTGCATGGTCTGGTTCATCGCCTCGATGAAGGCCATGTCCTCGCCCATGCGGAACTCGGCGGTGTTGCCGTTGAGGTCGGCCAGCGCCTTGTCGATGTCGGAGTAGGCCTCGAGCATGCCGGTGGCTTCGCGGACCTGGGCGGTCTCGCTCTTGGACTTCTGCACGCCGTAGTTCAGCAGGCGCCAGGTCGCGCTGGGCAGGCCGGCACGCACGGTCGTCCGGTGGCCGGCGCCGTCGTTGCACTCCACCCACAGCATGTCGCCCAGCATCTCGTTGGTCTGGCCGAGCAGCTCGATGATCGCGGCGGGCTTGCCGCCGGGATCGAGACGGGTGGCCCACTCCGCGAGGGTGAGGGCCGAGGAAGCAAGGGTCGTCATGGTCTTTGTCTCCTGTCGCTAGAGTCTTTCCGATTGGAACAAAATCGCACTTTCATGTTCCTCCTCCGTCTCGGGGGAGTCGGCGTTTTGGCTGCTACTCATGGCCTGCACTTGCAGACACCTCGACGGGGGCACCCCCTCCGTCGGCGATTACGCCGCCACCTCCCCCGAGACGGGGGAGGAAATGAATCAGAATTCCTCCCCCGTCTCGGGGGAGGTGGCGCGGTAGTCCGCGACGGAGGGGGAGCCACGCGGCCGCTCTCTCCGTGTTCGCCCGACGGTCGCTATTGCGACTGCCTGGGATTGCCGTCGTAGATGGTTTCGGCCGGCGACCTCGAAGCGGGCGGCGCGGCGGCCCGGCCGGGCGCGAAGCGATCCTCCGAGACCATCTGCCCGAGACGCACGAAGGCCTTCACGATGGCCGGATTGTTTCCGGCTCCCGTCAGGTTCAGCGCCTCCTTGAGACCCGGCACACCGAGGCGATCGATCGCGCGGGCGGCCTGGGCCATCGAGGCCTCCAGCCGGACACCGCCGATTTCGGGATCCGCCTTGATCTCCGAGACCCATTTGTTCTGCAGGTCGACGAAGGCCTGCACGCCCCTGGCGGCGGCGGCCTGCTCGCGCGACACCGCAAGATCGACGAACTTCTGCGCCTCGTCCTGCGGCAGGCCCGCTTGCGCGAACAGCGCCCGCGCCTGGTCGAGCGCCGCGGCATCGATCGTCGCGCCCTCGGGCAGCCGGAAGTCGGTGTAGGTCACCGGTTCGGGCTTCGGCGCCGGCTCAGGCGCCGGGGCGGACTCGGGTGTGGACTCGGGCGTGGAGGCGCCGGCCAGCACCGACGGCTCTGTCGTTGCGGGCGTCAGCCCGGGGGCGGTTGCGGGCGTCAGCCCGGGTTCCGCCGCGGGGCTCCGCGCCGTCTCAGCCGTCTGCATCGTCTCGTCCGCCATCTTTGTCTCCGTTGGAAGCGGGTTGCCGGGAAATCGATTCGGCCTGCATGCGCGCGTAGGTCTCGGGGCAGAGCCGCATCACGTCGGCCAGCAGCGCGAGACCCATGTCGCGCCGGCCCTCGTTGAAGGCGGTGAGCTCGGGCGTGGTCGCCATGGAACTGCGGAAGAGGCCGGCGCGCGCGAGCAGCGCCCACACGAAGCGGCGGCCGCGGGGATCGTCCATCAGCCAGCGCACGGCCTCGCGGCCCCGCCGGCGCTCGACGCTGGCGGCCTTGCGGCGGCGCCCGACGTGGCGCCGGTTGCCGGCGTCGTAGGAGGATGTTTCTCGGCCGTCGTTCATGCCAACGACCATAGGCGCGTCGGAAAAAAACACGCATCTTGGTCAACATCATCGATAAAATTCACGCCGGCGGTCATTTCACGCGGGTCGTCCCGGGCAATTCCGCTTGCTCTCGGCACCCGGTTTGGCCCATTTGTGGACGGGCGCGCGCAATGACGATCACACCCGAACCCCTCGCCGAGACTCCGCTGCTGCGCTTCTGGCGCGGCGGCTATCCGCTATGGGTGTCGTGGCTGGTCGGCGTCGCCCTGAACGTGGGCAGTGCGCTGGTGATACGGGCGCTGGCCTTCGCCGTCGGCGAGCGCGCCTTCGATCCCTACACGATCGCCGGCGCGCTGGCCGCCATGTGGGGAGTGGCCGCGGCGATCCTGCTCTACCAGTCGGTCGGCGTCTGGCGCGCCGCCGCCCGCCACGCCGCCCGATCCGGCGCCCCGCCCGCCAGCACGCCCGCACGCACGAAAATGCGCCGCCTGTTCGCCCTGGCCGCGCAGCTCACCGTGCTGGCGAGCGTCGCCAACTTCGTCTCCCTCGTGGCCTCTTCGGGCGTGCGCCAGATGGAGGAGACGTGGCGCATGGCGTTCGAGGGCGATCCCGACATCCCCGACTTCACCATCCGCACCATGCGCGACGGCACGGAGATGGAGATCGCCGGCGGCTTCAAGTACGGCCTGACGCAGGAAGCCCGCGAGATCATGGACGCCACGCCCAAGCTCGAGGTGGTGCACCTGGCCAGCGCCGGCGGCCGCATCGGCGAGGCCACGCAGCTCGCGCGCCTGATCCAGGAGCGCGAACTGTCGACCTACGTGGCGACCTCGTGCCTGTCGGCCTGCACCATCGCCTTCATCGCCGGGCACGAGCGCTTCCTGAAGGCGGGCGGCAAGCTCGGCTTCCATCGCGCCGCCTTCGCCGGCATCGAGAGCTCGGGCGCGATGAGCGGCCTGCTGCTGGCGGCCGGGATCGAGCGGTCCTTCACCGACCGCGTCGCCGCCCAGCCGGCGACCGGCATGTGGTATCCGACGGCGGCCGAGCTCAAGGCCGCGCACGTGATCACCGCGACGGTCGACACCCGCCGCTTCGCCAGCTCGGGCCTCGGCGCGCAGCCCGGGGCGCTGGCCTTCGCGCGCGACCTGCGCGGCGTCGGGCTCTACCGCGCCTTCGAGGCGGTCGAGCCGCGGCTGTTCCTGCGCCTGGTCGAGCGCTACGAGCGGGGCTACGAGACGGGCCAGTCGGAGGGCGAGATCCAGGACCGGCTGGGCGAGGTGACGGCGCCGGTGATCCGCCGGCACGTCGCGGCGGCCGACAACGGCGTGCTGATCGACTACGCCAACCTGATGGCCGACCAGTTCGCCGCCGTCGGTGCGAAGGATGCGCGGGCCTGCTTCCTGCGCATCACGCGCGGCGCGACGCCCGACCAGTCCGTCCTGCTCGACGCCGACCTGCGCGACCGCGAGCAGGCGATCCAGGCGCGTGCGCTGCGCGCGACCGCGCCGCGCACGCCGGTGCCGCGCGACCTGCTGCAGGCCGACTACGCCACGGTGTTCAGGCAGCTCGGCGACCGCTACAGCGCCGCCGAACTGCAGATGTTCGACCATCCCGACAAGGTGACGCCGGCGCAGTATCCGGTCTTCTGCCGCATGACGACGGCGATGTTCCGCGCCATCGCCGCCCTGCCGCCGACGCGCGCCGGCGACGTCATGAGCACGCTGTTCCGGAACATGGATCCGCCGCCGCCGAAGTGAGGGAAACCTTGCGGACACCTCGACCGTGGGCTCGCCCCTCCGTCGGCGATTGCGCCGGGCCACATGGCGGGCCAGGCCGTCGCGCACGAGCATCCTCTGCGCGCCGAGCGCAGCGCCCAGGCGTCGGCGCGCCCGCGGCTGAACGCGTGTGCTACCTGGTTTTCGTGCGCGCTTTCCCCGCCGCCGACGAGACGCCGTGCCGGCTCGTCCCGCGAACGGCGGTCGGCTGCCACCTTATCTTCTCCGCGATGTGCTCTCCTGCCGGTGTGAGCAGGACGCTGTGAACGGGGGTGCCGCCGGTCGCCAGCCAGCCCGCGCGCTCCGCGTGCCGGATGGCACCCTCGACCAGCTCGTCGTCGGAGACGTTGATTGCCCTGGCGACGGAGGCGACGGGAACCCACTGCGAGCGCTCCTCGCCCATGACCGCGACGAGGGCCTTGCAAACGCGGCGTGCGAGGGGTTCGAAGCTGCGAGAAGTTGCCATCTGGACTCAACGCCGGAATGGCAATCGAGTTACGTGACCGGCTGCCCGCGAGCTTGCCGCGGCCGGCCGATGGTTGCGACCGCGCAACCGTAAAGGACGTCCCGCCGGCGGACCGGGGACCGCGAGATTACCCCGCGTCGAAATCGGCGGCGTGGATATTCAGCATGGCAAAGGCATCCTCGAGCTTCTCGACGATCGCCGGCGGCCGCCATCCTCGCTTGTCCTGGTAAGCCGCATACAGCCGAACGAGAAGCTTGAGGTCTTCTTGAGGGACGACGTAGATCCGCTGACGGTCGGCAAAGACCTGCGGAAGATCGCCGCGTTTTGCGACGAAATCGACCGCGATGCCGACCTTCTCGACGGCCGTCAGATCGAAGATGCAGTCGTAGGGATCGCCGCCCTTGTGTTCCTTTCCCAACACGTCGAGGCGCGCGAAGTCCTCCTCCGCCAGTTCGCCCCTGAACGAGACGAGAATGGCCTGGCGCCTGCCGTTCAATTTGAAGTCGAACACGTCTGAAAGGCTCGCGATGGCTTCGGGCAACCGGAACGTAGCACGACGGCCTTCATTCCGCGTCGCGCCGATCGGACCGAATTTGCCGGCCTGCCAGGCAGCCATGCGTCGCTACACACCAAATGCGACATATGTTTTCCGAGCCGGCCAGCCGGCCAGGGCTTGCCATTGGTTCCGCGCTTGCAGCGAAACCATATGGAGTTTTCGACGTTGGACTAGGATCGCTTGGCGACCCGCTGCGACCGCCGGGCCTTCCCTGTTGATGGAGCGCGCAATGCACCTGGGCCAGCTCGACCTCGACATCCTCGCGAGCCTGTGCCGCGGCGGAAGTCCCCGCGTCAATCCAGGCCATCGCCTGCGGCTCGAGTTGTACCGTCTGCGGTGAACGAGATGTCCGACCCCTTCACCACGACCTATTGGGGCCATCGCATCGACATCGAGCGCTACGAATGGGGCTACCTGGCGAGCTTCATCGATCCGGCCTCCGGCACTGCGCTCGTGACGGGAGGCTGTTCGCCTCTCAAGGCGCTGGAGGAAGCGTTCGATGCAATCGATCGGGCCTGCGGACGAAAGCCGCCGGCGGCTCGCGGCGCCATGGTCGTGGCGCAAGGCCATTCCGGGCAGCCGCGAAGTGCAGATCCTGATCCGCCGGCGAGAACTCGGTGAACCGCTGATTGAAACCCGCGAATCCCGTCGTCCCGACCGGAGCGCCGAAGGCGCGCAGCGGAGGGACCTCGTTTCAACGAGCAGCGGCGAATTGTGGAGACAAGGTCCCTCCACTGCGCCGAGCTGCGCTCGGCTTCGGTCGGGACGACGGGATAGCTCAACTCATCACGGTCTAGTCGGAGCGAACCGTCACCGCGTGGTTGAGCGGGCCGTGGCCCTGGCCGTAACCGGGCGCGGTCTCGATGGCGCGGCGCACGTAGGCGCGGGCGCGCGCGACGGCGTCGCGCAGGCTCATCTTCTGGGCGAGTCCCGCGGCGGTCGCGGAGGCCAGCGTGCAGCCGGTGCCATGCGTGCTGCGGCTGGCGATGCGGGCATCCTCGAAACGGTCGACCCCGCCGGCGTGCACGAGCAGGTCGACGACGCGATCGCCCTCGAGGTGCCCGCCCTTCATCAGCACGGCCTTGGCGCCGAGCGCGATCAGCCGGTCGGCCGCGCGCTTCATGTCGGCCTCGACCCGCACCGGGAAGCCCACGAGCACTTCGGCCTCGGGCAGGTTGGGCGTGAGCACCGCGGCGATCGGCAGCAGGCGGTCGCGCAGCGCCGTCTCGGCCGCGCTGAGCAGCAGCCGGTGGCCGCCCTTGGCCACCATCACCGGATCGACGACCAGTGGCACGCCAGGCACGAGCTTCCTGAACGCTGCGACCACGGTGTCGATGACCTCGGCGCTGTGCAGCATGCCGGTCTTGAGCGCGTCGGCGCCGATGTCGGTCAGGACGACCTCGATCTGCTGGCGGATGAACGCGGGATCTACCGGAACGACGCCGTGCACGCCCATCGTGTTCTGGGCGGTGAGCGCGGTGATGGCGGTGGCGGCAAAACCGTTCATCGCCGTGACCGCCTTGATGTCGGCCTGGATGCCGGCGCCACCGCCGGAATCGGAGCCGGCGACGATCAGGACGCGGCCGTTCATGCCCCGCGCCTCACGCCGCCTGGCGCGGGATGGCCTCGATGATCTGGTCGACGACGCTTTGCACGAGCTGGGAATCGTCGCCTTCGGCCATGACCCGGATCAGCGGCTCGGTGCCCGACTTGCGCACCAGCACGCGGCCGCTCTTGCCGAGCTTCTTCTCGGCTGCGGCGATCGCGGCCACGACGGCGGCGGCGTTGAGCGCGGCGTTGGCATCGCTCACGCGCACGTTCTTCAGCAACTGCGGCACCGGCTCGAAGGCGCGGAAGGTCTCGCTGGCGGGCCTGCCGCTGCGCACCAGCGCGGCCAGCGCCTGCAGCGCCGCCATCAGCCCGTCCCCGGTCGTGGCGTGGTCGGTCATGATGATGTGGCCGGACTGCTCGCCGCCGAGGTTGAAGCCGCCGGCCCGCATGCGCTCGAGCACGTAACGGTCGCCGACCTGCGTGCGCACCAGCGACAGCCCGCGCGCATCGATGTAGCGCTCGAGCCCGAGGTTCGACATCACCGTGGCCACGACGCCGTTGCCCGCGAGGCGCCCGTCGCCTTTCCACAGGTTGGCGATGGTGGCCATGAGCTGGTCGCCGTCGACCAGCCGGCCCTTCTCGCAGACCAGCACGACGCGGTCGGCGTCGCCGTCGAGCGCGATGCCCAAGTCGGCGCCATGGGTCACGACCTGCTCCTGCAGCACGTCGGGATGGGTCGAGCCGCAGCCGCGGTTGATGTTGAAGCCGTCGGGAGCGACCGCGACCGGGATCACCTCGGCACCCAGTTCCCACAGCACGGTGGGGGCCACCTTGTAGGCGGCGCCGTTGGCGCAATCGACGACGATCTTGAGCGGGCTGAGGTCGAGCCGGCGCGCCACCGATGCCTTGACCGCCTCGATGTAGCGGCCCTCGGCGTCGTCGAGGCGCTTGGCGCGGCCGATCGCCGACGCCTCGGCAAGACGGATCCGGGCGGGCTCGGCCACCAGTCTCTCGATCTCGCCTTCGACGGCGTCGGAGAGCTTGAAGCCGTCGGGACCGAACAGCTTGATGCCGTTGTCCTCGTAGGGATTGTGCGAGGCCGAGACCATGACGCCCACGTCGGCGCGCATCGAGCGCGTCAGGAAGCCGACCGCCGGAGTCGGCAGCGGCCCGAGCAGCAGCACCTCGACCCCGACCGACAGGAAGCCCGCGGTCAGCGCCTGCTCGATCATGTAGCCGGACAGCCGGGTGTCCTTGCCAATGACGACGCGATGGAGGTGGCCGCCGCGGTTGAAGACCTGGCCGGCCGCCATGCCGATGCGCATGGCGATCTCTGCGGTCATGGGCGCGCTGTTGGCGCGGCCGCGCACGCCGTCGGTGCCGAAGAGGGAACGGGACATGTCCGGCGATTTTACCGCATCGCCGCCCAAACCGCGAGGGCTTGCCGCGTGCCGGCCACGTCGTGGACGCGAACGATGGCGGCGCCCTGCCGCGCCGCCTCGACGGCCAGCAGGACCGAGGCGGGATCACGCCGGGCCGGCTCCGGGACACCCGCCAGCCGGCCGATGAAGCCCTTGCGCGAGGAGCCGATGAGCACCGGATAGCCCGCCGCCGCCAGCTGTCCCGCGCCGGCGATCAGCGCCAGGTTCTCCTGCGGGGTCTTGCCGAAGCCGATGCCGGGATCGATGGCGATGCACTCGCGCGCCACGCCCGCGGCCTCGCAGACGCGCGCCCGCCCGACCAGGAACGCCGCGACTTCCGCCACGACGTCGCGGTAGGCCGGACCCTCGTATTTCTCCTCCTGGCGGCCGCGGCGATGCATCAGCACCACCGGCACGCCCTGTGCGACGACCAGCGGCAACAGCGCCGGATCGTCCCGCAGCGCCGAGACGTCGTTCACGATCGCGGCGCCGGCGTCGAGGCAGGCGCGCGCCACGGCGGCGCGGCGCGTGTCGATCGACACGACGGCACCCCGGGAAGCGAGGCCCGCGACGACGGGCACGACGCGGCGCAGCTCTTCGTCGACGGCGACGGGCTGCGAACCCGGCCGCGTCGACTCGCCGCCGACGTCGACGATGTCGGCACCGTCGGCCACGAAACGCAGGCCATCGTCGATGGCGCGCGCCGGGTCGAGGCGTTCACCGCCGTCGGAAAAGGAATCGGGCGTCACGTTGACGATCGCCATCACACGGGGGCGATCCAGCGCGACACCGCCGAAGCGGCGGCTCAAACGCGGCCTTTGCACACCGGGTTGCTACACCCCGGGCTGCGGCTCGGGATTGGCGTCCGGCGCCGGACCGCTGCTGGTCGGCACCGACGAGCGGCGGCGGCGATCTGTGCCGGGGCCCGCCCCGCCGGTGTCGTCGCGCACGATCGGCTCGCCGCGCAGGACCTGGCCGATCTCGTCCCGGCTCAGGGTCTCGAACTCGAGCAGCGCCTTGGCGATCGTGTGCAGGTCGCCATGGTGATCGGTGAGGATCTTGCGCGCCTTGCCCTCGGCCTCCTCGATCATGCGACGAACTTCCTGGTCGATGATCTGGGCGGTCGCCTCGGAGATGTTCTGGGTCTGGGTCACGGCGTGGCCCAGGAACACTTCCTGCTCGTTGGCCTGGTAGCGCACGCGGCCGAGCTTGTCGGACATGCCGTAGGCCGTGATCATGCCGCGCGCCATCTGGGTGGCGACGCTGATGTCGCTGGCGGCGCCGGTGGTCACGTTCTCCGGTCCGAAGATCAGCTCCTCGGCGATGCGGCCGCCGAACAGGATGGTCAGCCGCGACTCGAGGAACAGCTTGGTGTGGCTGAGATGGTCGCGTTCCGGCAGCTGCATGGTGACGCCGAGCGCCCGGCCGCGCGGGATGATCGTCACCTTGTGCAGCGGGTCGCTCTTGGGGACGTTGAGGGCGACCAGCGCATGGCCTGCCTCGTGGTAGGCCGTGAGCTTCTTCTCCTCGTCGGTCATCGCCATCGAGCGGCGCTCGGTGCCCATCAGCACCTTGTCCTTGGCGTACTCGAAGTCGGCCATGGTGACGAGGCGCTTGCCGACGCGCGCGGCGCGCAGCGCCGCCTCGTTGACCAGGTTGGCGAGATCGGCGCCCGAGAAGCCCGGCGTGCCGCGCGCGAGGATGTCGGCACGGATGTCCTGGCCGACCGGCACCTTGCGCATGTGCACGTTCAGGATCTGCTCTCGGCCACGCACGTCCGGCAGCGTCACGTAGACCTGGCGGTCGAAGCGGCCCGGGCGCAGCAGTGCCGGGTCGAGGAT
>Ga0070658_10004384_pt1 | contig 11511 bp, 8 predicted proteins | sample KBSC13metaG_FD_64664 | JGI IMG/M metagenome (GOLD analysis project Ga0070658, IMG submission 64664) | Corn rhizosphere microbial communities from Kellogg Biological Station, Michigan, USA - KBS C1-3 metaG | ecosystem: Host-associated > Plants > Roots > Rhizosphere > Soil ... | reverse complement strand
CGCGCGCTCGGCGATCGACGTGCCGGAGCAGTACGCCTCGAGACAGCCCCGGCGGCCGCAACCGCGGCAGCGCCGCCCGCGCCAATCCACGGTCACGTGACCGAGCTCGCCGCCGTTGCCGCTCGGGCCGCGCTGCAGCTTCCCGTCCATGACGACACCCCCGCCGACACCGGTGGAGACCGTGAGATAGACCATGTTGCGCGCGCCGCGCCCCGCGCCGTAGCGAAACTCGCCCGCCGCCGCGGCGGTCGCGTCGTTGTCGAGCACGGCCGGCCGGCCGAAGGCCTCGGTTGCGAGCGCCGTGATCGGCACCTCGCGCCAACCGGGTAGATGCAGCGGGGCGAGGAGCACGCCGTTCGCGGAATCGAGCGGGCCGCCGCAGCCGATGCCGACTGCGCCGATCTCGAGGCCCGCCTCCGAGAGAGCCTGCCGGCCGAGCTCGAACAGGCGCACGAGGCCGGTCTCCGAGCTCGCATCGGTCGGCGCGGTGACGAAGCCGTGCACGCCGCCTTCCGGATCGACGACGCCGGCGGCGATCTTCGTGCCGCCGATGTCGAGGCCGAGCACGGCTCGCGCGACGACGGCGGCGTCGACGCCGACGGCCGCGGTTGCGTCCACGGACGCCATCGCTTAACCCTTTCGGCCCTGGGTCGAGATGCCCTGGATGAAATACCGCTGGAAGATCGCGAACAGCAGGATCATCGGCAGGACGAGCAGCAGCGTGCCCGCGACGATCAGCTGATATTGCGGGATGCTCCCGCCGGCGAGGTTGAACTTGTCGACGAGCAGCTTGAGGCCGAGCGGAACGGTGAACGTCGAGATGTCGCGCAGGTAGATGAGCGGCGTGATCAGGTCGAACCACTTCGCCTGCACCTCGAAGATGAACGTCACGATCAGCGCCGGCTTCGCGAGCGGCAGCGCGATGCGCCAGAACATCGACCAGTAGCCGTCGCCGTCGATGCGCGCGGCCTCGAAGTAGTCGCGCGGGATCCCTAAGAAGAACTGCCGTTGCAGGAAGATGTAGAACGCGCTGCCGAAGAGGTTCGGCAGGAAGAGCGGCCACTGTGTGCCGGTGCCGATCCGGTAGTGCAGGTTCGCCTGCGTCCAGTTGCCGACGTGGTTCCAGAGCAGGTAGACCGGGATCATGGTCACCTCGCCCGGCAGCATCATCGTCCCGAGCAGGATTGCGAACAGCACGCCTCGCAACGGAAACCGGAAATACGCGAAGGCGAACGCGACCATCGCGCTCGAGATCGTCACGAGCGCGGCGCCGAGGAAGCTGATCCAGAGGCTGTTCCACATCCAGTGCGCGACCGGGAAGACGTTGAAGAGGTACTGCTTGGCCGGCTGCGGCAGGTTCGGGCCCGTGAAGTTCCACGACCACTGGTGCGGCAGGAACGAGTTGTCGAGAACGTCCTGACGGGTCTTGAACGCCGCGGCGAACAACCACTCGAACGGATAGAGGAAGAGGAACGAGAGGAACGCCAGCACCAAGACGAAGACGATGCGCGTGATCCAGCTTGCGTTCGGCTGCGGACGCCAGCGGCTGCGCACGACCTGCGGCATCGGGTTGGTCGCGCCGACCTCGAGGAACGGCGGTGTGTTCTCTTGCTGCCCGACGCCGCTCATCTCTTCTGCTCGCCCTGATAGAAGACGAAGCGCTTCGTCGCGAAGATGTTGATCGCGGTGATCGTCATGCTGATCGCGAAGAGCAACCACGCCATCGCCGATGCGAAGCCCATGTTGAAGAAGCGGAAGGCCTGCCGGAACAGGTAGATCGCGTAGAAGAGCGCGGCGCTGTTCGTGGTCGTGTCGTTTCCCGAATTGAAGAACGCCGTGTACGCGACGGTGAACTGGTTCAGTGCCGCGAGCGTGAGGATGATGAAGCAGAAGAAGAGGGCCGGGCTGATCATCGGCAGCGTCACGTTGAAGAACTGGCGCACCTTCGACGCGCCGTCCATCGCCGCAGCCTCGTACAGATGTCGCGGCACGCCGTACAGCGCCGCGAGCAGGATGACCATCGTCCCGCCGCACGCCCAGACGTCCATGATCGCGATCGTCGGCTTGATCCATTGCGGCTGCGTCAGCCAGTACGGACCGTTGATGTGGATCAGCTTCAGCCCCTTGTCGACGACGCCGAACGGCCCGTTGAACAGCGTCAGCACGAGCACGCCGATCGCGACCGGCGGGGTGATGTGCGGGATGTAGAAGATCGTCCGGAAGATGCCGCCGAGCCGGTCGCCGATGCGCATCAACATCAGCGCGAGCAAGAGCGCGAAGATGATGCGGGCGGGAACCATCATCAGCCCGTACTCGAAGGTGTTCTTGAGCGCGATGCCGATGTACGGGTCGTGGTAGAGCTGCTTGTAGTTGTCGAACCCGACCGTCTTCGTCGGCGCGATGTGCGCGATCTGCTGGACGCCGTAGTTCGTGAACGAGTAGTACGCGCTGAAGACCATCGGCCCGAGCGTCAGCACGAGGAAGCCGAAGATCCACGGGAAGATGAAGAGGTAGGCGGTCCGCGCCTCCTTCTCGCGGAAGCCGGACAGCCAGCGCCGGGCCCGCATGGGGCCCGGCGCTGCTCCGTTGACAGTGACGCTGCTCAAGCGTCCAGTCGGCTTACTTGTTCGCGTTGATTGCGGCCTGGGCCTCGGACTGCGCCTGCTTCAGCGCAGCCGCGATCGACTGCTGACCCGTGAGGACGCGCTGCACCGCGCTGTTGTACGCCGTCGGGAACTGGTTGCCGGCCGGAGTCGGCGGCAGCTCGAACCCGTACTTCGACGCATTGACGAGGTACTTGACCACGTCGTTGTACGCCGCGCTCCCGGTCTCGTGGTAGACGTCCTCGTAGAGCTTCTTGTCTGCGAGGGCGTTCGCCGTGTAGAGGCCCGTGAAGGCCTGCGGCGGGTTGGCGTTCTTGCGGACGGCGGCGCGCTTCGCGCCGGCGGTGAGCCACGCGTCGACCGAGGTGACGGCCTTCATGTACGCGCAGGCGTCGGCGAAGTTGGACGAGCCCTTCGGGATCACCCAGCCGTTGCCGCTGAAGAAGGAGATCGGGCCGCCCTTCCGGTTCGTGAAGTAGCGAGCTGCGATCGACTGCTTCGGCGAGTTGTTCGCGAACACGTTGTAGATGAACGACTCCATCGGCCACATGCCCATCTGGTCCTTGACGAGCGGGTTGCCGCTGCCGAAGAAGTCGAACGTGTTGCGGTAGGCGACGAACTTGTTCCAGCCGCCCTCGGCGTTGATCACCGCGGTCGTGAAGGCGAGCGCCTTCCGGGCCGCGGCGGTGTTGATCTGCGCGTGCAGGCCGTCGGCCGAGATGATGTTCCCGCCGAAGTACTTCACCCACAGCGGGAAGCCGAAGCCGGAGTCGATCTTCGGGTCGAAGCCGATGCGGGTGAGATTCCCGCTCGAGTCGAACGACGTCAGCTTCTTCGCCGCCTTCAGCAGCGCCGGCAGGTTCTTCATCTGCGCCTGGGAGAGCGGAACGCCCGCCTCCTGGAACGCCTGAGGATCGACGATCAGCGTCACCTGGTTCGTGAACTCCGGCAGGCCGTAGAGCTTGCCCTTCCAGGTCATCGCGCGGATCGCGCCGGCGCGGTACTGCTTGATCAGCGCGTTCGACACGCACGAGTTGACGGGCTGCAGGACGCCCTTGGCCGCGTACAGCCCCACGCTCGGGCGCCCCATGCGCACGAGGTCCGGGACCTGGCCCGACGCGAGACGCGTCAGGAACGCCTGATCGTCGAAGCCCGGCGCCTCACGCTTGATCGTGACGCCGTTCAGCTGCTGCGCCGCATAGATGGCGCGGTTCTCCTGCACGTCGTCACCGGGGCCGTAGCCGTAGATGTCGAGCGTGCCGGCCGACTTCGTGTCGACCCGTGCGCCTGCGGTCCCGGCGACGATCGCGGCCAATGCCGCGAAGACCACCAGGAGAACCGCGATGCGCTTGTTACGACCCTCCATGTATCCCTCCAAGGAAGACTTGCGTAGTGACCGGTCCAGTCTGTGGCAACGTAACCACATCAGGCGGGGACTTTCAATGGGCCTTCCTGCCTGATGCGGAACCGGGGCCGCCAGCCCCAGAAATCCGGGTTTCCGCCCGCGACCATCAGCCCCATCCCCCAGTCGACGTGGTCCTCGACGCCGTCACGGAGGACCGGCCGGTCGGCGGGGTCGCGGTATTGGAACAGGACGTTGCGGCGTGTGCGGCTGCTCCGGTTCGTGCCGGAGCCGTGAATCGTCAGGTAGTTGAAGAAGAGGACGTCGCCGGCGGCTGCGGGACACGGCGTCCCGCCGGCCAGTGGATAGTCGACCGTGTGGGCCTCGCCGTCGGCCTCGAGCGGGCCGAGCTTGTGCGAGCCCGCGACGACGTGCAGGCAGCCGTTCTCCTCGTCCGTGTCGTCGAGGTGGACGCTCGCCGCGAGCACGCTGTGCCGCTCGTGCGGAAAGTACGGGTAGTCCTGGTGCATCGGGAACGGCGCGCCCTGCTCCGGCGGCTTCACGAGCATCTTCGAATGGTGAAGCTGGACGTTCGGCCCGATCAGGTCGGTCAGGACCGCGACGAGGCGTGGGTGCGCAACCATGCGCGTGAAGACCGCGTCGTGGTACTGCAGGTCGTGGAACCCCTTGAGCTTGAGCGACTGGTCGACGCCCGCCCACGTGTGGTCGCGGTCGTTGCCGGTCGCCTCGACGGTCTCGAGGATCCGCGCGATCCCGTCGCGCATGGCCTGTACTTCGGCGGCGTCGAAGACGCCGCGGACGAGGAGGTAACCGTCCTCCTCGTACTGCTCGTTCATCGCTTCCCTCCAGTCGAGCCACGGGTGATGAGCTTCGGCTCGAGCACCTCGACCGTGCGGCCGCACGTCGGGTCCTCGAGCCGGCGGAGCAGGAGGAGCGCCGCGCGGCGCCCCATCTCGAACGTGGGCTGCGCGACCGCGGTGATCGCCGGCTGCACCATGCCCATCCACGGAACGTCGTCGAACGCGACGAGCGAGATGTCGCGGGGGATCGACAGCTTTCGCTTGCGGAGAACGTGCCAGGCGTGCTCCGCGAGCTGGTTGTTCGCGGCGAAGATCGCGGTCGGCTGCTGCTCGTCCAGCAGCGTCTCGATCCGCTTCATCGTGTCGGCCGCGTGCGTTGCGAACTTGGCGATCAGGCCGCGGTCGACGCGCAGTCCCGCGCCGGCGAGCGCTGCTCGGTAGCCCTGAAGGCGGCCGGCGTCGGTCGTCCACGTCGTCCGCGCCATCAGCAAGGCGATCCGCGTGTGCCCGAGCTGCACCAGGTGCTCGACGGCGGCGCGCGCGCCCTGTTCGTTGTCGATCACGACGGCGTCGCAGGACGACGACGCGAGCCGGCGGTCGACCTCGACGACCGGCAGGCCTCGCGCGACGAGCAGGTCCGCAGCCGTGTTCGAGGCGGGGGTCATGATCACGCCCGGCGCACGCATGGACAGGAACATGCGAACGCCGGAGAGCTCCTGGCCCACGTCGCTGTTGTCGCCGAGGAGCAGCATCTGGTAGTTCGCCTCGCGCAGCGTCTGCTCGATCCCGGCCGCGAGCGCTGCATAGAACTGGTTGCCGAGATCGGAGACGACGACGCCGACGACGCGGCTCGTCCGCTGCTTGAGCGTGCGCGCCGAGAGGTTGGGGACGTAGCCGAGCCGGTCTGCGGTCTTGAGCAACCGCTTCTTCACGTGCGGCGCGACGTAGCCGCGGCCGGAGAGCGCGCGCGACGCGGTCGACGCAGACGTTCCCGCCTCCCGCGCGACGTCCGCGAGCGTGATCGGTCTCGCGGTCACCGCGCGAACACCCCTGCGAGCGCCGCGTAGTCCGCGTCGTCGAGCGCTTCTCCCGTCGAGTCGATGTGCGATGCGTAGTAGAGCGACGGCACGCCGATCGACCGCTTCACGGCGAGGTAGTCGCGCCATGAGCGCTTGTCGGGGACACGCCAGTCGTCGGTGTCGATCGGCAGCTCCGGACACGCCGCGCGCACGACCTCCGCGCGGAACTCCATCTGCTCGACGAGGTCGACGCCGCCGACGACGTCGTTCAGCCGGATCATGTCGGTGACGTCGACGAACGCCGGATGCGGCGTGTGCGTGATCACGAGCGCGTCGGGCTTGGCCGCCTTCGCGGCGTCGTAGAACGTTCGCAACAGCTCGTGCAGCAGCGCGATCCCCCACGTTCCCGGCTCGTGCGTGAGCTTGCGGCCGGTGGGCGTGCGTGCGGTGAAGTCGACCTTGAAGCCGTCGGCGTCGAGGTCGACGAGCATCGTCGTGACGGCGCGCTGCAGCGCCTCGCGCGCGGCCGGATTGTTGGGGTCGAGCGCGACCGGCTTGCCGTCCGCGTTGCGGATGCAGAGCTCGGGCGGCAGGCCTTCCGGATCCCAGGCCTTCCACCAGAGGAGCACGTGCTGCCCGCGCGCATGCCGCTCGGCGATCCAGCCCGTCAGGTCCGGCCATTTCGCGGTATCCGGCTCGTTGCGGCCGTACGTCGCCTGCCACTTGTCGTCGAGCACGACCGTCCCGGGAACGACGCCGTGCAGCTCGAGCTGCGCGAGAAATGCGTCGTAGTTCGCCTGGGTACAGAAGTCGCGCGCGAGCGTTCGCGAGCCGTTTTCCAGGTAGCACTGCGCGCCCCAGCCGCAGAAGATCGGCGCGTCCCACCAGGCGGGCCGCGTGCGGGGCGCGGGCGGCGGAGCGCCGAGATCGGTGCGGTGGCGGCGCAGCCCCGTCCAGGGGTCGGCGACGTTCCGCGTCAACCTCAGCACGGGTGCGCGGAACTCGCCGTCGACGTGCGTCTGCCCGTCGTAGTCCAGGCGGACGCAGAAGCCGTTCGCGGCCGCCTCGATCGCGACGTCGCCGAAGCGGAGCTCGTCGACGGGCGCCACGACACCCAGGTCCACGTCCTCGAAGCACCAGTACAGCGGCGCAGGCGTGAAGAGCCAGCGCGCGCGGCCGGGCTCGCCCTCGCCGACGACTCCGGTGACGGCGCCCTCGCCGACTGGCCGGAACGGAGCAGCGCCGTCCTCGGGATTCGGGCTGAACAGCGTCTTTGCGCTCGTGCCGGTGTACGTGCGCCCGAGCGGCGCGCCGTCGGCGAGCGCGGAACGCCCCCCGAGGAGACGCACCTCGGTCAGTGCGCCGCGGCCGGCAACGCAGGTATGCACCTCGAGCGCGTCCCCGTCGGCTCGCAGCTCGAGCCAGGCGCGTTCCCACGCTGTCGAGCGCCGCTCGACGACGATCGTGTCGCCCTGCTCGACCGGCTCCGACAGCTCGAGCGTCTCGTCGACGCCGTCCGTCGTGTCGAGCGCTGCGAGCAGCGACAGCGACATGCTCGCGAACGCGTGGCGCCGCGGACTCACTCGACGATCGCCTCCGCCTGCTGCCCGAAGCGAACGGCGCCGACGGTGAGGTCGGCGGCGAGCCTGCGCGGAGCTTCCGAGACGACGACGAACGTCACGGTCGCCTCGCCGTTCGGCGCGAGCTCGACCGTCCGCTCCTGACCGGCGAACGCGATCGTCGCCGTTTCCTCTCGTTCGAACGGGTTGCGCACGAAGACCGTGAACTCGGTCGTGCCCGGGCGCGAGCGGTACGGCTCGATCCGTGCGCCGAAGCCGGCTGTGCCGAAGCCCTCGTCCGGCAGCAGCTCGTCGTGCAGCTCGCCGAGCCGCTGCGCATCGGTGCCGAGCCGGAACAACAGGTCGTCGGTGACGGCGAGCGGAAGCCAGTGGCCGCCGAGCAGCAAATCGGGTCGCAGCCGCCGGTAGAGCTGCGCGCTCGCCGCGAAGTCTTCGGGTACGAAGCGGTTGCGGTACTGGTAGTTGAGGATCGAGCGCGCGCCGTCGTCGGTTTGCTGGTCGCCGGTGACGAGGATGCGCGTGCCGTCCACCTCGAACGAGATCGCGGCCGCGTAGTGCGTGTGCCCCGGCAGCGGATACACCGTCAGCTCGTGCTCGTGCCAGCGGAACGGCTCGCCGAGGGGAACCCGACGATCGACTGCGATCGGGTCGAACCACAGGCACGGCAGGTCGTACCGCTCGGGCTCCTCGAGGATCGGCGCGACGTTCTCCGGCGCCCACACCTCTGCGCCCTCGACCTCGCGCAGCAGGTTGAGGCCGGCGACGTGGTCGTCGTGGTAATGGCTGACGATTGCGGCGTCGATCCGCTCGACGCCGTAGTCGCGGCGGAGACCGTCGAGCGACCACAGCAGCGTGCGGCGCGCGACGCGCTCGGTCGAGGACGCCGTGGTCGTGACGTCGTACCCGAAGTCGATGAGCAGGGCGGCGCCCGTCTCCGAGAGGAGGACGTAGTTCGTCGCGAACATCGTCCGGTTGCGGAGGAGGTGCGGCGTGATCGGGTCGAACGGCCGGCGCAGCCGTTCGGCGACGTTCCATCGCAACGGGTCGCGCAGGTCGATGAGGCCCTGCATCCGCTGCGCGAGCTTCGCGAGCGAGGTCGCGGGCTGCTCGACCGGCTCGCCGTGCGACGGCAGGAGGACGTCGGGGTCGCGGTCGGCGAGCACGGAGGCGGAGACGATCGTCGCACCCCAGCCCTCGAGCCCGCTGTACGTCCACTGCGTCGCCGCGAGCGACCAGACCTTGCCGTCGCCGTAGACGAGGTCGCCGGTGAACGCGAGGCGGCGGCCGTCGAGCTCGACGAGATAGGTGACCGAGCCGATCGTGTGGCCGGGTGTCGGCAGCGCATAGACGTCGAGATCGCCGAAGCGGGTCGTCCGGTACTCGGCGACGGCGCCCGTGACCGGAACCGACCCGAGCAGCGAGAACCGGTCTTCGCGCAGGTCGTAGTCGTTCATCAGCTGGCGCCGCGCCCAGCGCTCGTCCGTGCCGGCGATCAGCTCGACCTCCGACGGAGGCGCCCAGATCCGGATCCCGGCGTCGACCGCACGCTGCAGCCCGCCGAGCTGGTCGCGGTGATGGTGCGTGAGCAGGACGTCGGTGACGCGCTCGACGCCGAGCTCCTCGAGGTGGTCCAGCACGCGGCCGTCGCCGAAATCGACGAGGATCGCCTCCGCCCCGGAACGGAGGACGTAGACGTTGCACGTGTCGCGGAACCGCGACACGCGGGGGTTGATCGAGATCGACGTGACGCCCACGACCGCACCGAGCCTAAACCGCGCGAGGCGATGTGGCAACGATTGCAGGATCCAGAGCTTCGTTGTATCGTCGCGCCGTGGGCGAGATCGTGCTCGATCACGTCACCAAGGACTTCGGCAACGGGGTCCTCGCGGTGAACGACGTGAGCCTGACGATCGGCGAGGGAGAGTTCATGGTCCTCGTCGGCCCGTCCGGCTGCGGCAAGACGACGCTCCTCCGCTCGATCGGCGGCCTCGAGAAGATCTCGACGGGCCGCATCGTCATCGCCGACCGGGACGTGACGCGCTCCGAGCCGGCCGCGCGCGACCTCGCGATGGTCTTCCAGAACTACGCGCTCTACCCGCACATGACGGTGCGGAAGAACCTCGGCTACGGCCTGCGCGTCCGCAAGGTGCCGAAGAAGCAGCGCGACGAGCGCGTCCAGGAGGTCGCGAAGCTGCTCGGCCTCGACGAGCTGCTGGACCGGCGCCCGGGGCAGCTCTCCGGCGGCCAGCAGCAGCGCGTCGCGATGGGCCGCGCGATCGTCCGAGAGCCGCAGGCGTTCCTCATGGACGAGCCGCTCTCGAACCTCGACGCAAAGCTCCGCGTCGGCATGCGCACCTCGCTCCAGCACCTGCACCACCGGCTCGGCACGACCACCGTGTACGTCACGCACGACCAGGTCGAGGCGATGACGCTCGGCCAGCGCGTCGCCGTGATGCGCGACGGGAAGCTGCAGCAGGTCGACGCGCCGCAGCGGCTGTACGAGGAGCCGGCGAACACGTTCGTCGCAGCCTTCATCGGCTCTCCGTCGATGAACCTCGTCGAGGCGCGCCTGAGCGGCGACAGCATCAGCTTCGGCGGCATCACGATCCCGCTCGACCGCGAGCGGCGCCCGCGCTTCGCAGAGGACGGGCACGTGATCCTCGGCATTCGCCCGGAGGCGTTCGAGGACGCGAAGTTCGCCGCGAGCGGGCTCCCCCAGATCGAGGTGCCGGTCGACGTGCTCGAGGAGCTCGGCTCCGACTCGCACGTCTTCTTCCCGGTCGAGGCGGAGCAGGTCCTGGTCGAGGACGCACTCGTCGACGACCCGGACGACGAGGTGTCGATCCTCGCCGAGGAGAAGGACCGCACGCTGATGACCGCGCGCGTCGATGCGCGAACCGATGCGCGCGTCGGCGGGTCGGTCCGGCTCGCGATCGATCCGTCGCGGCTGTACTTCTTCTCGCCCGAGACCGGTGAGAGCCTGTTGACCGGCGCCGCGCACTCCGCGGCTTGATCTCCCATCCCGACTACACACGGCGCCGGCTGAGGCAGGCGTCGGAGCGTCTGCGCGCCGGCCTGTTCGGCGACACGCGCCCGGTGGACGAGCTGCTCGTCTCGAGCGAGGTCGGCCGGATCTCGTGGCGCGAGGCGCAGACGCTCGAATACCGGCCGGCCCAGCTCGGCGAGCGCTTCGGCCCCCTGTGGGCGACGTATTGGTTCCGGGTCCGCGCGACCATTCCCGAGGAATGGCGCGGCGAGCGGGTCGAGCTGCTCTGGCAGTCGGACAGCGAGGCGACGCTCTGGCGCGACGGCAACGTCGTCGCCGGCCTCAACCGCCACCACGCCGAGGCGACCGTCGCCGACGCGGCCCCGTCCGGCCCGATCGAGCTCCAGGTCGAGCTCGCCTGCAACGGGCTCTTCGGGCGGCAGGATCGCCCGGTCGAGCTGACGCGCTGCGAGCTCGCGCGCTGGGACGCCGAGGCGTGGAAGACGTTCCACGACTTCGAGCTGCTGCGCAGCCTCGAAGGGCACCCGGCGACGGACCCCGCCCTCGCAGCGTTGCTGCGCCGCGAGCTCGAGCGCTTCGTCGACGACCGCGACCCGGCGATCCTCGCGCGCCTCTACGAGCTCCACAACGCCGATTACACGCACGAGATCGTCGCCGTCGGCCACGCGCACATCGACACCGCGTGGCTGTGGCCGCTCGCAGAGACGTACCGCAAGACCGTGCGGACGTTCTCGACCGCCGTCCGCTACATGGACGAGTACCCGGAGTACGTCTTCGCCTGTTCGCAGGCGCAGCAGTACGCCTGGATCAAGGAGCGCGATCCCGATCTCTATGCCCGCATCCGCGCGAAGGTCGCCGACGGGCGGTTCGTTCCGACAGGCGGCTCGTGGGTCGAGCCGGACCTGAACATCCCGTCCGGCGAGTCGCTCGTGCGGCAGCTCCTGCACGGGCAGCGGTTCTTCGAGCGGGAGTTCGGCGCGCGCTGCGTCGAGTTCTGGGCGCCCGATGCGTTCGGCTACGCCGGTCAGTTGCCGCAGCTGATGCGCGGCGCCGCCATCACACGCTTCCTGACGCAAAAGCTCTCGTGGAACCGCTTCAACAAGCCGGACAACCACACGTTCACGTGGCAGGGCGACGAC
>Ga0070658_10004382_pt1 | contig 11516 bp, 10 predicted proteins | sample KBSC13metaG_FD_64664 | JGI IMG/M metagenome (GOLD analysis project Ga0070658, IMG submission 64664) | Corn rhizosphere microbial communities from Kellogg Biological Station, Michigan, USA - KBS C1-3 metaG | ecosystem: Host-associated > Plants > Roots > Rhizosphere > Soil ... | reverse complement strand
CGGCCAATGCCGGCGCTCGGCCGCCCGGTCCGGAAAGCTCGGCGCCGCGAGACGCGAAGCGTCTGCAATAAAATAGCTCCGAGGCGTTCCGCGTCTCGCGGCCCGTACCCCACCTCGCAACCGGAGGCGTCGAAGGCCAACGGACGCGTCCGCTCGCCCGCATGTTCACTTTTCGTTCTTTACTCCCGCCTTATCCTCGCGTACCTCTTGGACTCACCCTGCGAGCGCCCATGCCCAAAGCCAAGACCGCCTATGTCTGCCAGTCCTGCGGCACCGCGCATGTGCGCTGGCAGGGCCGCTGCGAGGGCTGCGGCGACTGGAACTCCATCGTCGAGGAGCTGGTCGAGTCCGGCATCGGCGCCGGGCCGAAGATGGCGACCGCCGGCGGCCGGCCGGTGGCGCTGGTGCCGCTTTCGGGCGAAACCGAGTCCGCGGCGCGCGTCACCACGGGCCTGGGCGAGCTCGACCGGGTGACCGGCGGCGGCTTCGTCATGGGCTCCGCGGTGCTGGTCGGCGGCGATCCGGGCATCGGCAAATCGACGCTGCTGCTGCAGGCCGCCGCCGCCCTCGCCACCGCCGGCAAGCGCGTCATCTACGTCTCGGGCGAAGAGGCGGTGGCGCAGATCCGCCTCCGCGCGCAGCGGCTCGGGCTCGGCAGCGCCAATGTGCAGCTCGCCTCCGAGACCAATGTCGAGATCATCCTGTCGACGCTGCAGGCGGGCGAAGCGCCGCATCTCGTCATCATCGATTCCATCCAGACGCTGTGGACCGACCGGGTCGACAGCGCGCCGGGCACGGTGACCCAGGTCCGCACCTCGGCGCAGGCGCTGACCCGCTTCGCCAAGAAATCGGGCGCCGCGATCGTCCTCGTCGGCCACGTCACCAAGGACGGGCAGATCGCCGGCCCGCGCGTCGTCGAGCACATGGTCGACGCGGTGCTCTATTTCGAGGGCGACGCCAGCCACACCTTCCGCATCCTGCGCGGCGTCAAGAACCGGTACGGCGCGACCGACGAGATCGGCGTGTTCGAGATGACGACGCTGGGATTGCAGCAGGTGGCCAATCCCTCCGCCCTGTTCCTCGATCAGCGCGACAAGGACTCCGCCGGTTCCGCCGTGTTCGCCGGCATGGAAGGCACCCGCCCCGTCCTGTGCGAAATCCAGGCGCTGGTCTCGCCCTCCCCGCTCGGCACGCCGCGCCGGGCGGTCGTCGGCTGGGACGCCTCGCGCCTGTCGATGGTGCTCGCCGTGCTCGAGACGCGCTGCGGCGTACGGATCGGGGCCAACGACATCTACCTCAATGTCGCGGGCGGGCTGAAGGTCAACGAGCCGGCGGCCGACCTGGCCGTCGCGGCGGCCCTCATCTCCTCGCTCACCAATTCGCCGCTGCCGCCCGAGGCCGTGTATTTCGGCGAGATCTCGCTGGCGGGCGGCGTCCGTCCGGTGGTCCACGCCTCGCTGCGCCTGCGCGAGGCCCAAAAGCTCGGCTTCAAGTCCGCCGTCACCGGCAAGCTCGGGGCAGGCGACGCCGCCAATGGCCTCAGCGTGCGCGAATATTCGGAGCTCGCCGACCTGATCGGGCGAATTGCCGCCACGGGCCGGGCAAATAGCGAATAGGGCGTAGCGAATAGGGCGCAGCGCCTTCTTTTCTGTTCGCTACTCGCTACTCGCTACCCGCCATTCGCTCCTGCCGCCTTGGCACGGCCCGCATTAGCGGCTAAACGGTGCGGAAACGCGGTCCCGGGATCAAAACAAGCATGGTTTTCACTGGTGTCGACGTCGGCGTCGCCGTCCTCGTTCTGATCTCGGCGATCCTCGCCACCGCACGTGGCTTCACCCGCGAAATCCTGTCGCTTGCGACCTGGGCGGGCTCGGCGGCCATCGCGGCCTACATGTACTTCTATCATCGCGACATCGCCGCGGCGTACATCAAGGAAGATATCGTGGCGACCGGCGTCACGGTGATCGGCAGCTTCCTTGTGGCGCTGATCGTGCTGCACCTGCTCACCATGTGGATCGGCGATATGGTGGTGGATTCGCGCGTCGGACCGCTCGACCGCACGCTGGGCTTCGTCTTCGGCGCCGCGCGCGGCATCCTGATCTGCATCGTCGCCGCGGTGTTCGCGGAGTTCCTGCTCTCGCCGAACCTGCCGCCGATGGTGAAGGACGCCAAGAGCTACCCGCCGCTCGACGACGCCGGCCACTGGCTCATCGGGCTGTTGCCCCCCGACATCGAAAAGCAGGTCACCGACTTCCTGCAGAAGCGCAACCAGAACAACGAGGCGGCGCCCAACGACACGACGCCGAGCGATACCACCAGCAGCGACACCACCGACAATGGCGGCAGCAGCGCCGAGCCGCCGCCCGCCGATGTGTCGAGCCTTCCGGCGGCCCCTGGGGCATGACGGACAGACCGGTCCCCTCGTCCGATCTCGACGGCGACACGCTGCATGAAGAGTGCGGCGTGTTCGGCATTTTGGGGCACCCCGAAGCCGCGACGCTCACCGCGCTCGGGCTGCACGCGCTGCAGCATCGCGGCCAGGAGGCGGCGGGCATCGTGTCGTTCGACGGCCGGCAGTTCCATTCCGAGCGCCAGCTCGGGCTGGTCGGCGACCACTTCACCGATCCGGCGGTGGTCAAACGCCTCCCCGGCAACATGGCAATGGGCCATGTCCGCTATTCCACCACCGGCGAGACGATCCTCAGGAACGTGCAGCCGCTGTTTGCCGAGCTCGATGTCGGCGGTATCGCCATCGGCCACAACGGCAACTTCACCAATGGCCTGACGCTGCGCCGCGAGCTGATCGCCGGCGGCGCCATCTGCCAGTCGACCTCCGACACCGAGGTCGTGCTGCATCTGATCGCACGGTCGCGCAAGAAGGGCTCGGCCGACCGCTTCGTCGACGCGCTGAGCCACCTCGAGGGCGCCTACTCGATGGTCGCCATGACGCGCACCAAGCTCATCGGCGCGCGCGATCCCAACGGCATCCGCCCGCTGGTCCTGGGTGATCTCGACGGCCGCCCGATCTTCGCCTCCGAGACCTGCGCGCTCGACATCATCGGTGCCAGGTTCGTGCGCGACGTGAAGAACGGCGAGGTCGTCATCGCCGAAATCCAGCAGGACGGCACCATCAGCATCGACTCGTCGATGACCGCGCCGCCGCGGCCGGAGCGGCTTTGCCTGTTCGAATACGTCTATTTCGCCCGGCCGGATTCGGTCGTGGGCGGCCGCTCGGTATACGTGGCCCGCAAGAACATGGGCATCAATCTCGCGCACGAGGCGCCGGTCGAGGCCGACGTCGTGGTGCCGGTGCCCGATGGGGGCACGCCCGCGGCCATCGGCTATGCGCAGGCGAGCGGCATCCCGTTCGAGCTCGGGATCATCCGCAACCACTATGTGGGCCGCACCTTCATCGAGCCGACGCAGTCCATCCGTGCCTTCGGCGTCAAGCTCAAGCACTCGGCCAATCGCGCCGAGATCGACGGCAAGCGCGTCGTGCTGGTCGATGATTCCATCGTGCGCGGTACCACCTCGGTCAAGATCGTGCAGATGATGCGCGACGCCGGCGCGCGCGAAGTGCACATCCGCGTCGCCTCGCCGATGATCTTCCATCCCGATTACTACGGCATCGACACGCCCGACCACGACAGCCTGCTCGCCAACCGCTACGCGACGATCGGGGAGATGTGCCGGTTCATCGGCGCGGACTCGCTGAGCTTTCTGTCGATCGACGGGCTCTACCAGGCGGTCGGCGGCGAAAAGCGCAATCCGCGCGCGCCGCAGTTCACCGACCACTACTTCACCGGCGACTATCCCACGACGCTGACCGATCTCAACGGCCGCGGCATCGCCGATCCCAAGGGCCTCTCGCTGATGCGCGAGGCGAGCTGAGTTCTCGCATGTCCGATCTCACCGACAAGGTCGTGCTCGTCACCGGGGCATCCCGCGGCATTGGCTATCAGGCCGCCCTCGAAGCCGCCCGCCGCGGCGCTCACATCATCGCCCTCGCCCGCACCGTCGGCGGCCTCGAAGACCTCGACGACGACATCAAGACGCTCGGCGGCTCCGCCACGCTCGTCCCGCTCGACCTCAGGGACGGCGACGGCATCGACCGGCTCGGCGCATCGATCTTCGAGCGCTGGCGCCGGCTCGATGGGCTCGTCGCCAATGCGGCGCAACTGGGCGTGCTGTCGCCGGTGGCGCATCTCGAGCCCAGGGAGTTCGAGCAGACCTTTGCGCTCAACGTCGCCGCCAATTACCGGCTGATCCGCTCGCTCGACGTGCTGCTGCGCCAGTCGGCGGCCGGACGCGCGGTGTTCCTCACCTCGGGCGCGGCGCATGGCGTGATGCCGTTCTGGGGCCTGTACGCCTCCAGCAAGGCCGCGCTCGAAACCCTGGTCCGCTCTTATGCGGAGGAACTCACGGTCAGTCAGGCGAAAGCCAACGTGTTCAACCCGGGCCACACGCGCACGCAGATGCACGCCAAGGCCTTCCCCGGCGCCGACCCCGACGACTTCCAGCGGCCCGCGGCCGTCGCGCCCGCGCTGATCGACATGATCATGCCCGGCTATGCCGAGAATAGCATCTACTACAACTTCCCCACCGGGGAGACGCGGCCGCTTTAGCCGGCTCTGGCGACCAGCACCTTGTCGATGCGGCGGCCGTCGAGGTCGAGCACCTCGAAGCGCCACGGGTCGCGGGTGAAGCTCTCGCCGGCCACCGGCAGATGGTTGAGCTCGGCCAGCACGTAGCCCGCCACCGTCTCGTACGGCGGGTCCTTCGGAATTGGAACGCCGATCTTGTCGGCGAACTCGTCCACCGGCATCCAGCCAGATACCAGATAGCTGCCGTCGTCGCGCTGGGTGAAGGCGTCCTCGGCGCCCTCCTCCTCCTGGAAGCCGCCGGTAATGGCGCCGAGAATGTCGCCGGGCGTCACGATGCCCTCGAAGTGCCCATACTCGTCGAATACCAGCGCCAGGTGCACGACCGAGGAGCGGATGGCCGCCAGCACCGACAGGGCGTCTGCCTGGTCGAGGACCACGGGGGCCGGCTTCACCAGCGCGCGGATATCGAGCGCAGCACCGCCGGCGAAGATGTCGATCAGGTCCTTGCGCACCAATACGCCGATGATCTTGTCCGCTTCGCCCTCGTGTACGGGCAACACCGAATGGTGCGAGGCACGCAGTTTCTGCGATATCGCCTCAGCGGGATCGGAAAGATCGACCACTTCCACCTCGAGGCGCGGGGTCATGAGCCCGCGCGCAGACCGGTCGGCAAAGCGCATCACGCCCGAAATCATCGAGCGCTCTTCGCTCTCGAGCACACCCTGGCTCTCGGCCTCGGCGATGATGGTCTTGACCTCTTCGTCGGTGACGCGATCCTCGCTCTGCCCGGTCTGGCCGAGCGCGGTCATCACCAGCTTGCTCGAGACGTCGAGCAGCCACACCAGCGGCGCGGCGAACGTGGCGATGAACTGCATGGCCGGCGCGGCCCGCGCGGCGATCCGCTCGGTGTCGCGCAGGGCGATCTGCTTGGGCACCAGCTCGCCCAGGATCAGCGACACGTAAGTGATGATCACGACCACCGAGCCGACGCCGATGGTCGAGGCAGCAGCGTCGGGCAAGCCGCGCGACAGCAGGTACTCGGTGAAGCGCTCGCCGAGCGTGGCGCCCGAAAAGGCTCCCGACAGCACCCCAATCAGGCTGATGCCCACCTGCGCCGACGACAGGAATTTTCCGGGATTTTCAGCCAGCTTCAGCGCTATCGCGGCGCCCTTGTTGCCCTCGGCGGCCATGACCTTGAGCCGCGCGGGGCGCGACGACACGACGGCGAGCTCCGACATCGAGAGCAGGCCGTTGCACAGGACGAGGACCAGGACGATCAGCAGTTCGAGCAGCATGAGGACCCTGTGAGTAGCCAATCAGCAACCGGGGAGTCAAAAACGCGACTTTCGGGTGACAAGATCGGGCCGTGTCTCGCCCAACCCCAGGTCACCCCGGTGGCCGGGGCGTCTGATCAAGCACTAATGCTCGCTCTTGTTCGCGTACGGATTCTTGCCCGAGCGCAGCCACAGCCGGATCGGCGTACCCGGCATCTCGAAGGTCTCGCGCATCGAGTTCATCAAATAGCGCAGGTAGGAGGTCGGCACGGCGTCCGAGCGCGAGGCGAAGATGATGAAGCTGGGCGGCCGCATCTTGGCCTGCGTCATGTAACGGAGCTTGAGGCGGCGGCCGGAGACCGCCGGCGGCGGGTGGCGTTCGACCACGGCGCCGAGCCAGCGGTTGAGCTTGGCCGTCGACAGATGGGTGTTCCACGAGCGCTCGATGGAGAAGATCGCGGCCATCAGCCGGTCGATATTGCGGCCCTGCAGCCCGCTGATCATCACCAGAGGAATGCCGCGCACCTGTGGCAGCAGCTCGTCGCATTTGGCTCGCAGCTCGGCCAGCGCCTTCTGCTTGTCCTCGATCAGGTCCCACTTGTTGACGGCGATCACCATCGCTCGCCCCTCGCGATAGACGAGGTCGGCGAGCGCGAGGTCCTGCTTTTCGAACGGCACGGTGGCATCGAGCAGCAATACCACGATCTCGGCATACTGGATCGAGCGCAGCGAGTCCGTCACCGCCAGCTTTTCGAGCTTGGTCTCGACCCGCGACTTGCGGCGGATGCCGGCGGTGTCGACGAGGTTGATCGTGCGGCCTTCCCACTCCCACGGCACCATGATGGAATCGCGGGTGATGCCGGCCTCGGGGCCGGTCAGCAGCCGCTCGTCGCCAACCATGGTGTTGATCAGCGTCGACTTGCCGGAGTTGGGCCGGCCGACGATGGCGACATTGAGATAGCGGTGCGGGTTCCAGCGCAGCGGCGGACCGTCTTCGACCGACCCATCGTCCTCGGGCAGGTCGATGTCGACCTCGGGCATCTCCTCGGCCAGCGGCTCGAGGGGCTTCTCAACTTCGACCGCCTTGCTGATGATCGCGTGCAGGTCGGCCAGCCCCAGCCCGTGCTCGGCCGACAGCGCCACCGGCTCGCCGAAGCCGAGCGAATAGGCCTCCATTAACCCGGCGTCGGCGGCGCGGCCCTCGGCCTTGTTGGCGATGAGATGGACGTCCTTGCCCGATTTGCGCAGCACTTGCGCGAAGCGTTCGTCGAGCGGCGTCACGCCGGCTCGGGCGTCGATCATGAACAGGATCACATCGGCATCGCGGATCGCGAGTTCCGTGCCCTGCCGCATGCGGTCTTCGAGCGAGCCGTCGGTGCGGTCCTCGTAGCCTGCCGTATCGAGGATGCGGAAGGTCAGATCGCCGATGCGGCCCTCGGCCTCGCGGCGGTCGCGGGTGACCCCGGGCGTATCGTCGACGATCGCGATCTTCCGGCCGACGAGCCGGTTGAACAGCGTCGATTTGCCGACATTGGGCCGGCCCACGATAGCGACGAGCGCGCTCACGATTCAGACCAGCCTTTTGGCGCTCAGGGCGCCGACGAGGATGCCGGCGACGCCGGCACGGAGGACGAGACCGCCGGTGCGGACGAGCTCACCGCCTCCGCCGAAACCGCCGGAACCGACGATGTGGCGTCAGCGGGCGCCGCGGACGTCTGCGGCATCGCCATCTGCAGCGCCGAGGTATCGATGACGGGCGGAGTGATGGCGAGATCGGTGCCGGCGTCAGTCGCGGCCGAAGTCGCCGCTGGGGCGCTTGGCGCCGCCGCGGGAGCTGCCGAGGCACCAACCGAGGGTTCGGCCGAGGCGCCGGTTGGGGCCGAGGCGCTGGCCGATGGAGCGACGCTGGCCGATGGAGCGACGCTGGCCGAGGGAGCTGCGCTTGCCGACGAGGTTTCGGCGGGCGGCGCGACAGAGGATATATCGGCAGGCGGCGCCGACGGGGTCGTCGCATCGGCTGGCGGCGAGATCGGCTTGGCACCCTCGGCCTGCAGCTGCAGCATGTAGATCTGCACGCGGCTCTGCTCGTCGCGGGTCGAGAGCGGATCCTCGACGATCGCCTCGAAGCTCTTCATGGCGTCGTCGAGCTTGCCGGCCTTGTACTGGACCAGGCCCATCTCTTCGCGGGCGGCATTCCGCAGCGGCGAGGCGGGGGTCATGATGCCGCCCACCCGCTGCTCGACCGCGGCGACGTCGCCCTTGTCGACCAGCAGGTTGCCGGCCAGCACCAACGCCAGCTCGCGCAGATGCGTATTGTTGATCGAGCTCGAGAGCGCGTCGTAGGCGGCAACCGCTTCGTCGGTCTTGCCCTGCTGCGCCAGCAGCGCCGCTTCGCGGAACTGCGCCAGCATCGGGTAACCACCCGACCCCTTGGCGATGATGTCGTCCAGCGCCTTCTTGGCGGCGGCGAAATCGGTGCCATCGGCGATCTTGGTCGCGGCGTAGAACTGGTCGGATGAAGCGGACGACTGCGTCTTCTGCCACCAGGTCCAGCCCTCATAGGCGGCGACGCCCAGCACCACGGCCACCGCGGCGGCGATGATCCACGGCCCGGTCTGGCGCCAGAGCTTGCGCATACGGTCGCGCCGCAGCTCCTCGTCGACTTCTTGGATCAGCATATCGCTGGACATGAAAACCTACGGCCCGGGGTCAAAAATCGGGCGCAACATAGTGTCCGGCTTGAGGGATTGCAAATGCGGCAATGTCGCCGCAAAACCGTCCGTCCGGCCTCGTTAACGGCAATGAAAGCCGCCGTGGTCAGTATTCGGCTTGGGAAGCTCGGATGTTCAAGATGTTCAAACCGGTGCTCGTCGCCATTGCCGTCATCGGACTTGCGTCTCCGGCCTGTGCCGCCGGGCCGTCATTGTTCGGCGACCTGTTCGGCGGCGGCGATGAGGACAGCATCTTCGCGCCCGATGCCGGCGGCATCGCCGCGACCCGGCCGCATACCACCCACACTCATTCGGGCGGCCGTGTCACCATCACGGTCAATATTGCGAGCCAGGAAATGACCGTCACGGAGGACGGCGAGACGCTCTACGACTGGGACGTCTCGACGGGACGCAAGGGCTACGACACCCCCACCGGCACCTATCGGCCGGTGCGCATGGAAGACATGTGGTACTCCTCGAAGTACGAAAACGCTCCGATGCCGTGGTCGATTTTCTTTTATGGCGGCTACGCCATCCACGGCACGGAAGAGGTCAACCACCTCGGGCACCGCGCCTCGCACGGCTGCGTCCGGCTCGATCCGGACAATGCCGAGGTCCTCTACGACCTCGTCAAATCGGTCGGCATGCAGAATACCCGCGTCACGCTGGTCCGCGGCTGACCAACACTGCGTGATACCATGGCGGCCGGGCGGCCGGCACGGTATGAGGCGGCGTCCGGGAGTTCCCTTTTCGTGCGCCGCCGCGATTTCCTTATCGGCTGTGGATGTGCCGCGTGCCTCGGCGCGGCCGATCCGTCATTGGCCGGTATTCCCAAGGGCCTCGTCGAGCCGCACATGCATTTCGTGCCGCACGGCCACGGGCCGCAGGTGGCGATGACGCTCGATGCCTGCATGGGCGAGACCGACATGCGCATCCTCGGGCCGCTGGTCACCAACCGCATCCCGGTGACGATCTTCGCCACCAAGCGCTGGCTGGACAACAACCCGCCAGCCCTGGCGCTGCTCCTCCAGCACAAGGACCTGTTCGACATCCAGAACCATGGTGCGATGCACCTGCCCGCGGTGATCGGTACCGAGAAGGTCTACGGGCTCGAGCCCGCGGGCACGCCCGATGCGGTGGTGGCCGAAGTGCAGAACGGCGAGCGGGCAGTCACCGCCGCGACCGGGGTCGCGCCGACGTGGTATCGCGACGCGACCGCCCTCTACAGCCGCGACGCGATGGGCCTCATCGGTGAGCTCAACCTTCAAATCGCCGGCTTTTCGCTCAACGGCGACATCGGCGCGAGCGTGCCGGCGGGCGAAGCGCACGCCCGCATTTCGGCGGCCAAGAGCGGCGACGTCATCATTTCGCACATCAACCAGCCCAAGCGTCCGGCCGGCGCCGGCGTCATCGCCGGTATCCTCGCGCTCAAGACGCGCGGTTTCGGCTTCGTCCACCTCGATGACGTGACGATCGCCAGGACCGCCTAATCGCCAGTGCCGTCGCCCGCGGGATAGTCGTAGGTCTCGAGCCAGCTCTCGATGTCCTCGAGCGTCGCCGAGAACTCATAGCCCTGCTCGCCGAACACGATCTTGCCGGTCGCCGCATCGCGCACCTTGTAGCCGCCGTGCTCGACGATCTTGGGCGTGAGCTTCAGCGGCTTCAGCAGATCGAAATTGAACCGCCCCAGCCGCCGCCTGGTAACCCGCTCCTGCGAGGCGAGATGGTGCTTGCGCGTGCTCATCTCATTCCCACTCGATCGTTCCGGGCGGCTTTGAGGTCACGTCGTAGACCACGCGGTTGATGCCGCGCACTTCGTTGATGATGCGGGTCGCAACCTTGCCGATGAAGGCCATGTCGAAGGGGTAGAAGTCGGCGGTCATGCCGTCGACCGAGGTCACGGCGCGCAGCGCACAGACGAACTCGTAGGTGCGGCCGTCGCCCATCACGCCCACCGTCTGCACCGGCAGGAGCACGGCGAAGGCCTGCCAGATCGTATCGTAGAGCCCGGCCTTGCGGATCTCGTCGAGATAGATCGCGTCGGCCTGCCGCAAGATATCGAGCTTGTCGCGCGTCACGCCGCCCGGCAGGCGGATGGCGAGCCCCGGGCCGGGAAACGGATGGCGGCCGACGAATTTATCGGGCAGCCCGAGTTCGCGGCCCAGCGCGCGGACCTCGTCCTTGAACAGCTCGCGCAGCGGCTCGACGAGCTGCATGTTCATGCGCTCGGGCAGGCCGCCGACATTGTGGTGCGACTTGATGACGACCGACGGGCCGCCAGAAAAGCTCACGGACTCGATGACGTCGGGATAAAGCGTGCCCTGCGCGAGGAACTGCGCGCCGCCGATCTTTTTGGCCTCGGCCTCGAAGGTCTCGATGAACAGCCGCCCGATGGTCTTGCGCTTGGTCTCGGGGTCGGCCTCGCCTTCGAGCGCCGAAATAAAGGTCTCGCTGGCGTCCACGTGGATGAGTGGAATGTTGTAGTGGTCGCGGAACATGCCGACGACCTCGTCGGCTTCGTTGAGCCGCATCAGCCCGTGGTCGACGAAGATGCAGGTGAGCTGATCGCCGATGGCCTCGTGGATCAGCACCGCCGCCACCGACGAGTCCACGCCGCCGGAGAGGCCACAGATCACGCGGCCCTTGCCGACCTGCGCCCGGATCTTGTCGATCATGCGCGCGCGGTAGGCCGACATGGTCCAGTCGGACTTCAGCCCGACGATGTTGTGCACGAAGTTCGCGAGCAGCTTCCCGCCGTCCGGTGTGTGCACCACCTCGGGGTGGAACATCGTGGTGTAGCGCTTGGCGTCTTCATTCACGGCGATGGCGAACGGCGCATTCGGTGATGTCGCCACCACCTTGAAGCCGGGTGGCAGCTCCGTCACCCGGTCGCCGTGGCTCATCCACACCGGGTAGCGCTCGCCGAT
>Ga0070658_10004381_pt1 | contig 11516 bp, 14 predicted proteins | sample KBSC13metaG_FD_64664 | JGI IMG/M metagenome (GOLD analysis project Ga0070658, IMG submission 64664) | Corn rhizosphere microbial communities from Kellogg Biological Station, Michigan, USA - KBS C1-3 metaG | ecosystem: Host-associated > Plants > Roots > Rhizosphere > Soil ... | reverse complement strand
GGCCGCAGCCGCAGCCGGCTGCCCGCGCCCAGGCGGGTACCGGCCACCACGACGGTCTCGCCCTCCGGCCCCCGTTCCCGGATCGTCCCGTGCAGCCCGGCGAGTACGGCCGGGGGCATCGTTTCGACCCGGTCGAGGATCGCGGCCGCCCTCGGGTCGGTCGCGCGGGCCTCACGCTTCTCCGCGTCGGTCAGCGTGAGCGTGCGCAACGAGAGGATCTCGTCGATCTCCGTGGCGTCGTGCAAGTCTCCCGGGCTCTCCGGGGCAACCCTCGGGTGGTCGTACAGGATGATCGGCGAGGACAGCACCACGTCCTCGGTTGCGGGCTCACCGGCCAGCACCGGGAAGGTGTGCACGTTGCGGCACGATCCGACCGCGGCGGCGGCCCAGGCCGGCGGGTCGAGCAGCGAGACGAACCGGCCGCCGTCGACCGTGATGAGACTGTGGGTCGCGATCAGCGATCGCCGCAGCGCGTCCTCACGGGACGCGTCCGGCGGCGTGGACACGTCGGTGTTCTCGATCCGCAGGCGCAGCCGGGCGAGCCGGAACGGCGCGGCGCATCGGCTCATCGACGCGGTGACACGAAGCTGGACCGGCCACCGCTCGCGGACGATCCGTCCGGCGCCGTCCAACGAATGCGCCGCCCATCCGCCCGGTACCGCCAGCGGCGTCACGCACTCGCCGTCGGCCGGCACGTCGATGTCGTACTCCTCGGGTACGGCCTCGTCGAAGCTGAACTCGGTGCGGCCGTCCGCGGACAGTTCGTCGACCGGCTCGTAGCCGCCATCGGGCAGCCGCCGCTGTACCGTGCGCCGCTGCAGTTGCAGGAACCGCACCCGTACCCGCACGCTCATGCCGTCCGCCGGCTCGACCAGGCACTCGGTCTGTTGCCACCAGGACTCCGCGGACCCGGCCACGAGTTCGTCGACAAGCCCGTGCGCGCGCGCCCAGGCCGGCGGTGCGAGAACGCCGAACTGCCAGCGGACCCTGTTCTTTCCCGCCGAACGGCGGTACGGGTAGAGCAGGTAGCCCTCGTACATGATGGCGTCCGCGACGGCCAGGGCCGCGTCGACGCCGGCGTGCCGGGCAGCGCCCGCGACCGGCTCCATCTGCTTGCCCCCTTGGCAGCTTGCCCCTCGGCGGTAGGGGTGACCACGTCCACTGACGGTCTAGCAAGCCGCGCCCGTCCCCGGTAAGTGCCAGCCGACGCTAGGTGATGCCGGGCCTCAGCCGATCCCGAGCAGATCGGTGAGGTCGCTGGCGTGCTCCTCCTCCTCTTCGAGGATGTCCTCCATGAGCCTGCGGGTCGTGGGATCGGAGTCGCCGATCCACCGGATGATCTCCTGGTACGAGGAGATGACGATGCGTTCGGCCACCAGATTCTCGCGGAGCATCGTGTCCAGATCGGTGGCGCCGGGAGCGGAGTATTCGGTGTGCGCGCGCTGGGCCAGCGTGGCGGGGTCGAAGTCGGGCGAGCCGCCGAGTTGGTCGATGCGCTCGGCGGCACGCAGCCCGTGCTGGAGCTCTTCGGCGGCGTGCTCCTGGAACTCGGCGGACACCTGGGCGCGGTCGATGCCGGCGGCGGTGATGGCGTTCTGGGTGTACCGGAGGTAGCACACCATCTCGGTCGCCACGACCTGGTTGAGGATGTCGAGCACCGGATTGGTGTCCCCGCCGTAGGTGGCGGTGACCGGTCCCTCCTCCAGCTGGCGGCGCGCGTCGTCTCGAATTTTTGTCACATCAAGGGCGAACTGGTTCGGCATGGGCCGCCTGTTCCCCGATCCGCCCGAATCAACCCTGTCGACTGCTAGCGGCTGACTCCGCCGACCTTCGCGCCGCGGAAAGCCCCTCCCGTACCTCGTCGGCCAGCCGTCGCGATCCGCCGCCCGCCGCGCTCAGCCGCTCCAGCCCGATCCGGAGCAGCACCGCCGAACCGGCGGCGAAGCCACCGGTCAACGCGAGCGCGGCCAGCCGGCGCGGCAGGACCAGCTCCAGCAGCCGCAGCGCGGCGGTTGACGCCGCGCCGGCCGCGAGCACAGCGGTGGCGCCCGCCGCTACGAGCAGTACGACGCCGGTCGTCGCCGGCCGCACGTCGCCCACGAGGTCGTCGCGCAGCCGTACCGACTCCTGCCGGCCGACGTCGACCAGATCCTGCATGAGGCGCCTTCCGACCTCATCGGTCCCGGCCCTCTCGCTTTCCACATGACCGTCGCTCACACCTGGCCTCCCTTCGGGTATCCGATGTCGATGACTACCCGACGTGCCAACCCGCAACCGCTGTGTCAGGGACCTCGTGACGTCAGGGGACCTCGTGACGCAGCCGAGCCTCGTTGATGTCGCGACGCGCCCAGCGCCGCAGGTACTCCAGTTCCAGCTGCGCGGTGCGTTCGGAGTGGTTCTGCAGTACCGAATGGGTACAGCGTGGCGCGAAACCAGAAACGAAGTCATACATCGCCGCATGCATATTCGCCACCCGCTGCGGGCACGGGGAAGGACAGTTTCGTGTAGCCAGTCATCCCCCCGGAAAGCGAGTACCCCCTATGTCCGACACGCTCGCGGCCGCGCACCTGGACATCGGCGGCGCCGTCACCGACATGCTGCGCTCGGTGTTGCTGTTCCTGCCCAAGGCGTTGGGCTTCCTCGTGATCCTGGTGGTCGGGTGGCTGGTCGCCCGGCTGGCCCGCACCGTGGTGGACAAGGTCCTCGAACGTGTCGGGTTCGACCGTGCCGTGGAACGGGGCGGGATCGCCAGGGCGCTGGCGCGCAGCCGGTACGACGCCTCGGATCTGGTGGCCCGGCTGGTCTACTACGCCGTACTGCTGTTCACCCTGCAGTTGGCGTTCGGGATCTGGGGCCCCAACCCGGTCTCGGACCTCATCAAGGGTGTGGTGGCGTGGCTGCCGAAGGCTTTCGTGGCGATCCTCATCGTGGTGGTGGCCGCGGCGATCGCGTCCGCGGTGCGTGACATCGTCGGTAACGCGCTGGGCGGACTGTCGTACGGGCGGGTGCTGGCGAATGTCGCCGCGGTGTTCATCATCGGCCTGGGTGTCATCGCCGCGCTCAACCAGATCGGGGTGGCCACCACGGTGACCATGCCGATCCTCATCACCGTGCTGGCGACCATCGGCGGCATCCTGGTCGTCGGGGTCGGTGGCGGCCTGATCCGCCCGATGCAGCAGCGCTGGGAGAACTGGCTGGAGCGGGCCGCGACCGAGTCACACGCGATCGCCGAGCACGCGAAGGCGTACCAGGCCGGGCGCGCCGAAGGTGGCGAGTCGCTGGCCCCGGCTCCCGCCGTACCCGAGCCGGCCGCCGTACCCGAACCGGCTCCCGTCGTACCCGAACAGCCTGCCGCACCCGAGCAGGCTCCGGCCTCGGCCGCGACGACTCAGCAAATCAACAACGCGGACGAGCCGACTATGGTGTTGCCACCGGCGACCACCGGGCAGCCCCCGTCGTCGCGGCGCCGCCGCTAGGCGGGCGGGTCAGCCGGGCGTGCTGTGGTCGGGGTCCGGCCGGCCACCGGTGAGGCGGACGGTGAAGCTGTTGTGGTCGCGGTACATCACGACGTGGCTGCACAACTGGTGGGCGAGCCACAGTCCGAGCCCACCCGGTTCGAGGCCGTTGCGGGGCAGCAGCCCGGCGAACGGGTCGGTGGGTCCGGGGCCGTGGTCGGTGACCGTGAGCAGGATGCGGTCGGTGTCGGTCCACAGCCGGACCCGGACGGGCGGCTGCCCGTGGCGGATGGCGTTGGTGACCGCCTCGCTCACGGCGGTCAGGAAGGCCTCGAGGTCGCGGCCGCGTACCGCGTCGGGCGCCGCGGCCAGGACTGCCTGTCGTGCGTCGTACGGCATCGGGTCGGTCAGCTCCGCCACCGGTGGCCGTCGCTGGAGTGGATCGTCGGCCGGCGCGCGGGGCCGGCCGAGCAGAACGTCGGGGTCGACGAAGTCGGGGTTGACGTGGTGGCGGGCTCCGGGGCTGGCGGTCATCGGATGGGTCCGAACCACGTCCGCGAGGACGTCCGGCGGGGTCGTCGCGGTGGGGTAGGCGCAGATCGTCCACAGTGGAAAGTCGTTGTACGCGCGGTTGATGGCCGACTCGTACCGGCACCACCAGTCCCAGGTCGCGCCGAACATCCACGGCTCGAGCTCGCCGAGGATGCGGATCTGGCTGGCGCCGTCGGCGACGAGGTTGGACATCAGCTGCCGGTAGGAGTGGATCGCCGCCGCGGGCCGCGCGTACATGTCTGCGCCGGCCAGGTACCGGATGCCGGACCCGTTCGGGATGGCCCGCCGGACGAGCGCGGTGTGCGCCTCGCCGAGTGCGACCACCGTCGGCTCCCCGACGTCCAGACCCTCGCGCAGGAACGGCACCACGATGTCCAGCAGTTGCGCGTCGCTGTCGTAATAGGCGGCCTCGTGGAAGTAGCCCACGTGCCCGGCCGCGGCACCCGTCCTCACCCGGCCGCCCCGACCCGTACCACCTGGTAGCCGGCCGCGAGCCCTTCGGCGAGGAAGGACCGCGCCGCCTCCCGGAACTCCGCCGGGTCGCCGAACGCGAAGCAGACATGGTCATGGCGTCGAGGCTGGTCCCAGGCATCGATCAGGTCCTCGCCGCTCATGCCGCCACCGTACGCCTGCTGCTGGGCAGCCGCCTCGCAGGTCGCGTGCGGCCCGGTAAGCACCGGTTCATGCCGAATGTAGGGCAGCCGGGCGGCTTCCGCGGCGCGTCCGGGCTTCGGAATACTGGGCGGATGCCGCGTGGCCGCAGCACGATCACCGCCGTGGTTCTGACGCTCCTCGTGACCGCCGGCCTGGCCGGGTGCGGCGCCTCGGCTCAGGGCGCGGGGGCCTGGCGGGCGGGCGAGGCGTCCGGCACGGGCGGCGGTACGGCATCAGCGCCGGCCTCGATACCGCCTTCGGTACCGGCCAGCGCGGTCGGGGGAGCCAGCCGCAGCGCGACGCCCACGCCGCATACGCCCACGCCCGCGCCGGCACCGGTGAGCCACCAGTGCGCGAAGCCGACGTTCACGACCTCGGCCCGGGACGGCGGTTGGGAGACCCAGGGCTACTTCGTCTACAACAACATGTGGAACGACTCGGTGCCCCTGGGACCGCAGACGCTGTACGCGTGCGCGTACAACAACTGGTACGTGGTGTCGAACCAGACCAACAGCGCCGGCGCCGTCAAGACGTACCCGAACGTGCACAAGGACTACCACGACGCGCCGATCAGCTCGTTCCACAGCATCACGAGTTCGTTCGCGGCCAGCAGTCCCCGGGCCGGCATCTACAACGTCGCCTTCGACATCTGGACCAACGGGATCGCCACCGCCGGTTCCACCGAGGTCATGATCTGGACCGACAACTACAAGCAGGTTCCGGCGGGCCGGAAGACCACGTCGGTGACGCTGAACGGCCAGGCGTACGACGCCTGGAAGACGACCGACAACCGGTACATCGCGTTGGTGGCGAGGACGGCCATGACCTCGGCCACGATCGACGTACTCGGCGTTCTCACGTGGACGGTCGCGCAGGGTTGGCTCGGCGCGACCGCCACGCTCGGCCAGATCTGTTACGGCGTCGAGATTGTCGACACCGCCGGCGCGAGCGCGACCTTCACGTTCGCCAACTTCTCGCTCACCAGCGGTTGAGGTGCGCGGTCAGGAAGCGGCGCTGCGCGGCGAGCAGGGTCTGCTGTTCCACGACGGATTCGGCGTCCTCGACGTGGCCGGTGGCCAGCACCACGAGGTCGCGCGGACCGTGCAGCGCGTTGTAGACGGCGAACTGGCCGGGTGGCGGTACGGCGGGATCGAACAGGGCCGCGGCGACCTGGACGGGAATGGTGATGCGGGCGGCGGCGGTGGCGGCGTCGAAGTGGCGCAGGACGTCGATCACCTCGGGGTGGGCCGCATGATACCGGCGGACGGACTCGCCGCTGCCGGTGCACGGCATGGTCAGCCGGAGCGGGTGGTGCCCGAAGCTGGGCACGGTGAGGTGTGCCGCGACGAACCTGTTGTCCCACGGGAGGGCCAGCGCGCCGATGCCGCCGCCGAAGCTCGCGCCGACGTACCCGAGCCGCGGCCCGATCGACGGGACAAGTTCGAGTAGGGCGGTCGCCGCGCACCAGAGGTCCGCGACGCACCCGCGCAGCACGTACCCGTCCCGCGAGCCGATGCCGTGCAGCACATGCCGGTCGGTGTCGTCCGGGATGCCGGGGACGCGGCCGCGGGTGTTGAGTCCCCGGGCGCACGGGAAGATGGTGGCCGCGTCCGGTACGGGCAGCGGCAGGTCGGGAGCCTCGCGACCGGCGTACCCGTGCCCGATCACCAGCCCGCGGTCGATCGGCCCGTCGGGCAGCACGAGCCAGCCGCCGAGCCGCACGCCGTCCAGGCTCGTGTAGCCGACACCGAAGACCCGTACCCCGTCGTGGTCGGCTTCCTGGCTGCCGACCTCCGGGGCGACGTTCACCTCGCGGGCCCGGTCGTGGAGCCGTTGCCAGGGCGGGTCGAAGTCGTCCGGGGCCGGCGGTGCGGGGATCGCCAGCAACGCGTCGAGGTCGTATCCGTAGGTCGGATCGAACGGATAGTCGTGGGCGATCGGCCGGCTCATCGATCGTCCACGGTACGCGTCAGCCGTGGACGGCCAGGTCGCCCATGCGTTCCAGGTCCGTGGCGGCGTTCAGCGCGGTGATGGTCAACCGGAGGTCACAGGCGACCGGTGCCTGCCGCGCCATGAGCTCACCCACCTGCTCGTCCACCCGGTGGTAGAGCTCGTCGATCCGGACGTCCTCCCGCAGCACCTCTTCGGCGAGGTTGGCGTCGGCGGACAGCAGCGCGGTGGTCGCCCGCCGCATCGCCGTCGTCACGCCGTCGGCCATGTGCACGAGGGTCGCGGTGATGCCCTCCAGATCCGCGTGGAACTGCGCGCGCACGCCCTACCTCACATCCCGTTTCGGTGCCGTCGCCTTACGGTAGCGAAGGAGCGGGTCAGTCGGAGTACGTTGCCGCCGGTGGGAGAGGAGCCGGCCCGCCGCGCCAGTGCGTGTAGATGGTCGCCCAGGTCCCGTCGGCCCGGATCCGCTCGAGCACGCCGTTGACGAACCGGACCAGGTCGGGCGCGGAACGGGACATGGCCACCCCGTACGGCTCCTTGGTGAACGGTGTGCCGACCAGCTTGGTGTTGGGGTCCTGCGCGGCCATCCCGGCGAGGATGGTGTCGTCGGTGGAGATGGCGTCGACCTGGCCCTGCTGCAGCATCACGAGGCAGTCCGTCCAGTCGGCCACCGACACCGCTACGGGGTGCGACGGGGCGTCGGCGATGTTCACGATGGACGTGCTGCCCGCGGCCGCGCAGACCTTCTTCCCGCCGAGGTCGGCGATCCCGGTCGCGCTCGACGTCCGGGGCACCAGCACCATCTGCCCGGCGTCGTAGTACACCGTGGAGAACGCGACCTGCTTGAGGCGGTCACAGTTGATGGTCATCGTGTCGACCACGATGTCCACGGTTCCGTTCTGTACGAACGGGATCCGCTGTGCCGCGGTGATGGCGACCAGCTGGATCCGCTCGGGGTCGCCGAGGATCGCCTGCGCGATCTGCTTGGCGATGTCGATGTCGAAGCCGACGACGTGACCGGAGGTGGCGTCCCGGTACCCGAAGAGGTAGGTGTTCTGGTCGACCCCGACGATCAGGCGGCCGCGCGTGCGGATCCGGTCGACGTTGGGTGTCGCGCCGCCGGTGCCCGGTCGCAGGCTCGCGCGCGGGTCGCAGTCGCTCGCGCCCGCGGCGGCCGCGCTGGGCACGACCGCGGGGTCCTGCACGCCCGCCGGCACCGGCGGCCGGAAGGACGGTACCGCGTTGCGCGGGACGGTCTGAGCGGCCGGGGTGCAGCCGGCGGCCAGCGCCGCCACACAGCCGGCGAGCACGGCGACGGTCAGCAGACGCTTCATCGATACTCCCCGATGCGTTGCTCGAAGCCGTACACCAGGCCGGCCAGGAGCAGGACGGTCAGCAGGGACAGGCCCACCGCGGCGCCGCCCAGCGCACCGGCCGCGGCGCGGGCGCGCCGGTCGAACGTGTCGTTGGTCAGCTCGATCCCCTTGGCCAGGTCGGCGTCGACCCGGTTGAAGGCGTCCTGGCCGGCGCCGTTCGCGAGCGACACGGCATCGGGGTACCGGCCGCCGTCGTCGGCCGCGCGCACGTCGGTGTGGGCTTTCCGCCAGGTACCGGCATCGGATGTCGCCGAGGCGACCGCCGCGCGTACCGCCGGATCGCTCGCCGCGTCCCGCGCCCCGGTGAGCCGCCCGGTCAGCCGGCCCTCGGCGGCCTTGTAGTCGGTCTCGAAGTCCCCGCCGTTGCCCCGCGCGACGAGCGTCAGCGATTCGTCGGCGCGGGCCTGCAGCGCGTCCAGCCGCGCCTGGGCGAGCAACCGCACCTGGCCCGAACCGTCCCGTTGCGCGGCCGAAAGCTCGGCGCGCACACCGTTCCACGACAGGGCGAGCCAACCGAGCAGGGCCACCGCCAGTACGGTCGCGCCGACCAGCCCGAGGTTGAACAGCCGGTTGGTGCGCCGGGTCAGGTACACCTGGGCGGCGACGAGGCCGGCGATGCCCAACAGCAGCAACGGGACCGCCAGCCACGGGAAGCCGCTGGCGGCCCGGCGGTCCGCCTCGACCTGAGCCGTCTCCGCGTCGTAGAGGTCCTTGGCCGCGACGAGCAGTTCGTCGCGCATCAGGGCCGACGCCTCACGCAGGTAGGCCGCGCCCACCGGAAGGTTCTGGCGGTTGTAGGTGCGGGCGGTCTCCACCAGGCCGGTGTAGACGGGTAGCTGGGCCGCGATCCGCGCCACCGTGGGCTGGTCGCGGTCGGCCGCCGTCGCCGCCGACAGCGCCGCCGTGGCCGAGGCGATGTCGCCCTCGTACCGCTGGCGGAGCGCCGCGGGCTCCTGGCCGAACGCGAGGAACGCCGACGCGGCCGTGGCGTCCGCGTCCGACAGTGCCCGGTACAGCTGCTGGGCCTGTACGGTCAACGGGCCGCTGACCGTGGTCACCCGGTTCACCGTCGAGGACCGCTGTACGACGTCGACGACGCTCACGATCCCGCCCGCGAGGCCCACGGCGGCGAGCACCAGCATCATGGCGGACAGCCGGGCGGGTGTCCCGCCGAGCCGACCGCCGGACGGGCGGCCGACCCGACCGGCCAGGGTGCGTACCGCCGACCCGGCGGCCGGACGTCCGGTCAGTACCGCCATAGCGCCTTCACTCAAGAACCCCCAGTCGGCTACTTCTCGTTCACCCTAGTGGGCCGGGTCAAGGGTTCTGGGCGTAGTAGCGGCGGGCCGGGGCGGGTTGCCGCGCCCGTCCGTGCGACAACCCCCCCCGCAACGTGGCCGGGCTGTTGGGCATGTCGAAGCCAGCGGCGCCGTTGCGGAACGCGGTGTTGTTCTGCAGCAGAAGCTCCGCCGGGTTGCCGCCGTCGGCGAAGCCGTCGTGGATGTTGTCCCAGGCGGCGTTGTGGCGCACGTTGCGGCTCGCGCTCGCGGGCGGACTGCCGCCGCCGAAGGTGAAGCCGTTGCCGTTGCTGCGCCACCCGGCCACGTTCCAGCGGTTCACACCGTTGCCGTAGGCCCGGTTGTGCTGGATCTCGACGGCGCTGGCGAAGTCGCCGAAGAAGCCGTCGTCGGCGTTGTCGAACGCGCGGCAGCCGCGCACGATGTTGCCCTCGCCGGAGCCGAACTTGATGCCCATGCCGATGCCGGTCTGGCCCTGGTCGGCCGGGTTGTGGTTGTTGAAGAAGTCGCTGTCGAGCACCTGGTTGCCGATCGTGCCGTCGCCGCGCAGGGTCAGGCCGGACTCCACGTTGTCGTGCATCGACAGGCGGAGGAACACGTTCCCGATTCTTGTTATCGCTACCATCGTCCGTGCGTCTACATGATGGTGCGTGCGCGCACTGACGCAGGGTGATCGCCGGCGCGCGCGGCGGGCGTCGACTACGGTGACGAGCGTGGCGTCGAGAACCGGACCGCGGGTGCGGCCTGCCGGGCAGGACGATGTCGCGGCCGTGTGCCGGTTCGGCGAGGCGTACATCCGAACCCACTACGCGCCGCTGATCGGTGCGGACGCCGCGGACGGACAGGTCCGCGCGTGGTGGAACGAGACACAGATCGGTACGGCCGTGGCCGACGGTCTCGTGGTCGTCGCCGAGGCCGGCGGTGAGCTCGTCGGCGTCGGGCAGCGCGGCCGCAGGGGAGCGGACCACGTCGTCTACAAGCTCTACGTCCACCCCGGGCATCGCGGCCGCGGGCTGGGCCCCCGGTTGCTCGATGCCCTGATCGAGCAGTTGCCCGCCGACGCCGATCGGTTGTACATCGAACACTTCGTGGGCAACGCACGCGCGGGCGCGTTCTACGAGCGCGAGGGCTTTACCGTGGAGCGGATCGAGTCAGAGCCCACGCGGGACCCCGCGCTCGGGGTGGTGTGGCGCGTGCGCCACCTTGCCGTCCGCCACGTGGCCGCGTCCGGGCGGACCTCCGATGGAGATTGACCCCGCCGCAGTCGCGGCATGGCCGGGCGTCGAGTTGGTACGGGCGCTGCCGGGCGGCGCGCGCAATACGGTACTGCTCGCCCGGCGACGTGACCGGCGACTGGTGGTACGGCGCTCCGCCCGGTCCCCGGCCTCGCTGGACTGGGAGCTGGATCTGCTGGAGTACCTGACCGGACACGGCGTCGCCGTACCGCGCGTCGTACCGGCCGACGATGGACGTCGCCACGTCGACGGCGTACTCGTCCAGGAGTTCGTCGACGGCCGTCCGCCGCGCGATGACGATGACTGGCACCGGGTGATCCAGACCCTGACGGTCGTTCACCGGCTGACCGTCGGGTGGCCACAACGTCCGGGCTTCGCCTCGGCCCGCGAGTTGCTCGTGCGCGACCGGGGCGGGGACGTCCGCCTGGACCTGATGCCGGCGCAGGCGGTACGGGCCGTCCGTCAGGCGTGGCAACTCGTCCTCGGCGCACCGGAGTGCGCCATCCACGGCGATGTGGGCGCCGGCAACATCCTCGTCACCGACGCCCGCGTGACGCTGCTGGATTGGGACGAGGCGCGCGTGGACACGCCCTGGTTCGATCACGCCTTCCTGCCAGCAACTTTCACGCCTCGCGTCCCGGTACGGCCGGACGCTCTGATCACCGCGGGGGTGGCCTGGGAGGCGGCGACGTGCTGGCAACCCGAACCCGAGTACGCGGGGCGCCGGCTCGCCGAGCTGTACGCGCGAATCGGCGCGCGCTGACGCAAAAGATCTTTCTTATCCGGCCGTGAGGTTTCTGTTATCCGGCCGGGTGGTGCGCATCAACATATCGACGGATGGCACTGCCATGCTTGCGGAAAGGGGTTGCGATGCGTCCAGATGCGATGCGTCCTGAGGCGATGCGTCCAGGGGAACGGGCCGCGGTGCGGCGCCGGCGATCCAGGCTCGCCGCCGGGTTGGCGGCGGTGCTGGCCGTGCCGGTCGCCGTCATG
>Ga0070658_10004380_pt1 | contig 11517 bp, 13 predicted proteins | sample KBSC13metaG_FD_64664 | JGI IMG/M metagenome (GOLD analysis project Ga0070658, IMG submission 64664) | Corn rhizosphere microbial communities from Kellogg Biological Station, Michigan, USA - KBS C1-3 metaG | ecosystem: Host-associated > Plants > Roots > Rhizosphere > Soil ... | reverse complement strand
CTTTTGGCGCTGGAGCGGTTTTCGAGGCCACATTATGGCGCCAGGCTGGGAGACGGGCGATCTTGATGCCATGCTCCAGGCCGTGCTCGATAAAGTAGACGCACTAACCAAGCAAGGTTATACTGTGTCGCTGGTCGGTCAAAGCGCTGGCAGTAGTTTGGCGCTCAATGCATTCGTTGCCCGACGCGTGTTTGTAGCCGGCCTGGTCATCCTAACTGGTCGTTTGCGCGTGGCCGGCCAGCCGAGCCTCGAAATAGCAGCTAAGCACAGTCCAGCCTTTGCTGATTCTGTTCGCCGCTCTGAAGCTGCGCTAGAGAGGCTTCCCAGCATAGACCGGTTGCGAATCCTCACCATCCGGCCCATGGCCGATAAGGTGGTGCCCGCTTCGAGCGTACCAATTAAGGGTGCGGTCAATCTCGAGAGCCGTCTCCGCGGCCATTCGTTTGGCGGAGCCATGCTTTCAAGTTTCGCTTCTCGCCAGTGGCTCAGCTTTTTGTCGAACAATCATCCTCAGGCTTCCTCATTTCCCTTATGTACCCCAGAAGGTACTTTCGAACACTGATAAGTTAAAGTATTAGCATGACTCTTAACCAACTCCTTCTGCTTCTGGTAGTCATACTCTCGCTGTCTCTCGACACGTTCTTGCTTTCAGCCACCCTCGGGTTGGCTGGCCTTCCCAAGCGCGACCAGCTCCGAACTAGCCTCATCCTGGCTGCATTTGAAGCCGGCATGCCCATTGTTGGCGTCTTAGTGGGCCAACGGGTCGGCAATTTCATTGGCCAGTTTGCTGGGTACGCCGCCGCTTTGGTGATCGGGGCCGCTGGATTCATCGCGCTCAGGCCTGGCGGCGACGAAGAAAAAGAGCAACAGCGCCTGAAGCTACTGGCCCATGCCAGGGGCATCGCTGTGATTGACCTTGGTATCAGCATCAGTGTTGACGAACTGGCCATCGGCTTTAGTCTCGGTCTCCTACACCTGTCGTGTGCTGCTATTAGCGGCGCAATCGTTCATAGCTGCTCAAGCGGGACTCCGCTTAGGAGCCAAGCTGAGCGAAGAGATACGTGAAGGGGCCGAAAGGATTGCAGGGGTAATACTTATACTAATTGCCGTTGCCTTAATAATCCTGAAGCTATCCGGCCACAGCTTATAGATTATGCAAAGGCTTGACTAACCCCTTTTTACTCTGGTTTCGAACCAATGGTAAAATTCAGCTAATAATAAATCCGTCTTTAAGGACTCATGGTTACGTATCATAAATTCACCTGGATCTTATTAATTGTTTTCGGCGTATTCTTTGTCCTCGCGCCGATAGCTGACTTAAAGTCAGTAGCTACCACTGGTCTTCCTAGTGACCACGTTCCAGCATTCAGCCACCTGTCAGGACTGAGCTGGCAAAGCGTTAAATCAACAGGCATTGCGAAATATGTTACGCAACTGGAATTTGGTTACGCTCTGCATGAGCTGGTGTTTGGCATCTTGTTTATCCTGGTTGCTGTTATTCCGTTCCGAAAAAATGAGCGATGGGCCTGGTGGGCATTATGGGTCGGCTTTTTCGCGAGCCTCGGATATTCGCTGACGTTCGGCACTCAAGACAAAAGAATACTAGCGTATAGCCTAGTAACCACCATCGGAATACCACTTGTGTTATTGGCTTCGGCGCCTAGGTTCTTCATCAAAGTAAAAAGGCCAAATTAGCATTTTGCCTATTACTTGAAGCCATCCGGTCACCGTCTTAAAGCTATGACTTACCGAAACCTAATATCGTTCACCAGTATCTCGGTAGCGCACAAACAATCCCACGCCCAATCCGACGGGAGCTGGTTGCTTTACGATAGTACGCTAAAGAGCCCTAGGCAGATGCGAAGGGTGGTGCCAATAGTTGCGGCTGGTTAGCGTGGTTTCCATGGGCCGAATGTAACGCCGCAAGCATGCTATGTCAAATTACTGCTTACTGTAGCCGCTGCGCCACGAAATTTACGATCGCGTACGAGCACATTGCCACCACCACGCCGACGATCGCGTATAAAATGGTGTTGCGAGCGTTCTCGACACGCTTGGGGTTGCCCATCGACACCACAAACTTCAGTGCGCCCACGATCACCATCAGCACCGACAGCGCACCCACCACGAAAATTAGCGCGTTGGCGATGGCGCGGAAGTAGGCGGGCAGGCTGGGGATGGCGTTCATTTGCTTAAAGTATAGCGCAAAGCCGGCAGCTAGCTTTCGCCCTCGGTGACGTCGTCGATTGTGAGCTCCGGTTTCACCTCGTTCTCGTCCTGTGGCAATTCTAGCTCCACGCCGGCCGAGTTGGCCACTGGATCAGTCGCGGCCGCCACCACCTCCGCGGGCTCGGTGACGTCGCCCGGCAGCTTCTCCATAAACTCCACCACTTCCGGCGAGGCGCCCACTTCCTTGGCCGTCTCCTCCAGCTTTTCCGGCTTGGCCTCGTCGGCCGCGCCTAGCACCTGGAACACCTCGATCGGATCGATTTGCCTCGTTTTTTCATCCTTCATAACTCTGTGCCCCCTTCAGGTTATACCTATTTTGGACCATATACCGTGGATTGCTTCGGCAACTTATCCAATGCCATGCTCCCAGTCGAGGTCTATGCTCGCAGCATGCCACTCGATCCTAGCGATATGCCGCAGGTGCCCAAGACGCGAACGATCAAGGTTGGCGATCACACCCAAGAGCAGGCCGAAACGCTATTGTCGGAACCCATTATGATTCCGCGCAACCCCGTCTCCATGAACGTCCGAATGATCGTAGTGGTGCTCTTCGCCGACATCGTTTTCGCCGCGGTGTTTGTGTTGCTCATTGGCGGCATGGCGCTCGATGGCATGACCGTTGGTATGGGCACGGCGGTCGCGCTAATCGTATTGCTCGCCATCCGCTTCACCATTCTAATGCTCGTCCTCGCCAAAATGGCGTCCAATTGGGCCGAAGTCGGTTACTACATGACCGACCGGGCCATCATTGTGCGTCGGGGGCTCGCCAACATCACCGAAAACACCTACGAGCTCGGCAACATCCGCCACGTTTACATGTTACGTTTACATGTTCCAGGATTTCATGGGCCGACTGTACGATTACGGCCATGTCCAGCTTGTAATCGCCACCATGGGCCTGGAGGAAAAGGTCCGTCTCACCGACCTCAAAAACCCGGCTCACTACAAGACGTTGTTCGAAAAATACCTTGGCTAAGGTGATCGGCGTATAGTGAAATTATGGACCAGGTATTAGCCGAGAAAATCGCCCGCTTCTTCGACGGCTTCCCCGCCCGCTCATTTTCCAAGGGGCAGGTAATTATTCATGCCCACGAAGACCCCACGCACGTCTTTCGCCTGGTGGAGGGCCGGGTGAAGCAGTGCGACATTAGTCCTGGAGGCGACGAAATCGTGCTCAACACCTTTAAGCCGCCGGCCTTCTTTCCGATGTCGTACGCCATCAATCGCACCCCCAATCTCTACAGCTTCAAAACTGAAGCCGAAAGCGAGTTGCGACTGGCGCCTGTAAATGAGGCGGTGGGCTTCCTAAAAGCCAATCCGGATGTAACGTTCGACTTGCTAGCGCGCGTCTACCGTGGCACCGACGGCCTGCTCGGGCGGCTGGCTCACCTGATGGCTGGCACTGCCCGCTCCCGGGTGCTCTACGCGCTCCTCATCGAGTGCCGCCGGTTTGGCGAGCCACGCGGGGCCGGCATGGCCGTGGCATTAACCGAAAGCGACCTGGCCGCCCACGCCGGTCTCACTCGCGAGACCGTCAGCCGCGAAATTCGCAAACTCAAGCAGGAAGACCTCATCTCCGTCATCAAAAACGAAATTTTCGTCAACCGTGTTGAGCGCCTGGCCGAGTCCGTTAGCCTTGAACTGTAACCATTCGCAAGCACAACCTTCTTGGTATTTTGCTTAATGTTTGCGCATCCCATGCCTGCACTAGAAATCAGGAGGTTGCATAATGGGCGAATACAGACTCAAGGCCCAGCAAGAAGTCGCAGAACCATGCGTGAGTACAAACACGAGGGTAAATTCAAAAGCCCGCAAACCGTCGCTAAAAAGCAGATTGAATTCCATCCCGAATGGGGTAGCGTGGTTGGCAGATGTCTTCTACGTTCACTTGGCTTACCAAAAGTCGTTTAGAATTCGCCCTTGATCGCGTAAAGTCCGATCAGGGAGTGGCTGCCTCCGATTGGGCGCTGTTCCGTGGTGCCATTTTTGGCCGCGACTCGCTGATCGTGGCACTCGACCTGCTCGAAACCCATCCCGAGCTGGTGCGGACCATCATTCTCAGCTTGGCCAGGCTGCAAGGTACGCGCTACGAGGCGCTCACCGAGGAAGAGCCGGGTAAGATCCACCACGAGCACCGTACCCTATTTCACAACGGTCGCCGCCTCAAGCCCGACGCCGCCAACCTCGTGGCGCGCATCTCGCAGGAGCGCAGCATCGGCTCCGGCGAGGGTTTCACCTATTACGGCACCGTCGACGCCACCGTGCAATTCGTGCGCGTGGTGGCCTCTTTCGCGAGGCAATACGGGCCGGAGTTACTTGACCGGCCTTTTGAGCACCGCGACGGTGAAACGCGCACCGTCCGCGACAGCCTGCTGGCGGCCGTTGGCTGGACCGCCAGCCAGCTCGAAGACTCGGCACTCGGCCTCCTGGAATTTCGCCGCACCAACCCGCACGGCCTCAAATGGCACGTCCTGCGCGACGGCACCGCCTCGTACGTGCACGCGGATGGCCAGCTGGCCAACACCGCGGCACCGGTGGCCTCGCTCGAGGTTCAGGGCCTGGCCTACGACGCCCTGCTCGACGCGGCCGAACTGTTCCCAGGCCACCCCGATGCCGCCACCTGGCGTGCCCTGGCCGCCCGCCTCCGCCTGCACACCTTGCTGCTATTTTGGATGCCCGAGCAACAATACTTCGCCATGGGCATCGACCGCGACGCCGAAAACCGCCCCCGCCACCTCGAGGTCATCACCGGTATGCCCGGCGAGCTACTCGACACCCGCTTCTTCGACGACCTGCCTCGGCCCTATGACCGCCACCGGCTGCTCGAGCCCATCGTGCGCCGCCTCTACTCCAAAGACCTTATGACGCCAGTGGGACCGCGCATGCGCTCGCTCCACCGCCACGCCGATATCCTACCCTACACCGATTACCAGGGCGCCTACACCAGCTGGCCGGTGATTACCGGCATCATCGCGCGCGGACTCATCCGCCAAGGCTTCGAACCGTTGGCCCGCGACCTAGAGCACCGACTGCTAGCCGGTATCGACCGCGTACAAGCCTGCGCCGAGTTTATTTATGTGGATGGCACCGGCCGCCCCGCCGTGCGGTCTTATGCTCCACGTAGTGGCCGGGCCGAATTCTTCGCCACCAACTTGCCCGAGCTACGCCAGGCCTGGACGGTTTCGGCTGCCCTTCATGCTATCCGCCGTTTGCCCAGCCCCAAGACCGGCCAGTGGGAGCAGAACCTGAGCGCCGACATCCTCTCCCGGCAAACCGCCGCATCCCAGGTTATCCGGCCCGTTCAGGTTCACGTTAACCAAATCGTTGGCCGGCTCCAGGAGGCGGATTATCTCGAGCTCCAGGGCTATGGCTATGAAGTCGCCAAGGCCCCCTGGCTTCAGCCCGCGCCGGATCCATCGTAACTTTGCCACTATTAATCGCCCGTCCCTCGCGCCACCATGAGCTGGTAACTCCTGGAGGTGCCCCATGGTCTTTCAAGATCGGACTCAGGCCGGCCAATCCTTGGCGTCGGCACTGGGACATTACGACCCCGCCCAGCCCATCGTAATCGGCCTGCCGCGCGGTGGCGTGGTGCTGGCGGCCATCGTGGCCCGGCGCCTGGCCGCCCCGCTGGACGTAATTGTGGTCCGCAAAATCTGCCACCCGTTCTCGCCCGAATTCGCCATCGGTGCCATAGCCGAGTCCGGGCCACCCGTGGGCGATGTCGCTGTGATGGCGGCCGCCGGCCGCGACCTCACCGACCGCCAGCTCCAAGGCCTGCAGCATGAGGCCGCCTCTCTGCGCGCCCGCTACACCGGCGACCGGCCATCGTTCCAGCTTGAGGGCCGCCCCGCCCTCATCGTGGACGACGGCATCGCCACCGGCCTCACCATGGAGGCGGCCGTGGCCGAGGCCTGGCGCCGGCAGGCCGCTTCGGTGGTGGTGGCGGTGCCGGTGGCGCCGCGAACATCGGCCGAGCGTCTGCTCCGCCTGGCCACCGATGTGGTGGTACTCCACCAGGCGGGCCCGGAGTTCCAAGCCGTTGGGCAGTATTACGCCCATTTTGAGCCGCTAGATGACAATGAAGTGGAGCTCCTCCTGCAAAAACCCGCTACTGAAGCGTCCGCATGCAACCTCATTGATATTGAAAGCCTCAACGCCGTCCTGTCCACTATTCGCGACTATCCCGTTACCAGCCGTGCCATTGCCCGCCAGGCCAAAACCCTGGGCGCCGCCAGTGTGGTCAGTTTCTTCGAATCCATTCCGGGTGGAACATCATTCCAGGACAAAAAAGATGTAATGAACCGCACCCACGAAGTGGAGGTATTGGCCGAACAGGAACAAGATGAGCCCGACGACCATCTGCGCAACTATTAACTATTAGTCCAAATGAAAACCGACGCCAATCGCACCCACCCGCGAGGGGTAGGGGACTGGCGCCGGTGCTAGGCGTGGCGGGTTCGAGTGCTATAGCCGGACGAGATGGAACCCGTCCAGCCAGTTGTGGTCACATGCTCTCCACCAGCGATCAGGGTCATACTGCTGCATGTCGAACGGGTCCGGCTGGGGCCGGTCCTTCTCGATGAGGTAACCAAACCCAAGGGCCATTCCGTCGGGAAGCGTGGCGCCGTCGGCGTCCGCCATCGGCATGTAGATGCCGACACTGGTCAATCCGGGCAGCTGTTCACGCCGCCGCTCGGCCCACATCTCCAGTTGCTGTTCAAGTACCAACCCCTGGAGCTCGGGATTGTTGGCCGGCGTGCCCTGGGGAGATCCGTTGCGCGCCACCGGCCGCGGCGTCCACATCCGCTTGGTCTCATGGCCCTTGCCTCTCGAAGACCTAACCGGCTTCGTAGCCGGCATGTCTAGAGGGGTAGGCCATGGACGCTTGTGGGCGCTGGGCGCGGTCGTAGGTTTGACCGCTGGGGCGACTTCTGCCTTTGGCAGAACGGCCAGCACCTCGTAGAGGACCTCGGGCGAATGGTTAGCAAACGCCCACTCCGCCTCCTGGCGGCTCAAGTGACGCGGGCCGAAGACCCAAAATCGGACCTCCCGGTTGGCCGGGTGGTGGCAGTGGTCGCTCGCGTTGTCCAACGCGGTCAGTGCGGCGCGTAGGACGGCCGAACGACCAGCCTGCGCCGGCCCTACCTCAGACTGGTCGCGGTTCTGCCGCTCGTGCGGGTCCGGCTCCGGGCCGAAAACCCGAATCTGCCGCGGGTGCGCCGAGGCAGCCGCGCGCGCCTCCGGGTTGAGCCACTGGCCGGGCTTGGGCGTCATGGTTATGGTAGCCATCGTTGGCTTCCTTCCACTCGAAGAAATAGGTTGTACGCCTGCTCGCATGGGCCGGAAACATGTCCGGTTTACGATCGCAATATTATACTCTCTTAAGCCTAAAAAGTCAATGCTGGTATGATTACAGCATGAGCACTTATGCGCAGTCCGGGGTCGACGTTGATATTGAGGAAAAGGCCGCCAAAATCCTCTATGCCGCCGCCAGGCGCACCTGGGCCAACCGCCGCGGCCAGCTGGGTGAAGTGGTGGCGCCGTACGACGATTACTCGGGTCTGCGCGCCGTGTACGCCGGCCGCCTACCAGCCGGCACGTTGCTCAACCTGGGCTTCGATGGCGTCGGCACCAAGGCCGAGCTAGCCGAGCGCGCCGGCCGCTATGACACCTTGGCCCACGACCTACTGGCCATGGTTTGCGACGATGCCGTGATCCGTGGCGGCGAGCCGGTGGTGGCCGGTTCCATCCTCGACGTCAACACGCTCGGCCCCGACGCCACCCGTCTACCCATCATCAAGCAGCTCGCCGACGGTTACGCACAGGCCGCCGAGGCCGCCGGCGTGGCTATCGTGAACGGAGAGCTCGCTCAGCTCGGCGATCGCGTGGGCGGCCCGGCCACCGAATTCCGTCTCAGCTGGGGTGCTGCCGTGCTATGGTTTGCCCACGAGCAACGCCTCATTACCGGCCGCGACGTGCGCCCCGGCGACTGCCTAGTTGCTCTGGCCGAGCCGGGACTGCGTGCCAACGGTATTTCGCTAGTGCGGCGGCTACTCGAGCAGGAGTACGGCCCCGGCTGGCCCCAGCACCAGCTCGACGGCTCGCCTCTCATCGACCTCGCTCTAACGCCGTCCCTCATTTACACTCGCGCGCTGGTCGACATGTTTGGCGGCTGGAGCCTCGACCGCCCCGCCCGCGTGCGCATTCACGCCGCCGCTCACATCACCGGCTCCGGCCTGCCCGGCAAGCTCGCCCGTGCCCTCAAGCCCTCCGGCCTCGGCGCCATGGTCGATAGCCCCCTTGAGCCACCCACCCTTATGTTGCATTGCCAACAGATCGGCCAGGTTCCCGACCGCGAGGCTTACCGTACCTGGCACATGGGGCAGGGAATGGTGATCATCACGCCCGAGCCACATGCCGTAATGGCGATTGCCCGCACCCATCACCTGCACGCCCAGGTTATCGGCACCGTTACTACCACGCCCAATATAAAAATCGCCAGTCGCGGGTTCTTCCACCAGCAAGAGTCCTGGCTCGAGTATTAGCCGTTTATTAACCGTAAGCTGTTACAATCTATTTAAGCTATGGCACGACGACTCCTCGCCCTATTAGTCCTCGCATTCCTACCCGTAGGAATGGCTTTGGCGCTCCCGGACGCGCCCGCCCCCACCGCTGCCGCCACTCTCACCAGCGTTCTGTTCGATAGTGTCGTAAAAACCAACATGCCCAACAATGTGGCCAAGAACCAGGGCATCCAGGCCTATACCATCACCGTTCACGACAACCAGTACCAATACTCGTATCCGCTCTGTTCCGCCGCCACCTTGGTGGGCGTAAACGGCAACACCATCGACACTAACACCTTCACTGCCGGCGACACCGTGGTGGTCAACGTCCAGCCTGACCCGGCTACAGCCGCCAAGGCCTGCATTACCCGGATTGTGCGCCAACAGATCGCCAAGGGCGCCAGCTCCGGTGAGTGCTTGCAAAACTTCCAGGTGAAAGAAGATATTGAGGGCTCGCCCACGTCCCTGCTGGCCGGCGAGGAGTACACCTACCTGCTGCGGGTTTACGCCCGCCCCACTGTCGATTGCGACGGCAACGCCTACGGCGCCAGCCCCATCACCACCGTGGTGGCGGCCGGTAAACCGTTCGACATTTCGCTAGTGCGTGGAAATGATACCAATGCGCTGATGAGCTGGTCGCTCACCACCGACGCCACCGGCCGCGCCAGCTTGTCGTACGCGTTTGCCAAACCCGCCAACGACTACAAATTCCAGGTTACGCCCGGCGGCAACAACAGCCCCGGCGACGTCATCAGCTGGAGCGCCAAGGTGCTCGATCCCAACCCATCGCCGTTGCCCACGCCCGCCTCGCCCAAATCGCGCGTGACAGCCGTCTCGATCTGGCCCGTCGTGGTACTCCTGGTTCTAATCCTGTCCGCCGGCGCGGGCATGGAGTACCGTCATCGCCTGATGAAGGCTCGCGAGCACGAACTCCCCGAAGAAGAGTATCAGCGGGTCTCCAAGCTATAAAATCGCTCCCGGAGTAACCAACCAAATCATTGATTAACCCAGGAGCGATGGGGTGTAGCCAGTGGCCACACCCCGTACCTTCCTTGTGCTTGATCGCGGCGTTCAGGCCGCCTGGGCTGTGAGCAGCACAGCGGCGTACCACTGCGCGCCGAGGGCAGCCATATTAACCGCCTCGGGGACGCCCCAGATCTGAACTTCCCTGCCCAAGTGTTCCTTTTCCATGCCCGCGCTAACGAGCAGCTCCAGGACCCTGGTATTGTCGAACAGCCACTCGGCGAAACCGGGCGTGCCATTCAAGACGGAGCCCTGCAGGAACAGTTCGCCGATCAGCTCGCCGGTGACGTACTCGTGCAGAGCGTAGCCAAGCAGCTCACCGTAGATATTGGCGACGCGCACCCAGAACTTGTCGCCGGCCAGCGCTCCCGGCGTCATCAGCTCACCAAACTTGTGCGCGTCCGTAGCCATGATCTCCACCATAGTGCGCTCATCAGCCCTTTCGCCGCGTTCCATCAGGTACGCCACGATGTTGTAGATGCCCTGGCCGCCGGAGATCAGGTTCTCCGTCGATAGCGGCTTGCGGTCGATCAGGTAGTGGTAAGCGATCAGCCGCGCGGCCTCAGAGCCGGGGTCCGTTGCCAGGCGCACGTGGCCTTCTTCGCGGCCTAGCGGCAGGGCCCCGGTTCGTGTACCCGTCGACCGGTTGTAACCGGTCGAGAAGGTCGCCGCCCCCAGGTTCCGGCCTTCCCAGGCGCCCGAACCCTGCTTGAGCGGCGTGAGCCGGGTGCGATTCACGCAGCGAGCCCCGAGGAGCGCGGCCTGTAGGTCGTTAATGATCTTGACCTGGCCGATCCCGAGTGTGGACGCCAGGTCCGCTTCGGTAACCGGCTGCCAGCCGAGGTTCGTGAACGTGAAGTGCCGGCCCGTCTCTGGGTCGTGTTCCCAGGAGCCGGGCAGTGCCAGCACGGCGACCTCGGGGATAAAGCGGCGGATCACGAAGTCGGTGGCCAGCAGGGAATGAAGCGATGCGTGGTCGCCCGTGCACATTCGCAGGTGGGTCGCATCCCCGTACAAAGATGGGGCCGCGGCCGAGCGTGCGTACGTGCCACCGATGTCGCCGCCGTAGCTCGAACCGAGCAGGAGGCCTGCACGGCGGAGCTTTTCGAAGGTGAGGGTGGCAGCTGTGGACATAATTGCGACCTCCTCCGGCCGATAGACGAAACGTACACAGCGAGCCGGGCACCGGTGAGGGTGCCAGATCCGCTGTGCGCGCCGACCCAAAGAAGAGCGCAACAACCAGCAAATTCTAAAGGAGGGCGAATTAAGCCGTAAGCTCAATCATAGTAATAAACTATGCATTAAACACTAACGTTTGTCAATGTGACGCTTATGCTTAATAATCTATAGTCTTCTTGGCCAAAATCCCCGAATCGTACGGGTGCTTCACCTTCACCATCTCCGTCACCAGGTCCGCGCGCTCCAGCAGCTGCGGCAGCTCCTTGCCGCGGTGACCAGTAAGTACCAGATCGAGCTGCGGTGGTTTGCTGTCGATCAGCTCCAGCACCGCCTCCACCGGCAGCAGACCGCCCGTTACCGAGCCAATTATTTCGTCCAGCACCACCACGTCGTATTGGCCCGAAGCAATCCGCTCCTGAGCCAGCTCCATTGCTTCGCGTGCTGCTCGCACATGCTGGTCTTCCGGAAATTTATCGCCCAAAATCTTATAAAAGCCTTTGCCAGCCTGAATAAACTC
>Ga0070658_10004379_pt1 | contig 11517 bp, 11 predicted proteins | sample KBSC13metaG_FD_64664 | JGI IMG/M metagenome (GOLD analysis project Ga0070658, IMG submission 64664) | Corn rhizosphere microbial communities from Kellogg Biological Station, Michigan, USA - KBS C1-3 metaG | ecosystem: Host-associated > Plants > Roots > Rhizosphere > Soil ... | reverse complement strand
TCCTCGCGATCCCACAGCACGACGCCGAGGAGCTGTGCGCCATTGTCGCGAAGCGCGGCAACGTCGCGTGTCAGCTCGGTGAGCACGGTCGTGCCGGCGCGGATGATCAGGATGATGCGCGGAACGGCGAGCACCGGCGCCTCGAGCAGCGCGGTGAGGCCGCTGGTGATGATGACGGTGTCATAACGGCGGGCGAGCCGCGGCACCTCGCGGGTGAGCGCGGCCGCGATCTCGGCGGGTTCGGCGCGCCGCCCCGACGGAACGATGTCGGTCGCCCGGTCGCGGCCGACGACCTGGGTGACCGGCGCTTCGCTCCACGCCAGCTCGCCGCGGGCGATCTCGCCGACTCCCGGTCCCGGAGCGACGCGCATCACGCCGGCGGCGCAGCCAGCCGGGTCGGCGTCGATGAGCAGCGACGCGCGCGCATCGAGCGCGGCAAGTGCCGTGACGTTCGCGGCGACGACCGCGGCGAGCGAGGAGTCGTGACCGGCGACGGTGACCAGCCAGTTGCCCGGCATCATCCCGGACAGCTGGAGATAGAGGAACCGATAGCCGTCCGCTCCCGGCTCGAGCAGGGGCGGAAGCTCGCGATCGGCGCGACGGCGCGCGCGCTCGGGTGGCGGCTCGTAGGGGCGGAGGTGGGCGAGCACCCGCAGCCCCGTCGCCCGCTCGGCTTCGCGCACGTCGGCGACGCGCGGGCGACGCATCTCGCCGATGAGCGCCACGGCGAAACCGGCGGCAACGCCGAGCACCAGCGAGGCACCAAGGAGCGCGATCGGCGGTGCCGAGACGTTGGCCAGCTCGCGCGCGCGCTCGGCGCGCCGCTCGACGGCGGCGTTCACCCGTCGCGCATCGACGAGCAGGCGAGTGCGAGCCTCGAGCAGCCGGCGCACGGAGTCGCGATGGGCGAGGCGCGGCATCGTGTCGATCACCGGACGCGCCACCGGTGCCGGCGGCGGCGGTGTCAGTGCCGCCGCCTCACGCTGCAGCGCGGCGCGCTTCACGTCGGCGATATCCTGGATCGCGTGGCCGATCTCGGTCGCGCGCGCGGTGAGTGCGACGTAGTTCGGGTCGATGCCGCCGACTGCGCCGAAGGCATCGCGCTCCCGCTCGACATCGACGAGCGAATCGACCAGCGCGCGCACCGACGGATCGTCACGCATCGCCGGCGCGTCGGCGAGGGCGCGATACGACGCAGCGAGCGGCGATTGCTCGACGCGCGTGATGAGCCGAGCGAGGCCGGTCACGATCGCGGCGATCGAGTCGCGGCGGGCGAGCACCTCGGGGGGAAGCGAATCGATCGGCGGCGGCGCGACCGGACGCGTCAGGATCGCGCGCGCGGAGGCGAGCGATTGTTCGGCGCTGTCGAGGCGTGCCCGGTCCCGTTCGACGCCGGCGATGAGGCGGGCGGTGTCGCGCCACTCGTTAGGCGCGGGGGCGACCGCGGCCGCGACGCGCTGTGCCTGCCGGGGCAGCGCGACGAGGGTGAGCAGTGCGCCGATGAAGACCACCAGCCCGACGAGACCGATGCGCAGCGGGCGCCGGAGCACGTTGCGCGCGCGCGCATTGATCCAGTGCGAGCTCGCCGCGCGGCGGCGTCCGATCCGGGAAGAGGCGGGGGGCATCAGTGGCGAGTATCTCGCGGCGACATCCGCCGCACAAGGCGGCGATATCGATCAACGTGACGAAGGCGGAAGCGCATGCGCTTCCGCCTTCGTCACATCCTTCGATCGTCGGTCTTAGTCTTCGACCTTGATCGAGCCCTTCATCCCCATCGCGGCGTGCGGCTCGCAATGGTAGTTGTAGGTGCCAGCCGGGATGTTGCCGAAGGAAACCGTGTAGGTCTCGTTCGCGGTCATCATCATCGGGCTGGTGAGCTCCTTCATCTGCTGCGGCATGTTCGCCGAAAGCTGCGCCTGCGCGGCGGCCGGGGTGTCGATGAACGCAACGTTGTGCGGGCCGCCCGACACCATGATCCACTTCACCGCATCGCCCTTCTTGATCTCGATGTTGGCGGGCTCGAACTTATAGGTGGTGCCATCGCCGATCATCTTGACCTCGTACGTCTTGCCGGTAATCGGCGCCGCCGCGGTGGTGCTGCCAGTCGCGGTCGTGGTCGACGTGGTCGTGGCCGCTGCAGCGGTCGTGTCGGTCGTAGTTGTCGTTTCCGTCTTCTTCTCGCCGCCAGCGCAGGCGACGATCGCCATCGCTCCCGCGACGAGCGCAAGTCCGTTGAACCGCATTCCTTGAGGCCTCCGTACGTGGCACTTGGTGTGTGACTTCGACTCCGCAGGGTCACCGCGGAGAATTGTGAATTTATTCACAATGTCGTGTAGAAGCAATTGAGCAGGAGACATGCCTGAAACGTGACGCACGCACGTCTTCACGCTCGCTTGCCTCGTGTGAGCAAGCAATCGAAGCGCGAAGCGACCGCGGCGATCGCTCGCCAGGGCGCAGCGGTTGACTTGGCGAGTGAGTCCCTCTAGTCTTCGTCCGCGATGCAGACTCTCGTCCACCACCACCATGCGATCCACCACGGCCCACGGGTCGGGGCGTCGTGTCGCGTGTGCGGGTGATCTGATCGCCCGGGAGTAACGCTTCGCGCTGTCGCGGCCCGTCCAGGTGGACGGGCCTTTTTGTTTTCCCAGAGTTTCGCCGTCCCGGAGACGGATGGCCAATTCGATCGCCGAGGTTGGAATGTTGAAGATCGCACTGCCGAACAAGGGACGGCTTTCGGAGGAGGCGCGCCTGCTCTTCGGCGACGCCGGCCTCGAAGTACGAGCCACCGGTGAACGAGCGCTGACAGCGTCGCTTGGCGGCGAGTTCCAGGCGCTGTTCGTTCGCGCCCAGGACATTCCCGAGTTCGTCGCCGACGGGGCGGCCGATGCCGGCGTCACGGGATGGGACCTCGTCAGCGAGTCGGGACGCGAGTTGGAGACGCTTGCCGACCTCGAGTTCGGACGCTGCCGCCTGATCGTCGCGGCCAGCGACGAAAGCAGCCTCGCGACGACGGGCGCGATCCCCGCCGGGGCGCGAGTCGCCACGGTCTACCCGCGGCTCGCCGCACGCTTCTTCGCCGACCGCGGCCAGCGTGTCGAGATCGTCCCCGTCTCCGGCGCGGCGGAGATCGCGCCGCACATCGGCATCGCCGACGTCATCGTCGACATCACCTCGACCGGTTCGACGCTCAAGGTGAACGGGCTGCACGAGGTCGAGACGATCATGGAGTCGACCGCGCGGCTCGTCGCCGCGCCTAACGCGCTGACGACCGGACCCGCCGAGCGACGGCGCTCGATCGAGGAGCTGACCATGGCCCTCGACTCGGTGCTCCGCGCGCGCGGCAAGCGGTACCTCATGGCCAACGTCCCCCGCGCCGCCCTCGATGCGGTGCGGCGGGTGATCCCCGGACTGAATGGCCCGACGGTGATCGACATCCTCGACGGCGGGATCCACGTCGCGGTGCACGCGGTCGTTCCGGCGAAGACGGTCTATCGCACGATCGCCGAACTGAAATCACTGGGTGCCGAAGGGATCCTCGTGACGAGGATCGAGCGGCTGATGCCCTGAGATCTCTCCGCCTTGCAGGCTGTGACACGGCGACGAGAGATGAGAGAGACTTTGAATGAGAGACGAGAGATGAGAGAGGGGCGAACACGGTGGGCGCTGGCGGGGCGGGTCGCGGAGATGAACGAAACGACCAGGCGACGGCTGCTCGAGCGGACGACGTCGAGTGATCCGGTCGTCCGCGAACGTGTTGCCGGGATCGTCGCGCGAGTGAGGCGGGAGGGTGATGAGGCATTGCGATCACTCGCGTCGGAGCTTGATGGGGTCAGACTCGAGGGGCTCGAGGTGCCACGCGCCCGCTGGGATCGAGCGCTCGATTCGATCGACGCGCCGCTGCGGAAGGCGATGGAGCGCGCGGCGCGGAACATCGAGACGGCGCACGCAGCGTTCCGCCCGGTGGCGCAGGAGATCGAAACGGAACCCGGTGTCATCGTCGGCCGGCGGCCGGACCCGCTCGGGCGGGTTGGTGTCTACGCCCCGGGCGGCCGGGCGCTCTATCCGAGCAGCGTCCTGATGGGCGCGGTGCCGGCGCGGGTCGCCGGAGTGGGCGAGATCGTCCTCTGTTCGCCGCCGCAGGGGAACGGCGAGCCGGCCGCGGTGGTGCTCGCCGCGGCCGCGCTTGCCGGTGTCGACCGTGTCTTCGCGTTAGGCGGGGCAGGGGCGATCGCGGCGATGGCCTATGGCACGCGCAGCGTGCCGCGGGTCGATCGCATCGTCGGGCCGGGCAACGCCTACGTCGCCGAGGCGAAGCTCCAGGTCTCCGGGAACGTCGCGATCGACTCGCCGGCTGGACCGAGCGAGCTGCTGATCATCTGCGATGCCGCGGCCGACCCTGACGTCGTCGCGCGCGAGCTCGTTGCACAGGCCGAGCACGACCCGGATACCCTGGTGCTGGCGATCGTGGTCGGCGCTGGCTCGTCGGAGGTGATCGCTGATTCGCTCGCCGCGGCCATCGACGGTGCGCCGCGACGCGCGATCGTCGCTGCCGCACTCGGCGCGCGCGGCGGAGTGCTCGAAGCCGATGATATGCAGCAGGCAGTCACGCTTGCCAACGAGATCGCCGCCGAGCACGTGCTCGTCGCCTGCGCCGATTCCGAGCGCGTCCTCCGCGAGCTGCGCGGTGCCGGCACCGTCTTCGTCGGCGCAACGAGCTCCGTCGCATTCGGTGATTACATGACCGGCGCGAACCACGTCCTGCCGACCGGCGGGCTCGCCCGATGCTACTCGGGATTGTCGACGCTCGACTTCGTCCGCTGGACGACCTGGCAGCGAATCGACCGCGCGGCGGCGGCACGACTGGCGAGCGACGTCGGCATCTTCGCCGACGCGGAAGAGCTCCCCGGACACGCCGCGGCCGCGAGAGCATGGAGCGCGAGATGAACCGACCGACTGGCCTGACCCGCGAGAGCTATCGCGCGATCGAGCTGTACGCCCCCGACCGCGCGCCGTGCCGGATCGATCTCAGCGACAACACCAACTGCTGGGGCGTTGCGCCGGCAGTGGAAGACGCGATTCGCGAGGCATCGATCTCCACCGTGACCCGCTATCCGAATCTCTACGCCGCGTCGCTGAAGGAGGCGCTCGGTCGCTATCTCGGTGTTCCGCACGACCGAATCGTCACCGGCTGCGGCTCCGATGACATCCTCGATTCAGCGATCCGCGCCTTCGCCGAGCCGGGGGACGTCATCGTCTCGCCCGATCCGTCCTTCGCGATGATTCCGATCTTCGCCCGGATGAATGGGCTGCGATCGGTGACCGTCCCGCTGACGTCGAGCTATGACATCGACCCCGATGCGATGCTCGCGACCGATGCGCGCATCATCTATCTCTGCTCGCCGAACAACCCGACCGGCGCCTCGCTCTCGCGATCGGCGGTCGAGCGGGTGGTCGAGCGCGCCTCCGGCGTCGTGATCATCGACGAGGCGTACGCGGAGTTCGCGTCGGTCGACCTGTCCCCGATCGCGCTCGAGAACGATCGCGTCCTCGTCGCGCGAACGATGTCCAAGGCGTTCGGCCTCGCCGGGTTGCGGATCGGCTACGCCACTGGTGCGCCGGCGCTCGTTGCCGAAGTGGAGAAGTCGCGCGGGCCGTACAAGGTGAACGCGGTCGCCGAGCGCGCGGCACTCGCCGCGCTCGGCGATGGTCTCGAGTGGGCGCGGGAACACGTCATCGAGGCGAAAGCCAATCGCGATCGCCTCACCTCGGAGCTCGAACGGCGAGCGCTCGCGCCGATTCACTCGGAGGCGAACTTCGTCCTCGTCCCGATCGGCAACGCGAATGCGCGCGCGCGGCACATGCGCACGCTCGGAGTCGCGGTGCGACCGTTCGAGGGACTGCCGGGGATCAGCGAGACGCTGCGCGCCAGTGATGGATCGGCACTGCGGATCAGCGTCGGGCCCTGGGACATGATCGAGGCCGCGCTCGCCGCGCTCGACGCCACGATGGGAGAAAGGTGATGCACATCGCGCTGTTCGATTACGGAGCGGGAAACCTCCACTCGCTCGGCAAGGCACTCGCCGAAACGGGACACGCGATCAGCATCGAGAGCGATCCTCGTCGCGCGATCGAGGCCGACCTGTTCGTGCTCCCCGGCGTCGGCGCCTTCCAGCCGGCGGCGGAGCGTCTCGCCTCCGCGCTCGCCGAGACGCGCGCGGCGATCGAAGGCGGACTACCGACGATCGGCATCTGCCTCGGCATGCAGCTGCTCTTCGATGACAGCGACGAAGGACCCGGTCGTGGGCTCGGCGTGGTCCCCGGGCATGTCGAGCGGATCCGGTCGCCCCGCGTCCCGCATATCGGCTGGAATACCGTCGATGCGGTTGCGGGGAGCGCGCTCGCTTCAACTCCGCTCGACGTCGCGTACTTTGCACACAGCTACGTCTGCCGACCGCGCGACGAGCGAGTCGTGACGGCGTGGACCACCGAAGGCGGCGACCGGTTTCCGTCGGCGGTACGCGCGGGGAGCGCGACCGGCGTGCAGTTTCACCCAGAGAAGAGCTCGCGCGAGGGCGTCGCCCTGCTCGCCGCGCTCGTGACCGAGGCGCTCGGATGATCGCGATACCAGCGGTCGACATTCGTGAAGGTGCATGCGTGCAGCTCGTCGGCGGCTCGTACGACGCGGAGCGCATCCGGATCCCCGATCCCGCTGGTGTCGCGCGCGCGTGGACCGATGCCGGGTTCACGCGGTTGCACGTGGTCGACCTCGATGCGGCGACCGGCCGCGGCTCGAACGACCGCATCGTTCGCGACCTCATCGGACTGAGCGACATGCTCGTCCAGGTCGGTGGCGGAGTGCGGAGCGAGGATTCCATCGAGCGGTTGCTGCGCGATGGCGCGGAATACGTCGTCGTCGGGACGCGCGCGATCGAGGAGCCGGAATGGCTGCACGGGATCGCGACGCAGTACCCCGGCGAGATCATCGTCGCCGCCGACGTCCGCGAGCGGCGTGTCGTCACCCACGGCTGGGAGAAGCTGCAGCACCGCGACATCTTCGACGTCATCGCTGAGCTGAACGACAGCCCGCTCGCTGGGGTGCTCGTCACCGCGGTGCACAAGGAGGGGCAGATGCGCGGGACCGACCTGTTCCTCATGGAAGACGTCGCCGAGCAGTGCGAGTTTCCCGTGCTCGCATCAGGGGGAATCACGACGATGAACGACCTCCGCGCGCTCGCCGACCGCGGCATCGCCGGTGCGGTGATCGGGATGGCGTTGTACACGGGCGCGCTCGATCCGCGCGCCGTCTCCGCGGAGTTCTGCGAATGAGGAGCCAGGCATGAGCGTCGTCGAGCGTCAGACGAAGGAGACGCGCATTCGCGTCGAGGCGAAGCCGGGGAAGGGACTCGGTGTTTCGCGGACCGGGGTCGAGTTCCTCGACCACATGATGGTCGCGCTGGCGCGCTATTCGGGGCTCGACCTCGAGATCGCCGCGACCGGCGACCTCCGCCATCACACCATCGAGGACGTCGCGATCTGCGTCGGCGCCGTGATCCGGGAGATCACGCCGTCGACCGCGGCCCGCTACGCGCACCGCGTCGTCCCGATGGACGATGCGCTCGTCGAGTGCGCGGTCGATCTCGGCGGCCGGCCGTACTATCGCGGCCCGCTCCCCTCGTCCCTCTACGACCACTGGATGCGTTCCTTCGCCGACAACGCGATGGCGACGGTGCACATCCGCGTGCTCCGCGGGGTCGATCGTCACCACATCGTCGAAGCCGGCTTCAAGGCGTTAGGCCTCTGCCTGCGCGACGCCCTCGCCGACGACGGGGTGGTCTTCAGCACGAAGGGTTCGGTCGGGCTGAAGGTGAGTGAATGATGACGATCGGCCACGGAGTCCTGTCGTGCTGACGCGCCGGCTGATCGTCTGTCTGGACGTTGCCGGGGGACGAGTCGTGAAGGGCGTGCAGTTCGAGTCGCTACGCGACGTCGGTGATCCGGTGCTCCTCGCCGAGCGTTACGAGCACGAGGGCGCCGACGAGATCGTCTTCCTCGACATCTCGGCGAGCGCGGAAGAGCGCGCGACACTCCTCGACCTCGCGCGGCGGACCGCCGAGCGGCTGTTCATTCCGCTCACCATCGGCGGGGGCATTCGCACCGCCGACGATGTCGGGCGTGCGCTGCGCGCGGGGGCTGACAAGACGAGCCTCAACTCGTCGGCCATCGAGCGGCCGGAGGTGCTGACCGAGGCGGCCGAGCGCTTCGGTGCGCAGTGTGTCGTCGCCAGCATCGATGCGCGACGCGAAGGTGATGGCTGGCGCGTCTACTCGCGTGGCGGTCGCGTCGCGACCGGGCTCGAGGCGGTGAGCTGGGCGCGCGAGTGCGTCGAGCGCGGCGCCGGGGAGATCCTGCTGACGAGCATCGATCGCGACGGCGCGCGAACCGGCTACGACCTCGAGCTGACGCGCGCCGTCGCCGACGCGGTCAATGTGCCGGTGATCGCGTCGGGAGGCGCGGGAGACGCGCATCATGTCCTCGACGCGTTAGGCAGCGGTGGTGCCGATGCGGCGCTCGTTGCCGGGATCCTGCACGACGGCGTGACGACGGTCGGGGAGATCAAGGCACTCCTCTCGGCCCACCACGTGCCGGTGCGGAGGGCTGCATGACCGCGGCGGGCGCGCCGGCGACCAGCGAGCTGCTCGAGGCGGTCAGCGACGTCGCGCGCATCGCCGGTGACGTCGCGCTTCGTCATTTCCGCCGCGGCGTCGCCGTCGAGTGGAAGTCCGACGGGTCGCCGGTGACCATCGCCGACCGTGAGGCGGAACGGGCCGCCCGCGAGTGGATCGGCCGCCGCTACCCCGATCACGGGATCCTTGGTGAGGAGCAGGGCGAGACCGGCGCCGGCTCCGCGTATCGCTGGATCGTCGACCCGATCGACGGGACGAAGACCTTCGTCCGCGGCGTCCCCCTCTGGGGAACGCTCGTCGCGATCGCGATCGGGGAAGAAGTCGTCGCGGGTGCAGCGTACTTTCCCGCGGTCGGCGAGATGATCGCCGCCGCGCCGGGCGCGGGCTGCTGGTCGAACGGCGCGCGCTGCCAGGTCTCGCCGGTGGCGACGCTCGCCGACGCGACGGTGCTGACCACCGACGAGCGCTTCCGCCATACCCCGCAGCATGTCGATGGCTGGCGCTCGCTCGCCGCGCAGAGCGCCGTCGCGCGGTCATGGGGCGACTGCTATGGCTACCTGCTCGTCGCCACCGGGCGCGCCGAGGTGATGGTCGACGGAATCGTCGGTCCGTGGGATACCGCCGCACTGTACCCGATCATCACCGAAGCAGGTGGCCTGTTCACCGACTGGACCGGTCGCGCGACCGGCTTCGGCGGGAGCGCGATCGCCACCAACACTGCGCTCGCCCGTGAAGCGCGCACGATTCTCGGAGCTGGAGCTGCCCGTGCTTGACCTCGACACGCTGGACTTCGCCAAGGGCGGCGGGCTCGTCACCGTCGTCACCCAGGACGCGACGAGCGGGATCGTCCTCATGGTCGCGCACGCCGACCGTGAGGCGCTCGAGCGCACGATCGCGACCGGCGAGATGCACTACCGCTCGCGCACGCGCGGGCTCTGGCACAAGGGAGCGACCAGCGGCAACACCCAGCGCGTGGTCTCGCTGTCCGCGGATTGCGACAACGACGCCATCCTCGCCCGGGTCGCCCCGGCCGGTCCCGCCTGCCACACCGGCGCTCGCTCCTGCTTCGGCGACGCCGCATACGGGGCCGACGCGTTAGGCACCCTCGACCGGACGATCGCCCAGCGCGCCGCCGAGCAGGGAACGGGCGGCAAGGGTTACACCCGGAAGCTGCTCGCCGATCGCAACCTCCGGCTGAAGAAGCTCGGCGAGGAAGCGACCGAGCTCGCCGTCGCCTGCGCCGATGGCGACGCGCCGCGCGCGACCGCCGAGGCGGCGGACATCATCTACCACACCCTGGTCGCGCTGCGCGCGCTCGGGCTCACCCTCGACGCAGTGCGCGCCGAGCTGCAGTCGCGAGCCGACGGCGCTGCCTGACGGCAGCGCCTCCCGGCTCAGAATCCTGCTTCCGCCCGCCGCGGCGCCTGCGCCGGGTCGCCGACGTAGGCGAAACGCACCCCGCGCATGTAGGTGCGCGCGATCCGCCTCACGTCCTCCGGCCTGACGGCACGGAGCTCGTCGACGAACCGGTCCGCGGCGAGCGCGCTGCCCCGATAGAGCACCGCACGCGCGATGAAGTCCGCCTGCGCCGCGTTCGTCTCGTTGTTGAGGAAGTACTCGGTGATGAACTGCTGGACGAGCCGCTCCAGCCCCGACGGATCGATCTCGTCTTCCTGCAGCCGCTTCACCTCGGCGCGCATCAGGGCGAGCGTCGTCTCCGGCGCGGTGGTGGTGACGTACAGCCCTCCGGCTGATGCGGCCCGCTCGATGAACGGCGCGTCCACCGCGTAGGTGAGATTGCGACGGCTGCGGATCTCCGAGAACAGCCGTCCGGAGAGCACCGCGGTCGCGACGCGCAGCGCCGGATAGTCGGAGCTCGACGCCGGCGGGCCGGAGTAATAGCCGAGCAGGTAGTTCGTCGGCAGCGACCGCGGCGCGATGGTCAGCGACGGTGTCCCGGTCGGCAGCGTCGGCGGCGGGGTCCAGCGATAGCTGCCGCGCGGCTGCTTGCCGATCGTCGCATGCACCAGCTGCTCGATCTTCGCCCGATCGACGTTGCCGACCACGACGAGGAGCATCCGCGAGGTGACCATCTGCTCGCGCTCGTACTTCTTCAGGTCGTCCAGCGTGATGCGGGTGATGCTTTCCATCGTGCCTAACGGCTGCAGCGCGTAGGGGTGCCCCTGCCACGTCGCGCTGTCGGCGAGCGCCGCGACCAGCGCGTCCGGCGAATCACGGCGCGTGCTGACGTCGCTGAGGATCTGCTCGCGGACGCGCTCGACCTCGGCCGAGTCGAGGCGCGGTGCGGTGACGCGATCGGCGAGCACCATCCACGTCGAGTCGAAGCTGTCGCGGAGCGAGCGCGCGCCGATCATCGACCAGTCCACCGCCGGGTCGATGACGATATCGCTGCCGAGCCGCGCGGTCAGCGCGCGCAGCGCGTCCTTCGAGAACCGCTTCGTTCCACGCTCCGATGCGATGAGCAGCATCGCCTCGATCCCCTGCGTCTCGGGGGTGAGCTGGCGCGTCCCGCCGAGCAGGTAGAGGTTCGCCGCGACCACGTCGTTCGCCGTCGTCTGGCGGAGGACGACGTGCACCCCATCGACCATGAAGTCGGTCGTCGTCGGTCCCGTCGCCTTCGCGCTCGTGCCGTTAGGCGCGGTCGCCCCCGTGGCTTGGCCGTCGGCCGGGCGCGCGGTGACGGCGCCGACGCAGAGCAGGGCCGCCGCCACCCCCCGGAATAACGATCCGCTCACGCGGGCGTTGGTGAGCGCGTTCATCGCCCGCCCCCCGCCGCGAGGAGATCGCTGTCGGTCAACCCGATCCGCCGCCT
>Ga0070658_10004377_pt1 | contig 11522 bp, 9 predicted proteins | sample KBSC13metaG_FD_64664 | JGI IMG/M metagenome (GOLD analysis project Ga0070658, IMG submission 64664) | Corn rhizosphere microbial communities from Kellogg Biological Station, Michigan, USA - KBS C1-3 metaG | ecosystem: Host-associated > Plants > Roots > Rhizosphere > Soil ... | reverse complement strand
GGCCGCCACACGGTGCGGGCGCTGGCCCGGGCCGGCTGGCGCATCAAGGTGGCGACCCGCCACCCCGCGCGCGGCTTTTTCCTGCGCCCCCTGGGCGCGGTGGGCCAGATCGATTTTGTCAAATGCGATGTCGGCGACGCGGCATCCGTGGCGCAGGCGGTTGCCGGCGCGCAAGCGGTGGTCAATCTCACCGGCATCCTGTTCGAGAAGGGCCAGACCTTTGAAGACGTCCAGGCCGGCGGCGCCGCCCATATCGCCCAGGCCGCCGCGGCAGCGGGCGTGCAGGCGCTGGTTCATGTCTCCGCCATCGGGGCCGATCTGGAATCGGAATCCGCCTATTCCGTCACCAAGGCGGAAGGCGAACAGGCGGTGCGCGAAGCTTTTGCCGGCGCGGTGATCCTGCGCCCCTCGATCATCTTCGGACCCGAGGACGGCTTCTTCAACAAATTCGCCGCAATGGCGCGCTTGCTTCCCGCCTTGCCGCTGATCGGCGGCGGCCACACGCGCTTCCAGCCGATCTTCGTGGGCGACGTGGCCCAGGCGGTCCTGGTGGCATTGTCGCGCCAAGATGGCCGCACCTATGAGCTGGGCGGCCCCACCACCTATTCCTTCAAGGAATTGCTGCAATTGATCCTGCGCGAGACGGGACGCAGGCGGGCGCTGATTCCGATGCCCTTTGCCCTGGCCTCTCTGAAGGCGGCCTTCCTGCAGCTTTTGCCCAATCCGCTTTTGACCATGGATCAGGTGCGGCTGCTCAAGAAGGATAATGTGGTTTCGCCCACCGCCGCGGGGCTGGCCGATCTCGGCATCACACCCACCTCGGTGGAAGCGGTGATCCCGTCTTACCTCTGGCGCTATCGCGCCAAGGGGGAATATGCGGACGCCTTGCCGCGCACCGACGCGACGGCCTGAAGCGCGGACGTCAGTGAAAAGATAAATAAGCGATCAAGGCCAATCCCGCCACGATACGGTACCAGCCGAACGGGCCGAGGCCGTGCTTTGTGACAATGGCCAAGAACCCCTTGATCACGAAGAAAGCCACCACAAAAGACACCACAAAGCCCACCGCGATGTTCAGGCTCTGATGGTTGCTCAGCTCCGCGGCCTTGTGGTGCAGTTCCAGAATGGTGGCGCCCATCATGGTGGGAACCGCCAGATAGAAAGTGAACAGGGTCGCGGCACGGCGGTCCACGCCCAGCAATTCGGCGCCCAGGATGGTGGCGCCCGACCGCGACACACCGGGAATGATGGACAGGATCTGGCAGCAGCCGATCTGGAAGGCCTTGGACAAGGGCAGTTTGTCGCCTTCGAACCAACGCGCCTTGGGCGCGATGCGCTCGAACAGCAGGATCAGGATGCCGCCCACGATCCAGCAGCCGGCGATAAAGGGCATGGCCAAGGCGGGATTGAGCAGCACTTCATCCAGCAGCTTTTTCAGCGCCAATCCCGCCGCCACCGACGGCAGCAGGGCCACGACAAGCCCCAGCGCGAAACGGCGCGCCTCGGCCGAACTGGGCAAGCCTATCAGGGCTTTCCAGAAGGTCTGGAAATAGATCGCCACCACCGCCAGGATCGCGCCCAGCTGGATCACCACGGTGAAGGCTTGCCAGTCCTCGCCCAGCCCGAGCAGCCTTTCGGTCACCAGCAGATGGGCGGTGGAGGAAATGGGAAGAAATTCGGTGATGCCCTCCACCACGCCCAGGATGATGGACAAGAGAATATCGTGCATGGGCGAATCCCGCAGGTTGGCGCCCAACAGGTAGCATCGCCCCCCGCCTGCCGCATCCTTTAAAACTTGTTATGCTGCCGCATGGCGCGGGGAATCAAAGTCTGGCGGGGGCGCGGCTGGCTGTGGAAGCTGCTGTTCACGATATTCGTGCTGCTGGTTCCTGCCCCCATCATCCTGATCCTGATCTTTCGTTTCCTGCCCATCCCCGGCACGCCGGAAATGCTGGTCAGCCTGGCCCAGGGCAAAGGCGCCAGTTATGCCTGGACCAGCGATATCTCGCCGCGCCTGGAGCGGGCCGTGATCGCCGCCGAGGACCAGAATTTCTGCACCCATAACGGCTTCGACTGGGTGGGCATTCAAAAGGCGATGGAGGAGCATAAACGCCATCCCAAAAAGCCCATGCGCGGCGCCAGCACTATCTCCCAACAGGCCGCGCGCACCCTGTTCCTGGTCCCGATGCGAAGCTGGATCCGCAAGGGGCTGGAGGCCTATCTCACCGTCATGATCGAAGCCCTGTGGCCGAAGAAGCGCATTCTGCAGGCCTATCTGAACACGGTGGACTGGGGCGACGGGATATTCGGCGCCGAGGCCGCGGCCAACGCCTATTTCGGCACCGATGCGGGGTCGCTGGACGGAACCCAGGCGGCGCGGCTGGCGGCGATCCTGCCCAATCCCCACAAATGGAAGGCAGCGCATCCCGGCCGCTATGTCCGCCAGCGCACCGGACTGCTCCAGGGGCGCAGCGCCATGGTCACGCGCGACGGCTTGAATTTCTGCATCAAATAGCCGGCTCGCACACTGGGCGGGTTCCGCCCGCGCAGGACACTTTGCCACGCGCGGGTGCGCCCCTATAAGACGTCATGCGCCGCCTGATTCACGTGATGTTGTCGCCCAGTTGCCGCCTCGCCCGCCTGATGGTGGGGGAAAAGCGCGTCGCCTGCGACCCGGTGCTGGCCGAGGACATCAAACAGTCCATGCCGGTTTTCATCGACATGGACGATACCCGCGCCGAGGGCGTGTGGGCGATCCTGGACCATCTCGAGAATAATTACCCCGACCGTCCGCTGGCGCCCGCCGACGATGCGGCCCGGCGCGCCTGCCTGCGCTGGGTGGATTGGGCGATGGGACCGTTCCACGAAAAGATCACCCAGCGCATCGTCTATGAAAAAGCCGCGCCGCGTCATACCGGCGCCGGTTACAGCCGCGCCCCGGACATGAACGTGATCCGCGCCGGGCGCGAGGAATTGAAAGTGGCGCTGGGCGCGATCGGCGCGGCGGCGGAGACCAACGGCAATCTGGCTTGCCGCGAGCCCACCCTGGGCGATCTGGCGGTGGCGGCGCACCTGTCGTCATTGGATTATTTCGGGGAAATCCCCTGGAGCGATTTTCCCGCCGCCAGCGAATGGTATGTGCGCATGAAGTCGCGGCCGGCCTTCCGCTCGCTGCTGCTGGACCGCGTGCCGGGCCAGCCGCCGGTCGCCCATTATACCGAACTCGATTTCTGAACCCGCACGGGTATAAGTGGGGCCGTGCAGGATCCCGCGGCTATCAAGACTGACATTCTCATGCGCGCGCGAAGCGAAGGCTTCGACCTTGTGCGCGTCGCCGACGCCGCGGCGGAACCGCAAAACGCCGTCCGGCTGCGGCAATATCTCGATGCCGGCCATCATGGCGCGATGGGCTGGATGGCCGAGCGCGCATCCTGGCGCGCCGATCCGCAGGCGATGTGGCCGGGGGCCAAAAGCGTCATCGTACTGGGATTGAATTACGGACCGGCGCAAGACCCGCTGGCGATCCTGGCGCAAAAGGACCGCGCCGCGATCTCGGTCTATGCCCAGGGCGACGATTATCACGATGTGGTGAAGAAAAAACTCAAGGCGCTGGCCGGTCATGTGGTCCGGCAGTTCGGCGGCGATGTGAAGGTCTTTGTCGACACCGCGCCGGTGATGGAAAAACCGCTGGCGCAAAAGGCCGGCCTGGGCTGGCAGGGCAAGCACACCAATCTTGTGTCTCGGGAATTCGGTTCCTGGCTGTTCCTGGGCAGCATCTTCACCAGCCTTGCGCTTCCCGCCGATGCGCCGGAACAGGATCATTGCGGCAATTGCCACGCCTGTCTGAGTGTTTGTCCCACCGACGCCTTCCCGGCGCCGTACCGGCTGGATGCGCGGCGCTGCATTTCCTATCTCACCATCGAGAATGACGGCCCCATTCCGCGCGAATTTCGAAAAAGCATGGGAAACCGCATTTATGGCTGCGACGATTGCCTGGCGGTGTGCCCCTGGAACAAATTCGCCCAGACCGCGGCGGAACTGAAACTCACGGCGCGCGAAGAGCTCAAATCCCCGGCGTTGGAAGATTTGGCCGGGCTGGATGATGCCGCCTTCCGCGCCTTGTTCCGCAAGTCGCCGGTCAAGCGCATCGGCCGCGATCGCTTTTTGCGCAATGTGATGATCGCCATCGGCAATAGCGGCGATGCAAAATTGGCGCCGTCGGCCCGTGCCGGGTTGCAGGACCCATCCCCGCTGGTGCGCGGGGCGGCGGCGTGGGCGCTTTCGCAGCTTCTGGCGCCGGACGCATTTGATGCCCTGGCCCGGACACACGCGCCCGGCGAAACCGACGCCCAGGCGCGCCAGGAATGGATCAGGGACTAAGGTCCTCGAGATTGGCTTTGGCTTCCGCCGCGACCGCGCCGGGGCCGGCCTTCAACGCCTCCTGAAAATCCCGCCTTGCCCCGCCGATATCGCCCAGCTGGCGCCGCAACAAGCCGCGCTCCACCAGGGCGCTGCCGTCGCCCGGCTTGAGTTTCAGGGCGGCCTCGATGTCGAGCTTGGCGTCCTGGAAGCGCTTCAGGGCCCGCCGGGCGCTGGCGCGCAGCACCAAGAGGTCGGCGCGGCGCGGTGAAAGCTGCAAGGCTGCATTGAGGTCCATATCCACCTCGCGCCAATCCCGCCGCATCGCCTGGGCGCGCGCCAGATCCGCGAACAGATCGGCATCGCCGGCCGACAGCGCCAGCGCGCCGGAAAAACTCTGCACCGCGTGCTGCGCCTCACCGGCCATCAGCCAGGCATTGCCGGCCTGATTGAACAGCGCGACACGAAATTCCACATCCAGCTTGGCGGGGCCGCCTGCGATCTTGTCCAGCCGGGTACCGGCCTCGGCATAGCGCTTGAGACCGAACAGGGCCAAGGCCGCGCAATGCTGGGACGGGACACCGCCGCCCGTACGCGCCCAGCTTTCCGCATCGGCCAGCGCCATGCCGGGATTGGCGCTGCTGTCGGCCATGCAACGGCGGTAGCGCGCGGAATCGGAAACCGCCCCGCCGGTACCCACAGCCGCCTGCGCCGTGACCGGCGCCAAAGCCAGGCCGGCCGCAACCATCAAGACCAAACGCACATTCCTCATGCGGACAGTCTAGCAGCAATAAGGCCTTCGAATGGCAGGAAAAACTGTTAGGCTGCGGCCGAGGAAAACGCTCATGTCCATCGCACGCATCACCGCTATTGTCTTGTTGCTGGCCGCCCTGGCGGGCGGTGCGGCCGCACAACCCAGCGACATTCCGCAACAGGGTCCGCGCGCCGCGCCCACCCGGCATGTCGCGGTGGAGAGCCTGCCGGTGATGGACCCCACGCCCGCCTTTGATCCCGCGCAAGCGACGGCCAGATATCTGGCGCAGGTGAGCGGCGCGGCGCGCGCGCGTTCCGACGCCTATTTCGTGGGCGGCTACTGGTTGCAACTGGCGGATCTGGTTTACGCCTTGGCGGTGGCGGGACTGCTGCTGTGGACCGGACTGTCGGCGCGCATTCAGGATTGGGCGGAAAGCCGCACGCCGCGCCGCGGCTATCAGGTGATGCTGTATGCCGCCGCCTATGTCCCCATCACTATGGCCGCGACGTTACCGATTTCCCTGTATGAAGGTTTTTTCCGCGAACATGCCTATGGCCTGTCTACCCAGACTCTCTGGCAATGGCTGGGCGACTTCGGCATCCAGTTCGTTTTGACCTTCACGGCCTCGGTGCTGCTGCTGCCGATCCTCTATATCGCCATCCGCAGGGCGCGCGAATTGTGGTGGCTGTGGGCGGCGGGCCTGGTCATCGCCTTTCAGGTCCTGACCATTGTGATCTGGCCGGTTTTTATCTCGCCTTTGTTCAACCATTATTCCCCTCTGCCCGAAAGCCCGCTGAAGGCCAGGATATTGTCGCTGGCGCGCGCCAATGACGTGCCGGTGGACAATGTCTGGCTGGTCGACGCCTCGCGCCAATCCAACCGCGTTTCGGCCAATGTTTCCGGATTTCTGGGCACCGCGCGCATCTCGCTCAACGACAATCTGCTGAAACAGGGTTCTGCCGATGAGGTGCTGGCGGTGATGGGCCATGAGATGGGTCATTATGTGATGGGCCATGTCACGCGCGTGATCCTGATGGAAGGGCTGGTGATCCTGGTGGGTTTCTTCTTTATCCATTTCGGCTTTTTGTTTGCCTGCGACCTGTTCGGCGGACAGTGGCAAGTCCGCAAGGTCAGCGACGTGGCCGGGCTGCCGCTGATCGTGGCGCTGGGCGCGATCTTCCTGTTCGCGGCGACCCCGGTGACCAACACCATGTCGCGGGTCATCGAATATCAGGCCGATATTTTCGGCCTCAACGCCGTGCGCAAGCCGGACGCCTTCGCCACCGTGATGCTGAAGCTTTCCACCTACCGCAAGCTGGAGCCGGGCGCATGGGAGGAAGCCGTCTTCTATGACCATCCTTCGGGACGCACCCGCATTGCCGCGGCAATGCGCTGGAAGAAAGAGCATATCGGCGATTTCGATCTGCGCGAAACGGCAAAGCTGCCCTGATGGACCTCAAGGCGCTCCATCAGCAGGCGGTTCAGGCCCTGCAGTCGGGGGACCTTGCAAGGGCGGATTGGTTGATCGCCCAGTTGCGCGCCGCCCGGCCCGATCATCCGCTGGTGAATTATCTGCTGGGCGCGCTGCGCCTCCAGCAGGGCCGCAGCGCCGAAGCGATCGGCCTGCTGGAGATGGCCCACCGCGCCAAACCCGACAATGTCTCGGTACTGCTGCATATGGGCAATGCGCTGCAGGATCTGAATCGCTTCGACGAGGCGGTGACCAGGTATGATATGGCGCTGGCACTGAAACCGGATTTTCCCGATGCGCTGAACAATCGCGGCAACGCGCTGGGCGCGCAAAAAAAGTTCGATGCCGCCCTGGCCAGTTTCGACGCGGCCCTGGCGCGCGATCCGGCCCATGCGGCGGCCTGGTACAATCGCGGCAACCTGTTGGAGAAAATCGGCCGCCATGAAGACGCCATAACCTGCTTCGACCGGGCTTTGGCCCTGCACCCCGACCATGCCGAGGCTCTCAGCAACAAGGGCAGCGCCTTGGTGGAACTGCACCAGTCCGATTTGGCGCTGGCTTTCCTGGAACAGGCGGTGGCGCTCAAGCCGTCCCAGCCCAGCTTCCGCATGAACCGCGCCGCGGCGCTGTCGCAGCTGGACCGTTTCGGCGAGGCGCTGGCGGACTATGAGCAGGTCGCCGCCATCGCGCCGGATTTTCCCCGGATGTTCGGCCAGATGGCACTGAGCGCGCTCCATGCCTGCGACAGCGCGCGCATGGCCAAGATCGGCGCAGAGCTGCCGGCGCGGGTGCGCGCGGGCGAGGCCGGAATCGATCCCTGGACCTTGATCAGTTACGGCGCCGGCAACGAACTGCTGCAGACATGCGCCCGCAATGTGGTGCGCGAGGCGGTGCCGCAGGCGCTGCCGCCCTTATGGAATGGCGAGGCCTATGGCCATACCCGTATCCGGCTGGCCTATGTCTCGGCGGATTTTGGCGCCCATCCGGTGGGCTTTCAGCTGGTCGAACTGCTGGAACGGCACGACCGTTCGCGCTTCGAGGTGATCGCCCTTTCCTCCGGCCGGGACGATGGCAGCGACATTCGCGGCCGCATCGTCGCGGCCTGCGACCAGTTTCACGACATGAGCCAGGCTGTCGACCAGGAGGTGGCGGAAATGCTGCGCGCCCTGGAGGTGGATATCGCGGTGGATTTGAGCGGCCATACGCACGGCAACCGGCTCGGAGCTTTTGAGCGGCGTCCCGCGCCGGTACAGGCGACGTGGCTGGGCTATCCCGGCACCACCGGCGCGCGGGAGATGGACTTTATTCTGGGGGACATGATCGTCACGCCGCCGGAGCACCAGCCTTTCTACAGCGAGACGATCGTCGCCCTGCCCGGCAGCTTCTTTCCCATCGACAGTGGCAAGGAAATGGGCGCGCCGCTTACCCGCGCCGAAGCCGGATTGCCGCAAGACGCTTTCGTCTTTTGCTGCTTCAACCGCGAGTGGAAGATCACGCGGACCGTGTTCGACGGCTGGATGCGGCTGCTGGAACAGGTGCCGGGCAGCGTGCTGTGGCTGCGCGAATACAGGCCGGCCGCCCGTGTCACGCTGCTGGCCTGGGCGCAGCAAAGCGGCATGGACACGGCCCGGCTGATCTTTGCCGGTCACGCGCCGCTGGACGTTCACCTCGCCCGGCACGCGCTGGCCGATCTCTTCCTCGATACGCTGCCCTATGGCGCGCACGCCACGGCCGCCGACGCCTTGTGGGCGGGACTGCCGGTCTTGACCCAGCTGGGCGACGTGTTTGCCGGCCGCGTCGGCGCCAGCCTGCTGACGGCGGCAGGCCTGCCCGAGCTGATCGCCCATACGGCAGAGGACTATGAGGCGGCGGCCTTGGCCCTGGCACGCGATCCGGACCGGCTGCGCGGCTTGCGCGAAAAATTGATGGCCAATCGCGCCACCGCGCCCCTGTTCGACATGGCGCAATTCACGCGCGGACTGGAAAGCGCCTATGAAACCATGTTGAGAGAAAAAATCCGGCCCGGTACATCGTAAGGGCGGGACGTGAGCGGATTTGCAGGACGGCGCGAAGCTCTGCCATAAACCGGCCATGGACCCGTGGGCAGTTTTCGAGCAGGCGATGACTCGCCACAAGCAAGGCGACCTGATGCAGGCCGAAAGCCTATATCGGCAGCTGCTCCACCCCTATCCTGATCACGGTGTCGTCAATCACATGATGGGCCTGCTTCGCGCGCAGCAGGAGCGCCATGACGAAGCCCTGCCGTTTTATCTGACTTCGTTGAAAACCAGGCCCGGCGATCCCGCAGTGCTTCTGGACGCCAGCAATACGCTCCGGAACCTGGGACGGCCCGAAGAAGCGTTGAACTATCTCGACGCCGTGCTCGCCGCGCGCCCCGGCTATCTTGAGGCCATGAGCAATCGCGGCAATGTGCTGCGCGATCTCAAGCGGCCGGCGGAGGCCTTGGCCTGTTTCGATGCGGCGCTGTTATTACAGCCGCAAAATTCCGCCGTTCAGCTCAATCGCGGCATAACACTGCATCATATGCGGCGCTTCGACGAGGCGCTGGCGGCGTTCGACCGGTTGCTGGCGGACGATCCGCGCCATCCCATGGCTTTTGGTGAAGCGGCGTGGAGCGCCCTGAATTTATGTGATTGGAACCGCGTGGCGCAATTCGCCGCCGAAATTCCGGCACGGGTGAAGGACGGCATCACCAAGATTCAGCCCTTGACCGTTATGAATTGCAACAGCGATCCGGCGCTGTTGCTGCACTGCGCCCGGAATCTGGCATCAGCGATGATGCCCAAACCATCCGCGCCACTTTGGTCCGGCGAGGCCTACCGCCACGACAAAATTCGCCTGGCGTACCTGTCGCACGACTTTCGCCTCCATCCCGTCGCCGTCCAGGCGACACAGGTCCTGGAAACGCACGACCGCGCGCGCTTCGAGATCATCGGCCTGTCCAATGGGCCCGATGACGGCAGCCAGACTCGCGCCCGCATGATCCGCGCCGTCGACCGGTTTCACGACGTGCGGACCTTCACACCCCGCCGGATCGCCGAAACATTGCGCGCCTTGGAAGTGGACATTGTGGTGGATTTGGGCGGCCATACCGAGGGCACCTGCCTGCCCGCCCTTTCGTTTCGTCCCTGTCCCGTCCAGGCCACCTGGCTGGGTTATCCCGGCACGACCGGCGCCGACTTCATCGATTACCTGATCGCCGACCGGATCGTGGCCCCTCTGTCGGAACAGGAATTTTATTCGGAAAAAATCATCCACCTGCCGGAGAGTTATTTTCCCACGGACAGGATGCGTCCCGTCGGGCCGGTTCCAAGCCGCGCCCAGGCCGGCCTGCCGGACGATTCCTTCGTTTTCTGCTGCTTCAACAACAACTGGAAGATCACCGCGCCGATATTCGACATCTGGATGCGGCTGCTGCGCGATGTGCCCGGCAGCACATTATGGCTAAAGGATTATGGCGACCGCGCCGCCGAAATCCTGCGCCGCGAAGCGACGGCGCGCGGCATCGCCCCCGGGCGGCTGATATTTGCCAAAAACGCGCCGCTCGAGGACCATATGGCGCGGCACGCGCTGGCCGATCTGTTTCTGGACACCCAGCCCTATGGCGCACATGCCACCGCCGCCGATGCCTTGTGGGCGGGATTGCCGGTGCTGACCCAGACAGGCGGGATATTTGCCGGACGCGTCGGCGCCAGCCTGCTGACGGCCATGGGCTTGCCAGAGCTGATCACCCGCTCGCCGCAGGACTATGAGGCGACCGCGCTGTCCCTGGCGCGCGAACCGGGCCGGTTGAAAGCCATACGCGAAAAGCTGGCGGCCAACCGTGCCACCGCGCCGCTGTTCGACACCAAGGCTTTTACCCGCGGCCTGGAAGCGGTCTATGAAACGATGCTGCAATCCCAGAGCAGATCGCTCTAGCCGGGCAGATGCGCCGCAAGCGCGGCGAAGATCGCCGGATCAAGCTTGTCCAGCAGGCGCGATGCGGCGGCGCGGGCTTCGCCGTTCCAATCGGCGCTGAGCGAGGCGGCAAGCTGTGCCTGGCTCTTGAGGATCACGCCGTCATCCAGGACCTTCAAGCCATTGTCCTTCAAGGTCGCGCCGGTGGTGGTGATGTCCACGATCACTTCGGCCGTGCCAGCCGCCGGCGCGCCTTCGGTGGCGCCCGCGCTGGGCACGATGCGGTAATCGCTGATGCGCGCCTGGGCGAAGAAACTGCGGGTCAGCTGGGCATATTTGGTCGCCACCCGCAGGCGCCGCCTGTGGGTCTGGGCATAAGCGGCACAGACATCGTCCAGGTCGGCCATGGTGGCGACATCGACCCAATATTGCGAAACCGCCACCACCACATCGGCAAAGCCGAAGCCCAGGCCCTTGAGCAATTGCATGCGGCCTTCCAGTTCCGGCGCTTCCTCGCGCAGCAGGTCCTCGCCGGTGATGCCCAGGTGAATGTCTCCCGCCAGCAGCGAGGAGGCGATTTCGGAAGCCGACAGCAGCATCACTTCGACGTCGGGAAAGCCGGCAAAGCTGGCGCGATAACCGCGCGCGCCCACCGTCTGTTCCATGATAACGCCGGCCGACGCAAACCAGGCATTGCAATTGTCCTTCAGCCGCCCCTTGGACGGGATGGCCAGTGTGAGCGCGGTCATTGCGCGCCTCCCGCGGCGGCCAGGATACGCTCGGTCCGCAGCGCGCAGCCGACGGCGCTGACCGGTTTCTTGGATCCCAGCATTTCCATCATGGAATCGTAGCGGCCGCCGCCGGCGATCTGCACCGGCCCTTCTTTGTCGCGCGCCCACAGCTCGAACACAAAGCCGGTATAATATTCCATGTTGCGGCCGAAATGAGCGGTGAATTGTACCTTGGCCAGGTCCACGCCCAGCGACTTCAAGGTGGCGAGCCGCTTGTCCATCGCCGCCA
>Ga0070658_10004375_pt1 | contig 11528 bp, 8 predicted proteins | sample KBSC13metaG_FD_64664 | JGI IMG/M metagenome (GOLD analysis project Ga0070658, IMG submission 64664) | Corn rhizosphere microbial communities from Kellogg Biological Station, Michigan, USA - KBS C1-3 metaG | ecosystem: Host-associated > Plants > Roots > Rhizosphere > Soil ... | reverse complement strand
CGACATGGCGCTGTGGGACATTCTGGGCAAGCTCGCGGGCATGCCGGTCTACCGGCTGCTCGGCGGCAAGAGCCGCGACGGCCTGATGGTGTACGGCCACGCGAACGGGCGCGATCACGAGGAAGCGGTCGACGCGGTGCGTGCGCACATCGAGGCCGGCTATCGCGCGATCCGCGTGCAGTCGGGCGTGCCGGGGCTCGACAAGGTGTACGGCGTCGGCAAGACGGCCGGCGCGTACGAGCCGGCCGAGAAGGGGCTGCCGCCCGAGGAGCCGTGGGACACCGCGCTCTATCTGCGCCACACGCCGGAACTGTTCCGCAAGGTGCGCGACGCGGTCGGCGATGCGCCGCACCTGCTGCACGACGCGCATCACCGGCTCACGCCGATCGAGGCCGCGCGGCTCGGCCGTGACCTCGAGCCGCATCGGCTGTTCTGGCTGGAGGACGCGACGCCCGCGGAGAACCAGGACGCATTCCGCCTGATCCGCCAGCACACGACGACGCCGCTCGCGGTCGGCGAGGTGTTCAACTCGATCTGGGATTGCAAGGACCTGATCCGCGACCAGCTGATCGACTACATCCGCGCGACGATCGTGCACGCGGGCGGCATCACGCACGTGCGGCGCATCGCCGATTACGCGGCGATGTACCAGGTGCGCACCGGCTTCCACGGCGCGACGGACCTGTCGCCCGTCTGCATGGCGGCGGCCGTGAACTTCGGGCTGTGGGCGCCGAACTTCGGCATCCAGGAACTGATGCCGCACAGCACGCTGACCGATGAAGTGTTTCCGCACAACTACCGCTTCGAGGACGGCTATCTCGTGATGGACGACGTGCCGGGCCTCGGCGTCGACATCGACGAGACGCTGGCCGCGAAATATCCGTACGAGCGCGCGTACCTGCCGGTCGCGCGGCTGCGCGACGGCTCGATGTGGAACTGGTGAGCGGCGAAGATCCGAAGGAGAGAACCGAAATGTTGAGCGTCGTTGTCGATCGTCCGAACAGCATGGGCGTGCGTGAAGTGCCGCTGCCCGTGCCCGCCGCCGGCGAGGTGCGCGTGAAGGTGCGCTATGCGGGCATCTGCGGGTCGGACCTGCACATCTTTCACGGCAAGAATCCGTTCGTGTCGTACCCGCGCATCATCGGCCATGAATTCGTCGGCACGATCGAATCGGTCGGCGCGGGCGTCGATGCCGCGCGGCTCGGCGAGACCGTCGCGGTCGATCCGGTGATCAGCTGCGGGCATTGCCACGCGTGCACGATCGGCCGGCGCAACGTGTGCCGGCACCTGAGCGTGCTCGGCGTGCATCGTGACGGCGGCTTCAGCCAGTACACGTGCGTGCCCGCCGGCAACGCGTACCGGATTCCGGACGCGATCGCCGACACCTGCGCGGCGATCGTCGAGCCGTTCGCGGTGGCCGCGAACGCGACGTCGCGCACCGGCGTGCTGCCGGGCGATGTCGCGCTGATCTACGGCGCCGGCACCGTCGGGCTGACGATCCTGCAGGTGCTCAAGCGCGTGTACGGCATTCGCGCGTTCATCACCGACCGGCTCGACGCGCGGCTGCAACTCGCGCGCAAGTGCGGCGCGGCGGAGGACGAGATCATCAACACGAGCGTCGAGTCGCTGCCCGACGCGCTGGACAAGCGCGGCGTCGACGGCGGCCCGACGCTGATCTTCGATGCGGTCTGCCATCCGTCGATTCTCGAGGAGGCCGTGAAGATCGCCGCGCCAGCGGGCCGCATCGGCGTGCTCGGGTTTTCGTCGGAGCCGTCGGCGATCGTGCAGGCCGAGCTGACGAAGAAGGAGCTGACGCTCGCCGCATCGCGGCTCAACTGCGCGATGTTCCCGCAGGTGATCGACTGGATTGCCCGCGGGCTGATCCAGCCCGAGCACATCGTCACGCACAAGGTCGGCTTTCGCGACGTCGCGCAGGCGTTCGAGATGGCCGAGCACAATCCCGCGGAAAGCTGCAAGATCCTGCTCGATTTCGCGGGCGGCTGATCGCGCGTTCAGTTCATACCGGTTCGTGTCGCCGGCCGGAGCGCGTCGCGCGTGTCGCGCGGCCCGGCCGGCCGGTGCGACGGTGTGTCAGAACGACACCGTCGTCGTCAGCGTGACGAGCCGCGGCTCGCCGACCGCGACGATCAGGTTGCTGTTGCTCGACGGATAGTAGGTCTTGTCGAGCAGGTTCTTCACGTTGAGCTGGATGCGCGTCGGGAACTTGCCGATCGTCGTCTCGTACGCCGCGAACGCATCGACGGTCACGTAGCCGGGCAGCGTGAAGCTGTTCGCGGTGTCGCCGGGCCGTGCGCCGACGAGCCGCGCGCCGCCGCCGAAGCGCCAGCGGCCGGGCAGGTTCGCGAGCGCCGTGTCATACACGGCGAACAGGCTGCCGGTATGGCGTGCGACGTTGACGAGCGACGTGTTGCTGTCGCGATCGTTCGCGTTCGTGTACGCGTAGCTGCCGATCAGGCTCAGGTGCCGCGTGATCTGCCCCGCGACGTCGAGTTCGATCCCGCGCGAGCGCGCGGTGCCGATCGTCGACGTGATGTCGCCGACTGTTACCGCGACGTTGCGCTTGTCGATCTGGTAGGCCGCGAGCGTGCCGGTGATGCCGGGCTTCAGGTCGAACTTCAGGCCGGCTTCGAGCACGCGGCCGAATTCCGGCGCGAGCGGTGACGTGACATTCGACGCGACGTTCGCCTTGAACGAGCGGCTCACGTTCGCATACGCGGTCAGCGACGGCGTGAGCGCATACGCGAGCCCGAACTGCGGCAGCCACACTTTGCCGTGCGAGCGGTCGGCGAACGCGAACGGCCGCCCCATCCCCGATTCCTGCTGCCAATCCTCCCAGCGCAGCCCGCCGACCGCGGTGAGCCGGTCGGTGATCTTCACCGAGTCCTGCACGATCATCGAATACGTGTGGACCAACGACCGCGAATCGCTCTGCTTCGCGTTCGGCGTGCCGCCCGGCGCGAGCAGGCCGTAGACGGGATCGTAGAGATCGAAGCCCTTGATCGCCTTGCCGCGGATCGTGTCGCCGCGGAAGCTGCGCTGCCGTTCGTATTCGCCACCGATGTAGAGCGCGTGATTCATCCCCGCGAGCGTCAGGTTGCCGAGCAGGCCGAGCGTCGCGATCTGGTCGGAGTCGTTGCGCCCGAGGTTCGCGTCGGACGTGCGCGTCATTGCGCCGGTCGCGCTGTTGAAGGCGGTGCCGCGGGCGATGTACTGATCGTAGCGGTCGCGGCCCCAGCCGTACGTCGCGCGCACGCGCCACGCGTCGGAGAAGCGGTGCTCGACGCGCGCCCGCAGCGTTTCCTGGATCCCGTTGCTTTGCGCCCACGGTTCGTCGTAGCGGCGATAGCGCAGCGCGTCGTCGGGGCGGCCGTTCACGAGCACGGTGCCGCGATCGAACGGCATCGTGTAGTCGACGTACTGGTAGCTGACGTCGATCGACGTGTTCGCGTCGTGCCACGACAGCGCGGGCGCGATCAGCGCGTTGCGTTCGCGGCCGAAGCTGCGCCAGTAGCGGCTCGTGTCGTATTCGCCGGTGAGCCGGAACGCGAGCGTGCCGCCCGCGACTTGCCCGGGTTTGCCCAGCGGGCCCGTCAGGTCGAACTGCGCGCTGCTGCCGCCGTGGCTCGTGCGCGATGCGGAGATCGAGCCGCCGAACGTGTCCTCCGGCTTGCGCGTAATGAGGTTGATCACGCCGCCCGGGTCCTGCATCCCGTACAGCAGCGAAGCCGGGCCCTTCAGCACTTCGACGCGATCGATCGTCGCGAGATAGCTGTGCAGCACCGGCGTGCGGACCCCGTCGACGAGCACGGAGCCGTCGTTGTTCGAACCGAAACCACGCTTGATGAACGCGTCGCGCGTGCCGCCGAGCGTGTTGGTCTGCGTGATGCCGCTGATGTTGCCGAGCACGTCGTCGAGCGAGCGCGCCTGCTGGTCCTGCATCACGCTGCTGCTGACCACGGCGACCGCTTGCGGGATCTCCTTGATGGGGCGCGCGTCGCCGCCGGCGATGCTGCTGGTGCGCGGCTGATAGCCGACGGTCGGATCGGCGACCGCCGATGCGTTGACGCTGATCGTCGGCAGTTCGCGTTCGGGCGGCGATACGGATGCCGGCGCGGAAGCGGATGCCGCCTGCGCGGGCTCCGCCTCGGCATGCGCGCCGCTGGCGACGCACAGGGTGATCAGGGCAGGCAGGCTCGCGCGCCACGGGCGCAAGGTCCGCGCGCGGCGGGGCGTTCGACGGGATGGCATGAATCGATGAGTGACGGAGTGCTAAGGACGGAGGCACAGGCCGCAGCGCTTCACTGCGCCGCTGCGGCAGGATGCGCATGATATAGGGAATGAGAATCGTTTGCAATTGTAACGAGGCCGATACGGACCGTGAACCGCGATTGCCGGGCCGTCGGCCGTCTGCTACCGTAGCGGCCAAAATCAGACGCAGTGAAATCCAATGAGAGCCGGGGGCCGCACCATGTCATCTTCCTGTCACGTCGCGTGCAGCGCGGTCGACCGTGCGGGTGATGAAGTGATCGCAGCCGTGTTCCGCCATTCGAACGAATAAAGCAACGGAAGCGAATTCATCCGGCGTAGCGCCGGGCTTCAATCACTTCAATCACCACGCTAGAGGGGAGACCACCCATGAACAAGATTTCCACGCCGTTCGCGGCGGTGACGCTTGCGTCCTGCGCGCTGCTGGCGGGCATTCAGCAGACCGCTTGCGCGGCTTCGGCCGCCGAGCCCGCGATCGACGCGCATTACGGCGCAGTGATCGAGGCCTACACGCGGGACATGGCCGCCGCGAAGACGAAGTACGACGGCAAGCGCCTCGTGTTCGTCGGCGCCGTGATCCGGATGGGCAGCGACCCGGGCGGCACGTACTTCGGCGCGCTGACGACCGACGGCGAACAGTTCGACACTCACTTTGACGTGGCCGATCAGGCGGCACTGAAACCGAAATTCCCCGGCGGCGAGATCAAGCCGTTCACGGCGTCCGCGAATTTCCGCTTCAGCTGCGTGAACGAAGGCTATATCGATGCGCCCGTGTTGCCGGGGCTGAAGCTCGCGCATTGCCGGTTGGAAGGCTGACTCCGGCACGCGTGGTTCGCGGGCGGCGGCGAGCCGCCCGCAACGGCGCTGCCCGGGCCGTCAGAATTTCTGCTGAATCCCGGCCATGACGCCGAGCTGGTTGCTGCCTGTCGCGACGGTGCCGCCGGCGGCCACCGCATTGGCGGCGGTGGCGCTGTTGAACATGTAGCCCACCGACGTATAGACGGTCGTCCGCTTGGACAGGAAATAGTTCGCGCGGCCGACGAGCAGCGTGGCGTTCGTGCCGCCTTGGCTGTTTTCGCGACGCTGCAGGTAGCGCACGCCCTGCAGGTCGAGCGCGAGGTACGGCGTTGCGTAATACGTGCCGCCCGCGAACACGATGTCGGCCTGCAGGTGTGCGGCCGCCGCGAGATTGCGGCGGATCCAGCCGGCGCCGAGTTTCGCCGGGCCGATCTTCACGTAGCCGGCGACGATGTCGCGCGTGTCGGTGTACGCCGAATTGTTCAGCGGCGCGAGCGCGCCGCCGCCGCCGCGCATCACGTCGTGCGACGCGGCCAGCCCGAAATTGCTCGCGTCATAGGCGAGCATCGCCGTGTACTGCCGGCAGGCGACGATGTCGCCGGGCACCTGGCCGGCGCAGCCCGTCGCCGACGGTCCGGCCGGGCCGGCCGCGTCGCGGCCGAAGCTGTAGGTCGCGCCGAGCGTCACGCCGTGGAACGTGCCCTTGTAGCCGATCGCATTGTCGCTGCGCGCGTTCGGCAGGTAGGAGTCGAAATCCGCCATCGAATGAATCGACGGGCCGATCACGTCGGCATTGGTCAGCACGATCATCGTCATGTTCATCTGGCGGCCGAGGGTCAGCGCGCCGAATGGACTGTTCACGCCCACGTTCGCCTGCCGCCCGAACAGGCGTCCGCCATAGTTCAATGCGCCGGTGCCGGGCTGGAAGCCGTTTTCGAGCACGAAGAAGGCCTGGTAGCCGCCGCCGAGATCCTCCGTGCCTCTGAGGCCCCAGCGTGACGGCACCTCGCCGGTCAGCGTCGGCATCCCGGTGAACGACCCGCCGTGCGCGGCGTTGTTGTAGTAGGACACACCAGTATCGATGATCCCGTACAGCGTGACGCTGCTTTGCGCGCAGGCCGGTCCGGCCAGCGCCATCGCCGTCGCGAGCGCGACGCCCAGTTTCGTTTTCATGGCTGTCTCCAAACAGTATGTAGATCTACTTATCGTTTTTTTGATTGCCCCGGACATGCCGGGGGTACCGACGGGTATCGGTCAAGCCTGCGGGTGTCGTGCGTTACGAGATCGCCGGATCTCGTTGCTGGTGCGGTGCCGCGGCGCGCGCGCCCGCCACGGCGACGGCGATGGCCGCGCCGGCCAGCGGCACGAGGAACGCGAGATAGAGATGGGACACGGACCAGCCGTCGTCCAGCAGCGCGCCGACCGTCATCGGCGACAGGATCGCGCCGAGGCGGCCGATGCCGACCGCGAGACCGATGCCGGTCGTGCGGATCTCGGCCGGATACGGCGTCGGCGACAGCGCATAAATGCCGGCCACGCACGCATTGATCACCGCGCCGAGGAACACCGCGACCGTCATGCCGATGCCGAGCGAGCCGGTGTTCGCGCCGAATACGACCATCAGCACGCCGCCCAGCAGCAGCGTCGCGCCCAGCAGGTTGCGCAGGGCGAACCGCGTCGACAGCAGGCTGAAGAGCGACGCGCCCGCGATGCCGCCGAGATTGAGCAGCACGCCGCCGGTGACGCCCTGCGATGCCGACATTCCGGCCTGGACCAGCAGTTTCGGCGTCCAGCTCACGACGAAGTAGAAGCTGCCCATCACGAGAAAGAACGCGATCCACAGCGCGATCGTGCGGCGGGCGAGCGGTGCGCGCAGCACCGCCGTCCAGCTCGACGCGGGGTTCGCCGTGTCGACGGAAGCGGTCGCGGCCGGCAGCGTGTCGATCGGCGCGCGCTTCATTCTCGCGAGGATGCGGTTGATTTTCAGCAGCGCGTCGTCCGGGCGCCGCGCGAGCAGGAAGTCGAGCGATTCCGGCAGCAGCGCGAGCACCATCGGGATCGACATCAACGTCAGGATGCCGCCGAACGCGAACACGCTGCGCCATCCCCACGTCGACAGCAGGTAACCGGCGATGACGCCGCCGGCGGTGGCGCCGATCGCGTAGCCGGTCGACTGCATGCCGATCGCGGCGCTGCGCCATTTGTTCGATGCGTACTCGCCGCTGATGACGGTCAGGCTCGCCAGCATGCCGCCGATGCCGAGCCCCGTATACGCACGTGCGGCCGCGAGTTGCAGCGTGCTGTGGGTGGCCGCGCAGGCCAGCATCCCGCTCGAGATCACGGCGAGGCACAGCAGGATGATGCGGCGGCGGCCGACGCGGTCGGCCAACGGCGCGATCAGCACCGAGCCGATGCCCATGCCGGCCAGCCCTGCGCTCAGCAGCAGGCCGATTTCCTTGCCGCTCAGTTTCCATTCGGCGGCCAGATGCGGCGCGGCAAACGCGATGGCCAGCACGTCGAAGCCGTCGAGCATGTTCAGCACGACGCAGGCCGTGACCGCCATCGTCTGAAACGCGCTCATCGGGGATTCGTCGATCGTATTGCGGATATTTGCGCTCACGTCAAAGATCCTTCATAAGAATAGTATGACTAATTGATGGGGATGAAATCGACGCACTGCCGTAGCGAATGGGACGAAAGCGAATGCGTGGGCTGACGGGCAGCCCGGGTTACGCGCGCCGGCGCGCTGGCTACGCGGGTTCGGGTTGCAGCAGCCGCTCGATCACGCGCCGCGCGCGATTGGGGCCCGCGTCGACATGAATGTCGATCTGGCGGCGGTCCGGGAACCGCAGCTGATTCCGGTATTGCGCCTCGATCACGGTCTTGTCCTCGTCGAACGTCGCCGCGGATTGCTCGATGACCGTGCGCGCGACGCGTTCGATGTCGTGCTGCGGATTGGTCGCGACGGTCCAGAAGTAGTGCGTCGTCGTTTCCGTTTCGGGCGTGATGCCGTGGAAGCCGCGCATGTGAAAGCCGCCGCGTGCCGGATCGTGCAGGTCGCCGGTGCCTGCGTCCATCGCGCCGGTCCAGATCCGGATGTGCGACACGTGGAATTCGATTTCCTGCCAGCGATCGACGCGCCCCGCGAACGGCCATGCCGCCGTGTAGGTCGGAGGCGGCTCCGAATCCGGCATCCGGCGGACCAGTGTCACCGTGTCGCCGTCGGTGCTGACGCGGGTTTCCGCGCCCATGTGCAGCGATGCGTTGCCGCCGATGGTTTTCAGATGGACATAGCCGAGGTGGCTCAGGTCCATCAGGTTGTCGTGAATCAGCTGATAGGGCGCGTCGTAATGGTAGTGGCCGCCGCCGAACCGGTAGTGCGGATCCGCGTGAAACGGATAGCGCGGCGGCGCGCAGGTCGGTTCAGCGTGCGCGTCGGCGCCAATCCAGATCCATACGATGGCGTCCTGTTCCCGCACCGGATACGATGCCACGCACGCTTTCGCCGGAATCCGGTCCTGGCCGGGAATCTCGACGCAGGTGCCGTCGCGGTCGAACAGCAGGCCGTGATAACCGCAGCGCAGGCCGCGCACCTCGAGCGAGCCGCACGACAGCGGCAGCGACTTGTGGCAGCAGCGATCCTCCAGCGCACCGACCTCCCCGCACGGCAAGCGGAACAGTACGACCGGGCGCCCGAGCAGCGTGCGCGCGACGGGTTTGTCCGTCAGTTCGGACGACAGCGCGGCGACCCACCATCGGTCGATAGGAAACTTAGTAGTATTGATTGGTGGTGCGGCATGATGCGCCATTGATCGTCTCCAGTATTGTGGTTTTCCGCCGCGCGCCGCGCGGTCCGTCTACAGATCGAGTACCAGCAGGTCGGTTCGCGATCGCGAACAGCACGGCATGAACTGGTCGCCGGCCGCTTGTTCCGCTTCCGTCAGATACGAGTCGCGATGATCTGGCTCGCCTTCCAGCACGCGCGTCAAGCAGGTGCCGCATACGCCTTGCTCGCACGACGTAAGAACGTCGACGCCGTTGGCCGCCAGCGCCGCGACCACCGTGCATTCGGCCGGCACGTCGATCACCTTGCCGCTGCTCGCGATCCGGACCTGGAACGCACGATCGGCGCCGGACGACGCAACCGCGCCGCCGAAGAACTCGTAATGCAGCCGCTCGTCCGCCCAGCCGCGCTCGCGCGCGGCGCTCAGCACCGCATCCATGAAGCCGCGCGGGCCGCAGACGTACAGGTGCGTGCCGTCAGGCGCCGCGGCGAGCACCGAGGCCAGGTCGAAGCGTTGCGCGGGGTCGCCGTCGTCGACGTGCAAGCGGGTGCGGTCATTGAACCCGGCTGCGTTGATCCGCTCGACGAAGGCCATGCGGTCGGTCGAGCGCGCGCAGTAGTGCATGTCGAAGGGGATGCCGGACGAGAACAGCCGCTCCGCCATGCAGAGAATCGGCGTGACGCCGATTCCGCCGGCGAGCAACAGGTGGTGCGGTGCGTCGGGCGCGAGCGGGAATTGATTGCGCGGGAGGCCGATCCGCACGGTATCGCCTTGCCGCACTTCGTCGTGAATGGCGCGCGAGCCGCCGCGGCCGTCGGCATCGCGCAGCACCGCGATCTGATAGCGATCGCCGTGCGCCGGGTGATTGCACAGCGAGTACTGGCGCACGAGGCCGCCGGGCAAATGCACGTCGATATGGGCGCCGGCGTCGAAGCGCGGCAACGGCGAGCCGTCGTCGCTGACGAATTCGAAGCCGCAGATGTCGCGCGCTTCCTGCCACTTGCGGGCGACCCGGACCGTCAGCGTCGCATCGCTCATGACGCCTCCTTGATCTGCGCGACCGGAATCACGGGGCGCTGCGGGCTCGACGCCTGTTCGTCGGCGAGCAGCCGCTCGATCACCTTGCGCGACAGCACGCCGCCGGCGTCGATGTTCAGCTTGAGCAGCTTGCGGTCGGGCCACTGCTCGAGGTTGAGCTGCTGGCGCTCGAGCATCTCGAGATCCTCGGCGAAGATCTTGCCCTGGCCCTCGCGGATCTCGGCGGTCAGCGCGTGATCGTCGGGCCGGAAGTTGCGCGCCATCCCCCAGAAGTACCAGATCGAGTTGTCCGTCTCGGGCGTGATGAAGTCGACCACGATCGACGAGGCCTTCAGCTCGGCCGGCGCGTCGTAGCCGCCGTGGCCCGCATGCGCGACGCCCACTTCGATCATCACGTGGCTCGGCGGCGTGAAGCGGCAGATCTGCCAACGGTCGACCGGCACGTCGTCGGCGAGCCCGTTGCCGCGCAGCGCCATCCGCCAGAACGGCGGCGGCATCACGTTCTGCATGAAGCGGCTCGTGACGACTTCGTCGCCGTTGGCGGTCGTCTTCGGCGCAGCTTCGTCGATTTCCTTCTGGCCGATGCTCGTCGCATGCACGTACGTTTCGTGCGTGAGGTCCATCAGGTTGTCGATCATCAGCCGGTAGTCGCAGCGGATGTGATACAGGCCGCCGCCGTGCGCCCAGGCCGGATCCTCGGCCCACGACAGCGGGGGAAGTTTGGCGGGATCGGCTTCGGACGCATCGCCGGGCCACACCCAGATGAAGCCGTACCGTTCGACGACGGGGAAGCTGCGAATCGGCGGGAAGCCGCCGACCCGCTGGCCCGGCATGCCGGCCGCCTTGCCGTTGCAGCCCATTTCCAGCCCGTGATAGCCGCACACGAGCACGCCGTCGCGCACGAACCCTAGCGACAGCGGCGCGCCGCGGTGCGGGCAGAAGTCTTCGAGCGCGGCGACCTGGCCGTCCGCCGCGCGGTAAAACACCATCGGCTCGTTGCAGATCTTGCGGCCCAGCGGCTTGCCGTCGATTTCATCGGGCGTGCAGGCCACATACCAAGCGTTCTTGAGAAACACGTTCATCGTCTCCTTCAGGGCGGTGCCGCCGATACGCGGCACGTCGTCATTCCGTGTACTGAATGAGATTCAGTGTACGCATTGAGATTGGCGGGAGCAAGGCGGGCGGTATACTGGTTTTCCCGGGAATGGCGCGAGGCAGCGCCATGCCGTCGGTGCACGCAACGGCGTGCGCCGCCTATGTCATCGACTCATCCATGGAAAAAACGAATCCCGCCGACGCGCCGGCATTCCCGCTCGATCTGTACGACGAACCCGGGCACCTGATCCGGCGCGCCCATCAGATCGCGGTTGCGATGTTCTATGAAAAGCTGGGCCGGGACGTGACGCCCGTGCAGTACGCGGTCCTGCGGATGCTCTACGAATGCCCGGGGCTCGACCAGGTGACGCTCGCGCAGCGGGTGGCGCTCGACACGTCGACCACCGCGGATCTCGCGGTGCGGCTCGAAGCGAAAGGATTGATCGTCCGCGAAGTGCTGCCGCGGCGTCAGCGGCGCCTGCTGCTGACGCCGGCGGGCGTGGAACTGCTCACACACCTGATTCC
>Ga0070658_10004374_pt1 | contig 11530 bp, 12 predicted proteins | sample KBSC13metaG_FD_64664 | JGI IMG/M metagenome (GOLD analysis project Ga0070658, IMG submission 64664) | Corn rhizosphere microbial communities from Kellogg Biological Station, Michigan, USA - KBS C1-3 metaG | ecosystem: Host-associated > Plants > Roots > Rhizosphere > Soil ... | reverse complement strand
GATCACCGGTACCCGGTCGCCGTATTCGCGTTCGAGCGCGATGTCCGACTCGACGTCCAGCTCGACCCAGTCCTCGCCGGTGTCCGCGGCGACCCGGTCCATCGCCTCCTTGGCCACGTCGCACAGGTGGCAGCCCGGCCGGGTGAGCAGCGTGAGTCTGCTCACCGCAGCGCCGCCTTCCGCACCTTGCCGGTCGCCGAGTGCGGCAGCGCGTCCACGAACTCGATGGCCGTCGGACACTTGAACCGGGCCAGGTTGCGTTCGCAGTACGCGACGAGCTCCTCGGTGCTGACCGACCCGGAGGACACCACGAACGCCTTGACGGTCTGCCCGGTGAACGGGTGCGGCACGCCCAGCACCGCCGCCTCCCGTACCGACGGATGCGCCATGAGCACCTGCTCCACCTCGTACGGGTAGACGTTGAAGCCGCTGACCAGGATCAGCTCGCGCAGCCGGTCGACCAGGAACAGGTCGCCGTCGGCGTCGGCGTAGGCCACGTCCCCGGTCGCCCACCACCCGTCCCGGTCCGGCCCGTCGCGCCCGTCCGGCCAGTACCCGCTGAACAGGTTGTCCCCGCGCGCGACGATCTCGCCGGGGTCGGTGCCCGGCGAGCCGGCCGCGTCGTCGTCGAAGTCGTCGTCGGTGACCGCGATCTCGTCACCTGAGGCGTAGACCAGGCGCAGCGAGACGCCCGGGATGGCCCGACCGATCGACCCGGACTTCGGTACCGGCGACGCCAGCGCCGAGGTGAGCACCGGGGCGGTCTCGGTCAGCCCGTACCCCTCGAAGACCGGATGCCCGGTGGCGTCCAGGAAGCGGCGGGCCGTCGCCGGGGTCAACGGCGCCGCGCCACTGACCGCGAGCCGCACCGAGGCGAAGGACTCGCCGAACTCCGGCAGCAGCGACCAGGCCAGGAACATCGCCGGCACCCCGATCACGAGGGTGACCTGGTGGGCGGCGACCAGCCGCAGGGACTCGGCCGGATCGAAGCGCTCCAGCAGCACGCCGGTCGCGCCGTGGTAGGCCAGCGCGCCGAGGCCGGAGTTGAGCCCGTACGCGTGGAACAGCGGCAGGGCGAGCAGCAGCACGTCGTCGGTGCCGATCGGGGCGGGCCGGATCCCGTCGAGCTGTCCGTGGTTGGCCAGCAGGGCGCGGTGCGACAGCATGGCGCCCTTGGGGCTGCCCTCGGTACCGCTCGTGTAGAGCAGGGCCGCGAGGTCCTCGCCGCCGGCGCCGCTGTCCACCGATCCGGCGGCCGCCTCCGGAAGCGCGTCGGCCAGGTACCGGTGCAGCAGCGGCAGCCCCTCGGCGACCGGCTCGACGGCGTCCAGCACCTGCGGCGTCGCGACGAGTACCGAGGCGCCCGAGTCGGCCAGCACGTGCCGCAGTTCCCGCCCGGTGTAGCCGGGGTTCACCGGTACCGCGACGAGCCCGGCGCGCAGCACCGCGAAGTAGGCCTCGGCGAAGGCGGGCACGTTGGACAGCGCGATCGCGACCCGGGCCGGGTGGCCCGCGACGGGCGGCAGGTCCAGGGCGCCCAGCCCGGCGGCGACGAGGTCCACCCGGTGGTCCAGCTCGGCCCAGGTCAGCGACCGGTCCTGCCAGATCAGCGCGGGCTTGTCCGGGCTGATCTGCGCGGCCCGGCGGAGGGTGTCGGCAACGTTGCGCGGCTCCTGCACGAGGGCCGAGTCTGGCACAACCGGAGCGCCCACTCCAGCGCCTGGCGGACAGTCCGACACGCCCGGCGGTACAAGACACGCCAGGCGACACGCGGTATCGGCGACACGCCGGAGCGCTGCGGAAGGCGTGTCGCGTGCACCCGGGCGTGTCATGGTCAATCAACGTTCATCGATCAGTCGGCGACGCACAGCGTGTGCGACGGGTTTCCGGCGGGCTCGGAAATACTTCGCCTCTGTGTAACCGACTCCGCACGCGCTGGTGAAGTACGTCCTATTATCACTCAGGTCGGCTCATCCGGTTTGGCGTGTTGTCGACACCCCTCAGCCAGAGGAGGCCGCAGTGCCCGTAAAAGCACCGCATTACCACCTCATGGGCGGAAGAGCCGTCCACGGCTCCTCGGTTCCCGCCCAGCAGTCCCCGCTGTCCGGGCCCGCGGAGGAGACGCGGTGACCCGGTACGCCCTGTCCGGCGAAGGCGCCGGCGCACATATTCCAGCGGATCCCGGCAACCGGGACCTGCTGGCCGTCAGGGCGGCGCTCGCCGAGAACACCGGCGGCCGCTCGCGGGTACGCAACCGGTCACACGGCGAGGCCTCCCGGCATGCGCCCGCTGGCAACACCAAGCCGATCGGTGGCCGCCGACCGGCCGTCGCGGCGCCGGCCACGGCGGTACCGGCGAGTGCCGCCGGCGGCGCGATCCCGACCCAGGCCGGTACCGGCCTGGTCGACACCGACGCCACGCTGGTCCTGCCGCGCGTCGTGCCGCCGCTGGCGCCGGGCTCCGGCCCTGGCGCGCCGGCCGATCCGCACACCACCGACCCGCACACCACCGACTCGACCCCGGCCGACCCGGTTGCGGCCGACCCCACCGGGCCGGCCGGGGCCGCCCCCACCTCCCTGCCCGCCGACCTCACCGCGACCGAGGTGCTTCCGGTGGTACCGGACTCCGGCACCGGGTACCCCGACCGCCCCGACCCGTCCGACGCCGCCGCCGAGGTATGGGCGCTGGTGGAGAAGGCGCAGGGCGGCGACTCCGAGGCGTTCGGGCTCATCTACGACCGGTACGTCGACACGGTGTTCCGGTTCATCTACTTCCGGGTCGGCAACCGGCAGCTCGCCGAGGACCTGACCTCGGACACGTTCCTGCGCGCGCTCAAGCGGATCGGCAGCTTCACGTGGCAGGGCCGCGACCTGGGTGCGTGGCTCGTCACGATCGCGCGCAACCTGGTCGCCGACCACTTCAAATCCGGACGGTACCGTCTGGAAGTCACTGCGGGTGACGTTCTGGACGCAGACCGTGAGGATCGCGGGCCGGAGGGTAGTCCGGAGTCCGCGGTCGTCGACCACATCACCAACGTCGCGCTGCTCAGCGCGGTCAAGCGGCTCAACCCCGAGCAGCAGGAATGCATCGTTCTCCGCTTCCTGCAAGGGTTCTCGGTCGCCGAGACCGCACAGGCGATGGGCAAGAACGAAGGCGCGATCAAGGCGCTCCAGTACCGGGCCGTACGCGCCCTGGCCAGGCTTCTTCCCGACGGTTTCCAGGCATGACGCCCGCGCGCATGCCGTGCCACCGGTGACAGTTAGTTACCCAATCGACAGCCAGCCCGTAACTGGGCACGGGGCCGGTGCGTTGAATCCGATGCCGGATCCCGGCGTCAGGTTCAATAGGTCTGTCGATGTTCGCCGGTGCCGGAGGTGCGCGATGATCAGCCAGCTGTTTCACCGCCGCCGTGCTGAACGCCTGGCACGCCTGCTCGAACAGGTCGACGGCGGACCGCGCCGGCACAGCCGCTCGCCGGTCGATGACCGGGTCGCGTCCGAGCTGGCGATCGGCCGGCGCCTCGCGACGCTCGAACTGAGCCGCGACGCGGGCCCGGCGCCCGCCTTCCGGGCGCAGCTGCGCGCGCGGCTCGTGGCCGAGGCGAGGCGCCCGCTGGTACCGCACCAGTCGGTACCGCAGCAGGCCGCCACGCAGCCGGTGGCGCCCGCGCAGCGCAGGCCGGAGGGCGGTCGCATCTACGCCGACGCCTCCCCGGGCGCGGCCAGCAGCCGCGTCCGCTCCGGCGGTGGCACCACCACCGGTACCCGCGTCCGCCGGCCGCGCCGCACCCGCTTGGCGATCGTGGCCGGCGTCGCCGGCGGTGCCCTCGCGCTGTCCGGGATGTCGATGGCCAGCGGCGACGCCATGCCCGGCGACCCGCTCTACTCGATGAAGCGCTCGACCGAGAGCGCACAGCTCGTGCTCGCCGGCTCGGACATCGACCGCGGACAGGCCTACCTCAACTTCGCGCGTACCCGTGGCCGCGAGGCGGCGGTGACCAAGGCCGACCCGGGCAGGCTGATCCCGGTACTCAGCGACCTCGACTCGCAGACCACCGACGGGGTACGGCTGCTGACCTCCGCCGCGGTCAGCCACCACGACGCGACCATCCTCGCTCGCGTGGACGCCTTCGTCGCCGACCAGCGCCCGGTCCTCACCGACCTGCTCAACACGGTCAGCCAGCCGGACCGGCCACGTGCCCGGCAGTCGCTGGACCTGCTGACCGCGATCGGCACCCGGGCCACCGCGCTGCGCAGGACGATGGCCTGCGCGGCGGACGGCCGGAGCGACGCGCTGGGCCCGCTGCCGCCGGCCTCCTGCTGACCTGGCGGCTCGGGATCAGGAACGGTGCTGCCGACGGCGGATCGCCGCTGTCGCGGCCACCGCCCCGATGACCATCCCGGTACCGAGTGCGGCCGGTACCGCGATCTTCGCCGCCTTCCGGCCGGTGCGGAAGTCGCGGACCTCCCAGCCCCGTGCCCTGGCCTCGCGGCGCAGCGCGGCGTCCGGGTTCACCGCGACGGCGTGGCCGACCAGCGACAGCATCGGGATGTCGTTCGACGAGTCGCTGTAGGCCGTGCACCTGCCCAGGTCCAGGCCCTCCTCGCGGGCCAGCGCGACGATCGCCTCCGCCTTGGCCGGGCCGTGCAGCAGGTCGCCGACCAGGCGCCCGGTATAGACGCCCTTGTCGATCTCGGCGACGGTACCGAGCGCGCCGGTGAGCCGGAGCCGGTCGGCCATCACCCGGCCCAGCTCGATCGGGGCCGCGGTGACCAGCCAGACCCGCTGGCCGGCGTCGAGGTGCAGCTGGGCCAGGGCCCGGGTACCCGACCAGATCCGCTCGGCGATCAGCTCGTCGAAGATCTCCTCGGAGAGCTTGTGCAGGTCCGCCACCGGCCAGCCCTTGACGAAGGCCAGCGCGGCCTGCTTGGCCTGCGACATGTCCCCGCGGTGCTCGGTGGCGAGCAGCCGGAAGCGCAGCTGGCTGACGGCGAAGCGGGCCAGGTCCCGGACGTTGAGGTACTTGCGGGCGGCGAGGCCTCGGGCCAGCCAGTAGATGGAGGCGCCCTGCATCATCGTGTTGTCCACGTCGAAGAAGGCCGCGGCGCTGGGATCGGCCGGTACCGTGAGCGCGGCCTCCAGTTCGGCCGCGGCCCAGCCCGCGAGCACCTCGTGCCGCCTGGCACCCGTCACGGCTGCTCCTTCTCAGGGGACTCCGGTTCGAGGTTGCGTCCCATGCGAGTGTCCCGCTCGGCGAGCAGGCGGTGCAGGGCCTGCTGGATGCTCTCCCGCACCTGGTCGGCCAGGTTGAACACGACCGCGGGGTCGTCGGCCTGGTCGCCGTACCGGACGGTCTCGATCGGCTCGCCGAACTGGATCAGCCACTTCGACGGCAGCGGCACCAGCCCGAGCGGCCCGAGCCAGGGGAAGGTGGGCGTCACCGGGAAGTACGGGATGCCGAGCAGCCGGGCCAGCGGCTTGATGTTGCCGAGCATCGGGTAGGTCTCCTCGGCGCCGACGATGCTCACCGGGATGATCGGGGTACCGGTGCGCAGCGCGGCGCTCACGAACCCGCCTCGGCCGAAGCGCTGCAGCTTGTACCGGTCGCGGAACGGCTTGCCGACGCCCTTGAACCCCTCCGGGAACACGCCCACCAGCTCGCCCGCGCGCAGCAGCCGCTCCGCGTCCGGGTTGCAGGCCAGCGTGCTGCCGTGCTTGCGGGCCAGCTCGGACAGGACCGGAATCCGGAACACGAGGTCGGCGCCGAGCAGTCGCAGGTACCGGTGGGCCGGGTGCTCGTCGTGTACCGCGACGGACAGCATCAGCGCGTCCAGCGGGAGGGTGCCGGAGTGGTTCGCGACCACGAGCGCGGAGCCGCTGCTCGGCAGGTTGCCGGTACCCAGCACCTCGACGTGGAACCAGTCGCGGTACAGCAGGCGCAGCAGCGGGAGGAACACCGCGTCGGTCAGCTCGCGGTCGAAGCCGAACTCGTCGACGTCGTACCCGCCGGTGAGCCGGCTCTGCATGAAGGCCAGGACCTGCGCCACCCGCCGGTCCCAGAGGTCGGCCGGAGCGCCGTTGCCCGGGCCACCGCCGGCCGGGCCACCGTCGGTCGGCGCGGAAGGGTCGGGGATCGGCGCGGCCGGAGGCGGCGCCGGAACCGCGCGCAGCCGGGCCGGACGGGCCGCCTGCGCCTGGTTCACGGTGACCCGCGCCTCGAAATCGCTCATGCCCGCTCCTCGCTCCGCTCGGACCGGTCACGAGGCACGATCGCGCTGAGCCCATGATTCGCTCGCCGACGCTCGCTCATGCCCGCTCCTCGCTCCGCTCGGACCGGTCACGAGGCACGATCGCGCTGAGCCCATGATTCGCTCGCCGACGCTCGCTCATGCCCGATCCCACAGCGCCGATCGGGAGGCCCGGATGACCCGCAAGAGGCCCTGCTCAGCCAATGCCACCGCCTCCCGGGGCAGAATGCCGCCGGCGCCGGTACCGGCGAGGAAGTCGTCGAACGCGGCGGCCGTCGAGCGTGGGGTGAACCGGAACTCGCGCACCAGCCGGGCGGTGTCCACGACCCGGCCGTGTACGAACAGGTCCAGCTGATCCAGGCTGAAGTTGACGCCGGCGCGGGCCAGTTCCGCCACGGCCGAAAGGCCCGGCTCCAGGATCGGTACCGCGATCCGGCCGGCCCGGCGCACCGCCTGGGACAGCGTGATGACCCCGGCCCCGGCGACGTTGAAGGTGCCCGGGTGCGCCTCCACGACCGACCGGTTCAGGATCTCCAGCGCGTCGTCGACGTGGATGAACTGCAGCCGGGGGTCCCGCCCGAGCACGGTCGGTACCAGGGGGCGCGCGAAGTACCGGGTCAGGCTCGTGTTGGCCAGGCGACCGATGAACGGGGCGAAGCGCAGTACCGTCGCGGCCACGTCCGGCCGGCGGCGGCGGAAGCCGCGCACGTACCCCTCGATGTCCAGCACGTCGCGGGCGAAGCCGCCACGCGGGGTCTCCCGCGCCTCGGTGTCCTCGGTGAACACCGCCGGGTCGCGGAAGGAGGCGCCGTACGCCGCGGTGGACGAGCGGACGACGATCTTGCGCAGGTCGGGCGCCTGCTGGCAGGCCGCGAGCAGCTGCATCGTCCCGATGACGTTCTGCTCCTTGACGGCCGACCGGTCGGGGTGCCGCTCCGAGGCGACCGCGAGGTGGACCACGGCCTCCACCCGGTACGAGCTGATGATCTTCCCAGGCTGGGCGGTGGTGAGGTCCGCCGGTACGAACTCGACCCCGTCACCGAGGTCGCCGGAGGGCTCGTGCCCGTCCACGCCGATCACCCGGTCGATGCGTGGATCGGCGGCCAATCGCGCGGCGACATGCGCTCCGAGGTACCGCGAGACCCCGGTGACCAGAACCACCTTCGGGGTGCGGGAGGCCCGGCGCGGCGTCGCCGCGCCCGCGCGGGCCGGACCGGGACTCACCGCGGTGGCGGCGCGGCTACTTGCCGAGACGGCGACGCTGAACCCGGGTCTTGCGCAGCAGCTTCCGGTGCTTCTTCTTGGCCATCCGCTTGCGGCGCTTCTTGACCACTGAGCCCATACGACTGTCCCCTCGAACCTTGCGCGCGATTAACCGGAATAGCCTAGCCGGCAACCCGCGCGAACAGGAAATCGGGTCAGGCTGACTCCTGGAACGCCTCCCGCAGGTACGCGTGCACAGCGTGCTCGGGTACCCGGAACGAGCGGCCCACCCGTACCGCGCTCAGGTCTCCGGCGTGCACCAGCCGGTACACGGTCATCTTGGACACCCGCATGAGGTCCGCCACTTCGGCGACGGTGAGGAACCGAACCTCCGCCAGCCTGCCCTCGGAGTGTGACGTCTCGATCACAGCTCAACGCTACCGGTACGGGTGTGACCGCGCGTTACTTTCGAGAGGTCAGGGCCCTCGCGAAGAAGGTGAGGTTGGCCGGGCGCTCGGCCAGCCGCCGCATCAGGTACCCGTACCACCGGTCGCCGTAGGGCACGTAGACGCGGACGGTGTAGCCGGCCTCCGTCAACCTGCGCTGCTCCTCCGGGCGTACCCCGTAGAGCATCTGGAACTCGAACTCCCCGGGCGAACGGTCGAACCAGTGGGCCCGGTCCTCGGCGATGGCCACCAGCCGCGGATCGTGCGTGGCGACCATCGGGTACCCGGGTCCGGACATCAGGATGTTGAGGCAGCGCACGTACGAGCGGTCCACCTCGACGTCGGACTGGAACGCGACCGACTCGGGCTCGGCGTAGGCGCCCTTGCACAGCCGTACCCGCGAGCCCGGGGTGGCCAGCTCGCGGCAGTCGCCCTCGGTCCGCCGCAGGTACGCCTGCAGGACCGCCCCGGTACCGGGGAAGTCGGCGCGCAGCCGGGCCAGCATGTCCAGGGTCTGGTCGGTGGTCGCGTGGTCCTCCATGTCCAGCGTCACCGTGGTGCCCGCCGAGGCGGCGGCCGCGCAGACCGCGTGCGCGTACTCGTGGGACAGCTCCTCGTCGAAGCGCTGGCCCAGGGCGGACAGTTTCACGCTCACCTCGGCGGCCGGGGTCAGCCCGGCATCCGCGAGCGACTTGAGCAGCCGCAGATATTCGTCCTTGGTCGCGGCCGCCTGTTCGGCGGTCAGAGTGTCCTCGCCGAGATAGTCGAGGGTCACTCGAAGGCCGGCGGCGACGAGCTCGCGGGTGGCGCGCAGCGCGTCGTCGGTACCGGCGCCCGGAACGAACCGGCGCACCACGTCCCGGGTCAACGGGACCTTGGCAACCAACCGCTCCACCCGGGACGATCGGGCGGCGGCCAGAATGGTGGAACGGAGCATGGGGCGACTGTATCGCCCAGTGCTGGACTCGACCCGATAACCTCCTTCTGCCGAGTGGAGGACGCATGCGCCGGATCAGCAGTACGCCCAGACCGGGGTGGCAGCAGACGGTACGTGGACAGGGCGTGTCCGACAGTCGTTGGGACGAGTCCGCCTGCTATGCCCTGGACCTGCCCGAGGTGCTCAAGCTCGAGGAGGTGACCGAGGAGCTGTACCGCATGTGCCTGGCCGCGGCCCAGTACGTGGTGAGCCACGACCGGTACGCGGACTTCGGCGTCCCGGCCTGGGCCGCGCCGGCCATCGAACAATCGATGCGCATGGGTACGCCGAGCCTGGTCGCCCGGCTGGACCTGTGGTACGACGGCACCTCGCAGCCCAAGCTCCTCGGCTGCCAGGCGGACCGGCCGGACTGCCTGGTCGAGACGGCGATCGCCCAGTGGTACTGGCTGGAGGCGACCCGGCCGGACCAGGACCAGTGGAACAGCCTGCACGAGCGGCTGGTGGCCTCGTGGCGCCGGATCGGCGGACTGCTGCCCGGTTCGATGGTCCACTTTGGATGGTCACACGAACCCGGCGGAACCGAGGAGTGGACCGCGGGGTACCTCGCCGACGCGGCGGAGCAGGCCGGGATCAAGTCGCGCCTGATCCCGATGAACGAGATCGGCTGGGACGGCAGCCGGTTCGTGGACGACGCGGGGGTGCCGATCGACAGCTGCTTCAAGCGGTACCCCTGGGAGTGGATGCTGCAGGAGCCCTACGGCCGGCTCGCGGCGACCCCGGACAGCCCGACGATGTGGATCGAGCCGCTGTGGCGGATGCTGCTGTCCAACGGCGCGCTGTTCGACGTGCTGTGGCGGCTGTACCCGGACCACCCGAACCTGCTCTCGGCGCCGATACCGCCGCCGTCCCTCGGCGGCCGCCCGGTGGTGCTGGGCAGTTGGGTGGTGACCGGCGACGACGGGGCGGGCCTGCCGGCCGGCGCCGGCATGCGCGAACAGGGCGCGGACGGCTCGCTCAGGTTCGTACCCCACTACGTGGCGCGCTGAGGTCGTCCGGCGGCCCGGCGGCCCGGCGGACCGGTCCGCCGGGCCAGGATGTCGCTTACGTGGCGGTAACCGTCTACCTTTGTCGGGTGAACTTCGACGCGTACGCCCACCGAGCCGTTGACCTCGTCAACGCGCAGCTAGGCGACCTCGATGACCTCCGGAGCCTGGTCGGCGCAGAAGAGTGGATGCACGACGAGGCCACGGAGCGGGATCTGGCGACATTCCGGCGGGCCCAGAAGCGGCTCCGCGAGATCTTCCAGTTGGGTACCGGCCACCGCGACGCCGAGGCGGTGGCGGCCCTCAACGCGCTGCTGGACGCGCACCCCGTCCAGCCCCGCATCTCCGGCCACGACGCCGCCGACTGGCATATGCACGTGGCAAGCCGGGGTTCCTCGGTCAGCGCGGAGTACCTCGCCGGCGCTGTCTGGGGCCTGGCCGTGTGGCTGTGCGAGTACGGCAGCGCCCGGTTCGGCGTGTGCGCCGACGAGCGCTGCGGCAACGTCTACCTGGACACGTCCTCCAACTGCTGCCGGCGGTTCTGCTCGGAGCGCTGTGCCACCCGCTCGCACGTCGCGGCGCACCGCGCGCGCAAGCGGGCCGCCGACGCACTCACCCCGGTGGGCTGACCCGGGCGACCGGGAAACCCTGGCTCAGACGTCCACTGTGGACGTCTGGGCCAGGTGGGTGCGCGCGAACGCCAGCGCCTCGCCCAGATCCGCCTCGCGCTCGGCCCGCCGGGACGCCCGCCGGGTGGACACCTCGACCGCGACCGAACCGGTGAAGCCCCGGCCGGCCAGCGACGCCAGCAGCGCCGCGCACGGCTGGGTACCGCGCCCGGGCACCAGGTGCTCGTCGCGGGCCTCGCCGGTGCCGTCTCCGAGGTGCACGTGGGCCAGCTGGCCGGCCATCGCGTCGGCCATGTCGAGGGAGTCGACCCGGGCCGCCGAGCAGTGCGAGAGGTCCAGCGTGTAGGCGTCGAAGCCGACCTTGGTCGGGTCCCAGCCCGGCGCGTACGGCACGAACTCCCGGCCGGCCATCCGCACCGGGAACATGTTCTCCACCGCGAACGTCACCCTCGGGTGCTCCGCGCGCAGCCGATCGAGCCCGACCTTGAAGGTGCGCGCGTAGTCACGCTGCCAGGTGAACGGCGGGTGCACCACGACGACACGGGCGCCCAGTTGCTCGGCCAGGACCGCGGACCGGCGCAGCCGCTCCCACGGGTCCGGGCTCCACACCCGCTGGGTCACCAGTAGGCAGGGCGCGTGCACGGATCCGATCGGTACGCCGTAGTGCTCGGACAGCCCGCGCAGGGCTCCGGCATCCCGGCTGACCGCGTCGGTCCACACCATGACTTCGATCCCGTCGTACCCGAGCGAGGCGGCCAGCGCGAACGCGGCCGAGGTGGGCTCGGGAAACACCGACGAGGTGGACAGCAGGACTTCGGTCACAGGCTCAGGGTATCCCCGGCGCCTAACTCTCGAGGATGTCCAGGCGACGCAGGATGACACCCTCCCTTAACGCCCAGGGGCAGACCTCCAGCCTGTCAAGCCCCAGACGGCGCATCGTGACGTCGGCCACCACGGCCCCGGCCAGCAGCTGGTGGGCCCGGCGGGCGCTCACCCCGTCCATCTCGGCCAGCGCGCCGGCCGG
>Ga0070658_10004373_pt1 | contig 11530 bp, 10 predicted proteins | sample KBSC13metaG_FD_64664 | JGI IMG/M metagenome (GOLD analysis project Ga0070658, IMG submission 64664) | Corn rhizosphere microbial communities from Kellogg Biological Station, Michigan, USA - KBS C1-3 metaG | ecosystem: Host-associated > Plants > Roots > Rhizosphere > Soil ... | reverse complement strand
CGGCGCAGAAAGCGTCCGACCCGCGTGATCCTGTCGTCCGTGCGGCTGGCCGAGCGCTTGCCGGCAGCATCGCTTTCCTCATGCCGCATCGTGCGGAACTTCACGATCTTGAACAGTTGATTGCGCCGGCCGACGCGGTCTTGCCGGAAGAAGACCGGCCCGGGGCTATCCAGCTTGATCATCAGCGCGATGACCGCGAGCAATGGCGACAACGCGATGATGGTCGGCACCGTCAAAGCGAGATCGAGCAGACGTTTCGCCGCGCGGTTGCTCATGCTCAACGGCCCGCGCGATACGATGTGGGTCGATTGCGCTCCGGCGCGTCCGAGGCCGATCACATCGGAATAGTTGCGATCCTGAACGAGCAGTTCGCCGTCGATATTCGCCCCGCGCAACAACGTGGTCCATGCATGCCGGCGGTCATCGTCGCATGAGACGATCACGCGATCGAACCCCGCGAGCACGTCGCCGATACGGTGCAGCATTACCGGATCGCTGAGGTCGGGCAAAAGGCCCATCGCGCGCGCGTTGATGCGGTGAGCCCAGGCGAGGCCGGGCGCTTCGACGCCATCGACGATCAGCAGTTCGTTGTACAGCGACCCTTCCAGACGCCGCAAACCATGCTCCACGAAGAGCAGCCGACCGCCAACGAGGAACAGCAAGGCGAGGGGCGACCCGATCGCGAAATCGACGCGCGATATCTCCTGGCTAGCATGGGCGATATAGGTAAGGAACACGACCGCGACCAAGGCATAGACCAGCGCCGTCGCCGATCGCTTCAGGCTCAGCTTGGGATTGGTGAATACCGTCGCGTTATAGACTTCGGCGGCAAGCGCGATGCCGAGATAGCCGGTCAACACCATCAGCGACAATTGCCAGCCGTCGAACGTGCGGGGCCCGGCGTGTACCGCGTGGGCCGCCACGAACGCGGCAATGATCGCCAGGCAATCCACCGCGAGAAGTTCGGTATAAAGGCGAAGGCGCTGCAGACGCTTTGAGCGTACGCGCGGCGCCACGAATTCCCCAAGCGTCGAAACATTCATTCCCGATTCCCCTTTTGACGCATGCGCAAAAAGAAGCGCCGATCCGGGTCTTTCGGTATAAATCAGTTATCTAAAGGCGAGTGGCAATGGAGGTGCGCGCCAATTCGGCCGAAGGCAAGACCACCCGGTCTATGAAAAGGACGACCGGTTTTTCATTATGCCGCGGTGCAGCGTAACCGCGAAATACGGGTGCCTCAGCGAATCACGAGATAGGCGATTCCCGCCACCGCTGCGGCCAGCGCCAGATAGCCGGCAACGCGGGATACGCGGCGGACCGCGAGCTCGATCCAGTCGCGCTCCACGGGGACCGATTCGGGGTTTGCCTGGATCTCGACCCGATCCAGCGCAGCGCCGAGCGCTTGTTGAGACATATCGTCCATCCTCTCCCCGCCCACCGCTTACGCCGTTGAGGCGAGGTGTGGCATAGCCGCGTTAAACTGATGAGTGAAGACCAAAATAATTAAGCGAGCTTCATCAGCCGCTTGAAGTCGGGAACAAATCGGCGGCGAGACGATTTACGAGGTGCCAGCCAGGCGGAGAGAATCTCTGCCGCCATATCATTATGGTCTTCGGGCCGCGCTACGTGCGTGGCGAGAGGGGATGGGCGCATCGCGCGAACTCCTTGTGGTCGCAGGACTTATGCGCCCGGTGGGGCTTCGATGTCGTTAAACGACATGCTTTAACCCGGATTAAGCATCGGTTCGCCGAATGTGTCTCCCGAACTGCCGCAGGCCGCTGGCCGGTGACACCGGCGTCCCGATAAGCAAAGGGATGCTGTTCGAAGCAACCGGCCGGACCCAGATCGACGCGCGCGGCGAGCCGGTTTATCATGCCAAGGACCGTGCGGCCTATCGCCATGTCAACGCGCATGACGTGGGGAACGGCTTGGTCGTGCTCGATCGTCCGACGACCGGCGTGGTGATGGACGATGTGCGGGTCGATGGCGGGTATCGCGTCATCGAGAATACCGGGATCGATCGTGCAGCCGCGCGGGTCGTCGGCCTGCGGGTGTCCAACGTTACGGCGACGAATTTGCGCCGCGGCTTTGCCCGAATCCGATACGACAGCCGGGACGGAGTCTTCTCCGACGTCACCGCCAGCGGCGTGCTGACGACGGGCGCGCACGACCTTCCATGCGGGATCGCGATCGCCGATGATGCATCCGACTTTCGCTTCGAGCGATGCACGATGCGGGGCTTTCAATGGAAACGGAACGACCGCCAATATTGGAACGGCGACGGATTTTCGGCCGAGCGCGGCAACCGACGGCTGGTGTTCCGCTCGTGCGCGGCCTGGGACAATAGCGACGGCGGCTTCGATCTGAAGGCGAGCGATTCGATGCTCGACGACTGCATCTCGGGTCGCAACGCGCGCAATTACCGCTTGTGGTCGAGCATCAACGCAAGCCGCCTGACCAGCATCGAACCGAACAAGGTGGGCGGCATCGGCGATACCGTGCATTTCGCCCTGATGGGCGCCAAGGCGCCGGCAGGCGCGCCGATCGTCATCCGGATCGCTCACCTGGTGGTGAAGTCTGCTCACGGATGGCCGATCTTCGACGTGCATGACGGGCCGGTACGGATCATCATCGATTCGCACGACATTCAGGTTCCCGCGGGCACCCAATTGATCCGCCCCCGGGGCAAAGGCAGCGTGCCGGGAGGAATCACATGGGGCGGCACGCCGCCAAAGCTGTGACCCGAATTGAGCAATTGCAGCGTTAGCCGCGATGTTGGCACGGCTCGACGTTGCGCCCTTGTTGCGATGCAGCAGAAAGGCACAGGTACGGCCAGCCCGTCTAAAGCCGGCCATTGGAGTCTTGGCGTGCCGGGCACCTGTCGACAACGCTCTACAAAAGGGATCGATATGGACAAGGTGCGCAAAGCGGTGTTTCCGATCGGCGGACTGGGGACGCGTTTCCTTCCCGCCACCAAGGCGATGCCGAAGGAAATGCTGCCGATCGTCGATCGCCCGCTGATCCAGTACGCCATCGACGAAGCTCGCGAGGCGGGGATCGAGCAATTCATCTTCGTGACGAGCCGCGGAAAGTCGCTGATTGAAGATCATTTCGATCATTCCTTCGAACTCGAAGAGACGATGGAGCGGCGCGGCAAGTCGCTCGACGCGCTGGTCGACACGCGGTTCGCGCCGGGCGACATCGCCATCGTCCGTCAGCAGGAACCGCTTGGTCTCGGCCACGCCGTATGGTGCGCGCGCCGCCTGGTCGGGGACGAGCCTTTTGCCGTGCTGCTGCCCGACGACCTGATGATCGGCCAGCCCGGCTGCCTGAAACAGATGATCGAAGCTTATGCGCAGGTCGGCGGCAACCTGATCTGCGCCGAAGAGGTCCCGCATGACCGAACGAACAAATACGGCATCATCACGCCTGGCGCCGCCAATGGCACGCTGACCGAGGTCCGCGGCCTGGTGGAAAAGCCCGCACCCGACGAGGCTCCGTCGAATCTGGCGGTGATCGGCCGCTATATCCTGCAACCGGCGATCATGGACATCCTGGCGCAGCAGGAAGAGGGCGCCGGCGGAGAGATCCAGCTCACCGACGCGATGAAGCACCTTATCGGGCGCCAGCCGTTCCACGGCGTCACCTTCGCGGGCACGCGCTACGATTGCGGCGACAAGCACGGTTTCGTGAGCGCCACGATCGCGGTCGCGCTGTCACGGCCGGACATGGCGTCGGCGGTTCGCGACTGTCTGGCGGGGGTGTGAACCATATGGACGCCGCAACCCGGCCCCGCCTTCACTCCCGCCCGCCCGGCCCGGAGTCGGACGTCGACGAATCCACCCTGATCGATCTGCGGCGAATCGGCCGCATCCTCCGCCGGCGCGCGCTGGTGATCGCGATCATCCTGGTCTGCGCCATGCTGATCGCGGCCATCGCCTATATGCTCGTGCAGCGACGCTACGTCGCAACCGCGCAGGTGGCGCTCGAACGAACCGCCGAAAAGGTCATCGCCGAGGACCAGGTGACGCCTACCGTCGACCCCGATTCGGCGGCGGTCGATACAGAGGTCCAGGCGCTGCAATCGCCCGCGCTGATCGGCCAGGTGGTCGACACGCTGCGGCTCGATCGAAATCCCGATTTCAACGGCCACATGGTGCTTCCCGCTGCGGCAAACGCAAAGCCCGACCCGCTGGCCCGCGCCCGCGCGATCGGCAATTTGTTCGGCAATCTGACGATCAAGCGCGATGGCTTGTCCTACGCGATCAGCATCTCGTTTGAAGCAACGTCGCCGGTGGTCGCCGCGCAGGTTGTGAACACGCTTGCCCAGACCTACGTCTCGGGTCAGGTCAATACCAAGTCCAGTGCGACCAAGCGCGCCAGCCAGTTCCTCGAAGGGCGGTTGCAGGAAATGCGCGGCCAGGTGTTGACGGCGGAGAAGGCGGTCGCCGATTTCCGTGCGGCGAACAGTCTTTTCGCGGTGTCGAACCAGAGTGCGACAAGCCAGTCGACGAGCCAGGAAGCCTTGTCCAACCTTTCCACCCAGCTCGCGCAGGCGCAGGCTGAAAGTGCCGCCGCGCAAGCGCGTCTGTCGACTGCTCGCGCGCAACTCGCGCGCGGGAAGAGCGGCGACGAACTCGGCGAGTCGCTGGATTCGCCCGTCATCAGCGCGCTCCGCGGGCAGCGCGCCGAGATCGGCCGCGACGTTGCCAGCCTCGAAAAGCGATATGGCCCGCTTCATCCCGATCTCCAGCGGGCGCAGCGGGCGATGGCGAATACCGACGCGCAGATCGCCGCCGAGGTCAGCCGCATCGTCGCCAATACCTCGATCCAGGCCAATATCGCCAGCCAGCGTGCCGCTTCGCTGCAGGGATCGATCAATCGCGCCGAAGGTAAATTGGCGGCGGACAACAAGGCTACGGTGAGGTTGAACGAACTGGAGCGCAACGCCGATTCGGCGCGCACGCTCTACCGATCGTTCCTCGACCGCTATCGCCAGACGATAGCGCAGGAAGGCCTCGAACAGAGCGACAGTTATATCGTCGCCGCGGCGCGCGTTCCGGCCTCGCCGAGCGCGCCCAATTTGCTGATCTTCGGCGCGGCGGGATTGGTCGGCGGGATCGGCCTAGCGACATTGGTCGTGCTGCTGCTCCAGCTGCTCGAACGTGGCGTCGAGACGAGCGACGCGATCGAGCGGAAGCTCGGATTGCCGGCGCTGGCATCGATCCCCGACGCGGCGACGCTGCCGGAATATAAAAAGAAGGGACTCCCCGCGCCGCCCATGGAACTCGTCGTGCAACGGCCGCAATCGTTGTTGGCGGAGGCTTTTCGCTCGCTCAGGACGTCGATCTCGTTCGCGCTTCCCCACCAGAAGCACCGCATCATCGCGATCGCCTCTTCGGTCCCGGGCGAAGGCAAGACGACGACCGCGATCTGCCTGGCGCGATCGGCCGCCGCTGCGGGCGTGAAGACACTGCTGGTCGATTGCGACCCGCGCCGCCGCGCGACGAGCCGGCAGTTCGGCGGCAATGTGAAGGTTGGACTCAACGAGTTGCTGCGGGGGAGCGCGTCGCTCGATCAGGTCCTGGTCCAGGATCAGGCGACCGGTGCCTGGCTGCTGCCGCAGCGGGTCGATGCGGACGATCTGACCTTGACCGAGGGCGGGCGTTTCGCGGCACTGCTGACGCAATTGCGCGAACGTTTCGATCTGATCCTGCTCGACACGGCGCCATTGCTCGCGATCGACGAGGCGCGTGTCGTCGCCAGCCTGGCCGATGGCGTCGTGTTCTTGCTGCGTTGGCGGAAAACGGCCGCGAAGGCCGCGGAAATCGCTCTCGACCGGCTCGCCGATGTCGACGCGAACGTGATCGGCGTCGCGCTGACTCAGGTCAATGTGGTCGAGCAGGCGCGGGCCGGGTTCGGCGATGCCGGCTATTACTACAAGGACGTTGAAAGCTATCACACCGCCTGAACGAGCCGCGACGTGAACGAAGCCACCAGTTTCGGCCCCTCCTTCGGGCTGCAGATCCTCGTTCCCGTCACGATGCTCCTGCTCGTGCCGCTCGCCATCGCTTATGTGCGATCGGGCAGCACGGCGGCGCGTTTCGTACTGGTCGCGCTGTGGCTGCGCTATATCGCCGGCGCCTATCATCTCTGGATGTTTCGCCCCATCGCCGCGGGTCTTTCCGGCAATGCGGTCGTGTCGATCGCGACCACCGGCATCGGGCTGCTGTTCGTGGTCCGCTTCGCCAATCTGGCGATTCGCTGGCTGGTGCCGGTTTATCTGATGATGGCGATCGTGCTGGTCAGCGCGATCCTCAATCATGATCCGAGCGGCGCGATCAACGCCGTCGTCAAATATCTCTATTTCGCCGTCATCGCGCTGGCGGTGCTCCAGGCGCATCGGCGCGATCCCGAGGGGCATTTCATCGGCTGGCTGATGGTCGCTTTCCTGCCGCTGACCGTGTTCCAATTTCTGTCGGTCGTGCTCCATTTGCCCAAAGGGTCCGAACTTGACGGCGGCCTGGTATGGATCGGCGGCTACAACCATGAGGCGGCCTTTTCGGTCGCGCTGGTGGCGGGGTTCGTCGTCGGGTGCTTCGCGCGGACGGCGCATCCCCTTCCCCGCATGATCTTCCTGTTGGCGATGCTCGTCGGCATCCAACTCGCGGGATATCGCACCGCTATCGTCGCGATGGGACCGCTTGCGGTGGCGACATTGTGGATCGGCGTCACCACCAGCGTGCGGCGCGACCAGCGTCCCTTCATGGCGGGAGTCGGCGCCGCGCTCGCCGTGCTCCTGGTCGGGGTCGCGGTGGTCTTCTATGCCGACAAGTTCGCCGACATCGCGACTATCGCTTCCAATCCTGGCGCGCTGATCAAGCCCCCGAGCGAGTTTACCTGGGCCGACAAGCAGGTGTTGTCGGCACGCGCCTATATCTGGAGCAGCTATATCTACGCGTGGAAGGCGGGCGGTCCGATCCAGCATCTGTTCGGGTTCGGGCCGGAGAGCTGGGAAGGACTGTTCAAGGTCTATCCGCACAACACCCTGGTCGGAACGGTGTACGAGCTAGGCCTGGTCGGCGTTCTCGGCATGCTGTCGCTGTGGCTGACGATGCTGTGGGTGGCGATAAATGCAAAAGGTGAGCGCCTGATGCTGATCGCGGCGCACGCTTCGTTCCTGCTGCTCAATATGGCGACGATGCCGTTCTGGCAGGTCGAGGGTCTCGGCCTTTACGGCTTCCTGTGCGGCTATACGATGTACCGGGCACGCGCCCTCGCCTCACCGCGACGCGAGGCTATCGCCGTTCGATCAACGGATTGGCGCCCGGCACCATCCTGAAGCCAGGGTTCTGCTCGAGAAAGGTGTCCACGGCGGTGCGGCAGCCAGGATAATCGTGATAATCGTCGATGACGATCACACCCTGCTCCGACAATTTCGGCGCGACAGCGTTGAGGCAATAGAGCACCGGATCGTGCCAATCGCAGTCGATATGCGCGAAGGCGACACGCTCGACGTCGAGCGTTGGCCACGTCTCCTCGAACAGGCCCTTTGCCAGCCGGACCTGGCGACCATCGACCGGTGCATCGACGCTGGCGAGAACCTGGCCGACATGATCGAGCAGATCGTCGCGATAGCCGTAATAGACGTCGCCGCCGATCCCGGTCGCCTCGCCGGCGGCGATCACGGCGTAGCGTTCGCGCGATTTGGCGTCGTCATGCTCGGAGGTGGGCGGCGGAATGGTGGCGAAGACGTCCAGACCGGTAAAGCGCGCTTCGGCGCGCCGCGCGGCCTGAGCGATCAACGCGGCGGTTCCGCCCAGCGCCACGCCGAATTCGAGATAGTCGCCGGAGACGCGGCGCTGCCCGAGCCGGCGTAGCGCCGCCTCGATCCGGACGAGCTTGACCGGGCGCAAATAGGTCAGCCCTTCGCGCCGCATGCGTTTGGCGACGGGACTGAGGCGGAACAGCATCCAGCGGCGGACGATGCGGTTACGAAGCGACATGGCGCAGTTCCTTTTTGGTAGTCGCGGCAAGCGCCAGGTCGATCGCGGACTCGCGCGATGTCGCGCGGGACAGGCCGGCATAATCGGCGGTCCATTGATCGGCGAACCCGGCGACCTTGCCGTAGCTATTGTCGAGCAGCACGTGCGGGATATCGAGCAGCAGCGAGAGGATGTGGGCATGGAGGCGGTCGGTCACGACCGTTTCACCCTGGGCCAGCATCGCCAGCCCGCGTTTGACCCGCCATTCGGCAAGCACGCGCTGGCGTAACAGGCGTCGCGCCTGCGGATCGCGGACGAGAAGCCGGCGGAGCTTCAGCGTCGCCCGAATCCGGTCCCTCGCCCCCTTATCCTCCTCGAGCCAGTCGTCGGCGATCACGCCTGCCGGCGGCTCGGCATCGGCACCGTTGGCGCGTTCATGGTCGGTGCGCAGCAGCGCGAATACTGGCGCCACCGCGGATGCGGGCCGGGGCAACCGGCCGAGCATCAGCGCTGCATCCGGGCACAGCTCGACCGGGCAATCGAAGCGCTCCCGCGCAAAGGCCAGCGATTTCGCATCGCGGACCAGCAGCGTGAAGCGGCCATGGTCACGGATCGCCGCGGCCATCTCGTCGGCGCGCTCGGGCGCGTCGTAATGGATCGATTGCGGCATCTGCACGATCGCGCGGTCGCGATGGTGCCGCAGCATCTGCAACCGAAACGCCTCGTGCTTCGGCCAAAGCGTTCCGAAATTGCCGCCGCCATGGATCAGGATCGTACCGTCGCCGATCGCTGCCGCCATCGCAGCGTCGTCATGGTCGCCCAGCGCGGAGACATAAACGGGCATCCGGCCGGCGCGCCGCAGATAGGCGATCTCGCCCAGCCAGATCGCGGAATCCCCGACATTGCTGTGATCGGGGAAATCGACCAGCGCGAGCCGGCCGGGGGGCAGGACGCGATTGAGCGTCGACGCAAAGCGACCGGCGAGGGTGGCAACGACCTGGTCCGCACTGGCAGGGGTCAAATCCGGGCCTTTCTCAAGCGATAAGCACGACCGAGGATCATCGTGCGCCATTCGGGTCCGACCGCGAGAAGGACCGCGGCATAAAGCGCGACGCCGAGCGGCACGAGCACCGCGAGGGTCATGAATTTGCTGATGCTCGCGGCCTCCAAGGCGCGTAGCCCGGCGAACAGCGCGACTCCCATGATGGTCGAGGCAGCAAGCGGCGCCCGCACTGCCGCGAGCGTCGTTCCAGGCCCGATCCCCGATATGCGGTGCAGCAGCCAGATCTGAAACGGCAGCGTGAGATAGGCGCGCGCCACGTAGGAAATAGCCACCGCGAACAAACCGTAAGGCAGCGACGCCAGGGTCAGGATGACGCCGAGCACGAGTTGCGCCGTGGACAGCATGATCAGGCTCCGCCCGGCGCCAAGCGCGGACAGCGATGGCGAGGCGAAGAAGTTGAGCGTGAAGGGCAGCGCCATGAAGGCGAAAATCTGTGCCAGGGCGCCCGCCTCAGCCCATTTCGCGCCGAACACGAACGGCACCGCGATCGGCGCGAGCGCGCCGAAGCCGACAAGGGCGGGAAAGGAAATCGCCGCGGCCCGCCCGATCATCCAGCGATAGGCGCGGGCCAGTTGGACGGTGTCGTCCTTCACCCGCGCCAGCGTTTGCGTCGCGACCGTGGTGAAGGGCTGGATCGCGCCGCGGGCGATCAGTTCCACGGTGCGCCATGCCGTCCGGTAGACACCGACCGCGGCAAGGCCGATCCCCGCGCCGAGCGCCATCTCCTGGACGCGGACCGTCGCCAGGAAGATTAGCTGAACATAGATCAGGCTGGCATTGAGCATCAAATTGCCGCGCAGGATCGGCCATTCGAACCGCCATCCCGGAGTCCAGTCATATGACTGGCGTGAGAGGACAACGCCGACCGCTTCGGTCACCAGGCGCTGGATCACCAGCGCCCACAGCCCAAGCCCGTAAAAGGCGGCAAGCACCGCAGCCCCGCCGCCGATCACGCCGCCGACCACCGAGCGCAGCGCGGTCGTGCGATGCCCGAACTCGCGCAGGCGAAGCGCCATGTGGGTCACGCCGAGCGAGGAGAGAGGGAGGACCAGGCTCTGCACCGCGAGCGGCAGCGCGATACCGGGCGCACCCATCAACTCGGCGATCGGGCGCGAAAGCAGGATGATGCTCCCGCACGACAACAGGGAGAAGGCCTGTTGCGAGCGATAGATCGTGTCGAGGAACGCGGGAGTCAGTTCGCGGCGCCGCGCGACCGTCTGAAGCAGGCCGGCGGTCGAGATGATGCGGAATGCCTCGGACGTGACCGCGATGACCGCGAACGCGCCGATCTCTGCGCGCGACAACAATCGCGCGAGCAATACGAACACGATGAACGACAGCACCTGATCGGACAGGAAACGCACCAGCGTCCAGCCGATCGAGCTCTTGCTCCGTTTGCGCAGCTCGGTGTCGAAACGGGCCTGATCAATATCCAAGGAACCGCCTCACCTTCATCATCCGCATGCGTGTGCGCTCCAATTGACGCCAGGCGCGCTGGCGCACCGTGTGGAACGATGGATCGTTCTTGCCCGCAAACCGCGCCGAGCCGATCGCGGACGGCACGGTCGCTTCGAGGATCGGCGCAGGAAACAGCGCGAGGTTGCGAACCCCGTGCGCCCAGGATCGATCCATCGCGTCATCGATCGGCCGACGGATGATGCGGCACTCGTCGGTGAACGCGCGCGCCCCGGCCAGCGTGATGGCATAGCCCTGCGTGCCATAGGCCGGCCCGATCATCTCGACCACGGCACGCGAATGCTGAAGGAAATCGGTCGCGACGATCCGCTGAAAGGTCGGTCGCTTTGCGTAAAGCCGTAGGTAATCGAAACCGCGGGCGGCGAGGTCCGTCTCCGCAAGGCGCTCTATATAGGCCCAGTCGACTATCGTATCGTCCTCCAGGACGATGGCCTGCGCGATGTCGCGCGCGACCATCTCTTCCCAGATCGAGAAATGGCTCGCGTAGCAGCCGATCTCGCCGCGGGTCAGGGCGCGCCCCTTGTGGCGCCGGATCGCTGCCTCGTCGATGGCAAGGCTGTCGGGGCGCCGGGTGCAGGCATCGAAGAACCGCCAGGACAGCGTGGTATCGCGCGCGCGATCGGAGAATGCCGCGCGACGGTCGCCGGCATCGGCCAGCGACACGACGAACAGCTCGGTCCGCGGGGGCGTGCCGGAGGGCGTCCCTCGCGCAACATGGTCTGGGTCCGACACCACGCGCTATGCAGAGATTATTTTGCAGTGCAGCGCAAGATGACCCTGCGACGACCCGGGCGGCATGAGCGACGGGTCAAGAGTCTGGAATCCGGGCTTCTCGCGTCGTCGGCATAAAGGGGCATTTCGCCTTCGCAGGTGCAGCAGGACATTGACGCTGGCCGCGCACGGAGGGAGGCAGGGCCAATGCTTGACGTCAGACGAGGAGACGAGTCGTGACGCGTGTCGCGCTGAGCGTCATCGTGCCGGTGTGGAACGGCGAAGCGGTGATCGC
>Ga0070658_10004372_pt1 | contig 11531 bp, 11 predicted proteins | sample KBSC13metaG_FD_64664 | JGI IMG/M metagenome (GOLD analysis project Ga0070658, IMG submission 64664) | Corn rhizosphere microbial communities from Kellogg Biological Station, Michigan, USA - KBS C1-3 metaG | ecosystem: Host-associated > Plants > Roots > Rhizosphere > Soil ... | reverse complement strand
AAGGGTGGCGTCTCCATCCGCCGGCTCGTCCGTACCGCCGCCCCTGCGCTGGTCGTCGCGGCCATCAACATCACGCTCGGCCTCGTCGTCTTCGTGACCCTGCAGGAGAGCTCCTGGTCGTTGGTCCTGCTTGCCGTGCTGGCCGCGGTGTTGATCGTCGCCTACCGCGGATACGGTGAGTTCGTCCGGCAGCACAAGTCGCTGTCGGAGATGTACGAACTGACCCGCGCGGTGTCTGAGACGCACAATGACACCACCTTGGCCGACGTGCTGCTGGCGCGGGTACGGGAGTTGCTGCAGGCCGCCTCGGCCACGCTCTGGCTGCTGCCCCAGGACCGTTATCCGGAGACCCTGCTGTCCGCCCGATTCGATGATCCGGGCCTGATAGACATTCCGGGCACCCCGGACAGCCTGCGCCGCCGCGCCGTCGAGACCGGACAGAGCGTGGCCGTGGGCGGGAAGCTCGGCGGCGATCAGCAGCTGCTGGCCGACCTGCGGGCGGCGGGTGTACGCGATGCCATCGCTGTACCACTACGGTCCGGCCCGGCGGTGATCGGCACCCTTGAGGTCGCCGGTCGGCTCGGTGGCCCAGCCGGGCTGACCCGCGCGGAGCTGCAGCTGCTGGAGACGGTGGCCGCGCACGCGTCGGTGGCGGTGGAGAACTCGCGACTGGTCGACCGGTTGCAGTTCGACGCCCAGCACGACGGGTTGACCAAGCTCCCCAACCGGCGTCGGTTGATCAAGGCGCTGGAGCAGGCCGTCGCGGTACGGGCCACCGCCGAGGTCGTGGCCGTCATGCAGTTCGACGTCTCCGGCCTGCGCGACGTCAACGAGTCACTCGGCCACGCGGCCGGCGACCAGCTGCTCAGCGAGGTCGCCCGGCGGCTGCGCGAAGCGGCGCCGCCCGCGGCCCTGGTTGCCCGGCTGGGCAGTGACGAGTTCGTGGTCACCCTGCGCACGCCCAGCGCCGAGACCGCTGTCAACCTCGCCGCCGAGTTGCGCCGGGCGATGCAGGATCCGATGGAGATCGGCTCGCTGACCCTGGACGTGGACTGCGCCGTGGGCGTCGCCGTACACCCGGATCACGGGAGCGACCCGGCGACCCTGCTGCAGCGCGCCGACGTGGCCACGCACGTGGCGAAGGCGGTGTCCTCGGCGGTACAGCTGTTCAACGTCGGGCTGGAGTCGCGCTCGAGCCGTCGGCTGGGCCTGGCCGGCGACCTGCGCCGGGCGCTGGACAACAACGAGCTGGAAGTAGACCTCCAGCCCAAGGTGTCGCTGCGTACCCGGCAGCTCGTCGGGGTGGAGTGCCTCGCCCGGTGGGAGCACAGCGCCCACGGCTCGGTCTCGCCCGAGGACTTCATCGCGGTCGCCGAGCACACCGGCCAGCTGGGCCGGCTCACCGACGTGGTGCTGCGCGAGGGGCTCGGCCGGTGCCGGGCCTGGGCGCTGGCGGGCCGCCCGCTCAACGTGTCGGTCAACCTTTCCCCGCGTACGCTGACCGACCCCGACTTCCCGGACCGGGTGGAGCGGCTGCTGGAGGAGTACGGCGTCAGCCCCGACCGGCTGACCCTGGAGATGACGGAGGGCGGCGTGGTCGGCGACGCCGGTCGCCCGCTGCCGTCCATGCACCGGCTCTACGACCTGGGGGTACGGCTGGCGGTCGACGACTTCGGCACCGGGTACTCGTCACTGTCCTACCTGAGGCGGCTTCCGGTACACGAGGTCAAGATCGATCGGGTGTTCGTCCAGGGCATGGCGACCGACCCGGGCGACCTGGCGATCGTACGGGCGGTGGTCGACCTGTCCCGGCACTTCGGGCTGACCGTGGTGGCGGAGGGCGTCGAGAGCGAGCTCACCCTGTCGCTGCTCGAGGAGATCGGCTGCGACCTTGGGCAGGGCTTTCTGTTCAGCCGACCGCTGTCGTACGACCGGCTGGAGGCCTGGTTCGCGGCGCAGACCGAGTCGGAGCCGACCCCGCTCGGGGAGGTCCGTCGGCTGCGTGCCGTCACCTGATACCGGGTTCGCCCGGGGCCCCCGAGTTGTGTACTCTTACCCGGTGCGCCTCCCCGGATTGGGGAATGTGTGACGCCCCCTTAGCTCAGTCGGCAGAGCGTCTCCATGGTAAGGAGAAGGTCTACGGTTCGATTCCGTAAGGGGGCTCGGTCCTGCCGAACGGCAGACACCTGGCGGTGTAGCTCAGATGGCAGAGCAAGCGGCTCATAATCGCTGTGTCGCCGGTTCAAGTCCGGCCACCGCTACTTCCCAGGGCCCGCCACTTTGCGTGTCCGGCGCGCGAGCGGCTACCCTTGACTGCCGCACCGACTTCAGTTAGCGAGAGAGGCACTCCGCCGTGGCCAAGGCGACCGACGTACGTCCGAAGATCACACTGGCGTGTGTGGAGTGCAAGGAGCGCAACTACATCACGCGCAAGAACCGCCGTAACGACCCCGACCGCATCGAGCTGCGCAAGTTCTGCCCGCGCGACGGTCGGCACACCGTGCACCGCGAGACTCGCTAACCGTGCCGCTGGACCCGTCATTCGCGGGCCACAGCTACCCGCCGACGACGCCGTACCGGGTGGGCCGCGAGAAGATCCGCGAGTTCTGCGAGGCCATCGGCGCGGGCGACCAGGCGTATGTCGACCCGGAGGCGGCCCGCAAGCTCGGGTACTCCGACGTGGTCGCGCCGCCGACGTTCGCGATCGTGCTCACCAACTCCGGGGTACGGCAGCTGGTCGAGGACCCGGACCTCGGTCTGGACTTCAGCCGGGTGGTACACGGTGACCAGCGCTTCGCGTACCACCGGCCGATCCAAGCCGGCGACGTGCTGAGCTGTCTGAGCGTCATCGAGAGCATCACCTCCCGGGGCGGCCACGACTTCCTGCTCGCCCGTACCGACGTGACCGCGGAGGACGGCGAGCTGGTCGTGACCGGCTGGTCCCGGCTCGTGGTGCGGGGGGAGTAGGCCGTGGAGCGCACCCTCGACCTTCCCGAACGCACCTTCCGCGTCACGCGCCTCGACCTGGTCAAGTACGCCGGTGCCTCCGGCGACTTCAACCCGATCCACTGGAGCGACCGGTTCGCCACGTCGGTCGGGTTGCCCGGCGTCATCGCCCACGGCCTGCTGACCATGGCCCTGGTCGGCCGGGCGCTGACCGAGTGGGCCGGCAACCCGGCGGGCATCGTCGACTTCAACGTGCGGTTCACCCGGCCGGTCGTCGTACCCGACACTGATGAGGGCGCGGAGCTGGTGGTACGGGCCGCGCTGCGGGAGTGGACCGACGAGGGGTACGCGGTGCTCGACATCACCGCCACCAGCGCCGGCGAGAAGGTGCTCTCCCAGGCCCGGGCGACCGTCCGGCCCGCCTGACCGGCCGCCACCACCGGGCCACTCACAGCGGCGCCCCGGCGGGTGCCGGTTGGGAAAACCCGGTCGATACCCGTACACTGGTCGGCCGTGGGGCCAGTCAGCCCTGGCCGTGCGCGCCAGGGTCATGTCCCCTTTAGGGGTGTGGCGCAATTGGTAGCGCAGCGGTCTCCAAAACCGCAGGTTGCAGGTTCGAGCCCTGTCGCCCCTGCAGGATCCGGCATCGGTAAGGCCGGCCCGCACCGGCAAGACACGGCGCGGCATATTGATCGACAGTGCTCGCGACTAACCACTGTGTGAACGGAAGAGGGCGAAGTGGCCGAGAGCAGGCGGCGCGGCGAGGATGCCGTGGACGAGGACCTCGACGAGGTGCTCGACGACGCGGTCGAGGACGACGACGCCCTTGACGACGAGGCCGAGGAGAACGGCGGACGTCGGGGCCGGTCGACCCGTACGCTGTCGCGGTCCGGTCGCACCGATTGGACCGACGACAAGGCGGTCAAGACCGACGAGGAGGGTCCGGGCGCGTTCGGCCGACTCGGCCGGTTCGTCCGCGAGGTCGTCGCCGAGCTGCGCAAGGTCATCTGGCCGACCCGCAAGGAGCTGCTGACCTATGCGGCGGTCGTCATCGTGTTCGTGTCGATCATGCTGACCGTTGTCGGCCTGCTCGACCTCGGGTTCGCCAAGGCCATTCTGTTCGTCCTCGGCGGCAATAAGAAGTAAGGAAAAAGCGTGCCAGAGTACGACGAGACCGTCCACACCTCCGACGACGTGAGCGAGCCGTCCGTGGACAGTGTCGACGATCCGGAGGCGGCCGAGGCCGACATCGTGGACCCCGACGACATCGCCCCGGAACCGACCGCGCAGACCGTGGTGACCGCCCCGGTATCGGTCGACGGTGCGGGCGGCGACGAGGAGGGCGACCCGGTCGAGCAGCTGCGTGCCGCGCTGCGCTTCGCCCCGGGCGACTGGTTCGTGGTGCACTCGTACGCCGGCTACGAGAACAAGGTCAAGACCAACCTGGAGACCCGGATCACGAGCCTCGACATGGAGGACTTCATCTTCCAGGTCGAGGTGCCGACCCGCGAAGAGGTCGAGGTCAAGAACGGCAAGCGGCTCCAGGTGCAGAACAAGGTCTTCCCGGGGTACATCCTGGTCCGGATGGAGCTGACCCCGGAGTCGTACTCCTGCGTCCGCAACACCCCGGGAGTCACCGGGTTCGTCGGCGCCACCGACCGCGCCGACCGGCCCGCGCCGCTGTCCCTGGACGAGGTCCTCAAGTGGCTCGCTCCGGCCGCGACGACCGAGAAGGCCAAGGCCAAGCCCGAGGTCAAGGTGCTCGACTTCGAGGTCGGCGACTCGGTGACGGTCACGGACGGTGCCTTCGCGTCGCTGCCGGCCACGATCAGCGAGATCAATGCGGACCAGCAGAAGCTGAAGGTACTGGTGTCGATCTTTGGTCGGGAGACCCCGGTGGAGCTCAACTTCAACCAGGTCGCCAAGATCTAAATTACACACGGTACCCTAGAACGTCCGGCCCGTACCGCGTCGTACCGTGCGACGCGATCCGGGCTGAGCGCATGTGACATCCATCAGCCCAGGAAGAAAGCCGCCATGCCTCCGAAGAAGAAGCTCGTCAAGACCTTCACGCTTCAGCTGCCGGCAGGGCAGGCGACCCCGGCTCCGCCGGTCGGTCCCGCCCTCGGTCAGCACGGTGTGAACATCATGGAGTTCGTCAAGCAGTACAACGCCGCCACCGAGCAGCAGCGTGGCGACGTCGTACCGGCGCAGATCTCCGTGTACGAGGACCGGTCGTTCACCTTCGTCCTCAAGACCCCGCCGGCCGCGCGCCTGCTCATCAAGGCCGCCGGCGTGCCGAAGGGCTCGGGTACCCCGCAGTCCGCCAAGGTCGGCGCGATCAGCAAGGCGCAGCTGCGCGAGATCGCCGAGAAGAAGATGGCCGACCTCAACGCCAACGACATCGAGATGGCCGAGCGGATCATCGCCGGTACCGCCCGCTCGATGGGCATCACCATCAAGGACTGACCGCACAACCGCGGTTTCGACGTGGGAGGGCGCGGGACACGCGTCCGCCAGACACCACAGGAGAACGATTTTCATGCAGCACAGCAAGAGCTACCGCAAGGCGGTCGAACTGGTCGACCGGTCGAAGCTGTACAGCCCGGCCGAGGCGATCAAGCTGGCCAAGGAGACCACCATCGTCAAGTTCGATCCCACGGTCGAGGTCGCGATGCGCCTCGGGGTCGACCCGCGTAAGGCGGACCAGATGGTGCGCGGGGTGGTCAACCTCCCGCACGGTACCGGCAAGACCGCCCGCGTGATCGTGTTCGCCGCTGGTGCCAAGGCCACCGAGGCCGAGGCCGCCGGCGCGGACGCGGTGGGTACCGATGAGCTCGTCGCCCGGATCCAGGAGGGCTGGCTGGACTTCGACGCGGCGATCGCGACCCCCGACCAGATGGCCAAGATCGGCCGGATCGCGCGGATCCTGGGCCCGCGCGGCCTGATGCCGAACCCGAAGACCGGCACGGTCACCATGGACGTGACCAAGGCCGTGCAGGACATCAAGGGCGGCAAGATCACCTTCCGGGTGGACAAGCACTCGAACCTTCACCTGATCATCGGCAAGGCCTCGTTCAGCGAGGACCAGCTGATCGACAACTACGCCGCGATACTGGACGAGGTGCTGCGCGCGAAGCCGTCCGCGGCGAAGGGCAAGTACCTGAAGAAGGTCTTCGTGACCACCACGATGGGTCCCGGCATCCCGATCGACCCGAGCGTTACGCGCAACCTGCGCGAGGGTGCTTCCGCTGAATAGCGGTGACGCTGAGCGATACCGGCGGGTACGAGCTGGGTCTCGTACCCGCCGTTTCGTTGTGGCAAGGTGTCCTGCATGCGCCTGGAAGAGGTGTCGTTCCGGTACAGCCGGCGGGGTGACTGGGTGCTGCTCGAGGTCGACAGCGGCATCGAAGCCGGCGAAATCGTGGTGGTACGCGGACGCAACGGTGCCGGCAAATCGACCCTCCTGCAGCTGATCGCCGGGGTACTGAACCCCACACGGGGACGGATCGTGGATCGACCGGCCCGCATCGGTTGGGTACCCGAGCGGTTCCCGGCCGAGCAACCGTTCACGGTCGCGAGCTACCTGGATGCGATGGCCGCATTCGCGGGGGCGAATTCGCCGGAGATCTGGCTCGAGCGCCTGGGCCTGGTGCCGTTCCGCACGGTGCGCCTCGGCGAGCTGTCCAAGGGCACCGCCCAGAAGGTCGGCCTGGCCCAGGCGCTGATCGCGGCGCCCGACCTGCTGATCCTCGACGAGCCGTGGGAGGGCCTGGACGCGGCCGCCCGCGACCTCGTACCGGGAATCGTCGCCGAGCTGACCGAGCGGGGCGCCGCGGTGCTGGTCAGCGACCACCGTGGGGAGACCGCGCGGCTGCCCGGTGCGACCACCTGGACCGTGGAATCGGCCCACGTCACCGTCGACAAGCCGGTCGGTGAGGCGCCAGCGTGGGTGATCGAGGTGTCCGCCGACGAGGGGCCGGGCGCCGTCGCCGCCATCAAGGCCGCCGGCCACCAGGTTCTGCGGGTACGGTCATGACCGCGCTGATCCTGATGCGGCTGTCGGGGTTCATCCGTACCGGCCGGTTCATCCCGCCATTGATCGCCGCCCTGGTGCTGCTCGGCGTGCTCTACGGCGGCGGTCAGGCGGGGATCGCCGAGGCGTACGGCGTCTCCGCGCTGCTGATGTTCCCGATCCTCGCCTGGCAGACCAAGCTGCTGCTGGACACCGAGCCGGACGTCCAGCGGAAGATGGCCCTCGTGGCGCTGCGTTCGCGCGTGAGGGAGGCGGTCGGCGGGATGACCGCGGCCGCGATCGTGGCGGTACCGGTCGTGTTGATCGCCATGGTCCTGCCCTGGATCGTGGACGCGCTCAAGCCGGTCGACGTGGGCAACGGCCTGCTGCTCGGGCTCTGGGCCCATCTCATCGTCGTCCCGCCGGCCCTGGCGCTGGGCGGGCTGAGCAGCCGGGTCATCGCGGGTACCGCCGGGCGGGCCGCCGCGATCCTGACCGGCGGCCTCATCCTGGCCCTGGTCCTGGGGCTGCGCAGCTCGCCGGTGCCCTGGCTCGCCCCGCCGTTGATCAGCGCCGCGCACACCCTGGCACAGGGCGCCTCGGCCGCGCCGCTGGTGGGGTTGACCGCGTGGGCCCTGGTCTGGGCCACGGTCGTCCTGGCAGGGTACGGCTGGCTGCGCCGTGCCCGGTCCTGATACCGGTTTGGCAGCCGCCCGGTACGCCGGGTAACCTGGTCGAGAAGTTCCACCCAGAGACCGCCGGTCATCGCGCCGCAAGGCGTGAACGAAGGTCCCGCATCAGCGGGCGGCCCGCGCAGGGAAGAACGGAAGCTGACGATCATGTTCATGGTCGGCCGCCCCGTGCGCCCCTGCGCCGGGGCGTTTCTCGTTGTCGGGTCCCTGTTCGTCCCAGCATTGGCCGGCGGCCCCAGAGATAGCGAGAGGAGGCCCATGGCGGACAAGATCCGGCTCGACAAGCCGCGTGCGGTGGCCGAGCTCAGCGAGCAGTTCCGTGGCTCCAGCGCGACCCTGCTGACCGAGTACCGGGGCCTGACGGTCGCGCAGATCACCGAGCTGCGTCGATCGCTCGGTACCGGCACCACGTACGAGGTCGCCAAGAACACGCTGGCCAAGCGGGCCGCGGCCGAGGCCGGCATCAGTGGCCTTGACACGCTGTTCAGCGGGCCGACGGCACTCGCCTTCGTCTCCGGCGACCCGGTCGAGGCGGCGAAGGGGCTGCGCGAATTCGCGAAGACCCACCCGCTGCTCGTGATCAAGGGCGGCGTGTTCGAGGGCAGGGCGATCAGCGCGGCCGAGGTCGGCAAGATTGCCGACTTGGACTCCCGCGAGGTGCTGCTGTCCAAGCTGGCCGGTGCCATGAAGGCGAACCTGAGCAAGGCCGCCGGCCTGTTCCAGGCGCCGCTTTCGAAGGCCGCCCGTACCGTGGCGGCACTGCAGGACAAGCTCGAGAAGGAAGCAGGCGGAGCGGCCCCGGCCGCCGCCGATACAGCCGAGGCGTCGGCTGAGACCGCGGAACCCGCCGCGGTCTGACCATTCATTACCGAAAGGAAGCCGACCCATCATGGCGAAGCTCAGCAGCAGCGAACTGCTCGACGCGTTCAAGGAGATGACGCTGATCGAGCTGTCCGACTTCCTCAAGCAGTTTGAGGAGACCTTCGACGTCACCGCGGCCGCCCCGGTCGCCGTGGCCGCGGCCGCCCCGGTCGGCGGCGCCGCGGCCGCGCCGGCCGAGGAGGAGAAGGACGAGTTCGACGTCGTCCTCGAGGGCGACGGTGGCAAGAAGATCCAGGTCATCAAGGTCGTGCGCGAGCTGACCGGCCTGGGCCTGAAGGAGGCCAAGGACGCGGTCGAGGCCGCGCCGAAGGCGATCCTCGAGAAGGTCAACAAGGAGGCCGCCGAGAAGGCCAAGGCCAAGCTCGAGGCCGAGGGCGCCAAGGTTACCCTCAAGTAACCGTTCGTAGACCAAACGGCCGCGCTGTGCGAGGGCACAGCGCGGCCGCTCTGCTTCCGGTATCGGCCGCCGCCCTCGGCTGCCGGTCTGTGGCTTTTGTCGGTATATGCCGGCCGCGACCAGGCAAGATACCCGACGCCCGGCACAGCGGCTCTTGACGTGGCACGTACGGGCAGGCACGCTGATTGCGCAACGCTTCCGCGGATGCGCACCACCGTTCGGAGTTCACCGAGCAGCGGCCGTTCACGGCGCCGCCCGGCCCCGGGATCTCAAACCGGCAGGCCCGCTCGGATGGTCCTGAGGTGGGGGCTCGACAGCGGTTAGCCTTTCGGCTACACTGCTAGTTTGCGCTGCCATCTGACTGAGCCCCCGTTTGGATTGCCCGTTTTGGGCGTTTGACAGGGGCCTCTCAGAGTGCACGCGCAACGGCCGTTTTGCCGCACCACCGGTCCTCGGAAGGACGCATCTTGGCAGCTTCCCGCCCTGCGAAGACCAGCCGCACGTCGTCGAGTGCCTTCGCTCCCCGCCGAATCTCGTTCGGTCGGATCACCGAACACCTCGAAGTCCCCAACCTCCTCGCCATCCAAACCGAGTCCTTCGACTGGTTGGTCGGTAACGAGGCGTGGGCGGCGCGTTCGGCTGATGACCCGCACGCCCGTTCAGGTCTCGCAGAGATCCTCGACGAGATCAGTCCCATCGAAGATTTCTCCGGCACCATGTCGCTGTCCTTCTCCGCCCCGCGCTTCGACGAGGTCAAGGCCTCGATCGAGGAGTGCAAGGAGAAGGACCTGACCTACTGCGCACCGCTGTTCGTGACCGCGGAGTTCACCAACCACACCACTGGTGAGATCAAGAGCCAGACGGTGTTCATGGGTGACTTCCCGATGATGACGCCCAAGGGCACCTTCATCATCAACGGCACCGAGCGGGTCGTGGTCAGCCAGCTCGTCCGGTCGCCGGGCGTGTACTTCGACAAGCAGCCGGACAAGACCTCCGACCGAGACCTGTCCAGCGTCAAGGTGATCCCGAGCCGGGGCGCCTGGCTGGAGTTCGACATCGACAAGCGCGACACGGTCGGGGTACGCATCGACCGCAAGCGCCGCCAGGCCGTCACCGTCCTGCTCAAGGCCATTGGCTGGACCGGGGAGCAGATCCGCGAGCGGTTCGGCTGGTCCGAGCTGATGATGACCACCCTGGAGAAGGACCACATCGCCGGCCAGGACGAGGCGCTGCTGGACATCTACCGCAAGCTGCGGCCGGGTGAGCCGCCGACCCGGGAGAACGCCCAGACCCTTCTGGACAACCTGTTCTTCAACCCGAAGCGCTACGACGTGGCGAAGGTCGGGCGGTACAAGTTCAACAAGAAGCTCGAAGTCGACGTGCCGATCACGACCGGCGTGCTGACCGTCGAGGACATCGTGGCGACCGTCGAGTACCTGTGCCGGCTGCACTCCGGCGAAGAGGGGTACGAGCCCGACGACATCGACCACTTCGGCAACCGCCGGCTGCGCACCGTGGGCGAGCTGATCCAGAACCAGGTCCGGGTGGGCCTGTCCCGGATGGAGCGCGTCGTTCGCGAGCGGATGACGACCCAGGACGTCGAGGCGATCACGCCGCAGACCCTGATCAACATCCGCCCGGTGGTGGCCGCGATCAAGGAGTTCTTCGGTACCTCCCAGCTGTCCCAGTTCATGGACCAGACCAACCCGCTCGCGGGCCTGACCCACCGGCGCCGCCTGTCGGCGCTGGGTCCTGGCGGTCTGTCCCGGGAGCGGGCCGGCTTCGAGGTCCGTGACGTGCACCCGTCGCACTACGGCCGGATGTGCCCGATCGAGACGCCGGAAGGCCCGAACATCGGTCTGATCGGCGCGCTGTCCACGTTCGCCCGGGTCAACCCGTTCGGCTTCATCGAGACGCCGTACCGGAAGGTGATCGATGGTCGGGTCACCGACCAGATCGACTACCTGACCGCGGACGAGGAGGACCGGCACGTCATCGCGCAGGCCAACGAGCCGTTGAAGAGCGACGGGGCGTTCGCCGGCGACCGGGTGCTCGTACGCCGCAAGGGCGGCGAGTTCGAGGCCGTGGCGCCGTCCGCGGTGGACTACATGGACGTCTCGCCGCGCCAGATGGTGTCGGTCGCGACCGCCATGATCCCGTTCCTCGAGCACGACGACGCCAACCGGGCGCTGATGGGCGCGAACATGCAGCGCCAGGCGGTACCGCTGGTCAAGGCGGAGTCGCCGCTGGTCGGTACCGGCATGGAGTACCGCGCCGCGGTCGACGCCGGTGACGTGGTGGTGGCCGAGGTCGGCGGTGTGGTCGAGGACCTCTGCGCCGACTACGTGACGGTTCACCAGGACGACGGGCACCGCCGCACGTACCTGCTGCACAAGTTCCGCCGCTCCAACGCCGGTTCCTGCGTCAACCAGAAGCCGGTGGTCTTCGAGGGCGACCGGGTCGAGGCCGGCCAGGTCATCGCCGACGGGCCGTGCACCGACGAGGGGGAGATGGCCCTCGGCCGGAACCTGCTCGTCGCGTTCATGTGCTGGGAGGGTCACAACTACGAGGACGCGATCATCCTGTCGCAGCGCCTCGT
>Ga0070658_10004371_pt1 | contig 11532 bp, 10 predicted proteins | sample KBSC13metaG_FD_64664 | JGI IMG/M metagenome (GOLD analysis project Ga0070658, IMG submission 64664) | Corn rhizosphere microbial communities from Kellogg Biological Station, Michigan, USA - KBS C1-3 metaG | ecosystem: Host-associated > Plants > Roots > Rhizosphere > Soil ... | reverse complement strand
GAACGGGATCTGCGGCAACACCATCGATCCGGCCAACCCCTCCCAGTGCGCGCCGCCGCCCGCCGGGTGGACCTGCGATCCGTCGCACTATCGCGACCTGCTGTGCGACTGCGGCTGCGGCATCCCGGACCCGATGTGCCAGGGCATCGACGTGCTGTACGTGTGCGGCAGCTTCCCTGTCGAGGGCTGCTCGGGCGGCAAGAAGTACCACGTCGATCCGAACCACAACGCGCTCTGCATCGTGCAGCTACCGGCGGGCTGGGCCTGTGATCGGACCTTCTACGACGACGGGCTGTGCGACTGCGGCTGCGGCGCGGTCGACCTGGACTGCAAGGCCGCCGATCTGTCGAGCTGCGAACAGTGCAACGACACGGGCAGCTGCTCGGCCATGGCCTGCCCGGGTACGATCTCGGCCACCGACACCGCGCACTGCGCGCCGTGAGGCGACCGCCCCGCTGGTTCGAGGCGAGCGCGCCGAGAGGCCCGGTAGGCGCCCCGACTGCGCGCGCCTACCGGGACTGCATCAGCTGCCAGACGACCAGGAAGGCCACCACCAGGGCGGCCCACAGCAGCCCCATCCGCAGCGGGCGGGCGCCGGTCTTGCGCCGGGTTGCGGTCCGGCCCGCGTTGCTGGCCAGTTGCCCGCGCAGCCATTCCAGTTCGTGCGGCGCGAACGCGCGCTTGGCGACGATCTGGATCGCCGACGGGCCCACCCAGATCAAGAACGCGCTGCCGGTCTCCACGAATCGCTCCAGCACGTCCCACCGTCGCGTGACCGTGGTGCCCGCGTTCGAGATGCCGATCTCGTCGGGGTCCAGGCGATAGCGAACGATCTGGCTCGCCATCGTGGCGATGCTTCGCCGCGCCAGATATCCGGGCCCCAGGAACATGAAACCCTGGAACAGGGCGGTGAACACGACGAATGGCAGCAGCCCCGCCGGTCGTCCTCCGTTGAAGACGGTGAACATGATCACCAGCCCGCCCGCGGCCGCCAGGAACAGCCACCTTTGCCGGAACAGCGGCAACATCGCGATGGCGGGGGCCAGGTCGTCCGCGGTCACGGTGGTCAGCCCGATGATGGGGAACGCGAGCGCGGTGGCGTCCGTCTCGGCCGACATGCCGCGCATCCTATCCTGGCCGGCACCCCGTTCGCCTGCGCTCTTCACCGGCCCGCCACGCAGCGCAGCGCCGACGCCAGGAAGCGCCGGAACAGCGGGTCGAGCAGACAGAGTTTCACGGCGAAAGGTGCACAAAGGAAGAAGGCCGCGGCGCCCATGGGCACCGCGGCCTTCGCCGTGTTCCGGTCGTATCCTGACCTTCGGCCGGGCTACTTGCAGACGAACGTCGTGACCGTCGTGGCGGCGAGGGCGGCGCTGAGGACGCCATCGCTGACCGTCACGGCCGTCTTGGCCGCGAGGTTGTCGGTCGCCGACGTCACGTTCGGGGTGCAGGAGGCCGGCGCGGTGCCGCCCGAGAAAGAGATCGGCACGGTGGCCGCCGCGCTGCCCTTGTTGATGGCGACGATGACGACGCCGTCCGTCCCCTTGAACGCCGACAGCAGGACATCGGTGCTGGAGTTCCCCGCGACCTCGACCATCGTGTAGCCGGGACGAACGAACTTGCTGTAGTTGCCCAGCGCGTAGTAACGGCGGGTCAGCTTGCTCGAGCCCTTGACCAGCAGCCCCTCGTTGTCGTCCGTGTTCAGGGCGGTGTACCACCACCACAGCCAGGCCGACGCCTCGCCGGTTACCAGCGCGGAGTGGATCCATCCTGCGACCGCGAGGCCGTTGGCGATGGTGTCCGAGCCCTTCAGGCTGCTGCCCGTGCCCGTGCCCTGCTCCGGCCACCACTTCACGCCGGACATCTCCGTCTGCCAGACCTCCTTGCGGGCGGCGGTGACGTCGCTCGGCCACGGCTCCGCGTGCTGCGTGTCGTACTCGTGCACGCCAATGATGTCGACGGCCTTCCAGGCGTCCGCGTCCTTCGCCATCCAGTGACCGTAGTCGTAGCCGTTGCCCATGGTACAGGAGGCGGCGCATGCGGTCGCGCTGGCGGTGACGCTGTTGCCGAAGCACCCGCACTTCAGCGGGTCCGAGCTGTTCTTGTTGCCAGGCACCGAGCCAGTGGCCGACAGGTTCGACCACATGTGAAGCCACTCGGACGCTTCGGGCGCGATGACCTTGACGTTATTGGCCTGCAGCTTCGGGCCTGCCACCTTCAGGAAGGCCACCATCTGGTTGGCCGTGTATGTCGTGGTGTCGTAGCTGCCGTTGCAGGGCTCATTGTCGCCGCACGAGGCGAAGTCGGGTTCGTTGGCTATCGACATCGCGTAGAGGCCATACTTCTTGGCGAACGCGGCGATGGTGTCCGACCACGAACCGTAGCAAGTGGTCAACGTGCTTCCGCCGTCCACCATGCTGTTGTTGCTCTTGCAATTCGGCATCGGGCTCCAGCACGAGCCAATGATCTTTCCGCCGCGGCTCTTCACCCCGTCGATGTTGCCCTGCATGCTGCCGTTGAGGCCGCCTGACGAGTTCATCCCGATGCGCAGGATGGAGAGGCCGATCGCGTCGGCGCCGGTGGTGGTGAAGAGGTTGTCGAGCGGAAGGCTGGTGCCGATCAAGGCGTCGTTCAGACCGAAGCCCTCGATCATCTGGTGAGTCGCGTCGAGCTTGACCGTCACCCCCGTGGTGCTGCTGGAACCGCCGTTGCCGGAAGCGCCAGCGCCACCGCTGGTGCCTCCGCCGCTGGTGCCGCCCGAGCCGGTGGCGCTGGCGCCGCCCTTCCCGCCACCGCTGGCCCCGCCGGAGCCCGAGCCGTTGCTGCCGCTCGAACCGCCCGAGCCGCTGGAACCGCCCGAGGCCGTCGCGCCGCTTGAGCCGCCGGTGCCAGACGCGCCCCCCGAGCCGGTGGCGCCGCCGGAGCCGACCTTGCCGCCCGAGCCCGCGCCCTGGCTGCCTCCGGAGGACGACGACGTCGAACCTCCGCTACCCCTGCCGCCGCTGCCGGACGACGTGGTGCCGCCGGACCCGGTGGTGCCGCCGGACGAACTTGTCTGACCTCCCGAGCCGTTGCCGGCCGAGCCAGAGCTGGAACACCCCGCGAATGCGAGGGCGCAACCGGACAGAATCACGGCGACGCGATGGTTGATTTTCACGGGGGAGCCTCCTTCGGTGCGTGGAGCGTTCGAGATAGCACATAATTTAGTGCCTTAACATTGCTCCCCGCCGTCATCCGCGATCACGGGCTGCCCGTCTGATGCGGTGCGATAAGCCGCGGCGTGCGTAGCCCCCCCCGCGGGCGCCGCGCGCCGCGGGCTGCATCCAGGACCAGCGCGCATGCGTGGTCGCCGGATCGCGACCACACGCGGACGCTCGAATCGCCCGGACAAGCGCCCTGTCCCCGTCGAGGATTGTAAAGGCGCTGGCCCTCGGCACGCCCGTGCCGACCGGCGACCCATGGGCACCGTTTCGCCTCTCGTCAGGCGCGCCGGTGACCTGCCGCCGCCGTCAGACGTCGACCTTGAAGCCCAGCTCGACGTCGGTCGCTGCTTGCCCGCCCCGGATGCCCCAGTTCTCGCGCGGCAGCTCTCGCAGCAAGATCTTCACGTGGTCCCTGGGGATGCCCAGCGGCTCCAGGTTCGTCACGATGGCCCGGTAGAGAGCTCGCTTCGCGTCCAGCGAGCGACCCGCGAACGCGTCGATGCTGATGTGCGTGTACGCCTCGGGCCTCTCCCGCGCGGGCGGGCACGCGAAGCGGTGGGGCTCGTGGACGACCAGCCGGACGTTGCGATCCCCGGGCAGGATCTTGAACGCCTCCCTCAGCGCCGCATGCACGGCCTCCATGAGGGCAACCTCCTGCTCGACCGTGTACTGGCGTCGGACCTCGATCAGCACGCTGGGCATCGTCGTCTCCTGCCGGCAATGATAGCGGCCGGCGAGCCCGTTCACGAACCGAGACGCAGCGTCGCCACCAGGGGCAGGTGGTCCGAGGCGGCGCGGGCGTCCGGGGTGCTGATGACCGTCACGCGGTCCAGCGCCTGGCGTGGGTGGGTCCAGACCCGGTCCAGGGACAGCAACGGCATCCGCGACGGGAAGCTGCGCAGGGCCGGGCTTCGCCCGAAGCGGCGGTGCAGCCAGCGCAGCGGGCGGCCCCACAGCCACCATTCGTTGATGTCTCCCAGCAGCACGGTGGCGTCGGCGCCCTCGTCACCCACGATCGACAGCAACCGCCGCACCTGCTGTCGCCGCTCGCCCGCGCGCAGCCCCAGGTGGGTGACCACCACCCGCACCCGATGCGCGCCCCAGCGCACGTTGACCTCCAGCGCGGCGCGCGGCTCGCGGTGGGGCACCGAAAGATCGTGCGTGCGGACGTCGCCGACCGGCAGCGCGCTCAGCAGCGCGTTGCCGTGCTTCCAGTCGCCGAAGTCCCGGGTCGTCACCGAGGACCAGGCCAGACCGTTCTCGCGGCCCAGCGCCGCCACGTCGCACGCGCCGGCCGGCCCCGCGCAGGACACCTCTTGCAGCGCCACCAGCGGTGCGCCCAGCGCGCCGATCACCCGCGACACGCGCGCGACGTCGCGCCGCCCGTCGCCGCCCACGGCGTCGTGAATGTTCCAGGTGGCGATGCGCAGCCCGTCCCGCTCGGGCGCGCTCACGGGCGCGGCTCCGGCGCCGGCGACGGCGCCACCGTGGCGGCACCCGCCACCACCGCCGCCGGCAGGCGCGCCCGGCGCCCCGCACCCAGCAGGCGCCGCTTCAGGATCACCGTCAGCACGGTGGTCAGCACCGCGACCGCCAGCGCGATGGCCACGTTCAGGCGGCTGGGGTGGCGCACCGCCTCGCGCGCCCGGTCGACGAACACGCCCAGCCCCAGCAGCCCCGGCGCCATGCCCACGATGTTGCCCAGCACGAACGAGCGGCGCGGGATCCGGAACGCGCCCGCCAGCAAGTTCAGCGCGCCGAAGTTCCCCACCGGCAGCAGGCGCATGAACACCACGGTCCAGAAGGCCCGTTCCCGCAGCAGGCGGCGCAGGTTGCTCTCGACCCGCCCGGGCAACCAGCGCATCACGCGCGTGCCCAGCCGCAGGCCCACGGCGTGCGACAGCGTCGCGCCCAGCACGGCACCGATCCACGCCACCGGCACGCCGGGCCATCCGCCGAACACGGCCAGCGTGGTGGTGCCCAGCAGGGTGATGGGGACGAACAGGGCGCTCGCCACGGCGATGATCCCCACGGCCAGAAAAGGTCCGGCGGGCTCGGCGGCCAGCCGCGAGCCGACGTGCAACGCGGCCGTCGCCAGATGGAAGTCGCGCAGGGGGCCGCGGCGAAACAGCGCCCAGATCGCCAGCAGGCCCAGCGCCAGGCCCAGCGGCCGCAGCCATCGCCGCGCCAGCCGCCGCCGCAGCGGCACCGGCACGGCCCGTTCCATGAATGCCTCCAGGCTCCAGGGTTCCTCGGGATCGACGACCGCGCCGTCGAACACGGTCAGGTCGACGGGGGCGTCGGTCGCATCGGGCACCGGCACCAGCCCGTAGGCGGCGGTGGCCACCTGATGGTCGATCAGGTGGCACAGCGAACCCGAGGCGGCCAGGCGCGCCGCCACCTGGGCGGCCGGCAGGTCCAGGTGCTCGCCCAGCAGGCGATCGCGCACCGAGGCCACGAACGCGGCGCTCGCCGCGTCGGTCGCCTCGACGGCCAGGTCGCACTCGGTGTCCAGGCCCATCGAGCGGTTGCTGAAGTTCGCCGAACCGATCTTCGCCAGCAGGTCGTCGATCACCAGCACCTTGGCGTGGACGTTGACGGCGCGCGCCTCGGCGCCCGCCGACACGCGCGGCGAAACCAGGCGCAGGCGGCCGTAGAGATCCTTGGCCCGCAGGAAGGCCAGCGCCCGCGCCCGCAGTACGCCCATCGAGCCGCGCTCCATCCAGCCGGCCTCGATCTCGGGCAGCATCACGGTGATCTCGGGGCCGTCGCTCTCGGTCAGGCGGGCGGCCAGCGCGCGCACGACGGCGTTCGACGTCAGGTACTGGTTCTCGGCGTAGATCCAGCGGCGCGCGGCGCCCAGCGCGGCCAGGGTCAGGGCCTCGATCTCTTTCACGGGGGCCTGGCCATCCCGCAAGTAGGTGCGCGCGAAGCCGACCTCGATGTCCGTGGCGTCGACGGGCAGGGCGGCTGGCCAGTCGCAGATGGTGCGTCCCTCGGCCAGCGGCGGCGTGCGCGCTCTGCCGCGCCTCACGCCCCAGCGGGCGCGGGCCAACTCTCCCAGCGCCGCCGCCGCCGGGCCGGCCACCGCCGCATGGACGTCATGGAAAGGGTCGTAGGGTTTGCCTTCGCCGTCGATGCGGTGGGGATCGTGAATCAGGTGCCGCGGCTGATCCCAGCGGTGCATGGTCAGGTCGATGCCGCCCACGAAGGCCACCTCGTCGTCGACCACCACGATCTTCTGGTGGTGGGAGGCGCCGCTCGCGTGATCAGCGTCCAGCGCGAAGTGCAGGCGAGGGTGGGCGCGCCCGAACTGCTCCCGCGGGCGTGGCTCGCGCTCGAACGCGTAGATGACGGAGTAGTCCCATATCAGGATGAAGATCTGCAGGCGGGGCTGGCGGGCCAGGCAGCTCAGCAGCAGCGGCAGCAACGCGCCCCCCTGCAGGGGACCGCCCCGACCGCGGTCGGCCTGGGGACCGCTCGGCGCCTGCTGTGTTCCCGGCTGCGGGCGCAGCGGCGTGCGGCTGTCGAGATCCCACCCCACGATGAAGATGGTCTCGCGTGCTGCCTCCATGGCGTCGGCGATGCTCGCGAAGGCGGGGCCGGCGTCCTGGATCAGCGACAGGCGGCGCGCGCGGGCGAGCTTCCAGCAGGTCGTTCCGGGGACCAGCAGCGGCATCGCCGTCAATCTAAGACCAATGCCTCTCGGGGAAGGGGGAGTTTACGACCTGGCCCGGTCGTTCGTGCCTCGGGCCCGGCGGCCCCGCTCGACTTCCGGGAGGGCGCCTCTATTCTTCTTGCGCATGCCCGAGTTGCCCGAGGTCGAGGTCGCCGCGCGAAACCTCACCCGCTGGGCCCGGGGACGGCGCGTGCGCGCGGTGATCGCCAGCGACGCGCGCGCCCTGGGTGGTGGCCGCGCCGCCCCGCTGAAGGCGCTGGTGGGCGCGCGCCTGACGGAGCTCGAGCGCCGGGGAAAGAACCTGCTGCTGACCTTCGCCGCGCGCGCGAAGGATCCGGTCGGCGTGTGGTCGCACCTGGGCATGACCGGCAAGTGGGTACGCCGCGCGCCCACCGACGTCGCGCCGCGCTTCGCGCGGGTGCGGCTGGACTTCGAGGGGGGCGTGACCTTGTACTTCCTGGACATGCGGCTGTTCGGGTTCTTCCGCCTGGTCCCGCGGGCCGCCTTCGCCGCCTTGCCCGTGATCGCGGCGCTCGGCCCCGATCCCCTGCGCGAGGGCATCGACGCCGGCGCGCTGGGACAGCGCCTGGCCAGGCGCCGCAAGCTGCCCATCAAGGTCGCCATCATGGATCAGGCGCTGCTGCCCGGGGTGGGGAACATCCAGGCCTCCGAGGGGCTGTTCCGTGCCGCCATCGATCCGCGCCGCTCGGCGGCGTCGCTGGAACCGGCCGAGGTGCGACGGCTGGCGCGCGGGCTGCTGGCGTCCTTTCGCTACACGCTGGGCACCTTCGGGACGGCCGGCGCCGACGGCGGCGAAAAGGACGTCGAGTATGTGGAGGAGCCGGGCACGCGCAACCCGTTCAAGGTCTACGATCGGGCGGGCGCGCGCTGTCCACGCTGCCAGCGACTGGGAAGGAACGGCGTCATCACCCGTCTGGTGCAGGCGGGGCGTTCGACGTATTTCTGCCCCACCTGTCAGAAGTAGCGCCTGGCGCGATCGCCGTCACCGACGGAGGATGCGATTTTTCTCCGTCGGTGAACGTCGCGCATCTGGACGGCCGCAGGTATCATCGTCAGGTCCACGATGTCCGAGTCCGATTCCCCTGAAGCGCGCCGGCTGAGCCAGAGCGAGCAGATCCTTCGCGCCATCGTGCAGCACCTGCCGCTCGGCGCCGTGTTCATGATGGACAGGGACATGCGCTACGTCAGCGCCGACGGCCCCTTGCTCCCGTCGTTGATGCGACAGGGCGACGTGAAAGAGCTGATCGGCAAGCGGGTCCCCGAGATCGCGTCGGAGGCGAACCGGGACCGGTTGATCGCGTTCTACGGCAAGGCGCTGGCGGGCGAGCGCCAGAACATGGAGCTGGCCTACGTCGACCGCTGGTACGAGCTGAGCGCCGTGCCCATCTTCGAGCGGGATACGGTCACGCACGCGGTGGTGGTCCTTTATGACGTCACCCCCCGCAGGGAGGAGGCCGAGACGCTGCGGCGGGCGCGCGACGAGGTGGCGCGCGAGCGCGGCTTGCTGGAGGCGGCGCTGGCCCACATCGAGGACGGGATGGTGCTGCTGGACAGCCGGCGGTGCATCCTGCTGGCCAACGCCAGCTTCGCCGCCATGTTCAGCTTGCAGCAGGAGTCGCTGACGGGCATGTCTCGCCAGACCTTCGTCGAGTGGGTGTCGCCGGTGGCGGAGGATCCGGAGTCGTTCGCCAGGATCATGCTGGGGGCGGACCACCCCGAGCCGCAGGAGTTCGTGTTCCTGCGCCCGCGGCGGCGGGTCTTGAAGCGCAGCCTGACCTCCGTCCGCCTGGGCGAGGGCGAGGGATACCTGGTCACCTGGCACGACGTCACCGCCGAGCGCGATCTGCTGCGGGAGCGCGAGCGCCTGCTGCTGGTCGACGCGCTGACGGGCATACCGAACCGCCGGGCCGTGGAGACGGCGCTGCACATCGAGGCCGAGCGCATGAAGCGCACCGGGACGCCGTTCTGCGTGGCGTTGCTGGACGTCGATCACTTCAAGCGGGTCAACGACCTGCACGGTCACGGCGCGGGCGACGAGGTGCTGCGGGCCGTGGGCGGGACGCTGTCGGCGCAGGTCCGCGTCACCGACACCGCCGGGCGCTGGGGTGGGGAGGAGTTCCTGGCCGTGCTGAACGGCTCGCTGGCGGGCGCCCACGTCTTCGCCGAGCGCACCCGGGCGGCGATCGAGAAGCTGCGCTGCCCGCCCGTCGAGCGCGTCACCATCTCGATCGGCCTGGCCGAGGTGCAGCCGGGCGAGTCCGTGCTGGACGCGATAACCCGCGCCGACAAGCGCCTGTACGACGCCAAGGCAGGCGGGCGCAATCGCGTCTGCGGCTAGTGTCGCGCGCCGCGCCCGCGCTTCCCGGCCGATCGGCCATACTCCCCGCGTGACCTCGGAACCGACCACCGCCCCGGGCCCGCGCGGACACTGGTTCTGGGGCACGCTGCCCGAATTCCGCCGCGACCGCCTGGGATTTCTGCTGCGCACCGCCCGCGATTATGGCGGGGTGGCGCGGCTGGGCCGGCGCCGGCCCCTGGTCTTCCTGGTCAGCGACCCCGCCGCCGTGAAGCACGTCCTGCAGGACAACGCCGAGAACTACGGCCGCAACACGCGCGGCGTGGCGGCCCTGCGCGAGACGCTGGGAAACGGCCTGCTGACCACCAGCGGGCCCGCCTGGCGCCGCAACCGCCGCCTGGCGCAGCCCGCCTTTCACCGGCAGCGTCTGGCCGGCTTCGCGACGGTGATGGCAGGCGCGGCGGCCGAGCTGGTCACGCGGCTGCAGGGCGCCGGCGCGGGGGGCGCCTCGTTCGACGTGGTGCCGGAGTTCTCGCGGGTGGCCCTGCAGATCGTGGGGCGCTGCCTGTTCCAGCGCGATCTGGCCGACGACGCCGATCAGGTCGGTCGCGCGCTGCGGGTGACCCTGCACCACACGATGGACAAGGCGCAGGCGCTGTTCCCGCTGCCCAGCGTGCTGCCCACGCCCGCGAACGTGCGCTTCCACGCGGCGCTGCGGACCCTGGACCGGCTGGTGCTGTCGTTGATCGACGAGCGGCGGCAGGCGGGCGGCGATCGGGGCGACCTGCTGTCGATGTTGTTGCTGGCCCGCGACGAGGATGGCGGCGAGGGCCTGTCGAACGCGCAGCTTCGCGACGAGATCATCACCCTGCTGCTGGCGGGGCACGAGACGACGGCCATGGCGATGTCCTGGACGGCCTACCTGCTGGCCCGACACCCGGAGGTCCAGCGGGCGCTGCAGCGCGAGGCCCGCGAGGTCATCAGCGGCGCCGCGCCCTCGCTGGACGAGCTGCCGCGCCTGCGCCTGACGCGCGCGGTGCTGGAGGAGTCGATGCGGCTCTATCCACCGGCCTGGATCGTCACCCGCTCGGCCAACGCGGCCGATGAGCTGGGCGGCCACGCCATCCCGGCCGGGGCCATCGTGCTGGTCAGCCCCTATGTCACCCACCACGATCCCGCCTGGTGGCCCGATCCCGAACGCTTCGATCCCGCGCGCTTCGCCACGCCGGCCGAACACGACGCCACCACGGGCAGGGGCCCGGCCGAGCGGCCGCGCTACGCATACTACCCGTTCGGCGGCGGGCCCCATCTGTGCATCGGCGCTGGCTTCGCCATGATGGAGGCGACCATCCTGCTGGCGACCATCGCGCGCGCCCTGACGCTGCCGCTGGACCAGGCGCACCCCGTGGCCGTCGACGCGCTGGTCACGCTGCGCCCCCGCCACGGTCTGTGGTTGCGGGCCACGCCCGCCTGACCGGCGCTCGCGTATGGTGGCGCGTATGGTGGCGCGTATGGTGAACTGATGGATGACGCGGGAAAGGGGACGGACCTGTTCGCGGGGACGGCGCTGGATGTCGCGCTCCAGCGCCGGCGCGCCTACGCGGGGGTGTTCGATGCGGCGTCGCGCCGGGTCCTGGCGGCGACCGGCCTGGCCGCGGGCATGCGCTGCCTGGAAGTGGACGCGGGCGAAGGCGACGGCGAGCTGGCCACCTGGCTGTCCGAGCGCGTCGCCGGCGGCAGCGTGGTGGTCCCCGCTACGCCTGGGGGACCGAGCGGACCCGCGGGTGGCGCGCGGTTGACGGCCGCCATGGCGGCACCGCAGCGGGAGTCGTTCGATCTGATCCATGCGCGGGCGGCGCTGATTCACACGCCGCGGTTCAACGAGGCGCTGGCGGCGCTGCTGGCCATGCTGCGCCCGGGAGGATGGCTGGTGCTGGAAGAGCCGGACTTCTCGGCGGCGCGCGCGTTCACCGGCTCGTTCGATCAGCGCCACGCCTTCACCGGCGTGAACCGCGCCCGCGAGGCGCTGTGCCGCGCCGCGCGAACGGACTTCGGCTTCGGGGCGCGCCTTCCCGGTCTGCTGCAGGCGGCCGGCTTGCACGAGCTGGCGCTCGAGAACGACGCGCCGATGGTGCGCGGGGGAACGCCGCACGCCGCGCTGCTGGCCGCCGAGGTGGTGAGCCGGGCCGACGATTACCGGGGCACGGGGCTGGTCCAGGCGCAGGAGCTGGACCACTACCTGTCCTTCGCGGCTGATCCCGCCTGCTGGGCCATTCCGCACGCGACGATCCGCGCCGCCGGCCGCAAACCGGCGCGGTGACGGAGGGCGCGCC
>Ga0070658_10004370_pt1 | contig 11533 bp, 8 predicted proteins | sample KBSC13metaG_FD_64664 | JGI IMG/M metagenome (GOLD analysis project Ga0070658, IMG submission 64664) | Corn rhizosphere microbial communities from Kellogg Biological Station, Michigan, USA - KBS C1-3 metaG | ecosystem: Host-associated > Plants > Roots > Rhizosphere > Soil ... | reverse complement strand
TGGTCGATGCGGTGATGTACCTCGTGCGTACGATCACGGATCGCAGCCGCGCGATCACGCTCGCCCTCGCGGTGCGGCGTGCGCCCGACGCGCAAAGCGGCCGGCGCTACGTGGAGCAGGCGCTATCGAAGGTGGCCGCGAAAGTCGCGACGGACACCGAGCTGGAAACCATGCGCGCGCGCATCGTCGCGATGCCGGCGCCGCCGGAGCGGCCCATGCTGCACCGCGAGGATGCGTGGGGCGCCGCGGGCATCTTCGTGATCGTCGTGGGTGCGACCTTCCCGGTCGTGCTGCCGTTCATCTTCATGACGGATGCGGCGGCGGCAAAGACCGCTTCCCGCGTCATCGCGCTGGGGATGCTTTTCGTGGGTGGCTTGGCGCTGGGCCGGTACGCGGGCTACGGAAGCATCCGCATGGGCCTCGCGATGGTCGGGCTCGGCGTGGCACTCGTGGTCGCGATCATGGCGCTCGGCGGTTGAAGCTCGCGGCTGCGGGCACCACGCTCCTCACGCTGGTTGCAAACACGGCGTGGTGTCATGACGAGCCGGGCCGGCGGGCGGCACCTCCCGACAAGCCCGGTTGGGAATTCGCGCTCACCGCATATCCCACGCAGGTTCGCGACGCGGGCGGCACGACGACGTCCGTCATCGGCGCGGCGGACCGGGGCGCGTTGCACCTCGAGACGCGCTATGGATACGAGGCGAAGGATGCGCGCTCCGTTTTCGCGGGCTGGACGTTCTCCGGCGGCGAGGCGATCAAGTGGGAGGTGACGCCGCTCGTGGGCGCGGGCTGGGGGCCGGTGCGCGCCTTCATCCCGGGCGTGGAGGCGAGCGTGACGTGGGGCCGCTTCGACTTCTACATCGAAGGCGAGCTGGTGCGCGATCGCCGCAACTCCGGCGACAACTACAACTACGCGTGGAGCGAGCTCGGATTCCATGCAACCGAATGGTTGCGCGTGGGGGCTGTGGGGCAGCGCACGCGGCTCTACGGCGGCGAGCGCGATTTCCAGCGCGGCCCCTTCGTGCAGGCTACCTTCGGCCGGGCGACCCTCGGCGGCTACTGGTTCAACCCGGGCAGCCGCGACGAGGTGGTCGTCGCATCGATCGGTGTGTCGTTCTGACAACAGGCGCGCGATACCCGGTTGACAAACGTTAGCCTCCCCCCATAACGTCGGTTTCAAGCTCCGAAAGAGAGTTTCACGTCCATCCGTCCCGAGCGGATCGGGCTTCCGACGACATCCCCGCCCACGAGGCGGCATCAGGGAGACTTATGAAGCGCTTGCTATTGGCCATCACCATGGCCCTGGGAGTTGCTGCGCCCGCGATCGGGCTCGCAGCCGACGATCGCTACATCGTCAAGTTCAAGGAAGGCTTCGGTCCGCAGGTCAGGCACGCGCTCGCGAACTTGGGCGGCCGCGAGGCGTTGGCGCTCGACCAGGTGCAGGCGCTCGCCGCGCACTTGCCGCCGCAGGCGCTCGTCGCCCTGCAGAACATGCCCTTCGTCGAATACGTCGAGGTCGACCCGATCCGCGAGCCGATGGCGCTGGCCGATCGCACGCTCGCCACCGGGGAGACGCTGCCCTACGGGATCCAGATGGTGCAGGCGGACCTCGTCAATTCCTCCAACGAGGCGGGCAAGCGCATCTGCATCATCGACTCGGGCTATTCGCAGCAGCATGAAGACCTGCGCGACGACATCGACAACACCATCACGCAGAACGCGAGCAACACCGGATCGGGCACGTGGGACAAGGATTCCTGCGGGCACGGCACGCACGTCGCTGGCACGATCTCGGCGATCGCGGGCAACGGCAAGGGCGTGATCGGCATCGTTCCCAACGTGAACCTGCACATCGTGAAGATCTTCGGCGACGACGTGCTGGGCGGCGGCAACTGCGCCTGGACCTATTCGTCCACGCTGGTCGACGCGCTGAACAAGTGCACGGCCGCGGGCGCCAACGTCGTGAGCATGAGCCTGGGCGGTCCGACGATGAGCGTCACCGAGCGCAACGCGTTCAAGAACGCGAACAGCGCGGGCGTGCTGTCCATCGCCGCCGCAGGCAACGCGGGCACCACGGCCACGAGCTATCCGGCGGGTTACACGGAGGTGGTCTCCGTCGCCGCGGTGGACTCGAACGAGGTCCTCGCGACGTTCTCGCAGCGCAACCGCGACGTCGAGATCGCCGCGCCCGGCGTGGCGGTGCTCTCCACGCTGCCGTACAAGGACATCGACACGCTCACCTTCCCGGACGGCACGTTCGTGAACGGCGGCCACGTCGATCTCGCCGGCCGCAGCAATGGCGTCACGGGCGCGATCGTCAACGGCGGGTTGTGCGACACGGTGGGCGCCTGGTCGGGCAAGGTCGTGCTCTGCCAGCGCGGCACGGTGGACTTCAACACCAAGGTGCAGAACGCGCAGAAAGGCGGCGGCACCGCGGCGGTGATCTACAACAACGCCGCGAGCGACGCCACCTGCGGCGACTTCCTCGCGACACTGGGCGACGGGAACAGCAGCACGATCCCCGCGATCTCGGTGAGCTGCGCGGAAGGCACGAAGGCGCTCGCGTTCGCGGGTGTGTCCAGCACGCTGGTCAGCCGCATCAGCGCGCCGGACAGCGGGTACGAGGCGTGGGACGGCACGTCGATGGCCACGCCGCACGTCTCCGGCGTCGCCGCGCTGATCTGGGGCTGCTATCCGCAAGCCACGAACCAGCGCATCCGCGATGCGATGAACGCGACGGCGAAGGACAAGGGCTCGGCCGGCCGCGACAACTCGTACGGCTACGGCATCGTCCAGGCGAAGGCGGCGCTCGCCAACCTCGCCGCCACGTATGGCACGTCGCAGTACTGCGTGACGCTCTCGTCGTCGAAATACTGATCGACGGCACGTGAGGCAGGCCCGCGGCGCGAGCCGCGGGCTTTTTCATTTCGAGCGGGACGCGCGCTCTCTCAGTCTCCGCCGAGGCGCAGGCGCCGCCGGTTGTTGGGGATGTAGAGCTCCTGGTAGTAGATCGGGCTGTCGCCACCCAGGTAGGCCCGGACCTCCAGCAGCGAGCCGGGCGTGCGCGGCTTGAGCTCGATCGCGCCGGCCACGTCCGCCGGAAACGCGAGCGTCGAGAGGTGCTGCACCATCCGCGCCACGCCCTGGTGGCTCTCGCGCCAGATGATCTCCTTGAAATTCTCGCCGGAGAGCTTGCGCGTGGGCAGCGTGGCGAAGGCGGGCACCCTCGCAGGATCGACGTAGAAGCGGCTGAAGACGAGGAATTCCTTGTTGATGTCGAGCACGCGATCGATGCGCACCACCTCGCCCGCGGGTTGCAGGTGCTCCGACCACGCACCGGGCATCTCCACCGACGCGCGTGCGATCACCTTCGAATACACCGGCAGGTAGCCGTCGCCCGCGTCGTCCACGAAGCGGCAGTGCAGCGGCGAGCGCATCTCGGTCGCGTCGCGCCGCGCGATGAAGCTGCCCTGTCCCGGCGTGCGCACGACGACACCCTCGTCGACCAGCATCCGCAGCGCGCGCTGGATGGTGCCCAGGCTGAGCGGCACCTGGGCCGCCCACTCCGACTCGGTCGGCAGCCGCGCGCCGCCCGGCCACCGGCCGCTCGCGACCGAGGCGACGATCGCGTCGCGCAGCGCCACGTACTTGGGCACGCCCGGGCGCGCGTGGCGCGCGAGCCAGCTGCGGACGTCGGCGGGAATGGGGGCTGCGGACACGGCGCCTCGAGTTGCTATATAACTATATAGTTAGTAGCATAAACCTCAACGCGAACCGAGAGAAGAGCCATGCGAGCGCCCAACTTCCTGGTGATCATGTCCGACGAGCACAACCCCAAGGTGCTCGGGCACGAGGGCCATCCCGTCATCGGCACGCCCAACCTGGACCGGCTCGCCGCGCGCGGCACGGCGTTCGGCGGCGCGTACACCACGAGCCCGGTGTGCATCCCGGCGCGCGCCGGCTTCGCCACCGGCAAGTACATCCACCAGATCGGCTTCTGGGACAACGCGGATGCGTACGACGGCACGGTGCCCAGCTGGCACCACGAGCTGCGCAAGCGCGGCCACCGCGTCGACTCGATCGGCAAGCTGCACTTCCACCTCACCGGTGAGGACCACGGCTTCACCGAGGAGCAGATCCCGATGCACATCATCGAGGGCAAGGGCGACCTGATGGGCCTGGTGCGCGACGACATGCCGCGCCGCGGCGGCGCGAAGAAGATGGCCGCGATGGCGGGCCCGGGCGAGTCGCCGTACACGTTCTACGACAAGGAGATCTGCTCGCGCGCGCAGGTGTGGCTGCGCGAGAAGGGCCGCGCGCAGCACGACAAGCCCTGGGTCCTCTTCGTCTCGTTCGTGGCGCCGCATTTCCCGCTGACCGCGCCGCCCGAGCATTACTACCGGTATTGGGACCAGGACCTGCCGATGCCCAAGCTCTATGCCCGCGAGCAGCGTCCGCAGCATCCGTATGTGCGCGACTATCGCGAGAGCTTCGCATACGACGACTATTTCGAGAGCGAGGCGGACGTGAAGCGCGCGCTCGCCGGCTATTTCGGGCTCGTGTCCTACCTCGACGAGAACATCGGCAAGATCCTGCGCGTGCTCGACGACACCGGGCTCGCCGCGAACACGCGCGTCATGTACACGAGCGACCACGGCGACAACCTCGGCTCGCGCGGCCTCTGGGGCAAGTCCACCATGTACGAGGAGATCGCGCGCGTGCCGTTGATCCTGGCGGGCCCCGGCATTCCCGAGGGCAAGCGTGTCGAGACGCCCGTGAGCCACGTCGATGCGTTTCCCACGATCGTCGAGTCCGTGGGCGTTCCGTTCGCCCAGGTGAAGGACGGCCATCCGGGCGTGAACCTGCTCGACGTGGCGCAGGGCGCGCAACCCGCGCGCACCGTGCTCTCCGAATACCACGGCATGGGCTCGACCACCGGGGCCTTCGCCATCCGCGACGGAAAGTACAAGTACATCCATTACGCGAAGTACGCGCCGCAGCTCTTCGACCTCGAGCGCGATCCCGAGGAGATGCACGACCTCTCCGCGGATCCGGCGCATGCCGAGGTGCTCGCGCGTTGCCGCGCGAAGCTGTATGCGATCTGCAACCCCGAGGAGGTCGACCGCCGCGCGAAGGCGCGCCAGGCCGAGCTCCTCGCGCAGAACGGCGGGCGCGACGCGGTGATCAAGCGCGGCGACCTGGGGTTCACGCCCGCGCCCGGATTCGCCGCCGATTTCCAATGAGCCGATAAAGGCCAGGAGGAGCACACCATGAAGACGATGTTGATTGCCGCGTTGGCGACGCTCGCGTTCGCCGCGCATGCAGAGGACTGGCCCGCGAAGCCGTTGCGCGCCATCGTGCCGTATCCCGCCGGTGGCGGCGTCGACTTCGTGACGCGCACCGTCGCGCAGCGCCTCTCGGAGGCGCTCAAGCAGCCGGTCGTGGTGGAAAACCGGACCGGAGCCGCGGGCGCGATCGGCGCGGACACGGTGGCCAAGTCCCCGCCCGACGGCTACACGTTCCTCGTCGCATCGCCGGCGGAAGTCCTGGTCTCGCCCATCGCGGGGCAGAAGATGACCTACGATCCCGCGACCGACCTCCTGCCGGTCACGCTCGTGGGCGAGACCCCGCTCGTGATCTTCGTGAATCCCTCGGTGTCGGCGAAGACGCTGCCCGAGCTCATCGCGCTGGCGAAGAAGGATCGCGGATCGCTTTCGTATGCGACGCCGGGCAACGGCAGCTCGATGCATTTCGCCGGAGAGGCCCTGAACGGCATCGCGGGGGTGGACCTGCAGCACGTGCCCTATCGCGGGGCCGCGCCCGCGGTCACCGATGTCCTGGGAGGGCAGGTGCCGATGGGCATCGTGGGCATGCCGCCCACGGTCACGCATGCGAAGACCGGCAAGCTGCGCATCCTCGCGGTCACGAGCGCGCGGCGCTCCGAAGCCATGCCGGACGTGCCCACGGTTTCGGAGCTCCCGGGCTTCAGCGGGTATCGCTTCACCAACTGGATGGGCGTGTACGTGCCGGCGAAGACGCCGCCCGAAGTGGTCGAGCGCCTGGCCACGGAGATCGCGAAGATCGTGCGCGAGCCCGACATCCGCGCGAAGCTCCTCGCAGGCGGTGTCGAGCCCATCGGCGACACGCCCGCGGAATTCCGCGGCTTCCTCGACTCGGAGCGCGCCGCGTACACGAAGGTCGGCCGGGAGCGGCATATCCGCGTCGAGTGAGGTAAGGTCCCGCCATGGGACCCATCGCCGAGCACGGGGCGCTCGATGCGCGCGCTTTCCGCGAGGAGATCGCGTCGTGTTACCGCCCCGCCGTGCTGCGCGGGGCCGTGCGCGAATGGCCGGCCGTGCGCGCCGCGACAAGCGCACCGGACGGCATCTGCGCTTACCTCGAGGCGTTGGACAACGGCACGAAGGTCCCGACGCTGCGCCTGCCGCCGAGCGCCACCGGACGCATCTTCTATAACGCGGGCCTCGAGGGCTTCAATTACACCCGCGACGATTCGACGATCAGCGCGGTGCTCGAGCGCATGCGCAAGAACGCATCGCTCACGCGCCCTGCGTCGGTGGTCGTGCAAAGCGCGCTGCTCTGCGCGTGCCTCCCGGGCTTCAATGCGGAAAACGTGAACCCGATCCTCGATCCGGCCATCGAGGGCCGCATCTGGCTCGGCAACCGCGTGGTGACGCCGGCGCATTTCGACGAGTCGAGCAACGTGGCGTTCGTCGTCGCCGGCCGCAGGCGCTTCACGCTCTTTCCACCGGAGGCGATCGCGGACCTCTACATCGGCCCGATCGGCTACGCGCCCACGGGCACGCCCATCAGCCTGGTGGATTTCGATGCGCCCGACCTCGCGCGCTTTCCGCGCTTCACCCGTGCGATGCAGAACGCGTACGTCGCGGACCTCGAGCCCGGCGACGGCATCTACATCCCGCCGCTCTGGTTCCATCACGTGCGCTCGCTGGATGCGTACAACATGCTCGCGAACTACTGGTGGAAGGATCGCCCGGCGCGCCGCGGCACCGATTCGGCGCTCAATGCGCTGTTGATGGCGTTGCTCGACCTGCGCGACCTGCCGGTGGAGCAGCGCCGCGCCTGGTCGAGGATTTTCGAGCACTACGTGTTCGCGCCCGACGAGTCCGCGGCGGCCCACATTCCCGAAGGCAAGCGCGGGGTGCTGGGCGAGATGTCGCCGGAGTTCGCCAGCAGCGTGCGAGCGTTTCTCGCCGCGAAGCTGCGCGACTAGGCGTCGGCTTCCGCGAGGCACACGCCAAGCGAGTCGGCATTCTCGTGCAGCACATGGATGCTCGTGGGCGATGGCGTGGCCACGCCGCGCGCGCCGAGGCGCGTGAGCGCTTGCGTGTCCGCGCGCGCGGTGTCCTGTACCGTCACCAGCACCCGGCCAGACGCGGGATCGACACGGACGATGTTGGCGGCCCCGCCCAGCGCTGCGATCCATGCCGCTCGATCCACGCGCGGCGCCTCGCTCGACACGCATGCGCGCATCTCGCTCGCGAGCTGGTCGGCAACCGGGCCCACCACGACCTGGATGCCCGCGGCGCCGACATTCACGCTGCCGGCCGCGCCGAGCGCGCGAAGCGCCTCGGTGTCCACCTTCGCACGGTCGCGAAGCACGAGACGAAGGCGCGTCGTGCACGCGTCGATCGATTCGAGATTCGCCGCGCCGCCCAGCGCGGCGACGTAGCCCGCCGCGCCCTGCGTGCTAGGGGTCGCCGCCGCGGCCGTGGTTACGGGCTGCGCCTCGCGTCCCGGCGTGCGCAGGTCGAATCGCACGATGACGTAGCGGAATACGGCGTAGTAGATCGCGAAGTACGCGAGCCCCACGGGAAGCAACACCAGCGGCCGCGTGGACTTCCCGTAGTTGAGCACGTAGTCGAAGAGGCCCGCCGAGAATCCGAAGCCGAGGCGGCTGCCGAGGAGATCCATGATCACCATGGCGGTGCCGGTGAGGATCGCGTGCAGCGCGTACAGCGCGGGCGCCAGGAACATGAATGCGAACTCGATCGGCTCGGTCACGCCCGTGAGGAAGGACGTGAGAGCCAGCGAGAGCAGCAGGCCGCCGGCGGCGCGGCGCCGCTCGGGCCGCGCGGTGCGATACATCGCGAGGCACGCAGCGGGCAGGCCGAACATCATCACGGGGAAGAAGCCCGCCATGAAGGCGCCGGCGTTGGGGTCTCCGGCGAAGAAGCGTTTCAGGTCGCCGGTCACGCCGTGGTAGTCGCCCACGATGAACCACGCGAGGTTGTTCAGGATGTGGTGCAGGCCCGTCACGATGAGCGCGCGGTTGAGGACGCCATAGACGAAGAGGCCCACCTCGCCGGAGCCGATGACCGCACGGCTCAACGCGTCCATGCCGCGCTCGACATACGGCCATCCCAGGCCGAACACGAACGCGACCACGATGCCCGCCAGCCCCGCGGCGATCGGCACGAAGCGCCGGCCGGCGAAGAATGCGAGGTATGAAGGCAGGCGGATGTCGTGGTAGCGGTTGTAGAGCTGCCCCGCGATGATCCCGGAGACGATGCCGAGCGGCACGCTCATCTTCGAGAGCGCTTTCGCGGCGAGCTCCGGGGGCAGGTGCATGAGGACCTCGGCACCCTTGCTCGCCACGAGGAATCCGACGACGCCGGCGAGGCCCGAGGCGCCGTGGTTCTCGCGCGCGAGGCCCACGGCGATGCCGATCGCGAAGAGCAGGCCCAGGTTGGAGAACACCGCATCGCCGGCCGCGGCGATCGGCGCGATGTCCAGCAGGTCGGGTTGTCCCAGGCGCAGCAGCAGGCCAGCGGCGGGCAGCACCGCGATCGGCAGCATGAGCGCGCGTCCGAGGGACTGGGTGGCTTCGAGCCAACGCATGGTCAGGCTCCGGGGGTGAGGGTCGTTGCGGGGACGAGCGCCGCGGCCGCCAGCTTGCGCACCGCGGCGCCCGAAGGCTGCGCGAGCGCCTTGCGTGCGATCTCGCGGCATTGGCCGGTGTCGAGCGTGCGCACCACGGACTTGAGGCGCGGGATCATCGCGGGCGTGGCCGATATCTCCTGGACGCCGAGCCCGATCAGGATCGGCAGCGCCTCGACGTCGGAGCCCAGTGCGCCACACACGCTCACGCTCTTGCCGCGTGCCCGTGCCGCTTCCGCGACGCGCGCGATGAGCTGCAGCACGGCGGGATGCAGCGCGTCGAGCCGCGAGGCGAGCCGCGGATGCGCGCGGTCGATGGCGAGCGTGTATTGCGCGAGGTCGTTGGTGCCGATGGAGAGGAAGTCGCACTCGGCCGCGAGCGAATCGGCCAGCAATGCCGAGGCCGGCGTCTCGATCATCGCGCCGATCGCGGGGGCCCGCATGACCTTCAGGCGCGCACGCTCCTCGTCCAGCATTGCCCGCACCGCGCGGATGTCGGAGGCATCGGTGACCATCGGGACGAGGACGCGACAGGCGTTAGGCGGCGTCACGCGCAGGATCGCGGCGAGCTGGGCGCGCAGAAGGTGCGGGTGCTCGAGGCTCGCGCGTATCCCACGAAGCCCCAGCGCGGGATTCTCCTCGCGATCGCACGGCATGAACGCGATGGGCTTGTCGCCGCCGATGTCCATGGTGCGGATCGTGAGCGTGCGGCCTCCGAGGCCGTCGGCGATGCGCTGGTATTCGCGACGCTGCTCTTCCTCGTCGGGTGCCTCGCGCCGATCGAGATAGAGGAACTCGGTGCGAAGCAGTCCGCAGCCTTCGGCGCCGTCGTGCACCGCCGCCGCGGTCTCGTTGGAAGAGCCGAGGTTGGCGAGCACCGGGATGCGAACGCCGTCGCGCGTGATGGCCGGCTCGCAGGCCGCGGCGAGATCGTTGGCGCGCTGCGTGCGGCGCTCGTCGATCGCGGCTTGCGTCGCGGCGGCGCGGGCGGCTGGCGGATCGATTTCGACGAACCCTTGCTCGGCATCGAGGATGAGCCGGGTGCCCTGGGAGACGGACATGACGGTGTCGCCGGCGGCGACCAGTGCAGGCACACCCGCGGCGGCCGCGAGGATCGCCATGTGCGACGTCGCTCCGCCGCGCGCGGTGCAGATGCCCAGCACCCCCGCGCGTTGCAGCGCCATCATCTGCGAGGGCAGCAGCTCCTCGGCCACGACGATGCTTCCGGCCGGGATCTCGTGCGCGGCACCGGGCGGCTCGCCCGCGAGCACGCGAAGCAGTTGATGCTCGAGGTCCATCAGGTCGGAGGCGCGTTCGCGCATGCGCGCATCGTCGAGCGCCGAGAGCATCGCGGCCGTCGCGCGCGTGGCCCGCCGCCATGCGTACCCCGCGCCTTCGCCCATGCGAACGCGGTCGAGGGCGCGTGCGTGCAAGTCCGGGTCGCGCGCGAGCTCGATGTGCGCCGCGACGAGCGCCTGCGCTTCTCCCTCGCTGGCAGCGTGCAGCGCCTCGAGATGCAAGCACAACGTCGCGATCGCATTCGTGAGCGCGACGCGTTCCGTCTCCTCGCCCTGGCCCCGCTCCATCACGGCGATCTCGGGACGCTCCCATTTCGCGCACGGGCCCATCGCGAGCCCGCGGCTGGCGATGACGCCCTCGATGCGGCTTGGGGACGCACCCCCGGGACGGACCGCGGGGTTTGCCTTGGGGGTGCGTCCCCGGGGTGCGTCCCCGGGGGAGAGCAGCCGCTCGAGCGCCGCGAGCGCCGCACCCGCGTCGTCGCCCGTCGCATGCGCTTCGATCGCATCGCCCGCGCGGGCACCGAGGGCCATCATCGAGACCGTGCTGCGTGCATTCGCCTCGCGTCCGCGCAGCACGAGGCGAACGTCGCTCGCGAAGGGCCGCAGGGCGGCGGCAAGCTGCGCCGCGGGTCTTGCGTGCAAGCCATGATCGAACGGCACGATGAAGGTGCAGCTCGCGCGGGCCTGCGTGATGGCCGGTTGCGAAGGCGCGCTCCTCGCCTGCGTGGCGGTGGGCTCGATCTCGAGCAGGAATTCACCGGCGGCGATTCGTCCGGCGCTCGCGCGGCGCACGACGCGGCCTCCCGAGGCCACGACGACAGGGCTCACGAGGCTCTTGGCCGCGCGCGCGAGCACGTCAAGGTCGAAGCGCACGAGCACGTCACCGGCGGCGACCCGGCGGCCGGGCTCGACCACGCGCTCGAATCCGCGCCCCGCGAGCTCCACCGTGTCGATGCCCACGTGCACGAGGATCTCCACGCCGGCCTCGCTTCGAAGGGTGATGGCGTGCTTCGCGTCCCGCATCGGCAGCAGCTCGCCATCGCACGGGGCGCGCAAGATCCCTTCGATGGGATCGATCGCGACGCCATCGCCGGCCATCGCTTGCGCGAAGACGGGATCGGGCACTTGGGCGAGCGGCGTGCACCACCCGGCGAACGGCGCCGTCAAGAGGAGCCGTGTCACCGAGCGCCTCCGACGAGCTGCACGCGGTCGATCACCCACATCGGATCGAGCGCACGCTGTGCGAAGCGCAAGCACAAGTCGCGCGTGCCCCCGAGCCGCTCGATCGTGGCGAGCGACAACGAGGTCACGCC
>Ga0070658_10004366_pt1 | contig 11537 bp, 11 predicted proteins | sample KBSC13metaG_FD_64664 | JGI IMG/M metagenome (GOLD analysis project Ga0070658, IMG submission 64664) | Corn rhizosphere microbial communities from Kellogg Biological Station, Michigan, USA - KBS C1-3 metaG | ecosystem: Host-associated > Plants > Roots > Rhizosphere > Soil ... | reverse complement strand
CGCGACCGCGAGCACGACGCAGAACAACCGGTTGTCCCCCGCCCAAGCGCGCAGCGCCTGCCAGCGACCGCCCGCCGGCGCCGGCGATGGCCGGATCTCGTCCGCGATCGGAGCGGCGGTGAGCGTCACGGCGGCCGGTGGAAGACGAACAGGTTGTTGAGCCCGAGCTGGAACCGTCGGTGCGTGAGCAGCTGGAGGCCGGCGGTGCCGAAGATTTCCGGCAGCTGCTGGGGCACGAAGCCGTGGTGCTGGTGCGCCTCCATGCCGTCGAGTAGCCGCAAGGCGATCCCCACGTGCAGCAGGGTGTCGACGAAAGGTGACGGCACGGTGATGACGACACGTCCACCGGGTCGCAAGTGCTCGAAGCATTCGCGCGCCCAGGTCTTCAGCTCGGTCTCCTCGACGTGCTCGACGACGGCGAGCATGACGATCGCGTCGAACAGCTCACCGGGGAGCAGCGCGTCCGGAAACGTTCCGCGGCGACGTTCCGCCGCACCGCCCTGCCAATGATCGACGGGCGCGACGTCGACGCCGACGCCGGAGCGGACCAGGCCGCCGGCGCGAGCGAAGAACTCGCCATCAGCGCTGCCAACGTCCAGGACATCGCTGCCGGGCGCCAGCCACGCCAGCGCCCGACGAATGCGCCATCGCTGCAGGAGGCGGTCGGCGGCTTTCATGGCACCTTTCTTATGCCCCGGGTCTCGTCCCCCGTGCCCCGCCCCGGGCTCACTTCGCCGGGCTTCCGGCTGCTCCTGCCGCAATTAACCGGTTCGTTACCGCTGCCACAGCTGGGTCAGCGCGCGCAACTGCTGCGACAGAGGCGCAGACGCATCCGCCGCCCAGGTGGCGTCGGAAACGCCGTACCCCTCGGGGCAACCCTCGAACCTCGGCGTTGCGTCGCAGGACGTGGGCTCGGCGCTGCCGTGCGCGCCGGTGCCGTTGAAGGACCAGTAGGTCCAGTCGATGTCGCCCGCGTGCAGGTAGGCCGTGAAGGCCCGCCACCACGGGCCGTCGACGCAGCCGGCCGAGCCGGGATGGCATGCGCCGAACTCGCCCACCCAGACCGGTGTGGTCCACCACTTGTGCTGCGTGAGCAGCCAGCCCCAGGCGCCGCCCAGCTGGGTGCGCAGCGCGGCGGAGGTGATGTTGGGTTCTGTGAACGCGTAGTCGTGCGCGGAGTAGATCAACCGGTGCGCGACCGAGAGCGTGATCGGCCGGCTGGCAACGCCGCGCAGGTCGCTCGCGTAGTTGATGCCCTCCACGGCGACCAGCAGCTTGGGGTTCGCCCGCAGCACGGTGTCGCCGCCCAGCTCGGCCGCCCGCGGCCAGTCCTGCCACGGCGCCGCGGCGCGGCCACCCTGGCCGCCCTGGCTGCCCTGGCTGCCCTGGCTGCCCTGGCTGCCCTGGCTGCCCCATGTCGGTGTGATCGACAGCTTCCAGTCGGTGCGCGGCTCGTTGCGCACGTCGACACCGACGACCGCCGGTTGCGGGTGCGCGCCACCGGGCGCATAGCGCGAGGCGACTGCCGTCCACGCCGTGAGCCACCGCGCCTGCCCGGCCTCGAAGTAGGCCTGGCGTTGCGCTGTCGTCATGGTCTGCCACGCCGGCGGCGCAGCGGGGTCGTAGCCCTCCCACCACAGGGCATTGCCGTCGGCTCCGTCGCAGCACCAGTCGGACCGGGTGACGTGGTTGTCCAGGATGACCATCAGACCGTGCCGAGCGAGCGTCGCGATCACGGCGTCGAACACGGATCGCGCGTCGAGCCCCCGCAGCCGTGGGTTCGCCGCGACCGCGACCGGCGCCACCGCGGGGGCGGCACCGGACCACGCGTCGGTGGCCCAGGGCAGGCGTACGACGTTGAAGCCGTCGCGCACCATGCGCGCCGCGATCGCGTCGGCCGACTGGCACTGCAGACCGGCAGGCACCCGGTCGAGCTCTTCCGCGCCGTACCAGTTGACTCCCGCCAGCTTTACGCGGTGGCCATGTGCGTCCACGATGAAGCGCCCGCTCGTGTGCAGCGGCAACGCGGGCAGCGCACGCCGGTCGCTGGTCGAGGGCGCCGGTGTCGAGGCGGCCTGGGGGCAGGCGCCCACGCGGAACTGTGTGCTGGCGGCGCGCACGCTCACCGGTTCGTCGTACAGGGCGACTTGATCGAGATCGCCGTGCAGCTTGGCACCGATGATCACACCGGTGTCAGCGCCGGGCATGGTCGGCGCCGGCGCGTAGGACGTGCCGTCCAGCACGCCGTCGACATAGACGGACAGGGAGCCCCGGCCGGCGCTGGCGATGACGTCGTGCCAGGCGCCGTCGTCGACGGTCGCCCGCGAGGCGCTGGCGCCGCAGAGGTTGCCGCTGCAGGCGGTCGCGACGACGTGTCCGCCGAGAAGCGCGATCCGCAATGGGCCGGCGGATACGACTGTGCCGCTGCGGTCACCGCGGGGCAGCCGGAGCCAGGCTGACGCCGCGACCACCGGCTTCGGCCGCGCCGCGGGCGGCACCACGATCGCGCCGGTCGCGCCGTCGAATCCGTACGACGTCAGCGTCGGGCCTTGCGCGACCTGGCCGACGGTGACGTTGCCGGCGATGGTTCCGTCGCGGTCGCCGGCGGTGTCGCGCACCGCGCCGCGGGTGTGCTCGTCGAGTGGCCACAGCGACACCGGGATCGCAACGGGTGCCACCGGCGCGGACGCGCTGGCCGCCGGGGATGGACTGCCACCGGAGACGCCCGCGACGAGAGCCCACCCGGCGAGCGTGGCGGCGGCCATGAGCGCGCGACCACGTCGTCCCCCCGCGCCCCTCACGGCTCGTTGATAGCCGACCGCCACAAGGGTTCGCAGGCATTCCGGCGAATGCTTACCGACAGGGCAAGACGGGCATACCCGCGCGGGACCGCGGTCGCGTGCCGCCTCCCACTGTCCTCGGCCATTCCGCCACCCCTGCGGAGCGTGCGTGACCTTCACACCGACCAGCGGTTCGGCGACCCGGCTGCGCACCCGTCACGGGGGCGGCGACCTCGAGCTGACGATCTTGATGCCGTGCCTCGACGAGGCCGAGACGCTCGAACGCTGCGTGGGCAAGGCGCTCGGCTTCCTGGCCCGCACCGGCACGCCCGGCGAGGTAGTGGTCGCCGACAACGGCAGCTGCGACGGCTCTCCGGAGATCGCGCGGCGGCTGGGAGCCCGGGTGATCGACGTCCCGCAGCGGGGCTACGGCGCAGCGTTGATCCAGGGAATCGCCGCGGCGCACGGCCGCTACGTGATCATGGGCGACGCGGACGACAGCTACGACTTCTCCGCACTCGACGACATGCTCGCCGCGCTGCGCGGCGGCGCCGACCTCGTCATGGGCAACCGGTTCCAGGGTGGGATCCAGCCGGGCGCGATGCGCGCACTGCACCGCTACGTCGGCAACCCGGTGCTGTCGTTCATCGGCAGGCTCTTCTTCCGCTGCGACATCGGCGACTTCCACTGCGGACTGCGCGGATTCCGGCGCGACGTCGCCCGCTCGCTTGACCTCCGCACGACGGGGATGGAGTTCGCCAGCGAGCTGGTCGTGAAGGCAGCGCTCGCCAACCGGCGCATCGTCGAGGTGCCGGTCGTCCTGCACCCGGACGGGCGGTCCCGCTCCCCGCACCTGCGCAGCTGGCGCGACGGATGGCGGCACCTCCGGTTCCTGCTGCTGTTCAGCCCGCGCTGGCTGTTCCTCTATCCAGGCCTGTTGGTGATGCTCTTCGCCTCGTCCGTCTTGGCGGTGCTGGGGCTCGGCGGGTGGCGGCCCGGGCACGGCCGGCTCGCCGAGGGCATGCTCGTCGGCGCCGGCGGCCTGGTCATCATCGGCTTCCAGGCGGTGCAGTTCTCCATCCTGGCGCGGGTGTTCGCGCAGACCCAGCGACTGCTGCCGCCGATCAAGCGGCCACTGTCGGCGATGATCGATCGCGTGACGCTCGAGCTCGGCTTGGTGAGCGGCGTCACGCTGGCCCTGGTTGCCGCGGCCGGTGCGATCGACAGCATCGTGATGTCGCGCGGCAGCGACCCGCATGCCGTCGCCGCGACAGCGGCGTTCCGGCTGGGCGTCTGCTCCGTGGTGCTCGGCATCCTCGGGCTGCAGGTCGTCCTGGGTACGACGTTCCTGAGCATCCTGCGGCTGGACCGGCTCGGCCTGCCCCGCGCAAGCGCAGCATCGCGCCGCTAGTCGTCACGCGCTACCGCATCTGCGGGAGGTGCGCGCCGGAGTGCTTGTGGCAGCCGCACGCCCGATCCAGGGTGGACGGCACGATGACCGAGCAGTTGTTGGCGATGGAGCCCCGCGCGGCGGCGGCGCGAGCGGCTGCCACGCACGTCGACGAGACGGTGCGGGCAGCCGCCGCGATGGCGCAACGATTCCGCAGCGGCGGCACGTTGATCGTCTTCGGCGGCGGAACGCTGGCCGCGGACGCGCAGCATGTCGCCGTCGAGTTCGTCCATCCGGTGATCGTGGGCAAGCGCGCACTCCCGGCAGTCGCTCTGACCACTGACGTCGCGACCCTGACCGCGGTCACCGCGGACGAGGGCTACGACAGCGCGTTCAGCCATCGGTTGCGACTGGTGGCCGGGCCGGACGACATCGCGCTCGGGCTGTCGACCGGCGCGGACGGTGACGCCGCGGAACACGCACTGGCCGCGGCCCGCCAACTGGGGTTGCTGACCATCGGGATCGTTGGCGCCGGCCCGATTCGGCCGGAGACGGTCGACTACCTTCTACCGGTCGACACGGTCGACCCGCGTATCGCCAAGGAGGTCATGGTGACCTACTACCACGTGCTCTGGGAGCTGGTGCACGTCTATCTCGAACGTGATCCCGTCGTTCCGGTCGGGATGCGGTCATGACCGGTCCGTGCCACGACGACGTGTGCATCACCTGTTCGGACACCGCAGTCGCCGTCGAGGTGGTCGAGCTTCTGGACGACGACCTGGCCGTGGTGCGGACCGAGCTCGGCGACGAGACGGTCAGCGTGGGCCTTGTCGACGCCGCCGTCGGGTCCACCCTCCTGGTTCATGCGAAGGAAGCCATCGCAGTCGTCGCCGGACCGCGGAGCGATCATGACCGCGAATGACACCGCCGGCTCGACCGACGCGCTCTATCCCTTCCTGCGCGCAGCGCCTTCCGACGGCGACAGCGACCTGTTCGACGACCTGCGCCGGTCCGCGGCGGAGAAGTTCGCCGAAGTCGGGGAGCTCCGCGCCAGCGTCGTGCAGCGCGACGCCGATCGCATCGTTGCGTGCGCCGACGAGATGGCGCGGTTGTTTGCCGGCGGCGGCAGATTGTTCGCGTTCGGCAACGGCGGCTCCAGCACCGATGCCCAGTCGCTGGTCTCGGCGTTCTGCCATCCCGGCGCCGGCACACCCTGCCTGCCCGCCTTCGCGTTGGCCAACGACGTCGCCGTGGTCACCGCGCTTGCCAATGACGTCAGCTTTGACGTCGTGTTCTCCCGTCAGCTCGCGGCACTCGGCCGGGCCGGCGACATCGCCGTCGGACTGTCGACGAGCGGCGGCTCGGAGAATGTGCTCGCGGCGTTCACAGTGGCTCGTCGCACCGGCATGCTCACCGTCGGCCTCGCCGGCTATGACGGCGGCCGGATGGCCCTGGCCGACACGATCGATCACCTCTTCGTCGTGCCCTCGGCGTCGGTGCATCGCATCCAGGAAGCGCAGACGACCGTCTACCACTTGATCTGGGCGACGACTGTGCAGCAACTGCAGGCGCGACCTGGCCCATGACCATTGAGGCGCCGGCGCCGGTCCGCGTACACGTGCGTGTCCGCGGCATCGTGCAGGGCGTCGGCTTTCGCCCGTTCGTCTATGGGCATGCGACAGGCTTGCGTCTCGCCGGCCACGTCGGCAACGACGGCGACGGCGTGTTCGTCGAGGCGGAGGGACCGGCTCACGCCGTGGATCTGCTCGTCGAGGCGTTGAAGGAGCGTCCTCCGCGCCTCGCCCGCGTCGACTCCGTCACGGTCACACCACTGACGCCGTTGCACCGACAAGGATTCAGCATTGTCGACAGTGTCGCGGCTGCCGTGCCGACCACTCCAGTCACGCCGGACGCCGCCACATGCAACGACTGTCTTCGCGAGATCAACGACCCGCTCGACCGTCGCTACCGCTACGCCTTCACCAACTGCACCAACTGTGGTCCCAGGTTCACGATCACGATCACGGTGCCCTACGACCGTGCCAACACCTCGATGCGCGCATTCGGCATGTGCGGCGACTGCGCAGCGGAATACCACGACCCGGCCAACCGAAGATTCCACGCGCAGCCGGTTTGCTGCCCGGCGTGCGGTCCGCGACTCGCTCTTCGACACGGAACTCGCCACGTCGACGGGGATCCCCTCGACGAGACCGTCGCCCTGCTCGACGCGGGGGCCATCGTTGCGGTGAAGGGGCTCGGCGGCTACCACCTCGCGTGTGATGCCACGAACACCGCTGCGGTCGCGCGGCTGCGAGAACGGAAGCATCGCGAGCACAAGCCCTTCGCCGTCATGCTGCCGTCAATCAAGTGGGCGCACCGGCTCATCCACGTCGACCCGGGGGTCCTCGCCGCCCTCACCGACCGGCGCCGGCCGATCGTCGTCGCGGCCGCGCAGCAGGGCAACGGGCTGGCTCCTGCGGTCACCGCCGGCAACCTCGCAGTCGGGGTGATGCTGCCCTACACACCGCTGCACCACCTTCTGATGGCCGGGTTCGGTCACCCACTCGTCCTCACCAGCGGCAACGCCGCCGACGAGCCGATCGCACATGCCGACGACGATGCCGTCGCCCGCCTCAGCGGCATCGCCGACGCGTTTCTGGTCAGTGACCGGCCGATCCACAGCCGCGCGGACGACTCGGTGGTGCGGGTCGACCGTGGCCGGACGGTGACGATCCGCCGCTCGCGCGGCTACGCACCCGAGCCGATCGCGATGCCGGTGGTCGCGCGCCGCCCCGTGCTCGGCTGCGGCGCCGAGCTGAAGTCGACGTTCTGCCTGTTGCGCGGCGGGCAAGCGGTGCTGTCGCATCACATCGGCGATCTGGAGAACTTCGAGACACTTCAGTCCTACACCGAGGCCATCGCGCACTATCAGCGTCTGTTCGCGGTCACGCCCGAGATCGTCGCCTATGACTTGCATCCGGACTACCTTTCGTCGAAGCATGCGCTGGCCATCGACGGCGTGACGCACATCGGTGTGCAGCATCACCACGCACACATCGCGTCATGTCTCGCCGACAACGGCCAGCCCGGACCGGTCATCGGCGTCGCGTTCGACGGCACCGGCTACGGCGCCGACGGGATGTTGTGGGGCGGGGAGATCCTCGTCGCGGACCTGTGCGCTGCGGACAGAGTCGGGCACCTCGAGCCGCTGCCATTGCCCGGTGGCGCCGTTGCCGTCAGGCAGCCGTGGCGCATGGCGGCGGCAGCCGTCGACGCGGCCGTTGGCGAGGATGAGCCCGAGCACTTGCCGGTGCGCGCCCGGCACACAGAGTTGTGGCATCCGGTTCGCGCGCTGGCGCGATCGGAGCTCAGTGCATCGACGACGAGCGCGGGTCGGCTGTTCGACGCCGTGGCAGCACTCGCTGACGTTCGGGACATCGCCGGCTACGAAGGACAAGCCGCGATCGAGTTGGAGCAGCGCTACGACGACGCAGTCCCTGGCACCTATCCGGTCGGCGTCGACGACGGTGAAGTGGTGACGATCCGGAGCACGGATGTGATCCGTGGGGTGGTCGGCGACGTCGCGACGGGTGCCGCGGCGGCTGCCATCGCGACCAGGTTCCATCGCGGGCTGGCCGACGCCGTCGCCACTGCCGTCGAAGAGGTCAGCCGGCGCACCGGTCTGCGTGTCGTGGCGTTGTCCGGCGGGGTGTTCCAGAACCTCACCCTGGTCGACCTTGTGTCGGAGCGGCTCGCTCGTCGGGGCCTGCACGTGCTCATGCACCGTGAGATTCCGGCGAACGACGCCGGCATCAGCGTCGGTCAGGCCGTCGTGGCCGCCGCGGTGGACGGCAGGGAAAAAAAGTCGTGAAAACCGCCGCGCAAATGTCTCGCCGCCCGACGGTCCGCGCTCACACGAAGTAGCACCTACACAGCCAGGTGGGAGGTGGTCGACGTCCGTGTCACCGCCGGGCCCCTGTCGGCGACAGATCCGTTCTCGGCTGCCGCGCCGGTAGCCGACGCGATCCTTTACGAGGGCTACCTGCTCTACCCCTACCGGCGCTCCTCATCGAAGAACAGAGTGCGGTGGCAGTTCGGGGTGCTCCTCCCGCCGCAGTGGGCGCAGGCACACGGACTCACCGACACCGGCGTGGCCGGATCTGCTGAGTCGTCGTGGGCGCAATCCGAGTGCCTGCTCCTGGCGCCCCGTGATGCGACCGTCACCGTGCGCCTGCGCTTCCTGCAATGCCAACAGCGGATTGTCGAGCGTCGTGCCCCAGATGGATTCCGTCCGGTCGACCGGGCGGTCGTCGGCGGCCGCCTGGAGTTGACGTTCGACGAGGCGGTCCCGCGCGAGCATGACGTGTCGGTCACGGTCGCCGACCTGTTGACCCACGAGGTCAACGTCGAGATCGATGCCTACTCCGGCGACGAGGTCGATGGGACGTTATCCCTCGACGGCCACCGCGTGGTTCGCCATCTCGATCGGGTGCAAGCCTGCATGCGGATCGACGCCCGGCCCATCGAGAGCACCGGCCCCATCGAGAGCAGCGGCATCGTGAGGCTGCGGGTTCGGGTCGACAACACCGGTGGACTCGGGCCTGACGCGACCCGCGAGGAAGCGCTGCGCCGGGGGATGCTCGCGACCCATGTCCTACTCGGCACCGACGCCGGTCGCTTCCTCTCTCTTCTCGACCCACCGGAGTGGGCGGCGGAGGAAGTACGCCGCTGCACGAACGTGCATGTCTTCCCGGTCCTTGCCGATGCCGCCGACGCCGTCATGCTCGCAGCGCCGGTCATCCTGTACGACCACCCGAGCGTCGCGCCGGAGAGCCCGGGTGACCTGCACGATGCGGCCGAGATCGACGAGATTCTGTCGCTGCGCACGCTCACACTCACCGACGCGGAGAAGGCCGAGGCGCGCGCCACCGATCCGCGCGCCGCGGCCATCGTCGACCGGGTTGAGGCGATGCAACCGGAGGTGTTCGACCGGCTGCACGGCGTGATCCGCACGATTCAAGCTCCGCCGGTCGAGTGCGTCGTCATCGCCGGGGTCACTGTGCGCAAGGGCTCACGTGTGCGGTTGCACCCGCGCAGCCGTGGAACCGACGTGCACGACATGTTCCTCGCCGACCGGTCAGCGGTTGTCGAAGCGGTGCTCGTCGACGTCGACGACCAGCGCCACGTGGTCGTCACCATCGAAGACGATCCGGCTGCGGAGCTCAACCGGTGGTATGGCCGCTACCGCTACTTCGCCCCCGACGAGGTCGAGCCGTTGGAGACGCCATGAGCGATCGCGTGCTCGTGGCGGGGATCGGCAACGTCTTCCTCGGCGACGACGGCTTCGGCGTCGAGGTCGTCCGGCGCCTCGACACAGCGACTCTGCCGGGCAACGTCGACGTCGCCGACTACGGCATCCGTGGCGTCCACCTTGCCTACGAACTGCTCGACGGCAACTACGGCGCGCTTGTTCTCGTCGACGCCGTTCCGATGAACGAACCGCCCGGCACTGTCGTCCTCCTCGAGGTCACCGCCGACACGAAGACCGAGTCGCTGACCGTGGAGGACGTGGTCGACGGTGCCGCTGTCGATGCGCACTCGATGAACCCGCATGTCGTGCTGCGTGCCCTGTCCGGGCTCGGCGGTGCCGTTCCGCGGGTCGTGGTCGTCGGATGCGAACCGCAGACGCTCACCGGTGGGATGGCCCTGTCGCCGCCCGTGGCGGCAGCGGTCGAACTGGCGTTGCCGCTCGTTGTCGACACTGCCCGGGCCGAGGCGGCCCGGTTGGAGCTGACCGGGGCGGGTGATCGCCGTGCATGAGCTCGGCCTCTGTCAGGCGATCGTCGACGCGACGTTGTCTCGCGCGCGCGGCCGTCGGGTGACCGCGCTGCGCGTGCGCATCGGTGGTCACGTCGTCGACGAAGCCGCCGTACGGCAGGGGGTGCAGGTTGCCGCGATCGGCACGCCTGCCGAGGGCGCCCGGGTCGACCTGCTGCTGGAGCCGATGGAGCTGCACTGCCCGGGCTGCGGCAATACGGCCCCGGTGTCCGACCACATGGCGCTCATCGCCTGCCCCAGATGCGGCGGGCTGGACATCCGTCTCAGCGGCGACGACCAGGTCCTGTTGGAGTCGATCGCGGTGCAAGCCAGCGACGAACCTTCGGAGGTGCCATGACCCAGAGTGTGGAAGCGACCCAGAGCGCTCGAATCCGGGAGATCAACATCCTCTGGATCTCCGAGGGGTTGAGCTGCGACGGGGACACGGTCTCGATCACCGCGTCGTCGTCGCCGTCGATCGAGGACGTCGTACGCGGACTGATCCCGGGGCTGCCCAAGGTCATCCTTCACAACAAGGTGCTGTCGCCGACGCTCGGCGGTGAGGAGTTTCTGGCCCCCTACCGCGCGGCGGCGCGTGGCGAGCTCGCTCCGTTCATGCTGGTGATCGAAGGATCGATCCCCAACCAGAACATCATCGAGGGCGACGGCTACTGGACCTCGTTCGGCAACAACGAGATGACCGGTGAACCGCTCACCCTGAACTGGTGGATCGACGCGCTCGCCCCGAAAGCCTGGGCAGTGGTCGCCGTGGGGACGTGCGCCGCCTACGGCGGAATCCATGCGATGGCCGGCAACCCGACCGGCTGCATGGGGCTCGCCGACTACCTCGGCTGGGACTTCCTGTCGGCCGGCGGGCTGCCGGTGGTCAACATCCCTGGCTGCCCGGTGCAGCCGGAGAACTTCATGGAGACGCTCACCTGGGTGCTCTACCACGCTGCCGGCACCGCCCCGCCGCCACCGCTTGATGACCTGCTGCGACCGCAGTGGCTGTTCGGCAAGACCGTGCACGAGGGCTGCGACCGGGCTGGTTACTACGAGCAGTCCGACTTCGGGCTGGACTACAACTCGCCGAAGTGCCTGGTGAAGTCCGGCTGCTGGGGACCGGTCGTCAACTGCAACGTGCCGAAACGCGGCTGGATGAACGGCATCGGCGGATGCCCCAACGTCGGCGGCATCTGCATCGGCTGCACCATGCCCGGCTTCCCGGACAAGTTCATGCCGTTCATGGACGAACCCGCCGGCGCGACGCTGTCCGCAACGCTGAGCCGCCCGTACGGCGCGGTCATCCGGCGGCTGCGCGGCATCACGAACGGAAGCATGAACCGCGAACCCAAGTGGCGGCACAACAAGCAAGCGCTGACCACCGGTTACGACCCGCGCTACCGCCCTACCCAGGTTGGAGGGAACCACCGATGACCATGACAGAGCGGCGTCCCGGAGAGGCGAAAGCGGGCGAGCTGGTCGAGATGGCGTGGGACCCGATCACCCGCATCGTCGGCAACCTCGGGATCTACACGAAGATCGACTTC
>Ga0070658_10004362_pt1 | contig 11540 bp, 10 predicted proteins | sample KBSC13metaG_FD_64664 | JGI IMG/M metagenome (GOLD analysis project Ga0070658, IMG submission 64664) | Corn rhizosphere microbial communities from Kellogg Biological Station, Michigan, USA - KBS C1-3 metaG | ecosystem: Host-associated > Plants > Roots > Rhizosphere > Soil ... | reverse complement strand
GGGGGGACAGGCTCGATGCTCAGATATCTTCCACTGGTGTGGGCAGCGCTGGCGCGGCGAAAGCTGCGGACCATCCTCACGCTTTTGTCGGTGACCGCCGCCTTCACCCTGTTCGGTGTGATGATGGGCACGGATGCGGCTTTCCAGCAGATGGTGGAGGTGATCAACCGCAGCGTCGTGGTCATCAGCGCGCGTTTCGCCGACAATCTCACCGACACGATGGGCCAGCAGATCGCGGCCATGCCCAATGTCGCCGCGGTCTCGGCCGGTGGCGGAGTGTGCGGCTATTATCGCAATCCCAAGACACAGGCTTGTGTGATGGCGGGAGACCAGCCGTCATCCTGGCCCAATCTGCCGCTCTCGCCGGCTGAGTGGAAAGAACTGCGCGCAAAACCCGATGGCGTTTTTCTAAGCCGGGCAACCGCGGCCCGCTGGAGCCTGAAGAAAGGCGACCATTTCACGATCGTCGCCGCCAGCGTCCCGCGGGCCGATGGCGGGCAAGCCTGGCGATTTCAGGTTCTGGATGTGCTGGACGATACGCCCTATTGGGGGAACGGTTTCAGCCTGGGCAGCTACCAATATTACAGGATGTCCCGCCCCGCCGCCGACCAGCCCAAGGCGGGCTGGTTTCAGGCCGTGGTGAAGGATCCGGCGCACGCCGATGACACCGCCATGGCGATTGACGCGCGCTACGCCAATTCGGCCATTCCCACCGACAGCATCTCCGAGCGGTCGATGCGCAGCAATGGCGCGACCGCCGCCGTCAATGTCGCGACTGTAACGCGGCGGGTGGCGCTGGTGGGCCTGTTCATGATCCTGCTTCTCACGGGCCATGGCATGGCCCAATCGGTGCGCGAGCGGCTGAGCGAATTCGCCGTGCTGAAGACGATCGGCTATTCCACCACAGGCGTAATCGCGCTGGTGTTCGCCGAGGCGCTGGCGCCCGCGTTGGCGGGTGCGGGTGCGGGACTTGCCTTGGCCGCAGGCCTGAGCAAACACATTCCCGCCCTCCTGTCCGGCATTCAGGTCCCTGCACCCTATTTATCGCCCGCCGTTGTCGGCGATGCCATCGCCGCCGCGGTCCTGCTGGCGTTCCTGAGCGCGATCTTTCCGGCCCTGAAACTGAAGCGGCTGGACATTGCCGCGGTCCTGGCGGGGCGCACATGATATTTCTGCGCGCCTGTCTGGCCGCCACCTGGCTGAATCTGGCCAGCCTGAGGCGGCGCATCGGATCAGCCCTGGTGGTGGTGACGGGAATCGCCTGCGTGGTCGGCGTGCTTCTCTCCATGCTGTCGGTGACGGTGGGCCTGCGCCAGACCTGGCTGCGCGCCGGCAGCCCTGACCGCGCCATCATCCTGCCCGCCGGCACCCAGGACGAAGGCGACGGCACCCTCAGCCGCGCTGCTGTGGCGATCCTGAAAGACGCGCCGGGGATCGCGCACGACGCCAAAGGCAAGGCAATCTCCGATGCCGAAATTATGACCAGCCTGGCGGTGCCGCGGCGCACCGGCGGACGTCATTTCATCATACTGCGCAGCTTCGGCCCGATGGCGCTGCAGCTGCGGCCGGAATTTCATATCGTAGCGGGACGGATGTATCAGGCCGGCAAGCGCGAGATGATTGTCGGCGCGGAAGCTCCGGGTCAGTTCCTGGGCGTGGGGCTGGGCGACAAGGTCACCATGCCCGACGGCCAATGGCCGGTGGTGGGCGTCTTCAAAACTAACGACGATGTGGTGCAGTCCGAACTGGTCGCCGACAGTGACACGGTCATGGCGGCGCTGCGCAAGCCTGCCTATAACTCCGTCATCGCGCGCCTGGCGGACGCGGAGGGGCTTGCGACGCTAAAGCGGGCGATCACCACAAATCCGGCGTTGTCGGTGACGGTGGAGCGGCAGTCCGACTATTACGAGCGGCGCTCATCGCAATTCTCGGACCTCAATGACGCGCTGGTGTATGGCGTCAGCTTGCTGCTTGGCCTTGGCGCGCTATTGGCGGCGGTCAACATTCTTTATTCGGGAGTGGCGGCCCGGCAGCGCGAAATCTCCACCTTGCGCGCGCTGGGTTTTGGCGGTTTTCCGATTGCCGTGGCGGTCGCTGTCGAGGGATTGCTGCTGTCACTGATGGGTGCCGGCATCGGCACCGCCATCGCCTACAGCCTGTTCAATGGAGCCCAGGACATCTGGTATCAGAATGTCTTCTACCTCACCGTGCCACCTCGGATGATCGCACTCGGCCTGGGCTGGGCGCTGTTGATCGGGCTGCTCGGCAGCGTCCTGCCCGCTTTCCATGCCGCACGCATGTCCGTCGCCGAAGGACTGCGCGCAAGCTGAAGAAAACAGGAAGGCACGATGTTCCCTGGTCACCAGATTGAAGTCTTTCGCGGGGCGAAAGTTTTTTGCATTTTGTGCGGTCTGGTTCTGATTTCCATTTCGACACCCGCGGCATCGCAGACCCTGCGGGCCACTTGCGGCAATCCGGATCCTGACGTCAGCATCGCTGCTTGCACCAGGAAAATTCAAACCGATACCGCGGACCTGAAATCCGGCAGTCAAATCCAGGCTGCCGCGGCGCACCTTGCGACCGATTATGACACACGCGGGGTTGGTTACGCGAACAAGGGTCTCTATGACGAGGCGATCGCCGATTACAACCAAGCGATTTCCTTTTCACCGAAATTTTCCACCGCCTATTTCAATCGGGCGGGCGCCTATAACAATCAGGGCCTTCATGAGCAGGCCATCGCCGATTACACCAAGGCAATTTCGCTCGAACCCGAGGGCGGAAGCCCGAACTTTAAATTGTCCGAGGCCTACGACTATCGCGGGAACGCCTATCAGCACAAAGGTCTCACCGACGAGGCCATCGCCGACTTCACCATGGCGATTTCGCTCGATCCCAGGCTGCAAGATGCCTACGCAAATCGCGGCAACAATTATGCGCGCAAGGCGCTTTACGACCTGGCAATCGCGGACTTCAGCAAGGTCATTTCATTCGAACCCCGCAGTGTCGCCAGCTATTACAACCGGGCTCTCGCATACGAGCATAAAGGACTTCACGACGAGGCCATCGCCGATCTCACCAGGGATATCTCACTCGCGCCCACCGACACAGGCGCCTACGACATGCGGGGCCTGGCCTATGGGCACAAGGGTCTGCATGACCAGGCTATCGCCGACTTCTCGAAAGAAATCGCGCTGAACGCCAGGGATATTTCGCTCTATCCCGCATTCGCGCCCAAATATGCCAGCGCCTATAGCCATCGCGCGGACGCCTATGTGCGCAAAGGCGTCACCGATGCCGCCGTCGCCGACTATCGCGCGGCGCTGAAGCTCGACCCGGAAATGCAAGCAGCGAAGGACGCGTTGACGCGTCTGAGCGCCGCGCCGTAACGCGCCGCCATTTGTCAGGCGTTCACGTGCCGGGCGATGAAGGCCTTTGCCATCTCGTGGGCGCGGGTCGTCTCAGGGCCGGGCTTGGCCACCCATTCATGCTCGCAGCCTTCAAAGACCGTATAATCACAGGAACCGCCCGCCGCCCGGTAGCTTTGAACGAACTTGGTCTGGAAAACGGGGAGCACATTGGTGTCCAGCGCGCCCTGCATGATGAGAAAGGGCTTGAGCGCCACCTTTTCCTTGCGGTCCAGAATCTCCTGCGGATTGGATTCGTGAATAGTGTCCCAGGGAACGAAGAAGGTCGTATTGCTCTTGATCATGCTGTCAACCTTGTTCGCCTGCGCGGTTTCGAAGCGCGCGAAGGTGTTGCTGATCGGTGAGCGCATCAGGACGTAATCCATGGATGCCGCACCGTCGAAAGCAATGGCGTTGTAGCGTGCATCATTGGGGCGCAGCGCAAGCAGTTCGGCGACATGACCGCCGCTGGAACTGCCGAACACACCGATCCGTGTGGCGTCGCCATTCCAGGTCTTGGCCCTGGCCTTGAGCCAGCGCAGGGCATAGCTCGCGTCCTGCACGCAGGCCGGATACGGCGCTTCCGGTGCAAGCGTCATATCCACCGCCACCACCAGGGCGCCGGCCGCGGCAATGGCGCGGTTGAACGGGTCCTCGGCAGAGCGGTCCTTGGCGTTCCAGGCGCCGCCATGCAGGCTAAGCACCGTCGGGAACGGGCCCGGGCCCGCGGGTTGATAGACACGCGCCAGCAGCGCGCGGCCCTTGGCCGTGCGGCGGTATTCCAGTTCGGAGACCTGCAGATCGAATTTGGCGGCAGGGTCGTAGCGTGTCCCGGCGGCAATCGCTGAAGGGGCGAAAACCGTCGCCAGGCCCGCGGCGGCGCCAATCTGGAGAAAATCGCGCCGCTTGATGGAGCCGTGAAACATACGCCCTCCCATCATGTTGTTTTTCTGTCCGGACATCTAACCGCAAAGGGGTATAAAACCAAATAGGGTTGCTGTCCGGCGCACCGTCTTGCACACGGCCGGAAGCGTGTGGCGACAGGGGGAAATGCATGCCAAATCACAAAAGAGCATTCATACGCGGCCTGTTCGGCGCCTTTGGCGTCGCCGCCGCGTCTTCTGGCGCTCAGGCGCAAACATCCCGCGGCTGGTCCCCGGCCATGGAGCCCCAGGATAGTTGGCTGGACGACACCCCTGCCCGGCATCGCCAGGTCTTCGACACCATCTCGGCGGACGGCGTGGCGCGCGCCCTGACCTTCACACACACCTTCTATGCCGCGAACAGGGAAGCCTATGGCATCGAGCCCAAAGACCTCGCCGTCGTGATGATCCTGCGCGCCGGGTCAACCGGGTTCGGTTTCACGGACACGTTCTGGTCGAAATACAGCGCTGGATTGGCCAAGCGCTACAAGGTGACCGATCCCGTCACCAAGTCCGAAGCTGCCATCAACATCTATAACACGGCCGACCGGGCGAGCCTGTTGCCGACCAATGGCCTGACGTTCGATGCGCTGGCCCGGATGGGCGGCCGGTTCGCCATCTGCTCGGTCGCATCGCGAAAGCTGGCCACGGCGCTGGCCGCGGACATGGGCGGGAGCACCGAAGCCATCTATGCGGACATGATGGCCAACATGGTCACCAATGCGCGCATGGCGCCCGCGGGAATCGTGGCCGTGAACCGGGCGCAGGAGCACCACTACGCCCTCTGCTATGCCGGTTGAAATGGCCTACCGCGCGGTCACCGGGAATCTGGCAAGCCCGGTATTGCCGTTCGACGGATCGTAAGCATAGACATCGACCGTGTAGCGGCCGGGCGCCGGTATCACGAGTTCACCGTCGAAGGTGCTGGGCTGGCCGGCATAGACCAACGGTGTGGCCGCAGAAACCTTTGAGCCGCCTTCGAGCATGACCGCGATCTGAAACTTGCTGGCGTCCCAGATGCCGCCCGGCGTGATCGGGCAGCCGCATTGCATCGTGATCTTCGCCTTGAGCGGGATCCTGGCTTCGCCGCCTTTCAGCTCCACCGCTGCCGGCAGAGGCTCCCGGAGCGTGATCGCAAATCCCGGCAGCTCAAGCACCCAGCCGTCGCCGCCGGAGACGGATTTTCCCGGCAATACCCATTGGGTCGAGGACACACTCATGGCCGCGTCCTTCAGCATCATGGGGCCGGTCGCGGTTGCCGTGATCCGGCGCGGGCGTTGAATATCGAGCGTGGTGGCGAATTTGGCCGCGGTATCGTCTGACAAGGCCTCCCGCCGGGCATGGGCGTTGGTCATGATCTTGGGGGTATTGCCGGTCGCGCCCGACGTCAGACCCTGGGCAAGCACTTCGCCCGTATCGGCATCGCGCAATGTGACCTGGGCGCCCCCGGTCTCCGTCCCGATGAACTTGGCGTCCTTGGCGACCACCCGGACCACGATGTCGGTTGGCTCGGCTCTGGCGCCGGCGGCCATAAGGACAAGTCCCGCAATCACAGCGTACGCAAATTTCATGAGATATCTCCCTGGGGGCGTAAGCCCTCTTTTGGCGCCGTTGATACTCCTGCATGCTAACATGCCTTGGCGGCCCGGTATTGCCATGCAGACCTTGAAAGGGAGGGCGATGTGACCGTCATGAGGCATGGACTGCTGGCGATTCTGGCGCTGGCCTTGATGTGCTCGGGTGCTGCGGCGCAAAAAGGTGCGCCGACTTCGCCCTGGCCGCAGCCCGACCCGTCCAAGCTCGCCGCGGGCCCCTGGAAAGACGCGGTGCTTTATGGCCGCAAACTTATCGTGGAGACTCCCGGTGTCCTGGGACCGGAAGCGCCCAACAAGGCCATGCGCTATGCCGGCAACAACCTGTCGTGCCAGAGCTGCCACCTGCAGGCCGGAACGCAGCAATTCGCCCTGCCGCTGATCGGCGCATTCGCTGTCTATCCTGCCTATATGGGCCGCGAGGACCAGGTGCGAACCCTGGAGGACCGCATCAATGGCTGCTTTGAGCGCAGCATGAACGGGCGCGCCTTGCCGGCGGACAGCCATGAAATGAGGGCGATGGTGGCGTATCTGGAATTCATCAGCGCCGGTGTGCCGATAGGATCACCGCCAAAAGGCCGGGGCACGCCCGCCCTGCCCCTGCTATCGCGCGCCGCCGATCCCAAACTCGGTTCGGCAGTCTATCAGAAGATATGCGCGGACTGCCATCAGGCCAACGGACTGGGCCAGCGGGTGGGTGTGAAAGGCGACGCCAAAGGCTATGTCTATCCGCCGCTCTGGGGACCCGACAGCTTCAACGACGGCGCGGGCATGCACCGGCTGATGGCGGCGGCAGCGTTCGTTCATGCCAATATGCCGTTTGGAACCACCTTTAAGTCCCCCGCCCTCTCCAATGAGGATGCCTGGGATGTGGCCGCCTATATCAACAGCCAGCCGCGGCCCAAACGCGCGCATCTGGAGCGCGATTACCCGAACCGCTCCCGCAAGCCGATCGACGCCCCGTTCCCGCCCTTCGCCGACAAATTCTCAGCTGCCCAGCACACGCTTGGCCCCTACCAGCCCATGCAGGACGCGAAGCCGCGCTAGCCGGCGCGCCTTGTGCGTATTGACACACGAAAGAGTGTGTCATATCACACATCAAAGGTTGGCAGCATGGCGAAAAGATTCTATCCGGCGGTGTTGGAACGCGGCCCCAAGGGCAGCTTTGCCATCTGGTTTCCGGATTTTCCGGATTGCGTCGCCGGCGGCACGACCCAGGAGGATGCCCTGGCAAAATCGGAATTGGCTTTGGCAAAGGCCGTTGATGCCCTCGCCGAAGCTGACCGTTCCCTGCCGCAACCGACCGCTTTCGAGGCCATCAGCCTTCCAAAGGGCAGCCGGCCCATCGCTTACTTCGCCGTGTCGGTCGAACCGCCCAATCCATCCGAACGAGTCAATGTCTATCTACCCAGGAATCTGATCACACGCGCGGACAAAAGGGCGGAAGAACTCGGCATGAGCCGGTCCAGTTTTTTTGGGCTGGCGATCAGTTCGCTTATCGGCTGGTCCTACAAGGACATGACCAGCCTGACGGCGCCGCGATCGAAAATCGAAACAGGTGAAAAGTCCTCGCCGGTCAAGCGCAACCGGGAGTGAAAAGCCCCCGATAAATGCATTTTCACCCGGCAATGCCATTTGCCATTGAGACTGGCGTAATCCCTTGGTCTATAGTGGCGGGTGGAGGCATCTGGTCATGTCGGGAAAAACAGTCCGGGCATTTATCGTTTCCATCCTACTGATGGCCGGCGGCATGCCCGCATCGGCCGTGGTGCCCGCGCCGTCTGAAACCGTCACCGTCACGGGCACCAGGCTGCGCGAGGTGTTTCAGAAATTCCTCAGGGACTTCGTCGCGCCGACGCCGTTCACGGGCAAGATCGCGCGCTGGGAGCGCCGCATCTGCCCCCTCGTTGTGGGTCAGGATCCTCACTTCACCGCGTTCATCACCCAACGGATCAAATATGTCGCACAGGCGGCAAGCGCACCTGTAAATGCCGACGCGTCATGCACGCCCAATATCGAGGTCGTCTTCACCACCACGCCACAAGCGCTGCTGGATAATGTCCGGCGGCACTATGTGTATTATCTCGGCTATGCCGAGACCAACGCCCAACTTGACGAGCTGGCGAAGGTCACCAGCCCCGTCCAGGCCTGGTACGCCACCGAGACCACGGACAACAACGGCAGGCGCCTGATGGACAGCTTTATCCGGTCAAACGCCAACGGCCAGGTCCAATTCGAGTTCGGGATCGAGGGCTACGCGGCGAGCAGCAGCCGCATCAATAGTGGCATCAGGACCGGCTTCAACCACGTTCTGATCGTCATAGATTCCACCAAGCTGGCGGGACAACAGATCGTTCCCCTGGCCGATTATATTTCCATGCTGGCGCTGACCCAGGTCAACTCGCTGGCAACCTGCCAGCGGCTGACCAGCATCGTGAATATATTGGCCACGGATTGCGACCATAAGGTGCAGGGCTTGACCATGTTCGATCTCGCCTATCTGCAGGGGCTTTACAGGATGAGCGCCAGCAGGGGCCTGATGTTCCAGCGCAATGACATTGCCGCCATGATGGCGGATGCGGTTACGCCGGAAAATTGAGGCGCCGGAGATCGCGGGCCTATCGAAAGCGCGGACCGGAGCACCACATCACCAGGGACTTGCGCGTGCCGGCCGTGATGGGCGTCACCCTGTGCAGCGTATAAGACGGAAAGGCGATAAGCGTGCCACGGCTTTTGGGCGCCGTGTCTATCTGGTTCGAGGCATAAATCTGCAGGTCACAGCCTTCATAGTCGGTCGGCGCGGAAAGCTGCAGCACCAGTGAGAGCTTGCGCCGCCGCGGTGTGCGGCCATGGTCGACATGCCAATCGTAATGGCTGCCCTCACCGGCCAGATACACCGTGTATTGAAGGGATTCGAGCGCCCCAAGATCAAAACAGTAAGCCTGCTGGTTGATCGTCGAGGCGGCGCCCACCAGCTTTCGAAACAGCCAGAGTGTCTCTTGCGACTCCTCGATCCAGGATATCCGCGTGCGGCGGAAGCTGCTGTTATGGTCGTCGGCGGGCTCCAGAAGCGTCGCCTCGGCCTTTCTCAGGGCATCGCCATACGCGACGATGGCATTCAGCTCCTCGGTGGTGAAGGCGCCGTCCCAGGTCGTGAAGGGTTCTATCCCCGTAAATTCCGGCATGGCCGAACGCCTGTTCTCCAATCAGGTCTGCAAAATCATCCTGTTTGAATAGAGCAGAGCGGCTGTCGATTCTCAAATTCCAACTCCCGCTTGCCCTAGCCGAGCTTGCGGTCTTCAAGATTCAGCACCTCAATCCGGCGAAACTCTGTCGGGTGGCTTTCGGCCTGGATTGCGATGAAGCCTTGGGTCCGGGCAATGGTGGGAGACCATGGCTGGGGCTCCTCCAGCTGCAGGCCGGAATATTCCAGCACCTGACGGCCATTGATGAAATACCGCACAAGCTCGCCGCCACGCACCTCGGCTTCGGCCAGCACCCATTGGTTTCCCGGATAAGCCGGAGCATTGGAATCGATGACGGCGCGGCTGATGCGGTTGCCCTTGTGAATAACGGTCGTGCCGTTGAGGCACAAACTTCCCGTGGGAGGGCGCCGGCGCAACCACTTGCCGCCCATCAGCCGCAGTTCGAATGAAATTGGATATTTTTGTTCCAAAGTCATCGTTTCTGGCGGCTGAGAATGCAGCATTATGCCGTTATTGCGCCATGCCCAATCCGGCGCGCCCGGGACCTGCTTGCCGACGGAGCGATACTCCACGCGTATCCAGTAGTGCGAGAATTGGCGCTCGTTGTAGAACAGATGGCCGTAGAGATCGTCCAACCGCCTGTAATTGTCATAGGAGACAATTAAACGCCCATTCTGGACGCGGAACGTGTCGTTCACATCCTTGCCGAGCGGATGGCCGGCAAACTTCGGCACCCATCCTTCCAGATCGCGACCGTTGAACAGCGCCTGCCACGCGCCTTGCGGCGCAGCCGAATGCGACAGGAGCGGATGTTTCTGGCTGCTCGTCAGCAATAGTCCGATGGCAACCGCCAATGGCCCTGCTATGCGCCGCACCTTCCATGTCCACACGCCGATGCCCTTTCACCGAGCGAAAAAGCGAGATGAAGTGTCACATCTTTTGGCGGCATTGTCCCGCCAGCGAGATGGTTAATCAGCTCAATCATCATTTGGAGGAAGGCTCCGCGCGGGCCGGCGTGGCATTCTCGTCAGGTCGGTGAGGCCGGAGTTTTTCGCCTGCCCCGCCGCCCCGCTACACTGGCGGCGGCTTGGCATTCCTTGCCATTTGCAAAGCGAATGGCAAGGAATGGCGCGCCCTGGGGGAGTCGAACCCCCCTTGCAGGAATGAAAATCCTGAGTCCTAACCGATAGACGAAGGGCGCTGCCGGAGGGGCCGGGGTTTAACGGCCAAGCCCCCGTTTGGCAATACAAATTCCAGTGAGCGGGATTGAGACACCGGCCGGACGCTTTAACGCGCGATTTGGCGGCGGATCAGGGGATAAGGAGCTTGTTTTGACAGCTCTCCGGCCGCTCGCTTTAGCTCGCGGCGTTCGACGCTCAAATCGATCCACTGGATCGATTTGCCCGGCTCAGCCGGTCGCGTCTCACCCTAACCGATAGACGAAGGGCGCTGCCGGAAGGACCCGGGGTTTAGCGGCCAAGCCCCCGTTTGGCAACCCAAAATCCGGAAAATCGGCCCCCCGGAGCATCGGCCAGGGCGAGTTTTCCGAGCCCGTCGGCCGTGCGACCATTAAACAACCGCGGCGGCGTCCTCGATTTCCAGCTGAACCCGGACCCGGCCGTTCCAGTCGTCCTGGCGCAGCCGCCCCGCCACATGGAGCGTCCTGCCCCGGGCCGCCAGCAGACCGTCCCCCAAAGGGGTCCCAACCGCCCGGAAGGCGATGGCGTCCAGCACCGTGGCGTCGCCCCCCGCCAGCCGCATTTTCACATGCGCAGCTCCAACAATATCGGCAAAGGCCACCCGCACATCCGGCAGCACCAGCAGCGGCTCCGGGTTGCCGGCGCCGAAGGGGCCTGCGGCCGCGATCTCCGCCGCCAGCGCGACATTCGCGCCGGCAGGCGAAGACACCGCATCCAGATAAAGATCGGTGGCCGCGGCCAGCGCGGGGCCCGCGCCGGAAAAGCTTTCGGTGATGAAGCGGCTGAATCCATCAAGCTGCGATGCCATCAGCGAGAAGCCGGCCGCCATGGCGTGACCGCCGCCATATTCGATCACTTTGGCGTCCGCCGCCGCGCGAATGATGGCGCCAACATCGATGCCGGGAATGGAGCGGGCGGACCCGCGCCCCATGCCGCCTTCAAAACCGGCGACAAAGGCTGGCTTGGCGAAGCGCTCTTTCAGGCGGCCGGCGACGATGCCGACCACGCCGGGATGCCAGCCCTCGCCCGCCACCAGAATGAAGGGCGCATTGGATTGGGTTTCGGCCATGGCGATAGCCTGTTCGAGAATCTTCTTCTCAATCGCCTGGCGTTCCTTGTTGTGCAGATCGAGCAGTTCGGCGAACTCGCCGGCCTGGGCGCCATCGCGCGCGGTGAGCAGATCCACGCCCAGCGACGAGCGTCCCACTCGCCC
>Ga0070658_10004358_pt1 | contig 11546 bp, 7 predicted proteins | sample KBSC13metaG_FD_64664 | JGI IMG/M metagenome (GOLD analysis project Ga0070658, IMG submission 64664) | Corn rhizosphere microbial communities from Kellogg Biological Station, Michigan, USA - KBS C1-3 metaG | ecosystem: Host-associated > Plants > Roots > Rhizosphere > Soil ... | reverse complement strand
AACATGCGCGGCCGCGACGTGCCGAACGTGCCGGTGGTGCTGAGCTTCGCCGTCGTTCCCAAGACCGGCAAACCGACGCTGTTCGTCAACAAGGCCAAGATCACCGCCGAGCTCAGAAAGGGGCTGAGCGGCATCGCCAAGATCGCCGATGTCGACACCCTGATCGCCGAGCTGCGCAAGCTTGGGGCCGCCGACAAGCGCGTGTGGATCGATCCGGCGACCGCGCCCCTCGCGCTGGTGACTGCGGTGGCCGGCGTGTCGGATGCCAGGCTCATCGAAAAGCGTGATCCGATACTCTTGCCCAAGAGCCGGAAGAACGACGCCGAGATCGGCGGCATGAAGGAGGCGCACCGGCTCGACGGCATCGCGCTCGCGAAATTCCTGCACTGGTTCGACCAGGAAGCGCCGAAGGGCAAGCTCACCGAAATCGGCATCGTGGAGGCGCTCGAAAGTTTCCGCCGCGAGGACGAGAGCTGCATCGATGCGAGCTTCGACACCATTTCGGGCTCGGGCCCGAATGGTGCAATCGTCCACTACCACGTCGACCAGAAATCCAACCGGACGCTGAAGCCGGGAGAGCTGATGCTGCTCGATTCCGGGGCGCAGTATCTGAGCGGCACCACCGACATCACCCGCACCATGTTCACCGGCAAGGCGACGGCAGAGCAGAAGGACCGCTTCACCCGCGTCCTCAAGGGCATGATGGCGCTGTCGATGCAGAAATTCCCGCGCGGTACGTCGGGCGCGCAGCTCGATGTGCTGGCCCGGCAGTTCCTGTGGCAGGACGGCGTGACCTACAACCATGGCACCGGCCACGGCGTCGGCGCGTTCCTGTCCGTGCATGAAGGCCCGGTCGGGTTCTCGCCGCGCTACCCCACGCCGCTCGAAGCGGGCATGATCATTTCCAACGAGCCCGGCTACTACAAGACCGGCGGCTACGGCATCCGCATCGAGAACCTCGTTCTGGTGACCCAGAGCGATGTGGCTGAGAATTTCCTCGAGCTCGCAACACTGACGCTCTGCCCGATCGATCTGCGGCTGGTCGACGAGACTCTGCTCCTCCCGCACGAGACAGAGTGGCTCAACGCCTACCACAAGCGCGTGTTCAAGGAGATCGGCCCGTCGCTCAAGGGCGACGTGAAGGCCTGGCTGAAGGAGGCGACCCGCGCGATCTAGGTCAGCGGGCCTTCCATGATCGCCTTCAGCGAATACGGAAACTCCTTGTTGGATGAGACGACATCGTCGACCTTCCAGCCATCGGTTTGCTTGACCAGCGTGAACATCAGGTCTTCGGGCGTGTCGAAGTTCTTGAAGGTGACCTCGACCTTGGCGGTATCGCCGGCGATCGTCGGGTCACCGAACTTGAGGCCGGTGATCCGGTAGTCCTGCCCGTCGATGTAGGGATCGAAGTCCAGCCGCCCGATGTCACCATTGGCCTCCTTGAGATCTCTGGCGAAGAGTTCGTTGAGGTGCGTGGAGCGGAACTTGCTCTCGTCCCACTTGCTCCAGTCAAAGGAGTCGCCCTTCGCGTATGGCGCGTAGAGGGCGGTGAGCAAGTCCTTGGGCGTGTCGAACGCGAAGGCAGGAAGCGCAGTGAGCGCGAGGGCGACCAGGGTCAGGGCGAAGCGTTTCATCGGAGTGCCTATGGAAGAGGGTGGCACTCACTAGCCCGCCGAATCCGAACGGAGCCTGAACGAACTCACTGCCGGGCGCGCTCGAGCCATTCGTCCTCGGTGAGCACGGTGATACCCAGCTCGGTCGCGGCCTTGAGCTTGCTGCCGGCGCCGGGGCCGGCGACCACGATGTCGGTCTTCGACGACACCGAGCCGGCCACCTTTGCCCCCAGCCGCTCGGCCATCGCCTTGGCCTCGCCGCGCGTGAGCTTTTCGAGCGTGCCCGTAAAGACGATGGTCTTGCCCGCCACCTGCGAGTTGGCCGAGACGGTGACGACGTAGGGTTTGGGGTGCACCTCGGTCAGCAGGTCGTCGAGCGCGGCGACGTTCCGCGCGTTGCTGAAAAACTCGCTGACCGCGTGCGTCACGGTCTCGCCGATGCCGTGGATCGAGGGAAACTCGCCGGCCTTCGCCGCATCACGGAACGCCTCGATGGTCGAAAACGTCTTGGCCAGCACCGCTGCCGTCGTCTCGCCGACGTGCCGGATGCCCAGGCCAAAGATGAAGCGATCGAGCTCGGGCTGGCGCCGCGCGTTGATGTTGGCGAAGAGCTTGTCGAGGCCTTCGTAGGTCCGCTCCTCGGCGGACAGCACTTTCTTGCGCCTGGTGCCGCTCGCCTCTTCCCGCAAGCGCGCCTGCTCCTCGCGCCGCTCGTGCATGGCGCGCTGCACCGCGTCACGGTTCTGCTCGAGCCGGAAGATGTCGACGGCGTGCTTGACGATGCCCTTGTCGAAGAACAGCTCGATCTGCTCGGTGCCGAGCCCCTCGATGTCGAGCGCCCCACGCGACACGAAATGCTTGAGCTGCTCCACCGCCTGTGCGGCGCAGATGAGCTCGCCAGTACAGCGGCGGCGCGCATCTTCCTTGCCGGTCTTCTCGTTGACCTCGCGCACCGCGGGCGAGCCGCAGACCGGGCAGACGTCAGGGAATTGATACGGCCGAGCCGACTTGGGCCGCTTGTCGAGCAGCACCTGCACGATTTGCGGGATCACGTCGCCGGCCCGCTGGATCACCACGGTGTCGCCGATGCGGATGTCGGCACCGTCGCGGATCGGCTCACCAAAGCTGTCGAAGCCCTTGATGTAGTCTTCGTTGTGGAGCGTGACATTGACCACGGTCACGCCGCCGACGGTCACCGGATCGAGCCGCCCGACCGGTGCGAGCGTACCGGTGCGGCCGACCTGGATATCGATCTGGCGCAGCACGGTGGTCGCGCGCTCCGCGGGAAACTTGTGCGCAATGGCCCAGCGTGGCTCGCCGCTCAGCGCGCCCCAGCGGCGCTGCAGCTCGAGACTGTCGACCTTGTAGACGACGCCGTCGATGTCGTAGCCGAGCGAGGACCGCTGCGCCTCGATTTTGCGGTATTGCGCCAGGAGCTCGTCGACCGACTCGGCGCGCGCCATCAGCGGGCTGACCCTGAAGCCCCAGCTCGCGAATTTCTGCACCGCCTCGTACTGGCTGGTCGCCGGATCTTCGGAGCTGTAGCCCCAGGCGTAGGCGAAGAAGTTGAGCTTGCGGCTTGCGGTCACCGCCGGGTCCTTCTGGCGCAGCGAGCCGGCCGCGGTGTTGCGTGGATTGACGTAGTCCTGCCCGCCCACCGCCGCCGACCGCGCCTTCAGCGCCTGGAATTCCGCATAGGTCATGTAGACCTCGCCGCGGATCTCGATGGCCGAAGGCCAGCCCTTGCCCTTGAGCCGGTGCGGGATGTCGGCAATGGTCCTCAAATTCTCGGTGATGTCCTCGCCGACCGTGCCATCGCCGCGCGTGGCTCCGCGTACAAGAACCCCGTTCTCGTAGCGCAGCGACGCCGAGAGCCCGTCGATCTTCGGCTCGGCAGTGAAGGCGAAACGCAAATCCTTGTCGCGCTCGAAGAAGCGCTTCGCCCGCTCGGCAAAGTCGACCACGTCCTGATCCGTATACGCCTTGGTGAGACTCAGCATCGGCACCTCGTGCCGTACCTTGGCGAAGCCCTCGACCGGGGCACCGGCGACGCGGTCGCTGAGGCTGTCGGGCCGCTTGAGCTCGGGGAAAGCGCGCTCGATGGCCTGGTAACGTCGCTTCAGCGCATCATAGGCGGCGTCCGTCAGCTCCGGCGCGTCCCGCTCGAAATACTCGCGGTCCGCCTCGCTCAGCGCCGCATGGAGGCGCTCGAGCTCGGCCCGCGCCTCGTCCTCGCTAAGGCTTTCGACCTCGCGTGCCTGGTCCGTCATGTCACGTCCGACAAGAGCTTACCCGCAGCCGCGCGGGCTTCCGGCGTGATCGTAGCGCCGGCCAGCATGCGCGCAATCTCTTCCTTGCGCGCGGTGCCGTCGAGCGGGCGGACATGCGTGCGCATGAAGGCGCCCTCGGCGATCGATTGCTTTTCGATGAACAGGTGCGTATCGGCGCGTGCCGCCACCTGCGGCGCATGGGTGACGGTGAGCACCTGCACCTTGCCGGCGAGCCGCTTGAGCCGGCGCCCGATCGCGTCGGCGACGGCACCGCCGACGCCGGTATCGATCTCGTCGAAGATCAAGACGGGGGCCGAACCGCGATCGGCCAGCACCACCTTGAGCGCGAGCAGGAAGCGGCTGAGCTCGCCGCCCGAAGCAACCTTCATCAGCGGCCCCGGCAACGTGCCGGGATTGGTCTGCACGTGGAATGCGACCTGGTCGAAGCCGCTGGCCGCGACGCGCGTCTCATCGACCTGCTGGTCGACGATGAAGCGCGCCGAGCCGAGCTTCAGGTCGGGCAACTCAGCCTCGACCGCCTTGCTCAATGACCTGGCGGCCTTGACACGTCCGGCGCTGAGTTTGCGCGCCGCCTTGCGATAGGCTTCGCGCGCGACTTCGACATCGGCTTCGAGTTTCGCGAGGGTCGCCTCCCCGCTCTGCAAGGCCGCCAGCTCCGCCCGATACTTCGCCAGCACCTCGCTCAATTCGTCGGCGATGACGTGGTGCTTGCGGGCCGCGGCGCGCAATGCGAACAGCCGGCCCTCGACCTGCTCGAGTTCCGCCGGATCGAACGCCATTTCGCGCTTCAGCGCTTCCACCGCTTCGCTCGTGCGATCCAGCGCCTCGAGGCTTTGGTCGAGCGCGTCGATCAGCGGCTGGAACAGCGCCATGCCGCTGTCGACCTTGCGCATCAGCCGCCGCATCAAGCCGCTGAGTGCTGGCGCCGGTGCGTTCGGTCCACCGAGGATCTCGTCGGCCTCACGGATCTCGTCATGCGCCTTCTCGAGCTGCATGAGCCGGGCGCGCTTTTCGGCCAGCGCATCCTCCTCGCCGGCTTCGGGCGCGAGTTCGGCCAACTCCTCGACCACATGCCGGGCGTAGTCTTCGCGGGCCGCCGCCTCGGCGATCAGCGCCCGCTGCTCGCCGACTTTCGACTCCGCCTCGCTCAGTGCAGCATGAGCCTTGCGGGTCGCCACGACCTCGCCATCGAGCCCGCCGAAGGCATCGAGCAGCGCCCGGTGCGTCGCCGCATCGACGAGCGCCCGATCGTCGTGCTGGCCGTGAATTTCGACAAGCTGCCGACCGACCGCCTGCATCAGGCTGGCGCCGACCGGTTGGTCGTTGATGAAGGCGCGCGTCCGGCCGTCGGCATACTGCACGCGCCGCATGATCAGGTCCGCGTCGTCGGTGATCTCGTTGGCACGCAGCATTTGCCGCGCCGGATGCTCGACGGGCAGTTGCAGCACCGCCACCACCTGCCCGCTCTCTTGCCCATGCCGCACCAGGGAGGCATCGCCGCGCCCGCCGAGCGCCAGCGTCAGCGCGTCGAGCAGGATCGACTTGCCGGCGCCTGTCTCGCCGGTCAGCGTCGTCAGCCCGCCATCGAGCGCGATGTCGAGCTGATCGATCAGCACGATATTGCGAACTGAAAGGGCGCTCAGCACCGGGTCAAAGCTCCGCCGCAGATCAATGAATCGGCCCGCGGAGGGATCTCGCACGGGCCGGAACAAAATAGCAACTCTTGGGTCTTCTGGCTAGCCGCCTCAGACTTTCGGCGGCGGCACCGGCTTGTTCGGATCGGCGTTCGGCGAGGCCGGAACGGCCTTGCTGGTGATCGCCGTCGCGAGCGTGCTCTGGGCATTCACCTGGGGCTGCAGACCCGCCTTCTGCAGCAGGTCATAGGCCTCCTGGTACCAGTCGCTTGCCGGGTAGTTGTGTCCGAGCACCGCGGCGGCCGTCTGCGCTTCGGCAGTGAGACCCAGCGCCAGGTTCGATTCGGTGAGGCGGAACAGCGCTTCCTCGATATGCGAGGAGGTCTGGTACTTGTCGACCACGGTACGGAAGCGGTTGATCGCCGCCGCATACTGGCCGTTGCCCTCGTAGTAGCGGCCGACCGACATTTCCTTGCCCGCAAGCTGGTCGATGGCGATCACCATCTTGTCGCGTGCGTCCTTGGCGTAGTCGCTCTGCGGATAGTTGTTGATCAGCAGCGTATAGGTGTCGATCGCGCTCTGGGTGATGCCCTGGTCGCGCGTGATATCGGTGATCTGCGCGAAATAGGCGGTGCCCTTGAGGAAGAGCACATAGGCCGTCTGATCCGAGGACGGGAACAGTGCCATGTAACGGTCGGCAGCGGCGATGGCGTCGTCGAACTTGCCGATGCGGTAGTTGGCGTAGACCTCCATCAGCTTCGCCTTCTCGTTGTAGTCCGAGTAGGGATGCTGGCGCTCGAGCTTCTGCAACGTCGTGATTGCCGCGTTGTAGTGCTGCTCGTCCATGTCCGTGAGGACTTGCTGGTAGAGCGTCTCGGGCGGGATGATCTCTTCGTCCTTGAGCTTGGTCGGACCAAACATGCTGCAGGCCGCGATCGTCGCCGCGACGGCGCCGATGGCTGCAATCTGGGTCAGCCGGCGCGCCAGCACTGCAAAATCACTCTTGTTCACGAAGGGCCCCGCAGAACTCAATTGCAGCATGCTGTTAGCACCGCCCAAGCGGCCTAGATACCAAATCCATCAAAACTGTGACGGGTTTAGCTGACCGACCGCAGGTACGGTCTCACCTCGAGACCCTCGGGCATGTCGTTCAGCGAATCGTAGCCGAGAGGCAAATCCTCGGCCGTCACGACCTGATAGTTGGCCTCGCTCGCGAACAGTCCATGCAGGACCAGCGCGTTGAGCGCGTGACCGCCCTTGTAGGACCGGAACCGGCCATAGATCGGCAGGCCGCAAAGCGCGAGGTCGCCGACCGCATCGAGCAGCTTGTGGCGCACGAACTCGTCCTCGTAGCGCAGGCCACCCGGATTGAGGATGCGGTCCTCGTTCTTGGGGCCGGAGCCGATCGCCACCGAATTGTCCATCGACGAACCAAGGGCGTAGCCGGCCTGCCGGAGAATCTTGGCATCACGAACGAAGCCGAAGGTGCGGGCGCGCGACACGTCGTCGAAATATTTGCGCGGGGTCCAGTCGAAGATCATCCGCTGCCGGCCGATCAGGCGGCTGTCGTAGTCGATCTCGACGTCGAGTTGGCGGCCGTTATAGGGCTCCAGCGCCGCCGAGGCCTCGTTGTTGCGCACCAGCACCTGGCGCATGATCTTGATGTAGCGGCGGGATTTGTTCTGGATCTCGAGCCCGGCCCGCATAAGCGCCTCTGCGAACGGCGAAGCGGAGCCGTCGATGATCGGGCATTCGGGCCCGGTGACCGTCAAGAGCGCATTGTCGACGCCGAGGCCGGAGAGCGCTGAAATCACGTGCTCGACCGTCGCCACCGAGACGGAATCGCCGAGGTCGATCGTGGTGCACAGCGTCGTCCGGGTGACGCGCGCGAAATGCACGGAAACCGGCCCGACGATGGAGCCGTCCTCGAACTTGCGCTGGATCTTGAAGCCGGAATCGGCCGGCGCCGGAGCGATCGTGAGGGTCACCGGCTGGGCGGAGTGCACCCCGAACCCGCTGAATTCGAGCACACCGCCAACGGTACGCTGGCGCGCCGACAGGTTCTGCATGAAGGACAACTCCGACCCCTTGGACCCGAAGCAGTCTTAACCAAAAAGAAACCGGCGCGGAAGCGCGCCGGTGGGGGTTAAGAACCGCGTTCAGACGATGGTTAACCGTGCTTCCTGAGGAAGGACGGGATCTCGATATGCTCCTTCTGCGGGAGTTGCCGGCCGTGCTGGTCGAGGAGCCCCCGAGCGCCCTCGGAGGCGCTGGAAGTCCCCGGATTCCGGGCCGCTCCGGCCTCGATCGCGCTGCGCGCGGCCGCATCTTCGGCAGCCGAATACGGGGTTTCGTCCAGCCCCGGATGCTGCTGCGGACGCAGCCCGATGCCCACATTGGACGCCAGCCGCTTGAACAGCGCGCGGGCGTTCCGCGGTTCCGGATCGTGACGTTCTTCGGCCGCCAGTGTCTTCCGCGCAACAGCCGGAAGCTCCTCCGTCCGCGGCATCCGCCGCTGCCCTTCCGGCCGCTCGGCATGCGAGGGAACATAGACGCTCGGAACAGGCTGTTCGACCGAACGGACCGGCTCCTCGTAACTCTCCGGGGCGGCCGAGGGGATGTAGGGCTCCACCGTTACGCCGTCGTCCTGCTGATACTGCACCGGTTCCTGGTAGGTGATGGCCTCGACCACCGCCTGCCGCACGTCCTGCTCGAACTGCTGGCCCGGTTGCGGCTCATATTGCGGCTGCTGATACTGCGGCGAGGCCTGCTGCTGCTCCAGCGCACGGCGAACCGTGGTCGCCTGCAGCGGCGCGCGGGTCGTGCTGGCCTTCATCGGCTCGAGCGCCTGGACCATCGTGGCATCGGTGCCGGTCGCAACCACGGCGACGCGGATGGTCCCGCTCATGTCCGGATCGTAGGTGGCGCCGAGGATGATATTGCAGTCCTGGTCGACTTCCTCGCGGATGCGGCTCGCCGCCTCGTCGACTTCGTAGAGCGTGAGGTCAGGACCGCCGGTGATCGAAATCAGAAGGCCGCGAGCCCCCTGCATCGACACATCGTCGAGCAGCGGATTGGCAATTGCCGCTTCTGCCGCGTGGCGGGCGCGATCGTCGCCGGAGGCCTCGCCGGTGCCCATCATCGCCTTGCCCATGCCGCGCATCACGGCGCGCACGTCGGCGAAGTCGAGGTTGATCAGGCCTTCCTTGACCATCAGGTCGGTGATGCAGCTCACGCCGGAGAACAGCACCTGATCGGCCATCTTGAAGGCATCGGCGAAAGTCGTCTTCTCGTTGGCGACGCGGAAGAGGTTCTGGTTCGGGATGACGATCAGCGTGTCGACATGCCGGTGCAGCTCGTCGATGCCGTCGTCGGCGAGGCGCATGCGCCGGTTGCCTTCGAACGTGAACGGCTTGGTGACGACGCCGACCGTCAGGATGCCCTGCTCGCGCGCCGCCCGGGCGATCACCGGAGCTGCGCCGGTGCCGGTGCCGCCGCCCATGCCCGCCGTGATGAACACCATGTGCGAGCCGCTCAGGTGATCATTGAGCTCGTCGAAGCTTTCCTCGGCCGCGGCCCGTCCGACCTCCGGATGCGAACCCGCGCCGAGTCCTTCGGTCACCGATACACCGAGCTGGATGATGCGTTGCGATTTGCTGAGCGCCAGCGCTTGCGCGTCGGTATTGGCACAGACGAAGTCGACCCCGTCCAATCCCTGCATAATCATATTGTTAACGGCGTTTCCGCCAGCGCCGCCGACACCGAACACGGTGATACGGGGCTTCAACTCCTGGATATCCGGGATAGCGAGATTGATCGTCATGTACGGCCCCATGGCACTGGCGGGATGGGGCAATTGTTAGTCGCCAATTCGTTAACCGGCTCCTAACAATCCGTGCCAAGCCGTTAACGAAGATGCAGAATGCGACGCTCTAACCCGTGATTTTTACGGAGAATTAACCACGTCCGACGGTCAGAAGCTCGTCCGCAGCCAGCTTCCGACGCGCGCGAAGTAGCCATCGGTGCCGGTGAGTCTTGCCGCCTGACGGGGTTCGGCGAATTCCTGGGCACAGACCTGCGGGTAGACCAGCATGCCCGCGACGGTGGCGAAGGCGGCGCCACGCGCCATCTCGGGCAAGGCGGAAATCCCCATGGGCCGGCCGCTACGAACGTTGCGACCGAGCAGGCGCCGGCCGACCTCGGGCAGGCCAGTGAGTTCGCTGCCGCCGCCGGTGAGGACGAATCGGCGGCCGCAGACATCCATCATGCCCGTCGCCTGCATGCGGTCGCGTACGGCGGTGAGGATTTCCTCGACCCGCGGACGCAGGATGCGCGTCAGGTACGAGCGCGGGATCATACCCGGCGCTTCGTCGGCCCCCGCGCCGACCGGGACGATCGAGATCATCTCGCGCTCGTCGGACTGGCCGGGCAGTACGCTGCCATAGACCGTCTTCAGCCGCTCGGCGTCGGCCACCGAAACCGAGAGCTGACGCGCGATATCGAGCGTCAGATGGTGCCCGCCGATGGCGAGGGCATCGCAGTAGACCGGATGCCCCTCGGCGAACACCGCCACCGTCGTCGTGGCGCCGCCGAAGTCGACCACCGCCACGCCGAGTTGTCCCTCGTCGTCGACCAGCGTCGAGAGGCCCGAGGCATAGGGCGTCGCCATCAGCGCTTCGATCTGGAGGTGGCAGCGATTGAGCACGAGCTCGATATTGCGCATCGCCAGCGTCTCGGCGCTGATTACCGCGACGTCGACGGAAAGCTTTTCGCCGACCAGACCGCGCGGGTCCTTGACCCCCTTTTGTCCGTCGAGCGCGTAGCCGATCGGCAACGCATGGACGATCGACCGCTCCGGCCGGACGCTGCGTTGATTCACTGCGCGAAGAACCCGCTGAATGTCAGCGACTTCAACCTCTTGCGCGCCGAGATTGACGGTGGCCGAGAAGGTCTCGGAGCCCAGGCGGCCTGCCGTGACGTTGACCACGACCGACTGGACCGTCAATCCAGCCGCACGTTCGGCCATGCCAACGACGGTACGGATGGCCTGCTCGGCCTGGTCGAGATCGGTGATCACGCCGCTCTTGATGCCGCTCGAGGCGCCATAGCCGAAGCCGATGACCTCGGCGGTGTGGGTCCGCCCCTTGAGGGCCTTGCCCTCGGGTCGCGGCGCGAGGCGCGCGATCACGCAGCAAATCTTGGTCGAGCCGATATCGAGCACCGAGATCAGCGTCGTCTTGCCCGGCTGCACGGGCTTCAGCCGCGCGGTCATCATGTCGGTGATCATTGCGCTTTACTCTGCGCCGCACGCTCTGCGGCTGTCTCGTACTCGGCATCGCCACCCTTGGCGGCATGCTTGTTCTTTTTCTTGAACTCGGCCCACGCCTGGTTGGCGAGATCCCCCAGCTTCAGCGACAGCATCCCCGGCACGCGCATGTCGATGACGTCGACGTCGCGATCGAGAAGCTGGTCGTCGGTCTGGTATTGGTCGAGCTGGCTCAGCGCCTGCGCGGTGCCGTTTTCCGGCAGCTGCACGCGCAGGCCGGAATAGAAGATCAGGTCCCAGCGCCGGTCGCCGACCCGGCTCAGGGCAGCGAGGTTCTCGGTGATCTGCGGATACTTGTCGAGCGCGTGGATCATCACCATCGCATCGTCGGCGGCCCCCTGCCCCACGACCAGCGGCAGCGATTTGAAGCTGCCGTCATCGGCGACGATCGGGTTCCCACCCTCATCGACGAGCCAGGTCTTGTCGCCGATGCGCCAGCGCGCCATCGGCTCGCGCTCGGTGATCGTGACCTGCAACTCGTTGGGATAGATCTTGCGGATATTGGCCGATTTGACCGACGGGATGGCCTCGATCCGCGTCAGCGCGGCGTCGGCATCGAAATTGAGCGTCGAGATGTTGGGGGTGATCGCCAGCGCCTTGAGGACATCGGCTTCGCGGGTAAGCGTCTGCCCGGTGATTTTGATCGAGGAAATACCGAAACCGGCGCGTGCGAACTCACCCT
>Ga0070658_10004357_pt1 | contig 11546 bp, 10 predicted proteins | sample KBSC13metaG_FD_64664 | JGI IMG/M metagenome (GOLD analysis project Ga0070658, IMG submission 64664) | Corn rhizosphere microbial communities from Kellogg Biological Station, Michigan, USA - KBS C1-3 metaG | ecosystem: Host-associated > Plants > Roots > Rhizosphere > Soil ... | reverse complement strand
CCACCAGGCCCTCGCCCGAGTACTTCCGCAAGCCCGACCCGTAACAGGCCGACACCGTCACCAGGTCGGCTTGCAAACGTTGCTTGAGGATGTCTCGCGCATAAAGTTTGTAGGCAGTCGCATTGTCCGGATCGCTCGAAAGCACCACCGCCGAATCGAGCGGACTGGTCATGTTGGCCGTAGCATGTGCGACGAAGTGGATATAGGAGAACTGGTCTGCCCGCAGCCGGCGATACGTCTCCGGCGACGCCGCCGATCCGGTAAACACCGTGCGGCGGTCGGGAGAAAAATGGCCCGCGACATCCGCAACCTCGGTCGCGGCATTGGGAAGCTCCGCGTACTCGTCGCTGCGGTACACCGGGTCGCCCATCAGAAGAATCCGCTTGTCCGCATAGCGCGATGCCCTGGGTTCGTTCACAGCGAGAAGCTGCAGCGACTTCGCATTCGTGATCGTGACATCTTCGATCCAGTAGTGCGAGTCCCGTCCAGGTGTCTGAAGCGTCTCGAAATTAAGTCCGCTCAGGGCCTCGTCGCCCACAATAAAAACCTTGCTGCCTTTTTTGATCAGACTCTTCGCCGGCGCGACAAGATCGTCATAGAGACTTCGCCCAGGCGACTCCGGCTGCGACAGCAGGTCCTTCGACGCAAGGATCATCCTGGTGTGCTGGTCGATCAGCGAAGCAATCGTCTCGCTTCCCGCGATGGGATAGAACTGCTCTCGCGTCGGAGTAATCACCCAGAGATACGAGGTCTTCGGCCGCAGACAATACACCAGAATGGTCGCGTGCACCCGAGCGGCAATCGCCCGCGCATTCAGATCCGGCGATTGGCTCCTCGCCGTGTGGCGAGAGAGTCGCAGCCCATCCTCAAGCGACTCCGCGCGGCTCTCGTCGATCACGTGCAGGGCCTCGTCCGTTCTGCCCTCCTGGATCAGATGCTCCATGTAGCCGACGTAAAGATCGCTCCCATTCTCCAGAAAGGGCAGCGTAGACTCAACGCTCGTAAGCGAAGACCGCTGCCGCTGAAAGGTCTCAATCGACCGACGAAACCAGTGGTCAGCCTCCGCAGCCTGCCCAGCCTCCGAGTAGAGACGCGCCAGGTTGCTCTCCGCCTCCCACTGCAGCGAAGGCACATCGGCCGCGTGATCATCGAGGCGCAGCAACTGCTTCGTCGCACCCTGACGGTCGCCTCTTGCCTTCAGCAACAGAGCATCCAGCAGCGCAGGTTCAAGCCCGGCCCTGTCATTTTTCATCAACGCGGCAAGGCGGTTCGCCTCACGCACATGAACTTCCGCAGCATTCGCATCACCCAACCGCAGCAGGAGAAATCCAAGGTTCACATGAGCGTCCAGGATCAGCTGTTGATTCTGAATGGATTGAGCAAGGGTTAGTGACCGCTCGTAGTAGGGACGAGCAGCCTCAAAAGCTCCAAGTCGATACTCACTCAAGCCAGCATTGTCCAGCAAACCAACTTGGTCGATCGTTGAACCCAACTCGGCTGCTTGCCTTTCAGCTTCGGTCGAATAGGTGAGAGATCGCTTGAAATCACCAAGCTTGTAATAGACCCATCCAAGATTCGCTGTAGCTTTTTCGAGGATTAGCTTTGCGCCGATCGGCCGCGCCAGCGCTGACGCATTGCCGAAGCGCAGGAGCGCATCTTCGTAATGTTCCTTCTGCAGGGCAACGACCCCCAGGTTCATCTGAGTGCGTATCTGAAGGTATCGATCATCGCTAAGTCTGGCGCCTGTGAGGCCGGCCTCAAACATTCGCTCCGCTTCGTCTAGATTGCCTCTATCCAGATAGATACTCCCGCGAGTGCTTGCGATCTCAGCACGCAGGGAGCAGTCAGAGCACTGACGCTGCGCCTCCAGCAGCGCCTGTTCCGCCAGATCCAGATGGCCTAGCCGGTCCTCTGCGATCGACAGAAGAATGTCCCGCCTTACTCGGAACTCGACACGGGACCGAGCAGGAAGCTGCTCTTGAAGAAGCGGCAAGGCTTCGCTGCTATTACCTTGGTAAATAAGAATCTTTGCCAGTTCGAGCCGGAAGGTTACTGCCCAGTCAGACCGATCAGCTTCAAATCGACGAAACGCTTCTTCAGCCAGCTTTCGAGCATTGGATAAGTCGCCGGAGATGAACTGTCTTTCAATCTCTCCATACATCACCTCTGGCTTTGGTGGCGTGGCGCGCTTACACCCGACACTCAACACAAACAGGGCTGCAACAATCGCTATGGAATTGGGAATCCATTGGAATTGGCCGTTGCGAAACTCGCCTTTCCTTCGGCGGGACATCCCATCTCGATCCGGATCATGGTGAGCCGGAAGGTATGTTGATCCGTCAGCAACTCTCCCAAAAAGACGTTGCCAAAACCCGGCACCTGCACGACATGCCCGAATGAACTCCCCGGCTTCGTCCCCTGCACCTCGTCCACCAGGGAACATAGAACGTACCCCTTCTGCCTGCGCGCTTGCTCAGATTGTATCCAACCATACCTCTCTGAGAGCCAGTGGGGGACACCGGACGCAGCCAGCTTCTGACTCTGGGCAGCAGCTCTGGCAACAAAGTCTCCATCTTCCACCAGAGCCTTCGCTGGAAACTCGCCCTTCGGAAGTGGCGTAACCGGACTTCCATTCAAAACAGGATTAACCTTAACACCGTCGATGCGGAGATTCTCAAACTGAGAACCGACAAGAGAGACCTTAGGGCGATATCCCACACGAGGATGCTCAACTGAGAGGATCGCCACGACCTTGTCAGCCGTGACCGTTTCAACGACGTTCAACCCCTCAACCACCGAGGTCACCAGCGTCGTCCACGAGCCGGTCTTCTGATTCACCGTTCCATAGATCTCCGAATACGCCTCCTCGCAGGAGACCAGACCATCCAGACGAACCGACTTGGCGCGTGAGGAAGCATGTCCACCCGCCTGCGCCAGCGAGGAGGAACCGTGACTCGGCACAATCTGCTCGATCGGATGGGTGAAGTGGCCGCCAAAAGGGGCGGCGTCTGCGTGATAGTAAAAGACTCTCTGCTGGCTGGCTTCCATGACTGCTCCCAATGTTTAGCTATCGTTGAATTTTGACCCGAAATCTATACCTGGCGAGGTCTTCCAGCGTACCACTGGAGTTTCCGCCGTCCGACAAACCCTGGATAAGAAATACGCTCAGCCCTTCCTTTACCCTGTCGGTCGGCACACGAATGAGAAGCGCATCGCGCGCCTGTTCGGGCGAGACGGTAGTCTGCCAGACGAGCGTCCCATCAGGGTTATACAACGAACACCGATAGCTCGAAAAGCTCCCGGATGTTGGAACGTCCAGCGAGATTGCGAAGTCACCATGCTCCGGCGCAACAATCTCGGGGATCGAGCCGCCGCGGGGTCCCGCGTTCGCGAGAACCAGCGGATTGAGCACGGCAGGAGTCTGCGCTCGTGCCACTTCCATCCTCATGCGCGGTTGAAGAATAAATGTCTGAAAAGCCATCACAAGCAGGCACGCAGCCAGCGCCGGGGCAAGCACCCACGGACTCATCAAACGGGAGAGCCATCGCGACACGCTTTCTACCTGGGACACAATAACCCTTTGGGGAACACTCAGCTCCGCCCGAGCAGCATCGACGAACGTTGTGCCAGCCTTCACATCCGCGGCGCACTCCGCGCACTCGAAAAGATGCTCCTCAAAGCTATCCAGAGACGCACCGCTGAGCTCGCCCAACAGATACCGTTCCACCGCCATTTCCCGGAGTGCATCCTGATGATTCATCCTGCAGATCCTCGAACTCTCCATAGTGCATCTCAGCCGTCAAACGTTTCACTTCACTTGCATGACCTGCTTTCCGGTCAGCCAGATAATTGGGCTACCTGCCGAAACCCGCTCGTCTGGAATACATCGCACGAAAGGAGCTCTTTGCCCGGTGGAGGAGCACCCTGAGATAGTCCCGATCGACTCCAAACTCCTTGCATACCTCCTCCTTATCGCGCTCCTCCAGAAAAACAGCCTGGAGCAGGTTTCGGTCCCGCTCGTTAAGGTCATTGAGAACATGCCGAACCAGTTCGCGCGTGTCCTGGGAGATGACCATACTCAAGGCATCGGGCCTCGTCTCGACCAGTCGCTCTGCGACCCCATCTTCCAGTACTCCGGCGCGGCTCGAAGAACGGTACTGCTCCATCAAAATGTTATTGCAGATCGAGTTGACCAATGGACCCAGCCGTTCGGCATGGCGAATCCCTCCCTCACTCCGGATTAGGGACAGTGTGCGAGAAAAGGTCTCCTGCCTCACATCTTCAACCTGCTCTGGTCTGCGTAGGCGCTGGCGCAACTTCAGCTGGATGAGTTCGCTGAAATAGGCGATGAAGTGCTGTTCGGTTGGCGCGTCCCCGGCACGCAGCTTACTCACATAGGAGGCATCAAATGCCACGAAATCCACTGAACCTTCCTCCAGGCCTTGTGCTCAGAAGTTTACATGGCAAACGTCAGGAAGATGTATGACAGGCGTTATTCCAAGGGAATTGGCGTTTCTTCAAGCACGGCAAGTAGCGTTGTCGTTCAAATACGAAGGTTTCGGTCACCGCAAAAATTCTGTGAAACGATCTTGCAGTCCTCGTCACTATGGCCTTGAAGTTTATTTCAAAGTGACACAAAGGTTATTTGAATGCGCGCAAATCTTATTGCATGTTTGTTGGCAGCTGGATTCTTCGCCTGTCTGACGATATTGGATTTGAAGAGCAGAGCCGCTCCGCGAGCGAATCTCCGTCACGAGAAGGAACCCGCGTTAGAAGATGGCAGCCTGGCCGAAGGAGCGGACGCCTACAAGGTGGCTGTGCTGCTTTCAATCGGAGCAGCCATTCTTTCCCTCTTTGCATAAAGGCAGGCGCATGCCTGCACGATCGGCGAACCAGCAACCTGTTATTCAAATATCCGAAAAGGTGAACTCATGGGGCAATATAAAGGCATAGTGAAGTGGTTCAACAACGTAAAGGGTTATGGCTTCCTCGGGCGCGAGGACGGCGAGGATGTATTCGTCCATTACAGTTCCATTCAAAAGGAAGGTTTCAAAAGCCTCAAAGAGGGCGAAGCCGTATTATTCGACATCGTTCAAGGCGAGAAGGGCCCGCAAGCGGATCGGGTAGCACGGCTGGCACCGTCTTCGCAAGCCACTGCAACGTAAGCTGTAACCCGGTTGGCAAGCTGTAGACGAGCGGTGCATCGTCAAGCCTTTCACAGGGAATGCTCGATGGAAGTAGCCTCTAATCGATCCACGTCTTGATCCAAAAAACGATGCATCGTGAAGATCAGCATGATACCGGCCAGGCCGTAGATCGTGGAAGACAAGGCAATCGCCTTCCCGAGCGACATATAGAGCGCGGCAAAGCCGATCAGAACAGGCGCGATTCCTCCGCCCAGCAACCAGCCTACGCAGTTCATGGATCCGCTTACCGTGCCCCGGCTCTCGGTCGGAATGACATCAAACGTCGAAGCAAAGATGTTTGAATCGTATACGCCTTTGAAAAAGCCCCAGCAAATCAATGCAATCTTCACCAGCATCAAAGACCCGCTCAGACCGCAAAGCACAACAAAAGGCGCACCGGCCATCACCCCGATGCACTGTACCAGTAGGCGTCCACGGCGAGTGCGTTTGGCAAACATGTCCGCCAGGTATCCGCCACAGACCGATCCCGCCATACTCGCGACCTGCGGATAAACCGCCGCATCGAAAGCCGCCGCCCCTAAGCTGAGATGAAACCTGGTGTAGAGATACATCGGCATCCAGGCCAGAAGCACCATCGCTACAAAGTTTGCGCATGCAAATACCGCCATCAGCATCATCAAAGACTTGATCGTCAGGATGGAGCGGATGGCGCGAAGTGAAAGAGGCGCACTGTGTTGCTCCGACGGATCGCTCAGTCGTTGCATGCCGGATTCAGCATCCGCGCTCCCTCGTATCGGCTCGCGCAGCAGGCGAATCAGACCAAGGCCCAGCAAACAACCGAGTCCGCCAAACACAAGGATCGAGATCCTCCAACCGTGCCGTTGCGCGATGGCGCCGGCCCAATATCCGCCCCCGACTGTCCCCGCGTAGACGCTCGTCTGCAAAATCCCCATCGCCCGCGAGCGGGTACTTTTCCCGTGATAGTCGCTGACCATCGATAGCGCAGCAGGATAATAAATAGCCTCGCCAAATCCCTCAGAGGCACGAAAGATCAGAAGCTGGAAGAAGTTGCGCGAGAGCGCGGAGAGCACGCAGATGATGCTCCAAAATTGCAGCCCACCGAGGATCGCGGTCTTGCGCCGGATTCGATCGACGATAAATCCAGCGAACGGACCCGAGATACCGTACACCACAGCAAAGGAAGACCCTAAAAGGCCAAGTTGCACTGTGGTGAGTTTCATCTCCTTTTGCAGCAAAGGAAAGATTGAAAAGAAGGCTTGCCGGTCAGCATAGCTAAAGAAACAAACCATCCACAGGAAGAAGACGACCACCCAGCGATACGTACTGGACGCCCCCGGCAACCCATGCAGATCACGCTGTGTGCGAAACGGGCCTGGAGAGCCCTCACTTAGAACTGCTTGTTTCATATTGAGCCCGCTCCGCGCATGAAGACATCGATCCGAGAGTATGGTTCTAATCGCTATTTATTTTGCTGGCGCAATTCCTTGCTGTCTCAGATGCTCTTCGATCTGCCTTCTCTCATCCTGGGTCGATTGCTGATAGGGCCACGTCGGCACCCCGCTGCAAAGTCCCAGCACGGAGAGAGCACATTTCAACCTGCGCAAATAGCCCGGCTCTGTCTCGCTTGCATTCCATATGGGATCACCAATCCTCACCATCTGCGCCTGCAACTCCTGCATCTCGTCGTATCTCCCATCGAGAAACGCCTGATACAAACGCACCGGAAGCGTCGGATAGATATTGGCGCCACCTGGGACTCCGCCGTGCGCTCCGCAGAGCAGCGCCTCCGCCAATAAGTGCTCCGGCCCCACAAGAATGGAAAACTCCGGATGAGCTTTCCCGACCAGCGAGAGAACCTCCTTGAGATAACTCATATGTCCGGAACTATCTTTCAAGCCCCAGACATTGGGTATCTCGGCAGCTCGCGCGACCGTCTTCGGTTGAAAACTGATCTTGGTGAGTTCCGGCTGGTTATAGAGATACAAGGGAAGAGCAGATTCCTTAGCCAGACTCTCAATCAACCGAAGGATGTCGCTCTGGCTGATCTGAAAGTAAAAAGGTGGTGCCGCGACGACGGCCGCGGCGCCAGACTTCGCCGCAAACTCTGCAAGATGCAGCGATTCTGCATAAGCCGAATCGGTAATTCCCACCAGCACCGGAACCCGCGTGCCAACCTGCGCGCAGACACGTTCAATCAATTCGCGCCGCACTCGATAACTCAGCGCAGGCCCTTCCCCGGTTGTACCTAAAAGGAATAAGGCATGTGCCCCTCCACCAAGAATATGTTCGACCAGGATCTCCAGACCGGGCAGATCCAGTGCATCGATCGAGGCCAATGGAGTGGCCATGGGGGGGATGATGCCGCGAAGAGGGCGCAACTTTCCTTCAGTATTCATACATGCTCCTTAAGAGATCCTTTGTAAGAACCGAGATCGTGGCTTCAGTACAAAATGCTCCTATCCAACGACGACCTTTCGATACCGAGTGGATGGAGAATTTGCTCGGCCCCTAAACGCATCAGCCCCAGCTCTGTTACGGATTGAAAGAATTGAAAGCCCTCTTTGTGATAACGAAGCACCTCTTCCGCACTGCCCGCCGGACGGCCAAGAAATTTATGATGGCGCTGCGCAGCGGCGCGGATCTTCCCAATCGCTTCCTGCAACAGAGGTTCATCTTGCCGCCCGCGCAATCCAAGTGAAAATGACAGATCGCTCGTCCCAATAAACAGCACATCAACGCCGGGAGTAGCAGCGATCGCATCCACATGAGCAAGCGCCCGCTCTTCCTCGATGACGCACACCGTCAGCATATGCGCATCGGCGGAATCGTAGTAGATCCCCGGCTCGAACCATGTCGATGCTGCGAGCCCCGCTCCAGAGCCCCGCAATCCGGCCGGGGGGTAGCGGCAGGAGAGAGCAGCAGTCCGCGCTATATCTTGATCGGCGACGAACGGAAAAATAACCCCGCTCACTCCCTGATCGAGCACTCGCTTCGCCGTCCACAACTCGACCACCGGAACGCGGGCAAACACGGCCGTCTCGAGCCCACGCGTACCCAGAACGATCGACCGCAGCGATTCCAGCGACACGGGCGAGTGCTCCATCTCCACCCACAAAAAGTGAAAGCCAAGTTGAGCGCCAAGCACTGCAGTTTCCAGATTATTGGAGGTGATCGTCAGCCCGATTACAAAATCTCCAGCATCGAGCCGCGCACGCACCCGATTCGGGTTTCCATCTCCTCCGCCAGAAACATCGTGTGACATTCCAAAAGCCTCCATGTTACTTCTGCTCCGCATTCGAAACGGGCATCAGCCAGACCTCCGCAACCTGGCAACCCGTACCATTCCCACCCAAACCAGCTTCGCGAGTCCATGAGAGCTTGAGTGCGCCTTCAGACGTTGCTGCCTTTGGAATCGCAAACTCTTGCGGAGCGGGAGGCCACGCACGTACTGCGTAGGGATGAATCTCAATATGGTCGTTCGCTTGCATTCGAATTTTGAAGCGTGAGCTGCCTCCCGAATAGACAACGCGCACCCTGTACTCGCGATCTGGGTCAAGCCCTTCATAGCGGAGTTCAATGGGAGCATCATAGAGCGATCCGACCCAACGCTTCCAGGCGATTGGTGCCGCTGCTCCCCACCGGTCGGGATAACCGAATTCAATCTTCGGACTATGACGAAATTCAGGGTCTTTGATCGATCCCGGGCCCGGTATGAAATGAGGGCGGTTGGCAACGTTCCCCAACTCATCGTAAAACCCTCCCGGCCCTGGGTCTGTTCGAGACAACAGTTCCCGGATCGCTTGAACCTGTTTCTCCGGGCCAACAATGCCTTTGATTGCGGCAAGCTGCTGCCTCATCCACGGGACATCGGTCACCGGCGTGTCGAGCGTATCCAGATTGGCCCCGCGTTCCACTGCTTCCCCTTGATAGCGCTCCACGGCAAGCTGCATGTGGATACTTTGGAAAAGTGCATACCCCAGTTCCACGACACGCGACCGCAAGACCGCGCCTGCTGGCCGAATTGCGGATTCGTCCAAAATCCTCTCTGCTGCCTCCAGCAAAACGTTCGGATCCAGTCGGTTCGCAGGATATTCAGCAGGCGTTGCGCCAATACCGAGCGGCAAAGATCCCCACCCAAGCTGCCAGACACGGCTGAGCAGATCGCGCGCGCGAACCAGTTGTCCAGTTTCGTCCAGGAGCCGCCGTCGTACATAAGCATCGTAATAAGCCCGGTACAAAGCCTGTTGCCAACGCCAGTTTTGAATCACGCCAGGAGCGGCTGAACTCTCCATGTCCTGAAAACCTGCGAGGGTAATGTCGACGTGTTCATTCGTAGCTAAGGAGCCGCGCCAGTTCCGCTCTAAATTCAAGAGTCCCTGAGCGAAGCCGTCCGCCTGCTGCGCGCCAATAAAGTAGTGGCTGAAGTCGCGCAACACGGAAGCGATCGATTGATCGGGATCCCACCCGAGTGCGCTCCACACGAACTTATTGACATCGTCGTTGCAGCCTTCGGAGTAGGTGATAAAACCCATCGTCTGCGGCAGGGTGAGACGCAAAATATCAGCCTGACTCTCCGGCCGAGGATTAATGATCTCTCGGCCCTCCGTAAGCGCATACGCAATGTCCCAGTCCGGCACGGGATACTGGCAACTGATGCTATGGGTGATGTCCGGATAGAAGCGAACCGGGTAGTGTTGAGGAACCTCGCGGCGAAACTCTTCCGGCGAAAGTCTCGACTGAGGCCCGAAAACAACTCCATCCAGCCAGCTCTCTGTGTGCGGCTGTTTCAGAATATCCATGAACTGTGTCGTCCATGTCGCATCGAAGCCCTGCGGAGAAACCCACATCTGGACCTTGGGATGAAAGCGTCTGATATTTTGCTTCTGCTTCTCTAGCAGCGCCAGAAGGTACTTCGGTTCTGTGTGACCCGGATCTCCTCCAGGCACAAAGATTGCGTCGACTCGCGGTAACGTCTGCAGGACCTTCCCCCACTCCTCAATGGCCGATTCGACCGTGTGAGGATCGCTGTAGTCATGGTCCATGGCCGGATACCATACCCAGACATCCAACCCATAGTCATCGGCAATCCGGGACATCTCAACCATCATGCGAGCCGGTGGCAAAGGAAAGTGCGGGCTGTCTGGAAGATCGTCGGACCGCGGGGGAGCCAGTTCGATCGCATTCGTACCAAACATGGCCATATCGCGGATGTATTGTTCCCACATCTCGACGGACCAGCCATCATAGGCATTCGTCTTCGGGCGATACCCCAGTTGGTGTCCACGCAACGGATAGTGTGGGCTGCTGGAGATCTTAAGCAGGTTCGCATTCACCCGCGCGCTTTGTCGCGAGAATACGACCGAGCGCAGCAGCTTTCCAACACCGAACAACAATCCCCGTTCGTCCGTCCCGAAGATCGCAATCCATCGGCCGTTCGCATCGGTTCCCGTTTGCAGGGCAAAGCCCTCTGCCGGCAATGCACGAGACGCAGAAGCAACTCCGGCCACCTGCTGACCAAGCCTGCCCCAGGATGCCCGAGTGCCTGCATAGATCGTGACAGCTCCGCTCTGCGCTTTATTCTTGATCGACCAGTCAAGACCGCAGCGCTTGCGTGACTCTTCCACAAGCACGCGAGCCGCGTTCGTTTCCCGTGCACTAGGCGAGCCTGGCAACACAATCACTGCATGCTGCAGGTCAATCCAGTCTTCCGATGTAAGAGCATGCAGCCAGCTGGACCGCAGACCCGTAGTAGCTAACACCGCTGTCGAGCTTTTCAGAAAGCTTCTTCGTCGCATTGCTTCAGATCTCCTCTACTGGTCGGGTTTCCTACCAATGAAAACGTGCAGCGAACTGAATCTCACGAGAGTTCGTAATCACGCTTGAGACTGTACCTGCCGACGCCGACCCGATACTGGTTCCAGGAATTCCAAAATTCGAGTGGTTCAGCAGATTGAAAGACTCGACGCGAAACTGCATGGCGAGTTTCTCCACGATCTGGAAATTCTTATCCAGACTAAGGTCGAACGTTTGCAGACCAGGACCAATCAGGATGTTGCGCCCAGTGTTCCCGAAAGCATACTGAGGCGGGCTCACGAAGCACGAAGTATCGTACCAATGCTTAAGAGTCCGCTTGGAGCCTGAAAGATTGCCATTGCACAAACGGTTCGGCCGCGTAAATGTGCCGGTATTTGCAGCCGATGTCGCCATCGAAACGGAGAAAGGTGCCCCGGATTGCAGCGTCAGAATACCGGTAACATCCCATCCGCCCAAAAGTGTCTCCGTAACAGCGCCATCGTTCGACAAGAATTTGCGTCCATGCCCAAACGGCAGTTGATAGATCGTGCTATCCGTGAACCTCTGAGAGTAGTTGAAATCCGA
>Ga0070658_10004355_pt1 | contig 11554 bp, 8 predicted proteins | sample KBSC13metaG_FD_64664 | JGI IMG/M metagenome (GOLD analysis project Ga0070658, IMG submission 64664) | Corn rhizosphere microbial communities from Kellogg Biological Station, Michigan, USA - KBS C1-3 metaG | ecosystem: Host-associated > Plants > Roots > Rhizosphere > Soil ... | reverse complement strand
ATCCGTCAGACGATTCTGGGAAAGCTCTGCAAACTTCACCGAGCCGATGCCGACCGTCTTTGAAATTTCCACGGCCTCTTCCGGAGAAAGATCCGGGCTTTTTTCCGCGATCACCTTTGCAGCGCGTTCCACGGCTTCATCCAGCACATCGACAAGCTGCACATTGTCGCCAGAGCGCGTCTTCATCAGCTTGCGATCCTCTCCGAGGATGGAGCCGAACTTGATGTGATGGAAATCACCCTTCTTGCCCCAGCGCTGGGCGGCATCGAAAATCTGCCGGAAGTGTAGTTCCTGCGGAACTCCCACCACATACCAGACCTGATCCGCATTCCACTCATCCGCACGGAACTGGATGGTCGCAAGGTCCGTGGTGGCGTAGAGGAAACCGCCGTCCGCCTTGCGGATGATGGCCGGATTATCCGTCCAGCCTTCTTCCTTGTGCACCTTGAAGGGATCTTCCTCCTGTTTTTTGGTCCCATCCGAGAAAATGCACACCGCGCCATTGCTCTCGCGGGCGATGCCTTTTTCCAGAAACTCTTCCACGAGGCCAGCCAGGCGATCATTGTAATAGCTCTCACCCAGCCAATGATCGAACTTCACATCCAGGCGATCATAGATTTTCTGAAGACCAAACTTGGAAACATCGATGCATTGCTGCCAGATGCGGAGGTTTTCCTCATCCCCCGCCTGGAGCTTCACCAGTTCCGCCTTGCAGGTCTCGAGCACAGCCGGGTCCGCCTTCGTTTCGGCATTCACCTCGCGATAGATGCGGAGCAGCTCGGGAATTGGATCAGCCGCCAGAGCCTCGGCATTGAGACGGGTTTTCCAGCCGTAGAGAATCATGCCGAACTGGGTGCCCCAGTCGCCAATGTGGTTGTCTGCGATGACCTTGAACCCAAGCGCCTTGGCAATCCGGCAGAGTGAATCTCCAATGATCGTGGAGCGGATATGGCCGACATGCATCGGCTTGGCGACGTTCGGTGCGGAGAAGTCCACTACTACCGTGCGGCCTTGGCCGATGTCCGGCACGCCCAGCCGGTCATCCTTTAAAAGAGCCTCAGCACGAGCGGAGTAAGCATCCGGCAGAATGCGGAAGTTCAAAAAGCCAGGGCCTGCGATTTCTGCAGTGGCCAGACCATCGAGTTGCAGGTGATCGATAATCTCCTGAGCGAGTGCCCGGGGATTCGTCTTACGCTGCTTGGCCATGACCATGGCCACATTGGACTGATAATCACCAAATCGCAGATCGGCTGCTGGAGTGACAGCGGCGGAGGCGGGCTCACCGAGCGTGGTGGCAAGTGCAACGGCGAGACGGTTTTCGAGTTCCTGTAGAAGCGTCATGACTGGGCGGAGTAGGCTCCGCGCGGTTCAGGCGCTGGGAGCAGCCACACGGGACGGCTTGGAGCCGAGAATGGCAAGAATTTCATCACATGTTTCCGCCAATCCCAACTGATGGCGGATTTCGGCATTCGTAAACATTTTCGCAATCGCGGCCAATGTCCGCAGGTGCATGTGGTAATCCTTACGCGGGACAATAAAAAGTATGATGAAACGCACCAACTCTCCATCAAGCGATTGAAAATCAATGCCCTTCTTGGAACGCCCGAAGATGGCCACCACTTTTTCCAGTTTATCTGAAAAGGCGTGGGGGATGGCGACTCCATTTCCGATCCCTGTGCTGACAAGCTCTTCCCGTGAATGAAGCGCTTCCAGAATTTCCGGCTGCATGTCTGCCGGCAGTTCACCACTCCGGACCAACTGCTCGACCAGTTCATTGATGGAAGGCCAATGCTCCCCCGCCTCCATTTCGAGGACGATCTGTGCCGGGCCGAGCAGGGTAGCCAACTTCATAAGGTATCAGACAAGAGCGGTGGGGGCCATGTTAACAAAAAAGCTAACCTAGTGAAGGCGAGTGGTTAAAAGGTTGCGCTAATGTTAGCAAGAGGATTTCCCGCAATCAGTGCTCTTCCCTGATAAATATCCCGATAAATCCTACTCTCGCAAAGGTTGACGCTAGCGCCTTCCCAGCTACACCTATGCGCCATGCAAACCGACGCTGATTCCAATCCTACAAACGAAACACCGGACGACCCGACTGTTATCCCTCAGGACGCACCTGCCCAGGAAGCACCTGCAGAACTGGATCCTTGGGAGCAACTCGAGGCGGAAGCCAGCAAGTGGAAGGAAATTTCCCTACGCACGGCTGCAGAAATGGACAATCTGCGCAAACGCACCGCACGCGAGCGGGAGGACGCCATCCGCTACGCAAACCAGCGCCTGCTGGAGGACCTGCTCCCCGTGATCGACAACTTTGAAATGGGCATGCTGGCCGCAGCCCAGGATACCAAGTCCATGATCTACATCGGCATGGACATGGTCCGCCGCCAGCTCATTGAATTCCTTTCCTCACAAGGAGTGGAGGAAATCCCAACCGTCGGAGCCTTTGACCCGAATCTTCATGACGCGGTGGCTCAGGAAGAAGCCCCGGGCGAAGAGGGCCAGATCCTCCGTGTGACCCGCCGTGGATTCAAGCTCCGTGACCGCATGATCCGCCCTGCCAGCGTGGTCGTTTCCAAACATTCTACCTCCGCCGAGTAATCCCCAATGTCTGAAAAAAGAGACTATTACGAAATCCTCGGCGTGTCGCGTGATGCGGCTGCAGACGAGATCAAGAAAGCGTATCGCAAGCTGGCGGTGAAATTTCACCCGGACAAAAATCCGGGCGACCACACGGCGGAAGACAAGTTCAAGGAACTGGGTGAGGCCTACGAGGCACTCAGCGATCCGGACAAACGTGCCGCCTATGATCGATATGGCCATGCTGCCTTCAATGGAGGTGGTGGCGGCGGCCGCTCCGGTGGTGGCGGCGGGTTCCACGATCCGATGGACATCTTCTCCCAGATGTTCGGCGGTGGCTTCGAGGAATTCTTCAGTGGTGGCGGTGGCGGCGGCCGCCGTCGCAGTTCCGGCAAGCAGCGGGGCAGTGATCTGCGCTATGATTTGGAAATTTCTCTCGAGGAAGCCGCACGCGGAGTCGAGAAGGAGCTGGAGATCGAGCGCAACGTTCCCTGCGATGGTTGCGGCGCGAAAGGCTCCAAGGGCTCCGGCGGCGTGAAGACATGCACCACCTGCGGTGGACGCGGCGTGGTATCCCGCCAGGCGGGTATTTTCATCCAGCAGGTGACCTGCCCGGAATGCCGTGGCGCGGGTGAAACGATTTCCGATCCATGCTCCGATTGCAAAGGCGAAGGCCGGGTGGAACGCGAGAGCCGTATCAAGCTCCGCATCCCTGCCGGTGTGGACACAGGCACACGTCTCCGTTCATCGGGTAATGGCGATGCCGGTGTGCGCGGTGGTACCGCAGGTGACCTTTACGTTTTCATCCACATCCGCGATCACGATATCTTCGAGCGGGATGACACGGATCTGTTCTGCGAGGTTCCCCTTCCCTTTACCGTAGCCGCTCTAGGAGGAGAACTGAAGGTGCCTACCCTGGATGGCAAATCCTCGATCAAAATACCTGCCGGCACTCAAGGCGGCACCCTTTTCCGTCTCCGTGACAAGGGCATGCCTTCCCTGGCTGGTGGCCGCCGTGGCGATCTGAATGTCCGGGTGCAGGTGGAAGTACCTACCAAGCTGAACTCCGAGCAGCAGGACAAGCTACGCGAATTTGCAGAATCCATCGGTGATCACAACTCCCCGATGCAAGGAAGCTTCTTCCAAAAAGCGAAAAGGTTCTTCGATCTCTAAGTTCCTGGATTCATGGCCCGCTTTTATCTCCCTCCTGCCGCATGGCTGCCAGAGACCACTCTGGTGGGAGATGAAGCGCGCCATCTTTCCCAAGTACTGAGAATCAAGACCGGGGAAACAATTATCGTCTTCGATGGTGCGGGCCGCAGGGCAAGTGCTATGGTAGGCCATGTGGCGAGAGATAGGACTACCATTCATCTCGGCGAGGAAATCTCCCGTCGGCGGTCTCTGCCTGCCATCACACTCGCTCAGGCTATTCCGAAAGGAAAGAACATGGATCTCATCGTCCAAAAGTCTGTGGAGCTGGGCATCGCGGCGATCGAACCAATCGTCACCCGAAATACCATCGTACAGCCGGGTGAAGGGAAGTCCGACAAATGGCGGCGCAACGCACTGGAAGCGTGCAAACAATGTGGACAGGACACCCTCCCATCCATCAGTGATCCTCAGGCATTTGAACGCTGGCTTTCCGATCAGGCACAAAAGCCGGGGCTGAAAATCATCGCCTCTCTGGCGCAGGGAGCACGTCCGATCCGCGAAACACTGCGTGCACATCCCGCCACCACGGAAGCCACTCTTCTAGTAGGACCGGAAGGTGACTTCACCCCGGCGGAAACCGAGGCCGCACTGGCGGCAGGATTTTTACCCATCAGCTTGGGAAGCATCGTCCTGCGTGTCGAGACAGCTACGATTTTCTGCCTCTCCGCCCTGCGCTACGAGTTCGACAGTGAATGTGGTGAATGAAGCCCGCAGGCTTTGCTCAATCCCGGTAATTTCCGAAAGCCCGGTAGGCGAGAAAGCCGGTGAGCAGCATCATGATCGCCACCACCACCAGAAACCCGTGACCACTTTCGGCTAAGGGTATCCCGCCCACATTCATTCCGAAAAGACCGGCCACCAGATTGATTGGCAGCGCGAGCACCGTCACCACGGTAAGAATGAACAGCGTCCGGTTGGTCTGCTCATTCACCAGTGCGGCCAGCTCTTCCTGAAGAAGTTTCACCCGCTCACCCAGGGCGACGGAATCTCCCACCGCAGCGGCAAATTCCTCCGCAGCTTGCTGGAGGTCCTGAAGATGAGCCCCGCTGATCCACGCCGGTGGCTTATTCAACAAACGGAACAACGCAGCAGGTTCCGGGGCCAGAAGACGCTGGAGCCTCACCAGCACCCGCCGCAAACGGCCCAACTCCGAGCGACTGGAGGCCACGATATTTGCCAGGATGCGATCCTCGATGCCATCCACCCGCAGCGAGGACTGGCGGAGAATCTGCACCAGCACATTGGCCTGCTGCTGGAGCAGATGTGACAGCAATTCAGCGGAGGAATTGAAAACAGTGCCTCCCCTTACCGCCGTCCGGAGTTGGTCCAGAGATTGCAGGGGCTTGAGCCGGGAGCTCACCAGCAGGCGGGGCTGGATGCACAGGCACGAGGTGGATACTGCAGAAGCATCGAACTTGAAATCGAACAGCACATCGTGAATCAACACGATGAGCGCCCCCCCATCCTGCTCCAATCGAGTGGACCCCACATCACTGTGCATCAGTTCAAAATAGGCATCCGGCAGATTCAGATTCCGTTTCATCCATGGCTCTGAAATGGAATTTGATAGAGAGAAATGCAGCCAAAGGAACTCACCTCCGGACTCCTTCTCTGGAACGGATAAAAATTTTACGGCAGCCTCCGAAGTAATCGGCTGCGCTGGCTTGCCCGGCACAAAGTGATAGCCGCAGACCAAGCCATGCTGGTCCGAGCCGTAAGTGGGATCGATCTGACGGAGCATGGTCAATTAAATGCAGACAGGCTGCAGGCGCTGTATTCTCCGCTCGTGCCTCAGTTTTGGCAATGTGCCGAATGTGACGAAACTCAAACGGTGGCGATTTTTGCCGCTTCCCACATCGCCTCCATTTGACCCGGTGTAGCCTGTTCAAGTGTAAGCGACTGCTCCTTGAGACGGCTTTCCATCGCTGAAAAACGGCTCTCGAATTTCCGGTTGGCATTCATGAGGAGAACCTCTGGATCCAGACTTTGGAACCTGGCAAGATTCACGACGGAGAACAAAAGATCCCCCAGCTCTTCTTCCACTGCAGCACTACTGGCCAAAGCAATAGCCTCCCTTACTTCCTCCAGTTCCTCGGATATCTTGGAAATCACTCCTTCTGTGGAGGGCCAATCAAAACCCACTTTCGATGCTTTTTTCTGTAGCTTGGCGGCGCGTAACAGAGAGGGCAGGCCTTTGCCAATCCCATGGAGATAGGGCTTTTCCTCATTGCCTTTTTCCGTGCGTTTGATCGCATCCCACTGCTGCAGAACTCCATCCGTGGTATTCACGTCACTGGCAGCGAAAACATGCGGGTGGCGGCGGACCAGTTTGTCCGAGATACCACGCGCAATGTCATCCAGATTGTAGCGGCCAGCCTCTTCCGCGATTTCTCCGTGAAAGACCACCTGGAGAAGCACATCTCCCAGCTCTTCCTTCAAATGCTCATGATCCTCCCGCTCAATCGTATCCACCGTCTCGTAGGCTTCTTCGATGAGATTGGTAACGATGGATTGATGGGTCTGCTCCGCATCCCATGGACAGCCACCGGGAGCACGCAGGCGGTGCATGATCGCACGCAGGCGGTCGATTTGTTTTTCCGGTTCCGGGCAGTCGATCATTTCAGCATCAGTCATGGCTTTGATTGGTGAGTTTCGGAGGCTTTACGCAGAATTTCCTTCTCCTCTGCAGTGAGGGACTGGAAGCCATCACGCGAGATTTTATCGAGGATGCGGTCCACTTCGCTATCCGAACGGAGATTCACTTCCGTGCGGGGACGGAGTTTTGCCTCTGACTTCCGCTTGAACGCCTTGGGCTGGACGATCTTTACCTGTCTGCTGCGAATATCCGCCCAACTGAGCAGCGCAGGATTTTTCGCCAGCAGGAATCCCATCAGAATGCCTCCCAGGTGACCCGCCTCACCGCCTGTATTACCGCCCCATCGGAAAAGGATGAAAGCGGCGGCAATGCCCATCAGGCACAGGGCCAACTGCTTCATCGTCAAAGTGACAGGAGGAAAAAGCAAACTGACTTTCTGATGTGGAGCCAGAACCGCAATGCCCACCAGCACACCATAGACTCCAGCCGAGGCGCCGACCAAAAGCCCATCCGGCACCATGTGCAAGAGGGACAGCAGAGTGTAAAAGAGTGCGCCTCCCACGCCACACAAGAGATAGTAAGTCAGAAACTTCGAGGAGCCCCAGGCACGTTCCAGAAGAGGGCCGAAAAAATACAACCCCAGGGAATTCATCAGAATATGAGCGAATCCAAAATGAAGGAACTGAAACGTCAGAAACTCCCAGACGTATCCTTGAAATACAGCGGACTCCATCTGGAAGCCCAACAGGTTGCCGAGGCCTCCATTAAAGAGAAGAACATCCACTAGATAGATCACCACATTGGCAATCAATAGGCCACGCACCACCGGAGGCAATTGAGCCAGAAAACCCGGCTTATCTTCTCTCTTACTATAATCTCGATCCGCGGTTCCCATTTTTCATGGAATTACCACGCTCGCGGCTCCGCCGCAAGATGACCCGGTGAAAATTCTGTCACCATGAAAGGTTCTCCAAAGGGAAAACGTTTCCCTAAATGAAGGGCGTGCTCGTTGATTTCAGGGCGGCCACCGCTTCGCGTTTCGACACGGGGCGATGGCGGCTCATTCGATTTGGGAAGGCGGCAGGTAGTGGTCCTGCCGCCTTTTCTTTCACCTCTTTTTGATGCATGGCATTGCCATGAACGCCCTAACCGGGTTGGATAGCCATCGAATGAGTGCAAATGCTAAAACTTCCCACGCTGCCCTTCAGGAGTGGGTCGATCAAATGGTCGCCCTCTGCAATCCCGATGCTGTCGAGTGGTGTGACGGATCGCAAGCCGAGTGGGATCGGCTCACTTCATTACTCGTTGATAAAGGCACTTTTATCCGGCTGAACCCGGTAAAGCGGCCGAATTCCTTTCTAGCACGATCCGCCCCTTCTGATGTGGCGCGGGTGGAAGACCGGACCTTCATCTGCTCGAAACGCCGCGACCAGGCAGGCCCCACCAACCACTGGGCAGAGCCCAAGGAGATGCGCGCCAAGCTGAAGGAAAAGTTCCGTGGCTCCATGAAGGGCCGCACCATGTATGTCATTCCATTCTGCATGGGGCCACTGGATTCCCCATTGGCCAAGATCGGCGTGGAGATCAGTGACAGTCCTTACGTGGTGGTGAACATGCGCATCATGTGTCATATGGGCGCTCATGTCCTGCAGCGGCTGGAAGCGGAAGCGGCTGGCACGATTGAGAAGAAACGCGATGGATACGGAAACTTCATCCAGTGCCTTCATTCCGCCGGGGCACCCCTTGCAGAGGGACAGACTGATGTGGCGTGGCCATGCAACGATGACAAATACATCGTTCATTTTCCTGAAACGCGTGAAATCATGTCGTTCGGTTCCGGTTATGGCGGCAATGCCTTGTTAGGAAAGAAATGCCTGGCTCTCCGCATTGCTTCCAATATCGCTCGCGAACACCAGTGGATGGCGGAGCACATGTTGATCGTAGGCATTCACGCACCGGATGGCACGAAGACCTATGTCACGGCCGCCTTCCCCTCTGCTTGTGGCAAGACGAATCTGGCCATGCTCATCCCACCGAAAAGCTATCAGGATGCCGGGTGGAAAACCTCCATCATTGGGGATGACATCGCTTGGCTCTGGCCTCATGAGGATGGAAAACTCCATGCCATCAATCCGGAGACAGGCTTCTTCGGCGTCGCTCCCGGCACGGCTTACGATACGAACCCCATCGCGATGGAATCCATGAAGGCGAATACCATATTCACCAATGTGGCACTAACAGACGATGGCGATGTCTGGTGGGAAGGCATGACCAAGGATAAACCCTCCCACCTCATCGACTGGACAGGGCAGGACTGGACACCAGACAGCGGCCGGGTGGCCGCCCACGCGAATTCACGCTTCACTGCTCCCGCCATTCAATGTCCCACGATCGATCCCGAGTGGCAGAATCCGGATGGAGTCCCCATCGATGGCATCATTTTCGGTGGTCGCCGCCCCACTACCATGCCTTTGGTCTATCAGGCCTATAACTGGAGTCATGGCGTTTATGTAGGAGCCACCATGGGCTCTGAGATGACGGCTGCAGCCGCAGGCACCATCGGAAAAGTCCGGCGGGATCCCATGGCCATGCTGCCTTTCGCAGGTTACAACATGGGCTCCTACTTCGGCCACTGGCTGGAGATGCGCCGCTACATCACTCATCTGCCACGGTTTTTCCATGTGAACTGGTTCCGAAAATCCGAAGACGGAAAATTCCTGTGGCCCGGCTACGGAGAAAACATGCGAGTGCTGGAATGGATCGTAAAACGATGCAGGGGCGCAGCGGCAGGACATGAAACCCAGATCGGCTGGACCCCTGCCATCGAGGATTTCAACATTGAGGGACTTGAGGGTTTTAGCGAAGCCGATTTCAATCAGGTCATGGCCTTCAATAGTTCAGAGTGGAAAGCGGAATTGGTGAGTCAGGGTGAACTGTTTATCGATTTATATGACCACCTGCCCAAGGAACTAGTTTTCCAGAGAGAGCTACTGGCAGCCCGTCTCGCTTAGCTTATAGATTGATTTCCAATAACAATAAGGCGCGATGACTTATTTGTTTCAAACATGCAAAATACGATATTTATATAAGTTTTTGCTAATAACGACTTTTCTTTGACTGGATGGAGTTATGTGATTAAATGCCTAAAGTCGCATCTAAAACCCATCCCTATGTACGCCCACCCATTGGTCGGCGGGCGCCTTTCTATATGTCGTTATTATTTATCGGCATGTCTTTTTGGCGTCTGTCTCTTCGTCCCCATATGCCATGCAGATCTTGACCGAGATAACAATCAGCTCAGTGATGTTTGGCAGCTTAAATTCGGTGTCAGCACAGTAGCTGCCAATGCCGATACTGATGGTGATGGATATACCAACTCTCAAGAAGCGCTTTTCGCCACCAATCCCCTTGATGCCAATTCATGGCCCGGCGCCATTGGTAAATTCCATGATGGAGTCATCGATGCCACCTGGAAAGCCGAATCCGGAAAAGTCTATCATCTGGAAGCGAGTGAAAACCTGATCAACTGGCAAAGGAGAAACTCGTTTTCCGGGGAAGGCTCCACCATCACCTCCCCGCTCACGGGCACACAAGGCAAGCCTCTGTTTTTCCGTGTGGAAGCCACCGATGTGGATAGCGATGGTGATGGCCTTTCCGATTGGGAAGAACGGAGTGTGGGCTACAATCCCAATCGAATTTTCAGTGAAGGCCTCGGAAGCAATCCCGCGACGCCGACCACCAATAACCCGAAGATCACCGACAAGGAACGCCTGGCTTCCGCGCTCACCGCCACCACCAGCACGATCACTATCTCTGCTGCAGATTCCGGCATGGCGGAAAATTGGCCGGACCCCGGTAGATTCGTCATCCGCAGAACAGGAAAACTGGATGCGGTGACGGTGGCGTTTTCCTATGGGGGAACCGCTACCAATGGCATGGATTATACCGCACCTTCCGCCATCGCAGTCATCCCATTCGGAGCAGACGAAGTTTCCATCCGAATCACTCCCGTGGCGGACACGGTAACAGAACCAACTGAAACGGTGACTCTTACCCTGCTGAGCGGCACTGGCTATACATTGGGAACAGCAACGACGGCATCCATCAACCTCCTTGATTCTACGGACGGAAAACCCTCCACCAAGGCTGCCACCCGTTTTCTTGAGCAGGCCACTTTCGGGGCGGCACCCGATGAATTGGTCCGCGTGAAAAACCTCGGTTACAGTGCATGGCTGGATGAGCAATTCCAGCGAACTGCCAATCTACATCTCCCGATCGTTCAAGCATGGCAGGCGGAACTCGCCCCACCTAACAATAATTCCGTAGTAAATTCGGAACATCGCATGGAAGCCTGGTGGAGACAATCCATGCGGAGTGATGCGGACTCAGATCCTCTGCGCCAGCGCATGGCGTATGCTCTCAGCCAGATCTTTGTCATCTCAGACCGGATGGACGCGCTCGCAGATCAACGGGGCATGGCCAGCTATTATGACATGCTGCTGAACAACTCCTTCGGCACGTATCGCCAATTACTGGAAGATGTCACCCGCCATCCATGGATGGGACTCTATCTGAGCGCCATGAAAAACCGGAAGGCTAACGTGGCGGCGAACCGCTTCCCGGATGAGAACTATGCCCGGGAAGTCATGCAGCTTTTCAGCATCGGCCTCTGGAGGCTGAATGCGGACGGCACCCAGTATCTCTCCAGCGGCAGCGATCTCGGCCCCGATGGTGAAGTCATCCCTGCCGGACTACCCATCCCCACCTATGGCCAGAGTCAGGTAGCGATAATGGCGCGCTTCTTCACTGGCATGAGTTACAGCAAGCGCTTTACGAGCCTAACGGATGCCACAGAGATTCCAGCTACCAAATTTTATGATAGCAACAACATCCCCTGGCAACCGATGCGGATGTTCGATGCGGAGCACGATGTCGCAGCGAAGACACTCATGCTTCCCGGCATGCCCGCACTGAATCTACCAGCCCGCACGGCCAGCAGCCCGGATATAGGCACCGCTGGAAATGCCGATCTGAGCGCTTTGCTCGACCATCTTTCCAATCATCCCAATATCGCTCCGTTCATCAGCCGTCTGCTGATCCAGCGTCTGGTCACCTCCAATCCCTCACCTGCTTATGTGGGACGTGTTTCCGCAATCTTTAGCGATAACG
>Ga0070658_10004354_pt1 | contig 11555 bp, 13 predicted proteins | sample KBSC13metaG_FD_64664 | JGI IMG/M metagenome (GOLD analysis project Ga0070658, IMG submission 64664) | Corn rhizosphere microbial communities from Kellogg Biological Station, Michigan, USA - KBS C1-3 metaG | ecosystem: Host-associated > Plants > Roots > Rhizosphere > Soil ... | reverse complement strand
GAGGGGAGCTTTCTCCATTTAAGGGTGTCGCACCAGGCGACACATTTCAAGCTCACCTGCAACGGTCGCGGCCGTTGTAGCCAGCATTAGCGGTGCCCCGTGTTACCGGTGGTAGTAGTGATAGTAGGTGCCTCCATACGCGGGACGATACGCCGGTCCGCCGTAGTAATACGTCGACCGCGGATAGACGACGACGGGCGGCGCCGAATAGACGACCGGCGGCGGTGCGTAATACGTCACAGGCGGCGGGCAATAGGCCGGCGGCGCGTAGTAGGTTACGGGCGGTGGGCAGTACACCGGGGCCGGCACGTAGCGGTAGCCGTAGCCATAACCGCCGTACCCGTATCCGCCGTGGTAGCCGTAGCTGCGGCCGATGCCGAGCCCGAACGCCGTGCCGCCGTCGAAGAAACCGAACGACAGCCCGATGCTCGTGTGACCATGGTCGCTGTGGCCGCCATGACCCCAGCCGCCATGGTGATCCGCCATCGCCCCCGTCGACGCCGCGGCCAGTACGGCACCTGCTAATAGCATCGATTTCAACATGATTCGCTCCTGAACTGCTTACAACATTCTAGACACGGAGAAGGGTTGGAGGTTAGGCGCATCGGAACCGTCAGAAACCCGCTGACGCCGCGATGTAAGTCGCGGATTCGAGGTGCGGGAATCCGCGACTTATGTCGCGGCGTCTTTTGCATCAGGACGCTGTTTCTGCCACCCGCAGCACCCGCTCCGCAAGATCCTTATCCCCGCTTTGCCACCACAACTGCTGGTGGTGATGCAGCGTCACCACCACGGGCAGCCCCGGAAGCAAAATCGCGTAATCGCTGGTCTTCAGGTGCTCCAGCAGGAGGCTCATCAAACCTGTCAGTGCTTCCGACTCTTCCCTACCAAATGCCAGTGCCGGGGCGTCCGTATGTCTCGCCAATTCCCCGACGTCGATCCCCAGCGACATCAGCCGCTCGATCAGCCAATCCTGGTGCGCGTGGCCCAGCTCGTACGCCCAGTGACTCTTCGGCAGCAGCCACGCCGGCCGATTCATCGGCTGCCACACGCGCCCGAACCACGCGGCCAAACTTTGCGGGTACGGCGGCGGACATTGCACCGCCCGCGCCGCCAAGTCCGCCCGGATCGTCGCATCCGCCGGCCCGAGCCAACCGATGATCTGGTGCTCGCCCGTCGGCGAAAACGCTCCACTGTTCGGATACACGCACCGCAACCCGTCGCTGGCGGCCTGCTTCAATACGTCGGCGTAATCGATCACGCGCATACGCAGAGCCTAACGCCATTCGCCGCCTTGCCGAAGCCGCCGACGCCGTTACAGTTCCGCCGTGCAGCTGCGGCAGAAAAAGATCGTCCTCACCGGCGGCCCCGGCGCGGGCAAGACGACCATCGCCGCGGCGCTGGCCAACCGCTTCCCCGGGCAATTCGCCCTCGTCCCCGAAGCCGCGACGGCCGTCTACCTCTCGCTCGGCACGCGCTGGGACAAGCTCGACCTCGCCGGCCGGCGCGACGTGCAACGGCAGATCTATCGCCACCAGGTCACGCAGGAAGATTCCCTCGCCGCCGTGAGGCCGAATCACACCGCCCTGCTCGACCGCGGCACGATCGACGGCGCCGCCTACTGGCCCGACGGGCCCGATGCGTACTGGGACGATCTGGGCACCACGCTCGACGCGCAACTCGCCCGCTACGACATCGTCATCCTCCTCGAAACCGCCGCCGCCCTTGGCATCTACGACGGCAACGCCAGCAACGAAATCCGCTTCGAAGATGCCGCAGGCGCGGTGCAGAGCCAGAAGACGCTGCTGCGCCTGTGGGGCGCGCACCCCCGGCTGCACCATGTCGGCGCGTACGTCGAACTGAGCGACAAGATCGAAGCGGTGGTGCAGATGCTGCGAGATCTGGGCGCGCTTCGGTGATCAAGTCTGGTCCCTCTCCCCGGGGAGAGGTTAGATGAGGGGATCGAGCGTCAGCAGACTTCCTTTCTCCATGTGCTGACGCCGCGACGTCAATCGCGGATCCGGTAGAGCAGGTCATGCGCTACGCAGAAATCCGCGACTCACGTCGCGGCGTCTCATCGATCCGCAAGTTTCCAGACACTCCCCCTTGCGAGAGAACGAGCCGATGCCTGTCGCTCCTGAGTTCGCGCAGCACATGCGAGCGACAAACCCCGTAATGCACCTCCGTGTTTTCCAAGCATTAGACACGCCCCCGCACCGCCCCGCCCCGGCCGCGCAACATCGCCGTCTTTATGAAAGGACCGCCGATGCCACAGCCCCTCGCCGATCGCACGACGCCGAAGACTCCGACGCAAACCCTCCACTCACTCCCGCCGGCGGACCTGTCGGCATTGCGCGACGACGTGGCCAACCTCCTCACCGTCCGTCGCTCGCGCCTCGATCGCCTGTGGGCCTACTACCGCAACCCCATGCGGATCGGCGACATCCTCGACCCCAGCACCAGCGCCCGCCCCTACCGCCAGGCCCAGGAATGGGGCCTGCCGACGCGCATCACCGGCGCGGTCGCCGGCCAGGGCGTCTTCGACAGCACCAGCGCCAGCGGCATCCAGCGCAAGGAAGTCGTGATCGAAAACGACATCGGCTGGCGGATCGAAACCAACGTCGATTTTCTCTTCGGTCGCCCGATCATCCTCAACTCGGCCGCCGCCGATCCGGGGCGCGCGAAAATCATCGAATCCCTCCTCCGCGACATCTTCGCCGCCAACGGCGGGCTGATTTTCCTGCAGAAAATCGCCCTGCTCGGCGCGGTCTACGGCAGCGTCGACATCCTCGTCAAATTCACGCCCGGACTTGCCGGAAACACTGACCCGGCGTGCGCCACTCAACTGCTCGGCGACAACGGAGCGGCCGCCCCCGCGCCCGCGTCGTCGGCAGACTCAGGCCCTTCCCCCGCAGAGCCCGCGTCGAGCGAATCAGCCGCTCCTGATTCGCCGGCCGACGTATCCACCGCCACGGGCGCGAATAACCCCTCGCCGCAGACGCTGCAGCGTCTTGCCCGCATGGTTCGGTTCGAGATCGTCGAGCCAACGCGGGCTCTGCCCCGCCTGAGCGCAACGGATTGCCGTTGCGTGGAAAGTTTCGCCACCGTTTATCAGCTCGAACGCACGGCCGACGTCCCACCGCCGCCGCCGCGGGCTCGTCGCTGGTGGTTACTGCGACAAACGCAGGAGCAGCCGCCGGTCGATCGCGAGCGTCGCACGATCGTCGAGCTCATCACGCCCACCGCCTGGCAGAAATACGACGACTTCGTCCTCATCGACGAAATCCCCAACACCCTCGGCCGCCTGCCGCTGGTGCACGTGCAGAACGTGGCCGACCCGCTGGCGTACGAAGGCGCCAGCGACGTCGAGCCGCTCATCCCGCTGCAGGACGAGCTCAACACGCGCCTCAGCGACCGCGCCTACCGCATCGCGATGACGAGCTTCCGCATGTACCTCGGCAAAGGGATTGAAAACTTCACCGAGCTGCCCGTCGCCCCCGGCCGGATGTGGAGCACGGATAACCTGCAGGCCGACGTGATCGAGTTCGGCGGCGACAGCGCCAGCCCGAGCGAAGAATCGCACATCAGCGACGTGCGCGACGCACTCGATAAAACCAGCGGCGTCAGCCCCGTCGCCGCCGGCACGGTAAAGGGCCGCATCGGCAACCTCACCAGCGCGGCCGCCCTTCGCGTCACCATGATGGCACTGCTGGCCCGCACCGAGCGCCGCCGCGTCACCTACGGCGTGGCCATGACGCAGCTGTGCGAACTGGCCCTGGCCTGGCTCGACCACGCCGGCCTGTTCCGCACGAGCGAAGACGACCGCCAGGTGCAGATCCACTGGCCCAGCCCCGTGCCCAGCGACGAGATGGACCGCCTCGACGAAGCCGCCGCGAAGGAAAAAGTCGGCGTACCGCGCGAAACGGTTCTCCGCGAACTCGGCTACCCGGCCGAGCCGGAAGAAATCGTGACGTCGTGATCTTCTCTTATCCCTCCCCCTCCGGGGGAGGTTAGGTGGGGCGGCGGGCGTCGATCGGCAATCGAACGCCGCCGCACGCTCCCCGCCCCCACCCAGCCCCCCCGGAGGGGGAAGGGTAAGAAGTCCCCGATCCTCGAAAGGAGCCTCCCATGTCCGAGCCCATTACCCCCGTTTCCTCTCCCCCGCCGGCCGCCAATCCGCCGACGCCGCCGGCGCCGGATGCCCGCGACCGCCTGCACGCGTTGGCCGACACGCTCGCCAAGCGGCGCGATGCCCACCTGCTGCGGCAGTTCCTGCTGCTGCGGGCGGCCCTTCGTTAGTCAGCGTTGTGCGCCTGGAGGGCGTCACTCCGTGACGCTTCTTCCGCTCAAGCGACGTCACGGAGTGACGCCATCCAAACCGCTGATCGAACATTTCCGCGACTAGTTGTTTCTTCCATTTTCCCCCTTTTCAGGAGTCTCTCATGGCCTTCAACGGTAAAGCCACTTACTCGTCCGGTTCGGATCTTCCGGAACTCGCCGAAGACGTTTCGGACCTGGTCGCGATCAATTCGCCGCACGAAACGCCGCTGCTCGACGCGCTCGGCGACGCCCCGCGGGCCGCCCGCAGCACGGTGCACGAGTGGATCGAAGACCAACTGCTGCCGAACACCGATACGATCGGCACCGTCACCAGCAGCACCGTGCTGACGGTCAACAACGCACGCCGCTTCCGCACCGGCGACCTGATCCGCTTCGACGGCGCCGCAGAAATCGCGTTGGTGACGGACGTCGATACCGACGACAGCCAGATCACCCTCTCCCGCGGCTACGGCGGCACGGCGACCGCTACGCTCGCGGCCAACAAGGGCATCTTCGTCATCGGCAACGCCTCGCTCGAGGGGGCCGAGGCCGACGCGGCGCGCTTCACCGCGCGCAGCCGCTTGTCGAACTACACGCAGATCTTCGCCAGCACCGTCAGCGTCAGCGGCAGCGAGTTGGCCGTCAACCAGATCGGCGTGCGCGACGAACTGGCGTGGCAGAAGAACCTGCGCACCCGCGAGCTGCTGCGCGACCTCGAGAACAGCGTGATCAACGGCGTCGCCAGCAGCGACACGCCCGAGGGCTCGGCCACGGTTCGCCGCACGATGCGCGGCATCGTCGCCACCATCGCCAGCAACGTATTCGCCGTCGGCGCCGACGGCTTCCCGGCCGACACGGCGCTGACGGAGGCGCAGCTGAATCTCGCCCTCCGCAGCATCTGGAAAAACAGCAGCGGCAGCGTCGACCTGATCGTGGTCGGCGGGCGCGAGAAGCGGTCGATCAATCAGTTCGTGGCCGCCAATCGTCGCTACTACAACGCCAACGAAAGCTTCAAGGACAGCGTGAGCGTGTACGAGAGCGACTTCGGCGTCTGCCAGGTCGTCCTCAGCCGCTACGTGCCGGCCGGCACGGTTCTGCTACTCGACAGCAGCCGCATGGCGGTGTTGCCGCTGGCCGGCCGCAGTTTCCAGTACACGCCACTGGCCAAAGTCGGCGACGCCGAGACCGGCCAGATGATCGGCGAGTACACGCTGGAGATGCGCAATGAGAGTGCGCACGGCGTCATCAGCGGATTCACGGCGTAATGAATGAGGGGAGAGGGTGGAGGGGAGAGGGGAGAGAAAGAATCTGTCCCTTTTCCTCTCCCCTCTCCCCTCCACCCTCTCCCCTTCTGGAGCCGCCATGCTCGCCGAAACCACACCCCTCTTTGACAACATCACCAGCCTCGGCGCCGCCGGTCTGATTGGCGCGATGTGGCTGTGGGAACGCCGCCAATCGAGCGAGCGCGAGAAGCAGCTCGATGACGCCCACGCCCGCATCATGGCCGACGGCGTGAAGCTCGAGGCGCTGATGGACCTGGTCAAGCAGAGCACCGAGACCATGGCGACGCTGGTGCATCAGAACGATTCACTGCTCCGCAAACTCGACCACGATACGGCGGAGTAATGCCAGGCGCCATCAGTCCACGGACGTATTTCCCCCCTCCCCTTGAGGGAGGGGGAGAAGAAAGGCAACCATGAAACCACTGTTATTGTTACTCCTCGCCCTCCCCGGCTGCAGCTCGGCAATCAACGCCGAGCTGTCGCTGATCGACCAATCGAAGCGGGCCGTCGCCGCCGTAGATGCGTCGTTGAAGGATCGCGAGGCAATCGCGCAAGAGGATTTCGATACCCGCCGCGCCAAGCTCGACGCCGCCTTCGACGCCGACCTGGCCGCCCACGCGGGCGACCTGTCGACCGCATGGGTGACCGACGCCCGCCGTGCCTACGGCGACGCGATCGACGCTCTGAACGCTGCCAAGCTGCAATCGCAGCAGGCGGCGCAAGCGGATCAGGAAAATCTCGACGCCGTCAATCAGGCCCTCGACGAACTCACCACCCTCAACCGAGCCCAGCTCGACTGGGCCCCTTTCCAGGAGACCAAATGAACACGTTCGACCTTCACAGCAAGATCGCCGACACGCTCTCGGCCCAGTGGAGCGAATTCGAAGCCAAGCACCCCGCGCTGGCCGGCGTGATAGACCAGTCGCTGCTGGTACACACCGCGGCGACGTCGCTGAAGAACGACCCGGATTTTCAGAAAGCCGTCGCCGACGCGAAGACCGCCGGCGTCGGGCAAGCGCTCGTGACGACAGTGCTGCCGCTGATCGAACAGTACGCGATCGCGTTTTTGGAAAAGCTGTTGTAGCGAATTCTTATCCCTCCCCCTCCGGGGGAGGTTAGGTGAGGGCGGCGGCCGTGGACAGACTTCCTTTCACGAAGAAAGGTCTATCAACACTCGACGCCCTCACCTAACCTCTCCCACAGGGAGAGGGAGATACGCGCGTCCGCAAGTGCTAACTAATCGTCGGCGGATTCGCCGGCTTCAGGCCACCCACGCCGTCCGGCCGTGGGTGGCGTTTGTGTTCGGGCTTGTGGATGTCCTGCGGCGCCTGGTCCCAGCCGTCGGGCTCTTCGGTGTGCATCGAGCCTTCGATCTTTTCCGGCGGCACGATCGGGCCGGTCTTAGTCGAATCGTTCCCGGCGTCGCGCTGCGGCGGGCCTTTCACTTGATCGTCGAGCGGTTTTCCGGCGTTGGGCATAGTGGCTCCTTATGGCTTCTTCCTGACTGTAGGCTTGGCCTTTTTCGCCGGGACAGTTTCTTCAACCCCTTCCGCAACTTCTCGCAGCTCAGCGGCCGTCGGCTTGCGCAGCGGGAACCCCGCCGGCGCGACCGCTGACTTGGGCCAGGCCGCCCGCAGTTGGGCGATGGCCAATTCCTTGCCGCGGGCTTCGACCTCGATCCACGGCACCTTTGCGAACGCCTTGGGGATCATCGTGATGTGTTCGCTGTGGTATCGATCGAGAAAGGCCGAATCGCCGTTGCTGACGTGGACGACCTGCCATTCCCGCTTCGGCCAGGTCTCGGCGGCCAGCTCGGTGTACTTGGCAACGCTCGGGTCGTTGTAGCTGTCGAGGCCTTCCTTGATCACGTGGTGGTGACCATCGAACAGCATCGGCACACCGGCCCGACGGCAGAGGTCGTAGATCTCGGCGGCGCCGAAGCTGTACTCGTCGTTCTCCAGCGTCAGGCGGTCTTTCACGTTCGGCGGCAGCGCTTTGATCGTCTCAACGAGCTCATCGCCCCGCCCCGCCTTGCCCCCGTGGATGTTCATCAGGCTCCACGGCGATTGCGGCAGGCCGAACAGGTCGAACCATAGCGCGTGCTTCTGCAGAATGATCCGGCTGACGCGGCGGGTGTTCTCGCTCTCGCTGTTAAGCACGACGAACTGATCCGGGTGCAGCACGACGCGAATCCCCAGCGCCTTCGCCCGCCGCCCGATGCTGCCGAGCGTGCTGGCCATCGAACGCAGGAGAGCTTCGCCCTCGGGTTCGTCGCTCATCGGGAACAAGGCGCTGGTGGCACGATACAGCTTAATATCGCGGCGGGCGCAATAGCCGAGCGTCCAGTGCAGCCGTTGGACGTTGTCCCAATAGATCGCGTGCAGTTCCCTGTCCCGCTGCTCCGCCAGCAGCGAAAGGTAGCGACTACGGGTGATCGTGCGAAAGCGGCACTGCTCGTCGCTGCTGAGGCAGACGAGACCGAGTTCGGGGAGGGGCTTCCGGGCGCGGGGCATGAGGAAGTGTAGGTAACATAAGGCTCTCATTCGGATTATTCGCGGTTCATGGGTGTCCGAGCACGTTTAGCCGCGAGCTTCGCTCGCGTTTTCCTGTCAATCGTCGCGAGCAAGCTCGCGGCTAAACCGCCTCCGATTACACTTTCGAGCATGGTCCGCTGGTACCACGCGATCTTCAGCGCCTATGGGTACTGGCTACCCAACGACCCGCGCGGCTCGTGGTCCAATTTTGTCTATGCGTGGGAACTATTCCGGTTCGGTGGACCGGCGACGAAGGTGACAGAAAAGCGCTCGTACGCACACGATCCGCACGATGCCGGTTTCCGACGGGCGACCAAGGAGTGCCTGAAATATCGCCCGGCTCGCTTCGATGCATCCTGCCGAGATTCGATCGCGGGGGGCTTCGTCTCGGCCTGTAACGAATTCGGCTTGTGCATTCATGCCTGCGCAATCGGCTTCGATCATGTCCACCTTGTTGTTGCAAGAAACGCGGACCGCCCGGTGGAGCAAATCGTCGCCGTTCTGAAATCTCATGCAACGCGGCAAATGAAGCAGGATTACACGCACCCCATGCTGTCCTACCCGGACTGCCCGACGCCGTGGAGCAAGAGCTGCTGGAAGGTTTTCATCAACGACGAACGCCAATTGCACAGCGCCATCGCCTATGTCACCCGGCACCCGGAAAAAGAGGGGCTTGCTCCCCAACGGTGGAGCTTCATCACCCCCGTTTAACCGCGAGCTTAGCTCGCGTCACAGCGCGGGCAGAGCCCGCGGCTAAACCTCCCCATCATTTCCGACTACACTCTTCACCCTATGTCCGACACGCACCCCACTGCCCCCGCCAAGTCCTGGCAAGCGCGTATCTCAGAGGCGACCGACGCGATCGCGCAGGAATTCGTCGAATCGATGAGCTACGACTGGCGGCTCTACAAGGCGGACATCGCCGGCAGCATCGCGCACGCCACCATGCTCGAGAAAGTCGGCCTGATCACCGGGGCCGACCGCGAGGCGATCTACGCCGGGTTGAAACAGATCGAAGCCGAGATCGACCGCGACGGGCCGAAGTGGGCGGGGTTCAAGCCGGAACTGGAAGACATCCACATGTGCGTGGAATCGGCCCTCACCGAACGCATCGGCGAGCCGGGGCGGAAACTGCACACGGGACGGAGCCGGAATGATCAGGTGGCCTTCGATCTGCGTGAATGGTTGCTGGCAGCCTGTGGCCAACTTCAAGATCGCGGCCGCGACCTCGTGCTCAGCTTTGTGGCGATGGCAAATCGTAGCAAAGACGTTGTCATGCCGTCGTACACGCACCTTCAGCGAGCACAGCCGATCGTCGCCGGTGCAGAAAGCCTCGCTTGGGCAGCGATGTTTGACAACTCTATCGGTCTGCTCGAGTACTTCAAGAACAGTTCGAGCCACGATTTTGATAACCATCAATGTGACTTCCCCCTTGGCAGCGGCGCAATCGCCGGATCGTCGTTGCCAATTGATCCACGCGTCACGGCCGCATTCATTGAAGCGGAACGAAGCCGGGGCAAAGTTCCCGACGATGTTGTTGAAAAGTTAAAAGAACGACGCTCGGGAATACCGCAAGTTAAATCTTCGATCTATCACACAGCGAACCGCGACCAAGCACTCGACTTCGTCTATGCGTGCGCGAAGATCGCCCAGCACCTCTCCCGCTGGGCCGAGCAGTGGATCATTTACATGTCGACCGAGTTCGGCTTCATCAAAATCGCCGACCGGTACACCACCAGCAGTTCGATGATGCCGCAGAAGCGGAACCCGGACATGCTGGAGCTGATCCGCGGCCGGTGCGGGAACGTCTACGGCGACCTGTTCGCCCTGATGACGATCCTCAAGGGCCTGCCCATCGGCTACAACCGCGATCTGCAGGAAGACAAACGCATCGTCTTCCGCGCCTACGACACCGTCAGCCAGTGCCTCACCATGGCGGCGGCGATCGTGAACAGCGCGTCGTATGACAAGGCCCGCATCGAACCGACGCTGGACAAGGGCTTCCTCGATGCGACGTCGCTTGCGGAGTACCTGGTGACGAAGGGCATCCCCTTCCGCACGGCACATCACATCGTGGGAACGCTCGTCGCACGCTGCGAGAAGGAAGGCAAACACGCGCTCTCGCAATTAAGTGTGGAAGCGTTCAATGAAGTAATCGACGCATCCATCGCGGCCACTTCCCCAAGCCCCAAGCCCGAAGCCCCAAGCCCCATCCACGTCACCGACGACGTCTACACCTGCCTCGGCGCGGCGAACGTCGTCAGGCGTTACCAGAGCGCCGGTGCCGCGGGCGGCAAACCGTTCGAGGACCAGCTTGCCGCGTGGAAGCAGCGGCTCGGGATTTAACAATGTTTCGCTAAAGCAACGCGCCGCAACGGACGATCCATGCAATAGCAAGTCTTTTGCGAGGGTACGTTGGCATGCTGTTCGGGTGCGAGCGATATCAATCGGGCATTCATCGGCGTCGAGCGACGGTTCTTATTTACACCGTCGTCACGCTGCCGGCGGTGATCGCGTTGATTTCGCTGGCCGTCGATTTCGGGCGGGCCGAGCTGACCAAGACCGAACTGCAACGCTGCGCCGACGCCAGCGCGCTGGGCGTGATGACGGTTTACCAGCAATCCGGCTACACCGCGGCAGTGGCGTCGATGAATTCGCTGCTGGCCAGCAACCCCGTTGATGCCGGATCGGGCATCACGCCGACGCTGGTCGCCGTCGGCGGCATCTGGACCTACACCACCCCCCGCACGTTCACCACCAACACCGCCGCCCCCGGCGTGCCCGCGGTCAAAATCACCGTCTCGCGCACCAAGGCCAACAACAACGCGTTTCAGCTCCCCTTCGCCAGCGTAATCGGCATGCGTTCCATCGACATCAGCGCCACCGCCATCGCCACGCTCGATCCAGGGGCGGCGGTGCCGGTGACGATCCAGTCGACCGCCAACTCGTACCTGGCCGGCATGCCCGCCGGCTCGGTCACCAGCCAGGGCGATACCGCGTATAGCACCCCGCCCTACCAGGTGACCGGCATCCCGGTCACGCCGGGCAGTTGGATCACGCTCACGGGCGCCTCGGGCACGACGTCGATTCTTCCGGGTACGGTCGCGTATACCGGCGCCGATGGCGATCCGGGCCGGCCGCTGCACCACAACCAGAACTACGACGGCAGCGACTACGGCATCGGCGCCGAAGACGGCATCGCCGACGCGATCATCCCCGCCGACGCGGTGGTCGGGCTGTTCCTGGATAACAACGCCCCCAACACCTCGCCCGCCCCGGCGACGATCGATTGGACGCAGGCCTCGCAGAAGGATCAGCCCAGCTACAGCAACCTGAAGCTCAAGCAGCCGTTCATGATCGGCGACGGCAAGACCAGCGGCGGCACGGTGCAGCGGTTCCAGGTGCCGCCCGGCGCGAC
>Ga0070658_10004352_pt1 | contig 11556 bp, 11 predicted proteins | sample KBSC13metaG_FD_64664 | JGI IMG/M metagenome (GOLD analysis project Ga0070658, IMG submission 64664) | Corn rhizosphere microbial communities from Kellogg Biological Station, Michigan, USA - KBS C1-3 metaG | ecosystem: Host-associated > Plants > Roots > Rhizosphere > Soil ... | reverse complement strand
GGCCACGATGGTGCCCGCGCCCACGGGCGTGAAGAAGCCACCCAGCCCGGCGCCCCCGGTGCGGATGCGCTCGGCGAAGGTGCCCTGCGGGTTCAGCTCGACGGCGACCGTGCCGGCGAGGTACTGCTCGGCCAGATCGGGATTGCCGCCCACGTAGCTGCAGATCACCGCCCGGACCAGCTTCTGCTGCAGCAGCACCGCCAGCCCCTGCCCCTGGTTGCCGCAGTTGTTGCTGATGACGGTCAGCTCGCGCGGGGCGCGGCGCGCGATCTCGTCGATGCAGGCCTCGGCGATGCCGGACAGGCCGAAGCCCCCGGACATCAGGCGCATCCCGTCGCGCAGCAGGTCCGCCAGCGCGACCTCGACGGAGGGGTACACCTTGCCGGAGGGCGGGGGAACCAGCGGGGCATTCATGGCGTCACTCCTGTCGCCGAGCTGTTCGCGGGGCCGCCCTGGCACTCGTCGATGGCGGCGGCCAGGCGGGCGATGCCGTCGGCCAGGTCGGCCTCGGTGGCCACCAGCGGCGGCGCCACGTAGACCAGGTTCTCGCGCTTGTGAAGGTGCAGGTGACGGCGGCGCAGGGCGGCCGCCAGGCGCCCCACCGTCAGGGCATTCAAGGGCAAGCGCGTGCCAGGCTCGACCAGCTCCAGCGCCCACAGCAGGCCGATGCCTCGCACCTCGCCGACGACGGGGCGGGTGCGGGCCAGCTCGCGCAGCGCACTGCCCAGCGTGTCACCCAGCAGCGCGGCCCGCCCCGGCAGATCGCCGTCTCGATAGCTCTCGATGGCGGCGACGATGGCGGCGCAGGTCAGCGGGTGCGCGTACGTCGTCAGCCCGCACTGCAGGACGTTGTCGTCGAAGTGGCGGGCCACGGCGCCCGTCACGATGACGGCGCCGCCCGGCGCGTAGCCCCCGGTCAGCCCCTTGGCCATGGTCAGCAGGTCGGGCGTGACGCCGTCGTGATCCACCGCGAACCAGCGCCCGGTGCGTCCGAAGCCAGACAGCACCTCGTCGGCGATCAGCAGGACGCCGTGGCGCGTGCAGATGTCCCGCACCTTCCGCCAGTAGCCGGCGGGCGGCACGAACACGCCGTTCGCGCCCACGATCCCCTCCATGATGACGGCCGCCACCGTGCCGGCGCCTTCGCGCTCCAGCACGGCCTCCAGATCGTCGGCGCACTCGTGATGGCAGGTGGTCGGCTCCCTGCCCACCGGACAGCGGTAGCAGTAGGGATCGACGGTGCGCACGACGCCGGGCAGGCCGGGCTCGAACGGCTCGCGCCGGGGATCGCCCGACAGCGACAGCATCGCCAGCGTCGCGCCGTGATAGCTCCGGGTGCGCGCCACGACCTTCTTCCGGCCCGTCACCATGCGCGCCATCTTCACGGCGTTCTCGTTCGCCTCGGCGCCCGACAGGCAGATGAAGCTGTGTTCCAGGCCCGGCGGCGTCACCTCGGCCAGCAGCTCTCCCGCCCGTACCTTGTCGGGGAACACCGACGAGGGATAGGCCAGCAGGCCGCGGCCCGCCGCCTCGGCCAGCGCCGCCTTCATGCGCGGATGGCCGTGCCCCAGGTTGGCGTTCCAGGTCATGCTGCCGAAGTCCAGCCAGTCGGCCCCGTCGGCGGTGGTGAACCGCGCGCCGAAGCCTCCCACGATCTCCAGGGGCGGCGTGGGCCGGTTCTGCGCCGACCAGGTGCTGAACACGCGCGCCCGCTGGCGCTGGTCCAGCCCGCTCGACGCGGGCGGCTTGGCGGCGTCGCTCACGGGGTGGGCGCCACGCGATCGTGGAACGCGTCCTCGCACGCGGCGATGAACACGTCGGCGATGGTGTCGGCCTGCGCCCGGGTCAGGATCAGCGGCGGCGAGATACGGATCGCCTTCGTCCCGCACTCCAGCACCAGCAGGCCGCGGCGGAAGCACAGGTTCGCCACCAGATCGGCGCGCTCGGGCGTGTCGAACTCGACGCCGATCATCAGGCCCAGGCCGCGCACCTCGAGGACGCCCACGGGCGCGCCCGGGCTGCCTGGCGCGACCAGGCCGCGCTGGCCGCCCCGCAGCGCGGTCCGCAGGCGCGCCAGCAGGTGCTCGCCTTGGACGGCGGCGTTGTCGACCAGCGCGTGCTCCAGCAGGTCCAGCGTGGCCAGGGCGGCGGCGCAGCAGACGGGATTGCCGCCGCAGGTCGAGCCGTGGCTGCCCGGGGGCCACGTCATCAGCGTCTTGCGCGCCATCATCGCCCCCAGTGGCATGCCCGAGGCGATGCCCTTCGCCAGCACGACGATGTCGGGGGTGACGCCGAAGTGCTCGGCCGCGAACATCTTGCCCGTGCGGCCCATCCCCGACTGCACCTCGTCGAACACCAGCAAGATCCCGTGCGCGTCGCAAAGGCGGCGCAGGCCGGGCAGGAAGTCGGCGGGCGGCAGCAGATAGCCGCCTTCGCCCAGCACCGGCTCGACCACGATCGCCGCCACGTCCTCCGGCGCGACCAGGCCCGCGAACAGGTCCCGCTCCACGCTGGCGGCGTCGCCCCAGGTGGCGTGGAACGTCCCCGGCACCAGGGGCCCGAAGTGCTTGCGGTACTTGCTCTTGCTGGCGGTCAGCGACAGCGAGCCGTAGGTGCGGCCATGGAAGCCGCCCCGGAAAGCGACGATGGCCGTGCGCCCGGTGTGGTTGCGGGCCAGCTTCAGGGCGGCCTCGACCGCCTCGGTGCCCGAGTTCGCGAGGAAGGTCTGCCAGGCCAGCGGCTGCTCCGGCGACAGCCGCGCCGCCAGCGTGTTCAGCCGCTCGCAGACGGCCGCGTAGACGGGATAATGAAAGTCGGTGCCGCAGATGTGGATCAGGTTCTGCGCCTGCGCCGCGATCGCGGCCCCCACCGCCGGGTGGCAATGGCCGGTGGACGCCGTGGCCACCCCCGCCTGCGCGTCCAGGAAGACGTTCCCGTCGACGTCCTCGACCATGCAGCCGGCGGCGCGCGCCACGTACAGCGGATAGCAGAAGATCAGCGACGGTGAGACGAACCGCGTGTCGTGGGCGATGCGCTCCTTGGCGCGCGGGCCCGGCGGCTCGACGACGATCCGGATCCCCTGTTCGGCCAGCGGCTGGCCAGGGTCCTTCGCCGCGGGCGGCACCAGCGAAACCGTCACGACGACACCGTCCTGCTCTGCTCGCGCAGGTACAGGGGCAGGGTGTAGTGCCCGCCGATGTTCTTCCCCGTCGAGCCGCTGCCCTTCCAGCCGCCGAACGGTTGCACGCCCGGCCAGGCGCCGGTGGTGGCGCCCGCCGCGCGGTTCACGTAGACGACGCCCGCCTCGATGCGGTCGAGAAAGGCGTCGATCTCCGCCTGCTTCTTCGTGAAGATGCCCGCCGTCAGGCCGAAGCGCGTGTCGTTCGCCTCCGTCAACGCCTCGTCCAGGCTCTTCACCCGCTGCACGGCCAGGATGGGAACGAACAGCTCGTCCCGCATCAGCTGATGGTCGCGCGGCAGCCCGTCCAGGATGGCCGGCTGCACGAAGTAGCCGTGGGCGCGCACGCCGTCGGCCAGGACCTCGCCGCCGCTGCGGACCTTGCCCCCGGCGATGCCGACGTACCGCTTGAAGTCCTCGAAGCTGGCCTTCGTCGCCACCGGGCCCAGGAACGTCTGCCGCTGCAGCGGATCGCCGATCACCGTCTCGGACAGCTTCTTGTCCAGACGCGCCAGCAGCTCGTCGGCCACCGCCTCGTGCACGTACAGGCGCGAGCAGGCGGAGCACTTGTGTCCGTTCATGCCGAACGCCGAGCGGTAGACGCCCAGCGCCGCCCGGTCGAGGTCGGCCGAATCCATCACGATAGCCGGGTTCTTCCCGCCCATCTCGACGATGCAGGGCTTGGGATACTCGGTCGAGAACCGCTGGTAGATGTCCTTGAACCCGACGTCGAACGAGCCCGTGAACGTGACGCCGCGGACCTCGGGGTGATGGACCAGGTTGTTTCCCACGTCGCGCCCGCTGCCGGTCAGGCAGTTGACCGTGCCGGGCGGCAGCCCCGCCTCGGTGAAGATCTCCGCCAGCAGGATGCCCGACAGCGGCGTCTCGGACGACGGCTTCATGATCACCGTGTTGCCGGTCAGCAGCGCCGCCGCCACCGGCGCGCCCATCAGCGCGTAGGGGAAGTTCCAGGGGGCGATGACGGCCCACACGCCGTAGGGCCGCAGCACGCTGGTGTTGTCGTCGGTGGGCACCAGCTGGCCCATCTTGCGCACGAACCCGTCGTTCGCCCGCATCTGCGCGTTGTAGTACGTGATCAGATCCGCGGTCTCCTCGATCTCGCCCAGCGCCTCCAGGCGGTTCTTGCCCATCTCGAACATCATCCAGGCCGACAGCTCGTAGCGCCGGCGGCGAATGATCTCGGCGGCCTTCTCCAGCAGGACGGCCCGGCGCGGCCAGGGGGTGTGGCTCCAGGCCGGGAAGGCGGCCTTCGCCGCCGCCGCCGCGCTCTCCACGTGGTCGGCGTTGCCCCGCGCCACCCGCGCCACCACCACGCGCGTGTCGCTGGGACTGAGGCTCTCGTCCGTCACGCCGGTCAGCCGGCGCTCACCGTTGATGTGCAGCGGCCAGGTGCGGCCCAGTTGCCCGCGCACCATCTCGATGGCCTCGTCCATCGAGGCATTCATGACGGGATCGTCAGCCGATAGACTGACGTAGGTGACCTTGCCAGTCGACGCGCTTTCCATGGCCTCTTTAGAATAGTACGTTCACGCGCGGCGCGCACCGGTCGGTCGTGCGACCTGTCGCCGACAGGCTCGCCACCCCGGCTGACCGACAGACTTCCGGAGCGAGCCGTTCCGTGCTGATATCGACGGGTGGCCGCTCCCCGAATCCGCAAAGTCCTGATCGCGAACCGTGGCGAGATCGCGTGCCGGGTCATCCGCGCTTGCCGCGAGCTGGACATCAAGACGGTCGCCGTCTTCTCCGACGCCGACCGGGAAGCCGTCCACGTCAGGATGGCCGACGAGGCGGTGGCCCTGGGTCCGCCGCCCGCGCGCGAGAGCTACCTGGTGGTCGACAAGCTGATCGCCGCCATCCGCGCGACGAACGCGGACGCCGTTCACCCGGGCTATGGCTTCCTGTCCGAGAACGCCGACTTCGCGGCGGCGGTGGCGGACGCGGGCGCGGTCTTCATCGGACCCCCGCCATCCGCCATCCGCGCCATGGGCGGCAAGACCTCTGCCCGCGCGCTGATGCAGGCGGCGGGCGTGCCGGTGGTGCCCGGTGACAACGGGAAGGACGGGCGCGGCTTCGCGGACGCCGCCGAGGCGAAGGCGGCGGCCGCCCGCATCGGCTACCCGGTGTTGCTGAAGGCGGCGGCGGGCGGGGGAGGGCGGGGCATGCGCCTGGTGGCGTCCGAGGACAAGCTGGAGGCGGCGCTGGAGAGCGCGCGCCGCGAGGCCAAGGCGGCCTTTGCCGACGACGCCGTGTATCTGGAGAAGGCGATCGTGCGGCCGCGCCACATCGAGGTGCAGGTCTTCGGCGACAGCCACGGCAACGTGGTGCACCTGCACGAGCGGGATTGCTCGATCCAGCGCCGCAACCAGAAGGTGATCGAGGAGGCGTCGTCCCCGGTGATCGACGACGATCTGCGGCGGCGCATGGGCGAGGTGGCCGTGCGGGCGGCGCGCTCGGTGGGCTACGTGGGCGCCGGAACGATCGAGATGCTGTTCGACAGCGCCGCGCGCAGCTTCTACTTCCTGGAGATGAACACCCGCCTGCAGGTCGAGCACCCCGTCACCGAGCTGATCACGGGGGTGGATCTGGTGCGGTGGCAGCTGGCGGTGGCGGAGGGCGCGCCCCTGCCCATGAGCCAGGAAGAGATCCCGCGCCGCGGGGCCGCCATCGAGTGCCGCGTGTACGCGGAGGACGCGGTGAAGTTCCTGCCCTCGCCGGGCACGATCACGTCCTTGCGGGTGCCCGCGGGACCCGGAATTCGCGACGACTCGGGCGTCGTCGCGGGCAGCGTCATCTCGGTGCACTACGATCCGATGATCTCGAAGCTGTGCGCGTACGGGGCGACGCGGGCCGAGGCCGTCGAGCGCATGCGCCGGGCGCTGGCCGAGTACCACGTGGGCGGGATCCGCACCAACCTGGCCTTCCACCGGCGGGTGATGCGCCACCCGGCCTTTCTCGCTGGCGACTACGACACCGGCTTCATCGAGCGCCACAAGGCCGAGCTGATGCCGCCCGCGCTGGACGAGGCATCGGAGGCGTTCGCGGCGATCGGCGCCGCGCTGGCCGCGCGCGAGGCGGCCCCGGCGACGGCGCAGGCGCTGGACAGCTCCGCCGTCCAGCCGTCGGCGTGGCGCCGCGCCAACCTCCCGAACGGTTGAGCGCCGGCGCGCCACGCCTCGCCGCCCGGGAGGAGCCACGCGGCGGCGTGACTCAGTACGTGGCGGTCCAGTGGACCGAGAACTGGCACGGGTAGTACAGGTTGGTGCAGCGCACGACCAGGTCGTAGTAGCCGTAGGGCAGGTTGTCGTCGCCGCTGCGAACGGAGTTGGCGTCCAGCACGGCACCGTAGGCGTAGTTGAAGTTGCAACCGTAAGCCGAGTCGATCACGCCGACGTCCAGGTAGTCGGTGTTGTCGACGTCCGTGATGGTGAAGTCGGTCGACGCTCCGTCGGGCAGCACGTACGGGCCCTCGACCGGCGCGCAGACGCCGGCAGGGACCTGGATGGCGTCGCTCGGCACCAGCACCGTGGTCGCGCCGCCGCTGCGGCCGCCGCCTCCTCCGCAGCCGGCCATCAAGACGGCCAAGGTCGAGATCGAAAGAACGAGCTTCATGGTCTTCACGGTGAACTCCTTATCTCCTGTGAGGGGCGGGGGCTGCGCGGGGCGCGGGCGCCGCCGCCGCCGGATGTGGGGTGGGCATGGGCGTCGACATCGGATGGGGGGCGGCCGCCGCGGCGTGCGGCATACCACCCATGGGGGCGCGGTTCCCGATTTCGCCGCCGCGCATGCCGCCGCCGGGGCGCGCCGGCTCGGCCATCGGACGTCCCGCCATGGGATTGTTCATTGGCCCGCGCTCGACGCGCCGAGATTCCATGCCCGGACGGCCGCCCACGAACTCGCGCCGCGCGGGGGCCCGCCAGACGGTGGGCGCCCCCGGCACGCGCCGCCAGCCCTCGGCGTGTTGCGCGCGCCACATCGTCGGCGCGACCGAGGGGCGCGCGCGCCAGGCGGCGGGCGGCGCGCCCCGCCATCCGTAGCCGTACTCGCGCCGGCCGTACGGATCGACCCAGTAGCCGCGGTAGTACACCGGCTCGCCGTTCACGAACACGAACCGGGGCGCGTAGAACCTGACGCCCGCTTGCCGCGGGGCCCAGAAACCGTTGTTCCAGCTCCACTCGTAGCCGGTCCAATCCCAGTAGCCGTTGACCCAGACGTATCCATAACCGGGCGAAGGCGGAGGATACTCGGGGATCAGATCGGGCGGCGGGGCGGTCGGATAGACGACGCCCGGATCCCCGGCCATCTCCATGCCGGGCGGCGGCTCTTCCTGCGCCAGCAACAACCTGCGCTCCTCCCGGGCCGGCACGGCGCGCGTCCCTGGCGCGTCCCACCTGGCTGGGGGAACCGCCGCCTTCACGTCGTTTGCGCCCGCCCCCGCGGTTCCCCCGACGATCAGGGCGAGCATCAACCAGAGCCGTTTCCCAGTTCCCATCGTGTGTCCCTTTCTTGGCGCAACCTTGTGGTGAGCGTTGCGTTCGCGCTGAATGGCAGCAACGGACGTGCCACGGGTGGCCCGCAGGGTCGGGGGCGAAAAAGGGCGCGCGGACCTGCCGCGACGCTGTCAGCGGCGCGCGATGGTGTGACGGGCGCCACCTCCACATTCGAGCGGGCCCGTTCGGGGAACGGTTCACAGGCGTCCGCGGACCGTCGGCGCTCACGCCTTCGTCGCCAGCAGCTCCGCGGAGATGATCTCGGGTGGCCTCGCCAGCAGCTCGTCGGCCCGCTGCATGAGCGCAGCCGCGATGCGACCCTCGAGGTGCGCCTGGCGGCCGGCCTCGTCGGGGAAGGTGTCGAAGATGGCGAACGACGACGGGCCGAGGCGCACGGCGAACCAATGAATGGTCCTGGGTTCGGCCTGGGCCAGGGGCAGGGCGCTGGCCAGAAAGTCGGCCACGATGTTCTCCTTGCCGGGCTTGGCTTCCAGGCGAGCGAGGATCGCGACCTTGGGAGCGGTGGGAGACGAGCTCATGAGGACCTCCTGAAGAGAAGAAACAACGCGGCGCCGCCGAACGCCCGGCGCCTCCCCTTACTAAGACGCCGACCGGCGCGAGGCCAGGTGCAGGTGGGCAGGACGCGGGTCCCCGGCAGGCGCGCCAGCGTCCAGGGCCGTGAGCCCAGGGCGGCGTCAGTGCTGCGGGCGATCGTCGCGCTCGAGCGCGTCGTCCTCGACCACGTCGGCGGTGTTCACGGCGTTTCCGCCGAAGCGCTTGGCGATGCGATCCAGCGCGTCGTTCAGGCGTGCGGCGCGCGAGGGGGGCGGCGCGAACAGCCCCAGCTGATCGGACGCCGGCGACAGGTCCTGCGCGGAGACCCCCGTCAGGCGGATACGCTGGGTCGTGCTCACGCGGGCCAGCAACTCGCGCGCCGCGTGGTACAGCGTCTGGCCGTCGTCCGTCGGCTCGGCCAGGGTGGTGCGGCGGGTGAGCAGCGTGAAGTCGGCCAGCTTCACCTTCAGTTGCACGACGCGCGTCTTCACGCCGGCGCGGCGCAGGCGGCGGCCCACGCGGGTGGCGTGCGCGTGGATGTGCGGGATGACCTCGCCCGGCTCGCGGTCCTCGTCGAAGGTGTCCTCGGCGCCGATGCTCTTCGCGGCGCGATCGGCGATCACCGGACGGGGATCGACGCCCTGGCTCAGCTCCCACCAGTGGCGCACGCCCGGGAATTGTCGCTCCAGCTTGTCCGGGTCGCGCGCGGCCAGATCGCCGATCGTGTGCAGGCCGTGCCGCTTCAGGGCGGCCTCGGTCTTCTGGCCCACCCCCCACAGCCTTCCGATCGGCAGCGGCGCCAGGAACGACCTGGTGTCTTCCTGGCGCACTTCGCACTGGCCGTTCGGCTTCGCGGCGTCCGACGCGATCTTGGCCACGAACTTCACGGCGGCGATGCCGGCCGAGGCGGGCAGCCGCGTCTCCCTGGCGATCTCCGCGCGGATGGCGCGCGCGATGGTCGCGGCGTCACCGAACAGGCTGCGCGAGGCGGTCACGTCCAGGAACGCCTCATCCAGCGACAGCGGCTCGACCTCGGGCGTGAACCGCCCGAAGATGCCGAACACCTGATCGCTGGCGGCCACGTAGGCGGAAAAGCGGGGCGGCACGACGATCGCGCCTGGCGCGCGGCGGACCGCCTGCGACATGGGCATGGCGCTGCGCACGCCGAACGGCCGCACCTCGTACGACGCCGCCAGCACCACGCCGCGCGTGGGGTGGCCGCCCACGATCACCGGCTTGCCCGCCAGCGCCGGATCGTCGCGCTGCTCGACCGAGGCGTAGAACGCGTCCATGTCGACGTGGATGATGGCGCGGGTCATTGACCCCTGAACGGTAGCGCAGGTCGGCCGCGGTCGCAGGGCGGTCGGGTTGCGCGCCGCGGGCGCCGATTCATTGACAACCCGGCAACGTGGGCGATAACGTGCTGGAATCGAAGGAGAACTCATGGCGATCGTTCCCGTACAGGGCCCTGCGACCAGCGAGGTGGGTGGCACCCAGGTGACCACGTTGCTCGGTCGGGGCAGCGAGTTCGAAGGGAAGTTGTCGTTCGAGGGAACGGTGCGGGTGGACGGGAAGCTGTCCGGTGAGATCTTCACCGAGGACGTGCTGATCATCGGCGAGGGCGCCGAGGTGCGGGCCGAGATCAACGTCGGCGCGGTGATCATCGAGGGGATGGTGCAGGGGAACATCCACGCCAAGCGGTCGGTCGAGATCCACACCCCTGGCCGCGTGCGCGGCAACATCACCACGCCGTCCCTGTTCATCGAGAAGGGCGTGATGTTCGACGGCAACTGCCAGATGGAACCGAACGCGCCCGCGCTGGGCCGCGCGCCCAACCTGGGGGTCGCCAAGCCCAAGGCGGCCGCGCCAGCGGCGCCCGACGGCAAGACCGCGAATGGCGAAGAGAAAGCCTGACCTTCGTCGCCTCGAACGGCGGGCGATCGGCCTCGACGCGACTTGACGGAAGCCTCCAGGTTTGATAGCGGACGCGCGGGTTTTCAACGCATGTCTGTTCTCACACTTCTCGCTGATTCCGCGCCGGCGCCCGAGGTCCATTCGCCGCAGCTGATCGATGTCGACGGCACCGTCTTCGTCCAGCTGGGCCTGTTCCTCCTGCTGGCGCTCGTGCTGACCAAGTTACTGTGGAAGCCTTACCTGCGGGTGCGCGCCGAGCGCGTGTCGCGGGTGGACGGCTACCGCAAGGACGCCGTGCAGATGGAGGCGGACGCCGCCGCCCGTCTGGAGCGGGCCGAGGCGCAGCTGGCCGAGGCCCGGCGCGTGGGCAGCGGTGATCGCGTGGCCGCCCGCGCCGAGGCGCAGGCCCGCGAGCAGACGCTGCTGGCCGAGGCGCACGCCGAGGCGCAGAAGGCGCTGGCCGCCGCCCGCACCCGCCTGGACGCCGTGGTGACGACGGAGCGCGCGCGCATCATCGCCAGCGCGCGGGACCTGGGCGCCCAGGCGGCGCGGCGCATCCTTGGTCGAGAGGTGTCATTGTGAAGAGGACCCCGAGCCTGTCCTTCAAAGCCCGCGCGAAGAATCACCGCTGGTCGTTCTTCGGGCTGACGGTGGGGCTGCTGGTGCTGCTGGCTGGCTCCCCGGCGTGCGCCGAGGAGGAGATCCATGGCGGCGTGGGCACGGCCCGCACCGACACGGCCGCCGAGCACGTGGAAGAAGAGCACGGCCGCGGCGAGGCGGAGCACGAGGAGGGGCCGCCCGCCATCGATCCCAAGAAGCTGGGGCTGCAGCTCCTGAACTTCGGCGTCCTGGTCTTCATCCTGGTGAAGTTCGGGGGCGGCGCCATGAACAAGATGCTGCGCGGCCGCCACGAGCAGCTGAAGGCCGACCTGGCCTCCGCCGCCGAGTTGCGCGCCGCCGCCGAGGCGAAGCTGAAGAAGCAGGAGGCGCGGCTGGCGTCGCTGGAGCACGAGATCGCGGACATGCGGCGCAGCCTGAAGGCCGAGGCCGAGGCCGAGAAGGTCCGCCTGATCGCCGCCTCCGAGGAGCGCGCCGCCCGCATCAAGGCCGAGACGGCGTTCCTGATCGAGCAGCAGGTTCGCGAGGCTGACCAGCGCCTGCGCCGCGAGTCGGCCGACGCCGCCTTGAAGATCGCCGAGGAGATCCTGAAGAGGTCGATCGGGGCCGCCGATCAGCAGAAGCTGCTGGATACCTTCGTGGGCGACGTCGAGCGCGCCCCCGCCGCGAGGAGCGTCTGATGGCCGCCCTGGGAGGTTCCATCGCGCGCCGTTACGCGAAGGCGCTGTTCGAGATCGGCGTCGCGGAGGGAAACTACGAGAAGCTGGGGCAGGAGCTGGACGA
>Ga0070658_10004351_pt1 | contig 11558 bp, 11 predicted proteins | sample KBSC13metaG_FD_64664 | JGI IMG/M metagenome (GOLD analysis project Ga0070658, IMG submission 64664) | Corn rhizosphere microbial communities from Kellogg Biological Station, Michigan, USA - KBS C1-3 metaG | ecosystem: Host-associated > Plants > Roots > Rhizosphere > Soil ... | reverse complement strand
AACCATTCCTGAATGCTGGGAGGAAGCAGCAAGGGTGTTTCGCGATCAATGTTCACCAATCGTCTGGCCATACCCCGAGGCTATCAGAATAAATCCGGGGGTAAAGTCCGACAGCCTGTTCCATCCGCCATGCCCATTCTAAAATATATCTTTACCGCCAAATAACGGAGATCGCTTGGTCCTGCTGTCAGGTCAAAGCGTATGATGAGAGTGATGCAACTTCATCCTGACAAAGGCACGCCTTGCTGTAGTAAGGCCGTCTAACTTTTAGTTAGACGCATTGCGGTATTTTGAAAGGGCGCATCCATTTCTCAAACCTTTGCGCTCCTTTGCGACCTTTGCGCCTTAGCGGTAAATTCCCAAGGTTATCACATTACAGCTCGCCAATCGCCGTCATGATGCGCTTCGCCAGTTGATCGTAGCCTTCCTTGCCGCTGGCTGCCTTCAATTCCTCTGGAGTAAGGCGGATCGGCTTGCCGACGCTGACGGTGATGCGGGCGAAGTGGATGCGGGCAGAGCCACGGGGCAGAGCTTCGCGGGCACCGCGAATGCGGACCGGCTGGATGACCGCGCCGGACTTTGCAGCAATGAGGCCGATGCCTGGGGCTGCCTCGCCCAAATTTCCATCCAGAGTGCGTGCTCCTTCCGGAAATACGAGCACGCGGTGGCCTTCCTTCAACTTCCGGATGATCGTCTTGAGGCTCGCCATATCCGGGCGATCCTGATCCACAGGAATGGCATTCCATTGCTTGTAGAGCCATTTGAAAACGCCTCTGAAAAGCGTTTTGCGGGCCAGGAATACCATCTCATCCTTGTAGAGATTCCCGATTAATGGGGGATCCAGAAAGCTTTGGTGGTTGGATGCGACAAGGACGGGACCCTCGGTGACAAGATTTTCCTCCCCGATCACCCGCATGCCGAAAAGCGTACGGAATGCGGAACCGAAGAGCATCCATCCAAACCAATAAATCCACCGCATAGTGATGAGAGAAGTGAAAGTTAGATCGATAATCCCTGATGTTTCAGGATTTCCAAAGCTGCCAGCACCCCACTCTCGATGGTGTGGTGCGTCGTGTCGAGGACGGTCGCCCCATCGGCAATCTTCAACGGAGCCGTGAGGCGTGCGCTATCCGCAGCATCACGATCTGCGACGGAATCCACCTCGCCCACAATTTTCCGGCGGGCGGCACGGGTCTTCTCACAAGCGGTGACGTAGATCTTGTAGGGAGAATCCGGGAACACGACGGAACCGATGTCCCGGCCTTCCATCACAATGCTGGTACGGTTCAGATAGTCCCGCTGCAGGGCCACCAGTTTTTCGCGCACTGCGGGGATGGCGGAGACTGCGGAAACATTCGAATTCACCGCTTCACTGCGCAGCTCATCACCCGGGTCGATGCCGTCCACCGCGATGGTGGAAAGAATGCCGTCATCACCGCACTGCAGTGTGATGCTGTTCAAGAGCGTGATCACCTTCGCATCATCCTCTACCGGGATGCCCTCCTTCAGAGCCTTCCATGTCACCGCGCGATACATCGCTCCGGAATTCACCATCACCAGCCCCAGACGTTTTGCCAGTTCCCGGGCGAGTGTGCTCTTCCCGGAGGCGGCCGGGCCATCAATGGCGATGGCGAATCGTGTTGGAGAAAGGTTCACGCTTTGACAAGGGTGGGCAGGGTGAAATCAGAAGGCTGCGAACGTTCGTGGCGGATGGCATCCAGATGATGGGCGAAGCCAGGGTAGGAGGTATTGACGCATTCCACATTGCGGATGACCGTTTCACCTTTGGCGAAAAGTCCAGCGATGGCGAAGGCCATGGCGATGCGATGGTCCCCATGGCTGTCCAGAGTGGCTCCGTGCAGGGGTTTGCCGCCTTGGATTTCCATGCCGTCCTCGAATTCCTCCACCTCTGCACCCATGGCGCGGAGGTTGTTCACCACCGTGGTGATGCGGTCGGTTTCCTTCACGCGGAGTTCCGAGGCATTACGGATGATCGTACGGCCATGAGCCAGAGCAGCTGCTACGGCGATGACCGGAATTTCATCGATGAGGTTTGGCACCTCCTCAACGGTGATGGTGGTTCCACGCAGCTCGGCACCGTGAATTTCGATGTTGCCGATCGGCTCGCCATCGGAACGGTGAACGATTTCCGTCATGTGCGCGCCCATGCGGCTCAGGACCTTGAGAATGGCGGTGCGGGTAGGATTCAGTCCCACATCCTTCAGCAGGAGGCGGGAGCCGGGCAGAGCCGCAGCTGCCACCAGCCAGAAGGCGGCGCTGGAAATGTCTCCTGGGACCACAAAGTCGCAGGCCTCTGGCACCTGGCCGCCGTAGATGGAAATGGTATTGCCTTCCGTGCGGGTGCTTACGCGGAAGGATGCCAGCATACGCTCGGTATGATCGCGTGTTTCAGCAGGCTGGGTGACGGTCGTCTTTCCTTCGGCGAACATGCCTGCCAGCAGGACGCAGCTTTTTACCTGCGCACTGGCTACGGGCATCTCATAGTCGATGGGATTGAGTTTTGCGGGATGAATGAAAAGCGGTGCGCACCCTGGCTTGGTACCACGGGTTTCAATCTTGGCTCCCATCATTCCCAGAGGCACGGTCACGCGGCCCATCGGGCGGGAAGAGAGGGAAGCATCTCCGAAAAGCTCGGAAGCGAAAGTCTGCCCTGCCAACAGGCCAGCCAGCAAACGCATGCCGGTGCCGGCATTTCCGCAGTCGATCGGTTCAGCAGGTGCGCTTAGTTTCATGGACTTGCCATGCAGGCGGATCTTGGTGGCACCGTAGCCTTCCAGTTCCTCCAGCACCTCACACTGCACTCCGAGGGACTGCATGGCTCCCAGGGTGTTCAGACAGTCTTCACTGGCCAGGAAGTTACTGATGGTACAAACACCATTGGAAAGGCCTCCGAGAATGGCAGCGCGGTGGGACATGCTCTTGTCACCTGGAACGCTGAACTCGGCATGAAGTTGGGAGATCGATTTTACGCGGAATTCCGACATGGGGATGGGCTGAGGAAAAAGGTCTAGCGGGATGGTTGGAGAGTGGCGCGCAGGCGCTTGGCTGTTTCCAGCCAACGGAGGATGCCTTCTTGGTTGCCGCTCTCAAGGCAGGCAAGCATTTCGCTCAAATCATTGATGGTTTCCTTGATGGGGGCGATCAGAGCTTCACGGTTTTCGGTAAGGATTTCCGCCCACATGGTTGGATTTCCTCCAGCTACCCGGGTGGTGTCCTTCAGTCCACCACCGCCGAAACGGCCTTCCGATGGATCCTTCAGGCAAACGCGGGCACCACTGGCAGCAATGATGTGGGGCAGGTGGCTGATGCGGGCGACCAGTTCATCATGCACGCCTGCCGTCATCCACGCCGTGCGGCAGCCTACGGCCTGCCAGAAGCGCTCGAGTGCTGCCGTCAATGGAGCCGGGGCGCGGTCGTCATTGGTCAGCAGACAGGCAGCGCTGTTGAAAAGATTCAGAGTCACTGCAGAAAGTCCATTTCGCTCGGAGCCAGCCATCGGGTGGCTGCCGATGAAACGAAGGCCCTGAGTAATCAGCAGGGGAGTGATCTGTTGGTGAGGCACCCGCTTCACGCTGCCCACATCCGTGAAAAGGCAGTCCTCTGGAACACCGGCTGCCAGTGCTTTTTCCACCAGCCTCGCCATGGCTCCCACCGGTACGGCCAGCACGATCAGGCTGGCATTTTTCACAGCCTGCGCCAAATCCGTGGTGATATTCGTAATGCCCTGCTCGCGGGCTTCCTCCGCTGTTTCTTCACGGCGTGCCCACAGCGTTACGGCTGGAGGTTCCGCCAGAGCGGAAAGTGCCAGATACAATGAGCCGCCCAGCAAGCCGCCACCGAGAATTGCTACAGTAGGAAAATCCTCCTTCATGAGATGCGATACAAAAAACGACCGGGTCCAATCTCAGGACCCGGCCGGTTTCCTTAAGGAAAAAAGTTACCGGGAGGTAATCCAGTTCAAGGAACGCGGAAGTATTTCTTTTGCTCAGCCGGGTAGGTAGGATCTTGCACCAAGGTGCCGGATGGGATGTCACGCACGTCCACTACCTTGTTGTTGTAAGGGCTGAAGACCATGCCCGGCTTGCCTGGCACCGGCGCAGCGAATTGATATTCCGCGCGCTTGGTTTCGGCTGGCTTCGGCGTCTCGGAAGGCGTGGTTTGGCCTTGTGGGCCTGGAGGCAGGGAATCTGGATTCTGGGCTTGTTGTTCCTTCTCCTTCAGCTTGTCACGCTGCTCCTGGAGCTTTTGCTGCTCGGCGCTGCTCACGGAGCCATCTGGCTTTCTCTGCCCATGATGCGGATTTGGCTCAGGGTAAGGATAGCAGGACGCCATCAAGACACAGCCCACAGCGGCGATTCCGGTGATCAGAGAGGTTTTCATGTGATTGGAAAGAGGATATTTACGAGATAGCGCGGAAATACAGAAGCAAATGATGGAGATTACCCGCTGCCAGTCAAGCAGGTCATTGCTTTGAGTTGGATTGGCTTTGCAAGTTTGTTGCCCGGCACTACGGATTTCCTGTGGCTGCGTGCTCATATTTGCAAAATGAACTGCTCTCCTGGATTTCGGGAGAGGGGAGGGTTGAGGTTTCGTTTGATGAAATGGCGCTGCGCGTTTTCCGCCATCAAATGGAGAAAAACCGCCCGTATCAGCGTTATTGCGAGGCCTTGGGGAGAGATGAAGTTTCCACGTGGAGGGAAATCCCGGCCCTGCCAACGGATGCCTTCAAATTTCCGCCTTATCCGCTGCGCTGCTTTTCGGCGGAGGAAACCGCGCGGTTTTTCCTGACTTCCGGCACCACCCGCGAAGTGCGCGGCTGCCATGAGTTCCGCACTCTTGATCTCTACGAGGCCTCCATCCGCCATGGCTGGAAGTCTCTTGAATTGCCGGAAATACCCAATCCTTGGTTCCTTTCCCAAACGCCGGAAGTCGCTCCTAACTCCTCCTTGGTCCATATGTTCCACGCGCTGGCGGAGGTGCCACGGGAGCGCTGGTTGATCGATGCCGAGGGTAGAATGGATCTTTCCAAGCTCGCTCGCGAAACCCAGCCCGTGGCTTTTTTCTCCACCGCACTCGCCCTGCTGCGGATGATGGAATCCCAATCCCCCGTGACTTTGCCTGCCGGCTCCTGGGTTTTTGAAACCGGCGGCTACAAGGGACTGACCGAGACACTGGAACCGGAGGAATTCCGCCGCCGTCTAGCCGACTTTTTTCAGATCCCCGCCTACCGTATCCTCAACGAATACAGCATGACCGAGCTGTCTTCCCAATTCTATCGCTGGCCGGGGGAGCCATGCCACCGTGGCCCGGAGTGGACACGCATCCGGGTGATCGATCCGGAAACCGGACTGCCAGCCGCCGATGGGGAGCCGGGCTATCTGGAAATCATCGACCTGGCGAATCTCAATTCTGTCATGGCCATTCGCACCCAGGATCTGGCCATCGCCCGGGGTGACTCTGCCTTTCTTCTGCTGGGGCGTGATCCCGGCGCCCTGCCACGTGGCTGTTCCCGTGCCTCGGATGATCTTTTAAGCACAGGCAGGGAACTCTCTCCGAGAAGTCCGGCAGTGGTGACTCTCGGAACGACTTTACCGGAAGTTTTTCCTGATAGCCGTGTGGAATCGCGCATCGATGCCCTGCTTGATCAGGCAGAAAATTTGCAACCGTGGGTGGGTAGCTACAACCGTGAATCATTGCTGGAACTTCTCCGTCAGGAATTCGGTAGTGAACGTGCGCTGGATGGCTTTATCAAAAGCGGGCGGATTTTTTCCAAGGCCATCCCGCTATCCCCGGTGCTCCATGTCGTGAGTGGCAATACCCCGCATGCGGCGTTCCAGTCCGTGTTCCGTGGCCTGCTGGTCGGCACGCACAACCGGGTGAAACTTCCCTCCGCTGGCCTGCCGGAGTTCGAGGCTTGGGTCGCCACTCTGCCTCCGGTGCTTTCTAGTCTGATAGAAATAAGCCATTCCCTGCCGGATGAGTGGTTGTCTTGCCAAGCCGCCGTGATTTTTGGCGGAGCCGCGACCATCGAGACTTTCCGGAATAGGCTGCCCGGCGGCACCCGCATCATCGAACACGGCCCGAAGCTGGGCATCGCTGTGATTCTCGATCCATCGGAACAAGCCGCTACCCTTGTGGCGGAAGACATTCTCCGCCACGACCAGCGCGGTTGCCTCTCCGTTCAAGCCATCTACGTGGATGCATCGGAGCAGGAAATTTACGGCTTCCTCAATCACCTCGCCGCTGCTCTCCAGTCCTATCGGCAGGCGAATCCGCGTCCGGTTCCTTCCCTTTCGGATTCCGGTGCCGTCGCCAACTTCCGTGAACTCACTCGCTTTCGTGCGGCCAATGGGGAAAACGCAATCATCCTAGAGAGTGAGAGTTCCACGGACTGGACCATCATTTATGATGAAAATCCCCGACTGGCTCCCGGCCCGCTGAACGGCACCGTAACCGTTCATCCTCTGCCTCCGGAAATCTCAGCAAAGACACTCGGGGCGGAAACCGCGCACCTTTCCACCGTAGTCCTGCACCCATTTACCTTAGAGAATTCAGCCCGTCTGGATGGTCTTTCACCAACCCGCATTTGTGCCCTCGGCCAAGCTCAGGACCCGACCATTTTCTGGCATCATGATGGCGGCCAGCCCTTGGCCTCTCTGGTGCGATGGCGGGATCTGGGATGAAAAATTTGTAACCTTGTCCGTGCTGGGGATTTCGGTTGGAATCCCGCCTCATTCCCATGCCAGACGCCACCATTCATGCCGCAGGAACGATTTTGGAGAACCTCAACCCTGTTCTTTTCCGCGTCTCGCTACCGAATGGCAAGGAAGTGCTGGCTCATTTGTCCAAGCCTCTCACCGATGCCAAGGCCACTTTCGAAAATGGCCAGGTGGTAATTCTTGAACTCACGGCATTTGATTTCGACAATGCGCGGATCCTCGGTGAGCTGACCGAGGAATGAAATAAGGAGGCGGGACATTGGCTTCGTTACTCTAGGGCTTTGCCCAGCCTGCGGCTGCCTCAAATCACTGCGTGATTGGTCGTGTCCTGCTTTTCGTTTCGCCAGCATGATGAATGGCAGGACACGAATGTCTTTCCCTCATCGGCAAAATTCGTCAACCCACCAGCACTTCAGCAGGAATCGAAAGATTTTGGTGAAGTGCCTTGATCATCGACAGGCTAAGAGAGCGCTTCCTTGTTAAGATCTCTGAAACCTTGCTTTTTGGACCAATCATAGGGACCAAATCGGCGCGCGTAAGACCTTGCTGTTCCATCCGGAAAAGGATCGCTTCCACCGGATCAGGAGCAGCAATTGGAAAGCGCTTCTTTTCATAATCCTCAATCAGCATGGCCAATAGCTCAATACGATCTGCAGCTTCGGATCGTGGAGCAGGTTCGGCCTCCATGAGGCGCTCCAACTCAGAGAGAGCTGAGCGATGTTCATTCTTGGTTTTAATGAGTTTGAACGGATGCATGATAGTTCGTGTTTTAATGAAGATGGCAGAAAACTTTCAAAGATCCCATTTGTCATATTCGGCATGAGTGCCGATGTGAGTCACTACGACCGCGCCAGCAACGAATGAAACCACCACGACCAAGCGGAAACTGTTTCCTCCAATATTGAAGACAACCCGATTTTTTGGCAGAAAGCTGGCAGAGGAATATCTGGCCTTGATATCAGAGGTGTTTTTCCATTTTGCGGATTCCACTTCCTTTACCCAAGAGCGTAACGGAGAACCGGAAGCTGCATGCTTCTTCATGAATTGGGTGATTTTTTCACGCCCAACGAGTTTCATTTCTCGTTTGGGAGATTACCAAATATTCAAATGAATACAAGAAATAGTTCCCGAAATGGGAACTATTGAAGCTGTGGGATGTGATTGGCTATCACTTCAGCCGATTGAACTTCACGCCCTTCACCTGTGCGGAGTTCGGTCCCACCATGGCTTCGAATTCTCCCGGTTCCACGATCGGAGTGAAATCAGGGCCAGGAAACGACAGCAGTGAATCATCGATTACAAAGCGGACGGTTTTCTTTTCCCGCGGCTGGAGAGTCACCCGCTGATAGCCGCGCAGTTCCTTGAGGGGACGGGTGACAAAGCTCACGATATCACGCAGATAAAGCTGGAGCGTTTCCGTGGCACCCTTGTCCGAAGTGTTTTTGATCTCTGCCGAGACGGTGACTTTCCCACCGGGCTGCATGGTGGGGGAATCCACATTCACCGCGCCATATTCAAAACTGCCGTAAGTCAGGCCATGGCCGAAGGGATAGAGCGGTTCATTCGGCACATCGATGTATTTCGAGGTGTAGCGGATCTTGTCATTCGCCGGGCGGCCGGTGTTCTTGGCACGGTAGGTCATTGGCAACTGGCCGACGGCGCGGGGAAAGCTCATCGTCAGTTTACCCACCGGAGCGAAGTCGCCGAAAAGCACATCTGCGAGGGCGTATCCACCCTCGGTGCCCAGTGCCCATGCCTCCACGATGGCGGGAAAACGGGCGGACTCCCATGTGAGATCGAGCGGGCGGCCACTCATCACCACCAGAATGCATTTCTTACCGGTGGCCAGCATCCTGCTGGCGAGTGCGCGCTGGCAGTCCGGCAGGCGAATGTCTGCGCGGCTCGCTGCTTCACCATTCATTTCCCAACTTTCGCCCAGCACCAGGATGATGGTATCCGCCTTCGAGGCGATTTTGTCTGCTTCCACCAGCATCTCCTCACTGCCCCGTGGATCCAGTTGTGGGAAAAAGCTGCCTCCCAGCCGGACGTGTTCGGAGTCATCCACATCGGAGCCACGCGCATGCAGAACGCTGGCACCCTCACCGAGGCTGCGCAAGACACCGTCCAGCGGGCTGGCTGCCAGATTATCATTCCCTGCTGCCGCCCAGCAGCCTAACATGTCCCGCTTGCTGGCGGCCAGGGGACCGATCAGTGCGATGGTGCCGGGAGATTTTTTTAAAGGCAGCGCGGCCCCATCATTTTTCAGGAGCACGATGGATTCCCTGGCCGCCTGTAGGGCGAGTGCGCGGTGGGCGTCACTGAATAATTCCTTCTTTGCCCGCTCTCCATTGGAACGGGAGAAAGGGTCACGAAACAACCCCAGATCACGCTTCAGGATCAGCACCCGACGCACCGCCTGATCCAGTTCCTCTTCGGTCACTCTACCAGTGGCTAACAGATCTGGGAGGTGTTTTAAAAACAACTCGGAAACCATGTCCATATCCACCCCGGCATGGAGAGCCTGCTGGGCAGCCTGTTCACCATCTGCGGTAGTGCTGTGCTGGATCATTTCCTCGATGGCGGAGTAGTCCGTGACGACCAGTCCCTTGAAGCCCCATTCATTCCGCAGGATATCCGTGAGTAACCAACGGTTGCCGGTCGCGGGCACCCCATCGATGTCATTGAAGGAAGTCATCACCGTGCGTGCCCCGGCATCCACTGCCGCACGGTAAGGAGGGAAATATGTTTCCTCCATGGAGCGGCGGCTCATGTCCACCGTGTTGTAGTCACGCCCCGCTGTTACCGCTCCGTAGAGGGCGAAGTGCTTCACACAGGCGGCTACGGAATCCACTGCTGATAGATCCTTGCCCTGATAGCCTTCCACCATGGCACGCGCGATTTGGGAACCCAGCCATGGGTCCTCGCCCGCACCTTCCGCCACGCGGCCCCAGCGGGCGTCGTGGGAAATGTCCACCATGGGGGAATACGTCCAGTGCAGCCCATCCGCCGCTGCCTCCGTGGCAGCCACATGTGCGGTTTTCTGGATCAGTTCCGTATTCCACGATGATGAAAGCCCCAGCGGAATCGGAAAAATGGTGCGGTGCCCGTGGATGACATCGTAGCCGAAAAGCAGCGGAATTTTCAGCCGGCTCTTCATCGCGATCTCCTGCAACTGGCGGGTGGCTTCCGGTGTGAATACGTTGAAAACGCCACCGCACTGGCCAGAGCGGACCTTTGCCTCCATGCCTTCGGATGCCTTGGTTCCTGTCACGTCCATGGAGCCGGTCATTAGATTCAACTGGCCCGCTTTTTCCTCCACCGTCATCGAGCGCAGAAGGTTTTCGATCATCGGATCAGGCGTATCTTGAGCGTGTAGCGTGGCCATACCAAGCAGGAGAGTGATGAGAAACGAGGAACACCAGAATAGGCATCCGCGATGGTGAAGATGAAGTTTCATTCCCACGTTAGGAAGAAGGTTTATTTGCCAATGCAGAAGCTGCTGAAGATGACCCCCAGAAGATCCTCCGTGTCCACACGGCCGGGGATTTCCCCCAGAGCGTCCAGTGCTTCACGGATATCAATGGAGGCCAACTCGGTATCGATATCTGGTTGATCGAGCAGTTCAATGGTGGCGATGAGTGAGCGGCGTGCGTGCTGCAGGCTGGCTTGGTGCCTGGCATTGATGGCCACAGCGTGCTCTCCCCAGTCCGCAGCATTGAAATGCAGCGCATCACGGATCGCTTCTGATAGATCATGAAAGCCCTCACCTGTGGAGCAGGAAATGCGCACGGCCATTATCTCCTTCCACGATGCATGTTCGCCCAGATCCGTTTTGTTCAAAACCAGCAGGCGATGCACCTCGCTCTCCGGGAAGCTCGCTTCCTCGGCACGTGGCCTCGAGGCATCTACGATTTCCAAAAGAATATCCGCCGATTCGATCTGCCGCACCGTGCGCTGGATGCCCTCCGCCTCGATCACGTCTCCTGCCTCACGCACGCCAGCGGTGTCTACCAGCCGCAGCGGTAGCCCGTGGAGATTGATGACTTCCTCGATGGTATCCCGCGTGGTACCCGCCACGTCGCTCACGATGGCCCGTTCAAAGCCCAGCAGGCGGTTCAGCAGACTGGATTTTCCCACATTCGGTTCACCGAACAGAACGGTTCTAACGCCTTCGCGCAAAACACGCCCTTGGTCTGCTGTGGATAGCAGGGAGTCCACCGTGGCCAGTACGTTGCTCACCCGCTTCCGCAATAGGATGCCTGTCTGCGGATCGATGTCCTCTTCCGGGAAATCGATCCACGCTTCCAGATGAGCTAGGGTTTCCAGCAGTTCATCCCGTGCCGAGGTGGTACGCTTGCCCAGATGCCCTTCCAACTGGCTGCGGGCCGCCTTCATGGAAAGCCGCGTCTGAGCGGAAATGAGATCCATCACGCCCTCCGCCTGTGTTAGATCCAGCTTGCCGTGAATGAATGCCCGCTGCGTGAACTCACCAGGCGATGCGGAAATGGCGCCGCACTCCAGAAATCGCGAAAGAACCTCCCGGGTCACCAGCATGCCGCCGTGTCCGGTGAATTCCACGCTGTCCTCACCGGTGTAGCTGTGTGGTCCTTTAAAATAAGTCAGCAGTCCGTCATCGATGATTTCCCCATCGGTATCACGAATATGGCAATAGTGGGAAAAGCGCACCGCATCTCCAGAGATTTCCTTTCCCGTGGCGAGACGCGCGATTTTCAATGAATCCGGCCCGGAAAGGCGGATCAATGAAACCGCTCCCACTCCGATGGGGGAAGCAATGGCGGCGATAGTGCTGCGGTGGGC
>Ga0070658_10004350_pt1 | contig 11561 bp, 10 predicted proteins | sample KBSC13metaG_FD_64664 | JGI IMG/M metagenome (GOLD analysis project Ga0070658, IMG submission 64664) | Corn rhizosphere microbial communities from Kellogg Biological Station, Michigan, USA - KBS C1-3 metaG | ecosystem: Host-associated > Plants > Roots > Rhizosphere > Soil ... | reverse complement strand
CGATGTTTTCTCGCAATGCGCCCGATTCCAGGCGGCCTTGTATCTGGTCCAGTAGTCCCATTTATGCTTTTTCTCCTACGCACTCCACAGCCGGAAAGAAGCCCAGGGAACACAGAATACGGGGTTCCTGTGGTTCTTGCTCCTCCTCGATGATGCTCAGATGATCGTCGTCACGGAGGCTGAGAATCAGTTGTACGAGGTCGGCATCGTGGGCATTGGTGCGAATCATGCGGTTGATCTGCTCGGTGGCACGCGTTGTCAGGCGGTAGACATAGAGGGCCTGAATACAGGCGTCCAGGTCCGCCATCTCCACGAAGAGGCTCGGCTTCTTTTTGAGTTGATCGCGATAGGCGACCATGCGCTCCCAGGCACGACGGCGCGCACTGCGCGGCGGTCCCAACGTTCCCATCCCCATCACCTCCTCTTCCAGCGCGTGGCGAACAGCGGTCTGGACGAGCGTATGGTGCAGAGGATGACGAGGAAGCCCTGGCGTATCCGGCGCGCACTGCGCAGCCTGCAAAACAGCGGACAGGGACTGCGAGACGACCCCTCCGTTTTTGTCCATGCGAATCAGGGCATCTGTCCCGTCATCCGTTTTCAAGTAGACCATCACTCCAGGCGGGCCTTCCGCGCGTCCTGCTCCATGCGGCTTCGAGGCATAGACCACGTTCGGAAGATCCTCTACCTTGCGGCGAATGCCGGGGTCTGCTTTAATGGCGTTGTTCCAGATCTGCAAAGCCGCGCTGCTCAGATCAACGTCCGTATCCTGATCGTCTTCCAGGGCGGACGAGTTTTCCGTATAGAGATCCCGGATTTTGCTCTCCGCAGCCTCCCCGAAAAAGGTTTCATCAGAGCCAACGACTTCGGAGTTGACTTCCAATCGCTGCTGGAGGCGACGCTGGAGACGGATCACTTTTTCCACCCCCTCCGCAGGCAGGAAGGAGTAGACGACGATCGTATCGCTCTGCTGCCCGATACGATCGACGCGTCCGGCGCGTTGGATCATACGGATGATGGCCCACGGCAGATCGTACTGCACGACAATGGCGCCGTCCTGGAGATTCTGTCCTTCCGAAAGCGTATCGGTCGCGATGAGCACGCGCAACTCTTTCTCTCCGCTCCCAAGTTTGTGTTGATTACTGCGCGGACTGAAGCGACGCGCGAGGGCTGTCGGGTCGGCGGTCTGCGCTGTCGCGGCGGCGAGATGGGTGACGCCTCGCTGCCCCAACTGTTCGTTCAGGTAGAGAGCGGTATCGGCAAACTGCGTAAAAACGAGCACCTTTTCATGAGCATGTGTGTCGCAGACGAGGGCAGCGAGAGCCTCCAGTTTTGCATCCCTGCCAGGGATCCATGCGCCCGCCTCCTGCAACAATCCCAACAGGTTTTCCGCGTCCTGCCGCAGCGTCTTCGCGAGTTCCTTGCGGAAAAAGGCGGGACGTATCCACTTAAAGCGTGATTTGAACTGCGTTTTATAGAGATCGTAGACCTGCGCGGCGCGTCCCTGATAGGCTTCCCAGGTCTGCGCGGGGGAAATAGAGGAAGTCGTCGCCTCCTCTGCCGCAGGGGCGTTATCGGGGGTGTCTTCCGTATACTCCTCGTAAGACGTGGAGGCTTCCGGTGAGGAGGCGTCCGTATCTGTCCGGGACGCGTCGAGCAGTTCGCTCTCCTGCGTGCCGACGGGAATCGGCTGCTCGGTTTCGATGGCGTGCAGCGTGATCAGATTGCGGAGAACATGACGCTCCAGGGAGAGCAGAAAACTGTATCCGCTCGATTCCAGCCGCTTGAACAGATTGGTACGACAGAAACCCATGAGGCGCGGGCCAGCACGTCCCAGATCGTCGAGCAGGCGCTTTTCGGCGGGCGTTCCGGTCCTGGCCAGTTTCTCATCCACATAGTTTCCCAGACCATAACGCGGCAGAGAGAGCGCATTGATGATGTCTACTACGCGGTCCTGATAGAGGCGGGCATACTGATCGTTCGGGTCACAATCGTCCAATTTAAAAGTCAGGTTGCATGGCTGCCGCTTCGGGAAATAGGAGGGCTTCCCCTCGATGGTGACATAGTAGCGATCCTTTCCAGGATCGTAGGTGGCATAGTTCTGGATGATGAACTGGCGCGTACGGCGCACCATGTAGAGGCGCATCAGGTCGCGCCAGTCGTCCGGATACTCGGACTTCTCAAAGGCGGTCAACGAACGCGCCGGAGCCTGAAAGCGCGCCGCGAAGTCGAGTTCGTTGACGCTCTGAAAATAGCGCTCGGGTCGAACTCCCAGATCCCGCTTCTCATCTACAAACAGCCGCAACTGATTGCCGAGGTCCAGATACATCTTATTGAAAGGCGTTGCTGTCAGCAGCACACATCGGCTATCGTTACGCTCCACATAGTCCCGTACGACCTGATAGCGTTTACCTTCCCGATTGCGGAGGTTGTGGCTCTCATCGACCAACACCAGTTTGTGACGACGCAGTCCCGGCAGTTGTCCCAACGCCTTACTGAGCGGCACAATATCCGCATTCAGATGGTAGAGGCTGACCTGTTGCTGCCACATCGGGACCAGGTTCTTCGGACAGAGGATAAGAGTGCTGGCGTCCTGATCCTCCTCATAAATCTTTGCGATTGCCGCAGCGATACGTGTCTTGCCCAGACCGACAACATCGCCTACCAATACTCCCCCGCGTGTGTTCAGATGCTTGACAGCGAGCGATACGGCCGCCGCCTGGAAATCGAGGAGCTGCCCGCGGAACTCCTTCGGCAGTTTGAACTCCCGTTCGCCCTGACGTGCCTCCTGCGCTAGATGATAGGCCATCTTCAAGTAGACGAGATAAGGCGGAACGATATCTTCCCGCGCCCAACTGGCTTCGATGAGGGTTGCCAGTTCCTCGGAAATGTCCAGGCAGGCTGTGTCGTTCCAGCGATCTTCAAACCAGTTTTTCAGTTTGTGGCAGGCGTCTTGCTCCAACACATCTACGTTCAGTTCTCCGCCATGCTTCAAGCCGGACGCGGTCAGATTGCTGCTGCCTAGATAGCCTAATATGGGCGCGGCATGGTCCTGTCGAAAGCCCAGATAGAGTTTGGCATGGAGGGTATGGCGGAGGAAGAGTTTGACCTGAAGTTTGCCGCCTCGAATCTGCCGGGCAACACGCCGTAAAGTCGCCTCATCTTCATCGGTTGGAGCGCCGAGTTCCAACTGCTCTCGGAAGCTCTCGGCAACCTCTCGCTGCAATCGGGCGCGTGTCGGCCCATCCAGCACATCGGGTCTCTTCACCAGGCGTAGCGACCGGCGCATCTCCTCATCGGGTGCCTGATACATACCAATCAAGACACGCGCCCTTCCGTTCTCAGAGCCATCAAAGTTTTCCACAAGGTCGTGAATGGTCGCCCAGCCTCGCAAGTTGAAGTAGCCCACACAGATGTCAGCACGGTATGCTGCGGTGAGGGTCTGGCGTAAGGTAGGCAGGAGCGGGGTGGCGATGTTGTCGAAAATCGTCGGCATGTACTGTTTCAGCAAACAAGTTTATTGAAAGATGGCGTGCCGAAGCCTTCTCCAGCAAGCCTCTGTACATTCTTTTTCTCCTGAGTAATTTCCTGCATCACATGAGGTGCCGCTAGTTGCTCTTGCATGGGGACCAAGGCCGATTCCACTTGCATGAAACACCGCCATTGAACTTCTTCCCTTCCTCTTCATGGGTGATGCCTACAAACATGGCATGTGATATAATGGGTGATCACAGGAAAGGAATAATGACGATGCGAAGCCAACAACCGATCAAAGTTATCCGTGGAAGCGTTGAAGAGGTGTTTAGCCGTCGAGACGAGATTCCGCCAGATGCTTATCTCGTGCTTAATGTCTTTGAACCAATGGCTGAAGCAGAAGAGGAACTTGGAGACTTCGGAGGAAAGAGCGCCGCAGACATAATAGCCGAGATCGGTTTTGTCGAGGGGCTACCGTCCGACCTGTCCACGAACCCTAAGTACATGGAAGGATTCGGCGAAACCAAGAATCGCAGGAAATTGTAGAGATCTGCCAAACGAGGCGTTTACATACTGGGAGACGTATCTAACGGATCGTCTACTAACCAGTCTTCAAGCAGGAGATGAGGAAGAAGTTTATGGTCGCCCACTCAAAACCGAAATCCATTCTCTTGACGACTTACTTCGAGCGTGAGGATAAGGCGGAGACCAAGAGCGAATATCACGACGGCGTCCTGGTCGCGATGGCAGGCGCTTCACCGGCGCACATTCGTATCACCACGAACCTGACGCGCCTCGTAGGAAACCAGTTGGAAGGCAAATCGTGTGAGCCGTTCGACAGTGATATGCGCGTGATGGTACAGGAGTGCAATACGGTCTACTATCCCGATTTAACGGTGATCTGTGAACCGCCCCGTTTTGCCGACACCGGTCTGGCGACTCTGCTGAATCCGACGCTGATTGTCGAGGTGTTGTCTCCTTCTACCGAGCGCGTAGACCGAGGCATGAAATTCGACTGCTATCGGACCCTGGAATCGCTCCAGGCTTACGTGCTGATCTCTCAAGACGAACCCCGCATCGAACTCTTCTCTCGTCAATCCGACGGCTCGTGGCGATACGATGTCGCCACAGGATTGCAAGCCACACTACTACTGGATGCCATCGGTTGTGAACTTCGACTCGCCGAACTATACACCCGAGTCGTCTTTCCTCCACCAACCTTAGAGATGACTCAATGATAGTCATACCGGATTAGCGGCATTTAGCCTGTCTACTCAGGTTTCGGCGTTGCGGTCGTAGTTGACGATGTTGTCCCATTCGTCTGCGCTGGAGCGAGAGACGACCGCGACCACCTCTTCGGTTTCGCTGAGGTTGAAGACCTCGTGAGGCACGCCCGGTTCGATGAAGATGAAATCTCCCGCCTCGTTTTCGACGACTTTCCGACACCCTGGGCCGTATTCGTGGCGTACGCGGCCTTTGAGAATATAGAGCATCACTTCGAAATCGACGTGGATATGGGCGTAGGCCACGCCGCCGGGCGGGATCGTGGCGACGTTCATGGAGAGAGCGTGGGCGTTGACGTTTTTGGCCGAGAGACCGGTCTTGTAGACGATATTGTTCCAGCCGCGGGCCGATCCTCCGCCCCGTATCACCGAGATACCGTCGTGGCCTTCTACCGGAGCTTGCAGGTCTGTCGTGGATTCCATCTTTTGTCGTTGCCTTTGCGTTCGTGAGTATCCGATGTATGCTTGCGAAGGAAGCCTTTCGGACAGCCTCAATCCTCTGCGCGGAAGAGATCCCAACTTCTTCGCGTCCACGCAGAGGATTTCGGACAGTTGTCAATCGAGTATAAGAAGATCCTGACGGAAGGGCAGGAACCTACTCGACAAAGACGGGAGCAGGTTCGGCGACTTTCTCGAGCTTGCGCTTGGGCACGATCAGCGCGAGTATCGAGCCGGTAAATACCGAGCAGGCCAGGAACACCAGGCCGAGTTGTACGGTGTGGGTGTGGTCTTTGATGTAGCCGACCATGAAGGGGCCGAGGAAGCCGCCGAGGTTGCCGACAGAGTTGATGAAGGCGATCCCGCCAGCCGCGGCGGTACCGGCCAGGATCGAGGTCGGAAGGGACCAGAAGGGGCCGAGGGTGGACCACATTCCGGCGGCGGCGATGGCGAGCGAGGCCAGTTTCATCCATGGCTCCGGCAGGTAGGCGCTCATCAGCAGACCGCAGGCTCCGATGATCGCCGGGATGCTGATGTGCAGACGCCGCTCCATGGTCTTATCGGAGTGCCAGCCGTTGATGACCATGCAGGTGCCGGATACGATAAAGGGCACCGCGTTCAGCAGGCCGACCTGCAGACCGCTCATCTTCCCGAAGCCGTTGATGATGGAGGGCATCCAGAGACTGATGCCGTACATCCCCACGACCAGGGTGAAGTAGAGGCCGCTGAACAGCCACACATAGGGATTGGACAGCGCGTCGCGCAGGGAGGGATGGCCCTGGGAGATCTTGCCCTGCTCCACCTTGTAGCGGGCGATGATCCAGGCGCGCTCATCCGAGGAGAGCCAGGAGGCTTGCGCCGGCCCATCCGGCAGGTAGTACAACACCGCAAAGCCGAGCAGAACGGCGGGCAGACCCTCCAGCAGAAACAGCCACTGCCAGCCGTACATCCCGCCCCAGTGTTTCGAGACATCCAGGATCCACCCCGAAACCGGTCCCCCGAAGATATAGCAGACCGCATTGGCCGTCATAAACAGGGCGACGATCTGGGCACGCTCTTTCGCCGTGAACCAGTAGGTCATGTAGAGGATGACACCGGGGAAGAAGCCGGCTTCTGCCAGACCCAGCAGAAACCGCATTCCGTAGAACGTCGGCACGCTGTTCACGAACAGCATGGCCATGGCGATGGCGCCCCAGGTGAACATGATACGGGCGATCCACTTGCGGGCGCCAAAGCGCTCCAGCAGCAGGTTACTGGGCACCTCGAACAGGAAATAGCCCAGGAAAAAGATACCGGCTCCCGTGCCAAAGGCCCCTTCGGAGAACCAGGACATCTCCTTCATGTTCAGCTTGGCGAACCCGACGTTGCTGCGATCGAGATAGGCGATGACATAGAGTAGGAACAGGAACGGGATCAACCTCATTGTCACGCGTCGCACCAGGGCTTTCTCTGCGACTGTTACTGCTTCCACGCTGTCTCTCCTTTGTGCGCGCCGTGTCTCAGGCCGTCCGCATCGTTCTCAGGGTAATACCGGTGACTTCAGGGGGGCAGAGCAGGCGATTGTGCCAGACACTGCAGATGCCCCGTGTGACATAGACGCGATGACTGCGGCCCTCCACCAGTCCCGCGCGAAACTTCTGTCCATACAGGCTCGGTACGATCAGGGCGACTCCGCCGGGCAGGCAGACGCCGCCGCCATGCGTGTGCCCGGAGAGTTGGAGATCCACCCGGACCTTGACCGTCATCTCTTCGGCGAGATCGGGATTGTGCGAGAGCAGAATGCGCGGCGTCTCCGGCGGAACTCTCTTCATGGCACGGTCCGGCATGACCACGCCCTCCCAGAGATCGCCCACGCCGCCGAATGCCAGTGCCGCTCCCTCCCGCTCGACCATTATCGATCGATTGTCGATAAGCTGGATCGGGGTGCGATCCGCAACGGCGCGTCGCACGCCCTCGGCATTGGCGAGATGATCGTGATTGCCGAGCGTCCCGATAAGGCCGTCTTTGGCTTGCGCTGCATCGAACAGTCCGCCGAGATCCGGGATACTCTTGACCCGTTTGTCAACGAAATCGCCCGGAAGTGTCATCATATCGGGTTTGAAGGAGTTTGCCAGCGCCACGGCATCCCGAATCATCTCCGCCGAACTCCAGAGCGGGTAGTGAAAATCCGAAAACAGCGCGATCCGGTAGCCGTCGAAAACCTCCGGCAGGCCCTTGATCGGCACCTCCAGAGTCTGGAGTTTGAGGCGATGCGGCTCCAGCAGAAAAGCGTCCGCCGCCACGCACGCCGCCAGGGTCATGGCAGCAAACTTGAGCATGCTGCGGCGCGACATGCGTGGGGTGGAAGGTTCGGGAGTGTTTTCGGGTTGGGCCATAGGGTGTTACCAATACCAGGTGACGGTTATTTCGGGTTGGGAATGTAGGCGCTGCCGCGGCACTGTTTCAGGTAGTTCAGGCCGTGGACCTGTCCGGTCATCTCCAGGTCGCCTTTGTAGACCGGATCGTGCCAGCCTTCGATGTCGATGGCCCCTCGGAAGCCCGCCTGACGCAGGATCGTGATGATGTCGGTCCAGTTGGTGTCGCCGAAGCCGGGAGTGCGATGCCAGACGATCGGTTTGCCGCTGCGCAGGCCCTCCGATTTGATGACGTCCCAGGCGATGGTCGCATCCTTGCCGTGGACGTGATAGACGCGATCGACCCATTTGCGCAGGTTGGCGATCGGGTCGATAAGAGAGTTCATCTGGTGGCACGGCTCCCACTCCAGGCCGATGGTGTCGCCGGGAATCGCGTTGAACATCATCTCCCAGGCGCGCGGGGAGTGTGCGATGTTCCACTGAGGCCGCTTCCAGGTCCCGCCCATATCGCAGTTTTCGAAAGCGATTCGGACGCCTTCCCCCGCTGCTACCTGCGCGAGATGTCCGAACACCTCTTTGTATTTCGGCAAGCTCTCGTCCACAGGCCGATCTTCCAATGCGCCTGCAAAGCCGCATACCAGATCACATCCGAACAGCCGCGCGCTGCGAATCAGGGTCTCCCAATCTTTCGCGGTGCGTTCGTCCTGGAGTGGGTTGCCGAAGATCCCGACGCTGCTGATGATCGCCTGGTCCTCCAGCACCCCTTTGACCTCTCGGGCCAGCTCCGGGAGGTTTACCTCTCCCAAATACTGCCAGGCCGTCAGTTGGAACGACTCGAAGCCGTGCGGCAGGATCTGGCGCAGATAGTTCGCCCCGAGATTCATTCCGGCCAGCGTGCCGATACGGATATCCTGATGCTGTTCACGCGACATAAAAGAGGTCGCTCCTTTGCGAAGGGAAATGGGGATCGTGTACTGAACCCAAAATACGCCGCCCAACCTCTCGATTCCTGCAACACGGCGTTTTTCGACTCTTTGTGAGTCGATTTCAGCAGGAAACGCGTACCGTTTTGCCGAACTGTTTGGGGCGGAAGGGGAGATTAAAATCGCTATCGTGACTATCATTATCGCCATCGATGGCCCTGCGGGGGCAGGCAAAAGCACTGTCGCGAGGCAAGTGGCCGCTGCATTGGGATATACCTATCTGGATACCGGCGCGATGTATCGTTCGGTCGCGTGGAAGGCGCTGCAATCCGATGCCGACCATACGCGGGAAGACGCGATGGAGGAGGTCGCGCGCAATCTCGACATCCGCTTTACGCCGCTGACCCCAGACGGCAAACAGCAGGTCTTTGCCGACGACGACGAGGTGACCGCCGACATCCGTACCCCGGAGGTTTCGGACCTGACATCGCGTATCTCCGCCTTTCCCGCCGTGCGGCGGATCGTGGTGGAGCAGCAGCGTCGCATGGGGGAGACTGCGGAGCGCGGCGTTGTGCTGGAAGGCCGTGACATCGGTACGGTGGTCTTCCCGAACGCCCACCTGAAGATCTTTCTGACGGCCAGTCCCGAGGAGCGTGCCCGCCGCCGCGTGAAGGATCTGCGCGGACGCGGGATCGAGGCCGACTATGCGCAGACGCTTGCGGATCAGATCGCGCGGGATACCCGCGACACACACCGCCACGACTCGCCTCTCGCCGCCGCCTCGGATGCGGTCGCCCTCTCGACCGATGGCCTCTCCATTCCCGAGGTCGTTACGCAGATCCTGAATCTGCACCACGAGCGCACGGAGGCAGCGCGTGGTTGAGACCAAATCCACTGCCGAGAAATCTGCGCAGGAGAAGACCTCGCCGGAGACGCCTCCGGACATCTATCGCCTCGATAGGCGCATCACGCGCTGGCTCATCGGTCTGCTGGCGCAGGCGTTCTTCCGGATCGTTGGGCGGCTCAAAGTGGTCGGCCTCGAAAATGTGCCCCGTACGGGAGGCGTCCTGATCGCCGGCAACCATGCCAGCAACCTCGATCCCGTTCTCGGCTGGGCGAGTCTGCGCGGCTATCGGCATATCTGGGGCATCGGCAAGAGCGAACTGTTCAAAAACAAGATCATGGCCTACTGCATCCACTCGATGGGGGCCATTCCCATCCGTCGTGGTATGGTGGACCGGTATGTCTTCAAACGCACGCTGGAGCTGCTGGCGCAGGGGGAAGCAGTCGGGATCTTCCCGGAAGGAACGCGCACCTACGACGGCCTGCTCAATCCCGGACAGCCGGGCGTCGGCCTGATGATCCATAAGAGTGGGGTGCCCGTCGTGCCGACCGCTATTATTGGGACCTACGAGATGCTGCCGCGGGGCGGCAAGTTTCCCCGGAGTGTGCCGCTGAAAATGGTCTTCGGCAAACCGATCCTCTTTCCGCCCGACACCTCCCGTGAGGTGATCGCCGAAGCCATCATGATCGAGATCGCCGAACTGCTCACCGCCAACGGTCGTCCGACCGAACCACCCGCCCCTGAACGCGCCGCTCTGCTGAAAGCCGACGATTAGATTCCACCACATTGGTTTGTAGAGGAGAGATCCATGCCGTTAACCGTTCTGCAGCATGCGCTGGCCGCGCAGATCCTGACCCGCCTGCGTGATAAAACGACCGCCCCCGAACAGTTCCGGCCGCTGACGCACGCGCTTTCACAGATCCTGCTCGTCGAGGCGACGCGCGACCTGCCGACGACATCGACCACGGTGACCACCCCGCTCGAAGAGACCGAGGGCTCCGCGCTGACGGAGGGTATCGTCGCGGTGCCCATTCTGCGCGCCGGACTCGGCATGCTGGACGCCGTCCTGGAACTCCTGCCGGCTGCGAATGTCGGGTATCTCGGAATGCAGCGCGATGAGGTGACGGCCATCGCCACCTCCTACTATGCCAAACTTCCCCCCCTTAAAGGCAGGACGGCGCTCCTGCTCGATCCCATGCTCGCGACGGGAGGCTCGGCCTCCTGGGCCGCCAATGAACTCTACAAAGCGGGCGCCTCACGGGTGATCCTGCTCTGTGTCGTCGCCGCCCCCGAAGGCGTTGCACGTCTCCAGACCGACTTTCCCGCTCTGCACATCGTCACCGCCTCCCTCGACCGCGAACTCAACGCCCGTCGCTACATCTGCCCCGGACTCGGCGATTTCGGCGACCGTCTCTTCGGCACCTTCTGAGCTTCGGAAGAGAGAAGCAAGGCGGATATGCTATAATTCCAGGCAGAAGCGCATCCTGTTGTGTGCTCGTCCACTCTATGCAAGGATCGATGATGAGTTTCTATGATGGGAAGCGGCTGCCGATCAGCACGTTCAAGCTCGATGTGGACCGGATGCGGCGCGGCTGGTATTCGGACAAGTACTTTCACAACATCGTCTCCGTGCTCACGGATCTGGCATTGCAGGGTTATCGATTTGGTGGATCTTCGAAGGATCTGAGCGATCTGAACCTCGACCTCGCCAACGTCAACATTGGCGACATCGAAGTGGAGATGCAGTGGTTCACGCGGCGCAAGCCGTTTGCGGTCGTGGTCGGCGTCGATAAGGCGCTGGCGATGCTTCAGACCTGCACCGGCTATTTCGATGCCTCGGACGCGTGGGTGGACACCTCCACACAGACCGAGATGCTGGCGGTTCACGATGGGGCGATTGCCGCGTACGGCGGCGATGCGCGCCGTGTCGCTCCCGTATTGAAGGTGCGGGGCCGCTATCGGGATTTCGCGATGCTGGAGACACCCACGCTGGGGGCGCTGACGCGAGGCAGTCGCGTTGCGACCAATGTCTATCTGACGCTCGAAGCGGCGCAGGGTAAGGATGTGCTGTTCTTCCCGGCTCGCTTCGACGCCCATGAACTGCAAGCCGCAGACGGCTACGCCTACCATATCGCCGTGCAGGCTTACAACGCCCGCCATGACCAGAATGCCAGTTCGCTGGTCTCTACCGACGAGCAGGGCGACTGGTGGGGCGGAGGGGGTGGGGGCACCGTGGCCCATGCCGCCA